>FWWL01000032.1_pt1 | contig 361763 bp, 338 predicted proteins | sample 2228331 | NCBI WGS metagenome assembly FWWL01 (sample SAMEA103939775, study PRJEB20133) | metagenome
CTGCTTTGCAAGCAGGAGGTCGGCGGTTCGAGTCCGCTCGTCTCCACCGATCGTCCTCGGGTAGAGGGCTCCTGAGTGGCGTGGCGTGAACGCGGGGCTCTTCTTCTGTCCGGTGCGACGCCGAGCATTCCACAGCCAGGAGGGCGGTGAAGGGGCCAGCCTCACGCCACATGATGTGACTCGAATCGGTGGAGGGATTATCCGACCCGTAGCGCAGAGGGCCTTCCTTTGTCTGCCGGCGGCGACGCGGCTCGGAGTCACCGCATCTGCTTGTGGGCTATGCGGATCGAGGCCAGGGTCACGGCGAGGGTCTCCCATTCTTCGGAGGTCGAGTAGAGGACCATGGATCCTCTCCACCGGCTTCCGAAGGGGACCACGGGCGAGATCTCGAGGTGAGCGACTTCCAGTCCTCCGGGGGTCCTGAGCTTGGCCCTGTCCGTCCCGAGAATCGTGGGGTTGGTGAACGAGATGCTCGCGACGGACCGACCACCACTGTCGGTTATTGACCACCTAAACCAGGGACTGCGCACCTGCCAGACCGTCCGCCCATCTGGACCTTCTACGGAATAGCGGTATCTGACCAGCCCGGCAGGCCTTCTGATCCAGAATTGCCCGGTGGGCCCCTGTGCGTGCAGAGTGAGCGATGTCAGGCCCCTCAGTCTGGTGTACCAGAGCGGTCCGCGGGACCCAGTCTCTCTCACGATCCATATCGGATGGCCGGAGTCGTCTAGTACCGACAGGTGGAAGGGCTTGAGGCTCGAGGGCGTAGGAGCCAGGCGCCTGATGAGCGGAGCGGTCGGACCCAATTAGACCTCCTTGGGTCGTTACAAGACATAACCGAGGGCGACCAGGGGAATATTTGTCGCGGCGTGCATGATACCTGCGCGCGACTTTGCCGGCTAGAGGGGGCAGAGTCCTCGAGGCGTCTGAAATCTCGGCGGCCCGACGTAAGGGCTGTAGGTCCAAGCGGAGCCGCCCGGCCAGTCAGGTTTCCGTCCTGCGGCTATGAGGGGCGACGCTGTCGAGATGATGTAGACGAAAAAATACCCCGGCACTACAGAAGCCGGGGATCGAGCCCATGGGCAGGGAAGGCCCTTATCGCCTTGTCGGCTACTTCTTGGAGGGGCAGCTCTTTCCGCCAGAAGCCTTGACGGCGCCCCTGTCCTTCTTCGGCCACCAGGCCTTGCTCTTGGAGGACTTTCTGGTCTTGATCAGCTTGGATGAAGAAGAGCCGGAAGTCCCTTCATCTACCGTCGCAGAAGACTCCTCGCCGCTGACGGCAGGGTCGTCATCGGAGACAGCGGAACCTTTGGAGCCCTCGGTACTCGGAGCGGGGTTGTTGGAGCAGTCCAGATCGGGCGCCTCACGCGACCTCGCTACCCCCGGCACTATCTGTCCGTGTTCCGGCCCGGGTGGTACGCAACGCGCCACCTCGGATACGACCTGGCCGTGGGTGGCAGTCTCTTCTGCGCTGGCAGCTATGGGGATCAAGAGCACCAGACCACCCAGAAGTGCCGTCACTACGAGCCTGCGCGCCCACGTCATGATCCGCCCTTCTCGTGGAAGATAGGCGACCCCTCCGGGTTCTTGACCGGCCGAAGAAAGACGGCCTTTAGGAATTTTTTCATCGAGGAAGCAGGCGCTGTCCGAGGAGGGGCAAGCCTCGGCTCCGTGCAGGGAGGCCTCCGGCCGTCTGGCGCGCGCACGGGCTGTAACGCCAGCGGCGGTTCGTACGCGATCCCGCACCGGACCGGCCCCGGCTCTAAGGGGCATCCAATTGGAGCGGCGTACTCGACAAAAGCGCGCGCAGCCAGCCCCTTCTCGCAAGGCGCATCCAAGAGGGGATATCACTTATCGCCGCCGGTAGACGGCTCGTCGTCTTCGGGGGGCTCTGTAAGGGCACGCTTTACCTCGCCCAGGATGTCGTCCAGGCCGGGCACGACTTCCGGTTCAAGGGGCACAAGCTGCTTGGCCTTCCCCTTGAGCACGATCTTGACGTCGTCCGCATAGTGAATGGCGTCGCGCGCTTCCGGCCTGGTCCAGTCGATGCGGCTGCAGAGGTCTCGGGAGAAAGTCCCCGCATAAACGGGTTCGAGAATCGGCTCGCCGAACGGATCCGTCCCGGCTTTGCGAATGACCGCGACCGCCACTTCCTTGAGGCCCGGGCACACAGCAAGAACCTCCTTCACCGTAGCCAGCACGTTCGAGGCCATCCACTGCAGGTAGAGCTCGTTACGTTCAGTCTTGGAAAGCCTCCTCACGGTCGGCCGACCTGTAGGCGTGGTGTCCGGAATCTCTTCGGGGACCTCGTCTATCCCCTCCAGCACGACCACGACCGTCACCGACGCGCCCTCGCAGTCCACCGCGACCGCGGGCGAGAGGTTGTCGGAGAAGGCGGCCTCGAGCGTCCCAAGGACGACGGGGGGATCGTTGTCGAGCAGTCGCTGCCACCACTGGTCGAGCTCGGCCTGGAACTGTACCTGGGCCTGCCGCCGCCTCTCGGTTTCCCTAATCGCTTCGGCCCGGGCGAGGTCCTGCGCCTGCTTCTTTGCCCGGCGGCGCGCACCGAAGTCGAGCAGCCCCACACCATGAAGGAGTTGCTTTCTGTAGTAGTCCTCCAGGTAGGCGACGTCTACAGGCGCCGGTGGCGGAGCTACGGGACGCTGGGCCGGCGGGAAGTCCTGGGCGTGGAGGCGTAGTTCTCTCCTGAACTCCTCCAGCCGCCGGGCCGCGTCTTGGAATCGGGCGACCCTTGCGAGCGAGGCCGGCGAGGGGCCGCGGCTGGCGGGCGGACTTTGGCGGTAGGCCGAACGAGTGGTGGAGCCGCCCCCGCCCGCCAGGCTCTTGTAGAACACGAAGGGGCCGACACCCGTAGAGATCCCCTTCAGTCCCCCGCCGCCGAACCACAGCCTGAAGGCGCGCGGACCGATCCCGATGCCAATGCCCGAGCGCCGGGCGGAGAGCTTTATTCCGGGTGCTATGCGGAAGTAGGCGGGCATGGCTAACTCTCCATTTTCTTCCGCGAGGCCTGCCGCTGACGCCAGCCTCCGGACCCCCTAGCCCATTACCCGTCACTCCTCGGGCGGAGAGAGAGGCGGACGCAGTCGCCCGTGGGGCTGGCCGAGACGACCGTCACTCCTCGGGCGGAAAGAGAGACGATAGGAGGGCGAGGATTGGCGCGGATAGCCACCAGCCCACCGTGGCCAGAATAGGGTCGACTACCAGGAGCCAGAGGAGCCCCAGGCCTACGCCCCCGGAAAGGCGCAATTCCACGAAGGGTACAGGGAGCCTTCCCCCGACAAAGGCGACCACGGTGCACCAGGCGAGCCACGCCATCCACAGCAACCCCAGCACGACCGCAGCGAAGCTGACTAACGGGTGTGCGTCCCTCTCCATCGGTGCCTCCTTCTAGCCAATTCGTCGAATGGAGTTTGAGCCAGGGGTACGACAGTGGAGTGGAGGAGACGTGCGAAGGTGCTCCAGGAAGGGGAGGGCCGCCCGGCGGTGCTGCCCCGGGTGACTTCTGGCGCGGGGCAGAAGGGACGGCTCTAGGGTTCCGTGATGATGCGGCAGAACCGGTCCCCGGGACGGCAGGCCTTGCTCCGAGCTCCTCGGGCGAGCTTTGCCAGCCGGGCCCTGGTCTCCTCCAGGGCCTTCATCTTGCGCTCGACTTCTTCGATGCGCCTGGCGATCAGATCCCGTACGGCGTCACAGGGCCGCTCCCCCCGGTCGGAATGCGCCAGGACGCTCCTGATCTCGGACAGGGTGAAGCCTGCGGCCTGAGCGGTCTTTATGAAGCGGACCCGGTCGACGCTATCCGTGGGGAAGTCCCTGTATCCGGAGGCGGTCCTCGGCGGCGGAGGAAGCAGCCCTTCGCTTTCGTAAAAGCGCAAGGTCTTGGCTGACACGCCTGCCCTTCGAGCCAGTTCCCCGATTCTCATAACCGAACTGCCCTCTGATTTACTGGTTGCTACCCCGCCCTTCACCGACCAGCGGAGACCTCTCCACAAGAGGAGCCATGCCCTCTCCGGCGTTGCCAACCCCCACCCGCCAGCGGATACCCCCAAAAGACGAGCCACGCCCCCTCCGACGGCGCAATCCCCGCCTCCCACCGGATCCAGTCCTTCTAGTACCGGAAGCAGTCGTAGGTCAACTACCGTCACCAACACCGCGCCCGCGAAACCAGGGATCCCGTCCTTCCAGTACCGGAAGCATTCGTAGTAGGACGTCGTCGTGGCCAGGCAACGATTGGCCCTGGAGCGGACGGCGCGTCCAGCCGGTCATGCCTGGCGTGGGCAAGGCCCTTGACTTTCCAGCTTACTGGAAGGTCTAGGCTGCGGTATGGCCGAGGTGATGCCGGGAGCCTTTGGCGAGGCATCGGCATCCTATTTGGCGACCGGGGGAAAGGAGCGATGCGATGACACTCACGACGGTCTCGGGCGCCATCCTCACGGCACGGGTGGAACTGCCGGCTCCGGAAGCGGGGCCTGCATCCCAAGGCGGGAGGAAGCCCTGCCCACTCAGCGGGACGAAGGGGGTCGCTGTCAAGGTCGACCCCACGGTGGGCAATCACGTCAGGGAGTCCACCTGGGACAGGCTCGATGGGATCGAGGAACTCTGGTTCTGTCCGGAGCCTTCGTGCCCCGTGGTCTACTACGACGATACGAACGAGGCGATCTGGGGAGTGGACGATCTCAAGACGAGAGTCGGGGTCAAGACGGACCTCGACCCGGTCCCTGTCTGCTATTGCCGACGGGTCACCCGTGCCAGGATCGCCGAGGAGATCCTCGAGAAGGGCTGCTGCGACTCTCTCCAGGACATAAAGGGGTTCACCAGGGCCAACACCGGCGAGCTATGCCTGGTAACCAACCCCTCCGGCAGGTGCTGCGGTGGTCACGTCAGGAGGGTCGTAGAGGAGATCCTGAGCCGCCGGGAGGCCGCCGGTGCAGTGCCGCCGTCGCTGGCCGACGAGGCTAGACAGCGCGCAGCGGAGATCCCCGACTGAGGGCGAAGAATCGGCTGAGTGCTCTTGTAGATCGGGCGAAAGCGGAACCCTGGGAACCTGAGGAGTCGCTTCGGAGGCCAGTTCGGATCAGCCAGTGTCGGGCGGCGGCGCTGGCACGGCCGCCTCGACGCAAGTCACTCCGTTCCTCCCCACCACTGCGGAATGACGCGTGCCGGCGGGGAGGTCCAGCCGGTCACCGGGCTGCAGGGCGAAGGTGCCGTTGGGGGTCCTGAACTCGATGGATCCGGACAGACAGAAAAGGATTTTGTGGTAAGGATGGGAGTGCTCGGCGTACCGGTCTCCGGGCTGGTTCGACCACTCTCTGGGGGAAGCGCCGAGTGACCGGAGAAGCTGGTGGGCTCGGACCTTCAAGTCCCCCCCCGGAATCGCTTTCTGCAGCGACGGCTTTCGGTTCCGGGCTGGCCCAGGACAGCGCGCCGCGCACAAGGCGAACCAGTCCGCGCTCTGCGTTGCTCATCGGGTCGGGTACCTCCTCCTGCTCTGCCGGGAGGCTCCGGTCACCTGGAAGTCGGGATAGTCGCAGGGGACAAGGGCACGAGCCTGCTGGGCCCGACCCAGGACTCGCTACCAGTGAGTGGACGGAGGGCCGGCGAACGCCATGTCGGATATGGCAATGCCTGACCCCCGCAAGTGTATGGACGGAGGGCGGGTCGATTCCCTTGCGCCTGGCCCGTGTCGCGCGCCTCTGCAAGTGTATGGCCGGAGGAAATCGACCTTCTGCCGCACCGGTCGAGACCAGCAGATCTCTACACGGTAGTAGCGCTCCGGCAAGGCTCGCACCCCCGTGAGGCACCCGTAGGTAGAGGGGCTATCATTTAGGCCCGCCAGAGGGGAGCGACCGATGTGTGCGGAAAGAACTGAAACGCGTGTCATAAGAAGGTCGAAGGAACATGCATTCGAGCCCCGCGAGCATTTCGAGGGGAAGGCCGCCCTCGTGTTCGACCTGGGAGCAGATCCTGCCTTCGAAATCGACCCCTCCGACACGGTCCACCTGGTGTCCTTCTCCGACGGCGCCCACACCCGTTTACACCGACACTCTAGCCGGCAGATCCTGATCTTCGCTGCCGGGGAAGGATTTGTCGAAGAGGTTGAAACCGTGGCCGATGAGGGCTCCGACGCCGACCCGGACTCGTCGGCGGGCGAGGGGGTAGCAGGCCTCGTTTCGGCAGGCGGCATTCCGAGGAGGTGGGAGCTTGCTGCCGGCGACGTCGCGATCTGCCGGGCAGGCGTCCCCCACCGCCACGGAGCGAGACCGGGCCGAGACTGCAGCCACATAGCCATCCAGAGCGGCGAGGCCGAGTGGCTGGAGTGAGCGGAGCCGACAGCCCGGCGGGCGAGCGTGGAGGTCCGAGCCGCCGGCGCCTGGCCCTCAAGGTGGTAGCAGGCATCGTTGCCATGGCTCTGGTAGGCTACGGCGCTTACCGGGTGGGCTCGCAGAAGAAGACCCCGAGCGGCGCCAGGGAGGCATCTCCGCTAGGGCCGCCTCCTGCTCCGGGGCTGGGGGAGATCTCGGCGACGTGCGGCCCCACCCTTATGGGGGCCCGAGGAAACGTGTTCTCTGCGGCTCTCGACATTCGCTCGACGACCCGGCCGTGGGACCTCGAAGCCCTCGAGAGGGTGACCGGAGGGCTCCGGTCACTGGCCGGAACTGCAGGCCCGGGGTATCTGGTGAGGATAGGGGCGCCGCCTGTCGGGACGTCGAGGGAGCCTGCGGGTGGAACGACCGGGTCAGGAGCCCAGGAGCCCAGTCCAGAAGCCAGCGTGGTGGACTGGAGGGCCTCTCTGGAGCCCGGCGCGTCCGTGCCTCGCCTCGACGACCTTGTGGTCGCGCTGAGGGAGGCTGGCGCAGAACCCCTGGTCGACATCTCTCTCTTCGCAAGGTCACCCGGTGAGGCAGCAGCGTTGGTGGCCTTCCTCAACGGGATGGACGACTCGGATCCCGAGGTGGCCAGGAGGAAGGCGGCGGGACGAGACGAGCCGCCCAGGGTGGTCGCCTTCGAGCTTGGGTCCCGCCCGCTCTCTCCCGCCCTGGCCCCCAACCCGCAGTCGTTGCGGACTTACGCGTCATACCTGCAGAGCGTGACATCTGCCATGCGGGCGAGGAGCCCGATTCCCATCCAGATCTTCGCCCCGCTAGTAGACGCAGATCTTCCCCAGGGGAGCTTGCGCGGCCTGGGGGAGGTCGTCGCAGCGGCAGCGCCGTATGTGGACGGGTTTACGGTGAGCTTTGCTCCCGGTCCTGCGGACAGCCCTCTCCAGGCGGCACGCAAGCTCGAGCGGGCGGTCGCCGAGGTACGACGACTCGTCGCCGAAAGGGCACTGGCTGGCAGGCAGGACCTGGCCGTGGTGGTGAGCCCCTGGAGCATGTCCGGCTTTGCCAGTAGCCCGACGAGCTGGCGAGTTGGACTCCTGGCCGGTGCTGCATCGGCAGCGTCGGCGAGGTCAGGGGCGTGGGCGGCGACCTATCCCGGGATTCCCTCCGGCGGCGACGCCGCTGGCCCCGCTGGCTATCTCTACTGGCCGACCGGAGAGGCGACGGCCCCCTCGCCCGTCTTCGAGGTCACCCGGGCGCTCGCCCAGGGGATTTCGCGAGAGCTGCTCGAGACCGAGGTGACTTACTCTGCGGCACCGGCGCCGGAGGGAAAGGGCCCGACCGCAATAGCGGTCCTCGAGCGCCTTGCCTCTGCTCTCATGGTCCAGTGCGCCAGAGCGGAGGGTGCGCGCCACCTCGTGGTACTGAACCTATCGGAGGACCCGGTGGTGGTGAACGTCAAGGTCGGCTTCAAGGTCGGGGATACCATGCGCAAGACGGTGCTGGTGGCCCCCCTGGATTCGCCTACGCTGGAACGCTCGGAGGCCGTGTTCCTGGCTCGCAGCGCATACAGCGACTCCCTGCCACCGCATTCGGTGACCGTGTGGACTTTTCCGCAAAAAGCTGCGGCGACAGGATGACCTTTGCGCCGTCGCTGGGATCACGAGGAAGCCAAGGATGACCGGGGGGCCGCGGTGAGGGGGCCGGGAATAGAGTGCAGGCCTTACAAGCGAGACGACCGTGCAGCGGTCCGTACGATCTGCTGCGAGACGGGGCATCTCGGTGACCCGATCGATCCCTACTTCGGGGACAGGGAGGTCTTCGCCGACTTCGTCACGCTGTGGTACACGGACGTGGACCCCGCCTGGTCGTTCGTGGCCGTCGACCGCGGTAGGGTCGTCGGCTACCTTCTGGGCTGTGCCGACTCGAAGAGATACAACCACGAGGCGCCTCGGCTTTGGAGGAGGCTCGCGCTCAAGGCTTTGGCTCGGGGGGTGCTGGTGCGGCCCTCGACGGCCCCGATGGCATCGAGGCTGGTCGTCGACTTCTTGAGAGAGCGCCCCTCGTTCGGGTGGTACGGGGAGGATTTCCCCGCCCACCTCCACGTCAACCTCCTGCCCGAAGCGAGGGGCCGGGGAGCGGGGAGGAGGCTGGTGGAAAGCTTCTGTGGAGCGCTGCGGTCCGCGGGCGTGCGGGGGGTCTTCCTCGAGACTTCTTGCGAGAACGAGAGAGCAGTCGCCTTCTTCAAGGCGGTGGGCTTCCAACCGCTGCACGCGGCCCCTTCGCCCGGGGGCCGGTCGGCAGACGGCGGCCGGCTGCACGTGCTGGCCATGGGCATGCGCCTCTCCTGAGACCGGCGCACGACTGCGGGGCGAGAGGCGCGGGCCAGGCCCAGGCCTCTGCTCCGGCGGAGTGTTTCTCAGAGCGAGGGCGGCGAAGGGGGACTGGAGTCGATGAACGAACGTGCCCAGAGCTCCAGGACCAGCAACTGCCAGATGCGGGCACCCATGTCGTGGCCTGCAAGGTTCCTTGATATCAGGTCGCGGACGTGACCTGGCGATATCCATCCCCTGTCCCTCGTCTTCTCGTCCAGGAGGATCTCGGCGGCCAGCACGCCCAGCTCGCCCCTCATCCACTCGGAAAGCGGGACACCGAACCCTCGCTTGGGAGCGGCGGCGACTTCCGGCGGGAGGAGCATGCGGGCCGCGTCCCGCAAGAGGGGCTTGGTCTCGCCTCGGCGCAGGCGAGCTAGCTCGGGAAGGGAGAGCGACCACTCCACGAGGCTGCGGTCGAGCAGCGGCGACCTGACCTCGAGGGAATTGGCCATCGACATTCGGTCGACCTTTACCAGGATGTCGCCCGGAAGCTCGGTGAGTGCGTCGACCACGGCGAGTGCGAAAAGCGGGCCGCGTCGTCCTGCCAGCCTGCCGACACGCGCCAGCCGGTCGCCCAGGCCCGAAATGGCGGATACGGGAGAATCTGGGTCTCCGGATAGTACCCGGGCGAGCTCGGCCAGAAGTCCCTCGCCCAACACGGTGGATCTCTCGAAGGAAGGTACCGGGCTCAGGTAGTCGAAGTAGCTGTCGGGAAAGGGGGATGCCGCAAGAGCAAGGGCTCGAGAGGCACGTCGTACCGAAGTGGCAGCCGCCGAGGTGAGCCCCGACCCTGCCGCTATCCCCTGGGAGCCAAGGGCCGCACGGGTCGTCAGGACTCTCGCTTCGAGGCGTCCCGCCAGGCCGGCGGCCAGATCCGAGACGGCACGCGCGACCCTTGACGTTCCCGGGACCGAGCCGACCGGGCCCAGGACACGCTGCAAGGCCACGAACTGACGGTGCTTCAGGTACCCCCCGAAGAACTCGTCGCCCCCGTCACCCGAAATCACGACCTTGAGGCGGCTGGATGCAGCCTTGCAGATCTGCATCTGGGGGATGGCGGACGAGTCGGCTAGGGGCTCGTCCAGATGCCAGACGACGTCCACGATCTCGTCTGGCTTGGGCTGGTCCACTACCAGGACCGTGTGTCGGCAGCCGAGGTGTCTTGCCACGGTCCGGGCCCTGGGGGACTCGTCGAAGCGCGGGTCGTCGAAGGCTACCGAAAACGTCTCTAGATCGTGGCCTGCCCGGTGAAGGGCGGCCGCCACCAGGGACGAGTCGATCCCTCCCGACAGGAAGACCCCCACCGGCACGTCGGCCCTGGTACGCCGCACGGCTGCTTCCTGTATCTTCTCCAGCGCCTCGGCAGGAGAGGGAGCCTTGGGGGGCCTTGTCGAGTCGGCGGCGACTTCGGCGAGCTCCACGATGTCCCAGTATCTGGCCATGCGCAGCTTCCCCCCTTCGAAGACGAGGGACATTCCCGGCTCGAGCTGGCGGATCCCCTCGAGCGGGGTCATCGGCGGGGGAAGGTGCTGGAGGGTCAACAGCGCAGCGATGGCGGGCAGGGATGGCCGGGGACGAATGGCCCCGTCGGAGAGAAGGGCCTTGATCTCGGAGGCGAAACGGAAACCCCCGGCGTCCTGAGTGAAGAAGAAGGGCTTCTTGCCGAGGCGGTCTCGTGCTGCGAACAGAGTGCCCTGGCGGTCGTCCCAGACGGCAAAGGCGAACATCCCGTCCAGGTACTCTGGGAGCCGCGTGCCCCACTCTTCCCATCCGTGGACCAGGACCTCCGTGTCGGTGCGGCTCCTGAACCGGTGGCCGCAAGACTCCAGGCGGGACCTGAGCTCCTCGAAGTTGTAGATCTCGCCGTTGAGGACGGCGGCGACCGAGCGGTCTTCGTTGTAGAGGGGCTGGTCTCCCCCCTCTAAGTCCAGGATCGCCAGCCTCCTCGCTGCAATGGCCCCCCTCGAGAATTCGGCGACTCCGGCAGAGTCGGGCCCCCGCGCGACCAGGGCAGCCAGGCTCGCTGAAATATACGCGACAAGACGCTCTCGTCGAGCTGTCGCGTCTTCTGCAGCTTCGAGGATCCAGCCCGATATCCCGCACATTCCGAGAAGGAGACAGACCAGGGTTAGGGCTCACGCGGGGCCCCGCGTCGATGCCCACTTGTTATTGACGCCGGCACTTGCCAAACGCCGTAACTATCACCGACTTCCTGCCCAAGAGTATCCACTGAAGGGGCCTGAGGGTTGCCGAGCAGGCCTGCGGCAGGTAGGCTCAGAACTTGACCGCGCGGTCAGTTACGGGTACCCCCGGACCCTCATATGCTCTATTCTTCTTGGGTTGAGAAAAGGTGGCGCTGGCGAGAGCCGGTGGTGACCGGGTTGACTCAGGCAGGTGAAAGGAGCCGATAGATGCGTGAAGCCGTAATCGTCGAAGCGGTAAGGACTCCCATCGGGAGGAGAAACGGCAAGCTCAAGGACATCCACCCGGTCGACTTGCTCGCCCTGACCCTCAAGGAGCTGGTAGACCGGGCAGGAATCGAGGCCGAGCTTGTCGACGACGTCATCACCGGCTGCGTGAGTCAGGTCGGTGAGCAGGGACTGAACGTATCCCGCAACGCAGCCCTCGCAGCGGGCTTCCCCGAGTCGGTGCCGGCGACTACCGTGGACCGGCAGTGCGGTTCGTCTCAGCAGGCCGCACACTTCGCAGCACAAGGGGTGATTGCGGGGGCCTACGACGTGGTTATCGCGGCGGGGGTCGAGTCCATGACACGGGTCCCCATGGGAGTGACTGCGACCAACCCCAAGCCTGACGGCAGCACCGGCGCTGCCTTCGGTCCCAAGATGACGAAGCGCTACCCGGGGCTGGTCCCCCAGGGGATCTCTGCCGAGATGATCGCCGAGAAGTGGGGCATCACCAGGGAGGAGCTCGACGAGTTCTCGCTGGGGTCGCACCAGAAGGCGGCTCGGGCCATCGAAGAGGGCCGCTTCGATCGGGAGATCGTCCCCGTCCCGGTCCAGACGGATGACGGCGAGGAGCTCTTCACCAGGGACGAGGGCGTCCGGTTCGACACCAGCCTCGAGAAGCTCGCCTCCCTCAAGCCGAGCTTCAAGGCGGACGGTGTCGTCACGGCGGGCAACTCCTCCCAGATCTCGGACGGTGCCGCCGCTCTTCTGATCGCCGAGGCAAAGCGCGCTGAAGAGCTGGGCCTCAAGCCAAGAGCCCGCTTCCACGCCTTCGCCCTGGCTGGAGTGGATCCGGTCATCATGCTCACGGGGCCGATTCCGGCTACCGACAAGGTCCTAAAGCGGGCCGGGCTCAGTCTCGACGACATCGACCTGATCGAGATAAACGAGGCGTTCGCATCCGTGGTGCTTGCCTGGGAGCGTGAGATTCACCCCGACATGTCGAAGGTGAACGTGAACGGGGGCGCCATAGCTCTGGGTCACCCCCTGGGGTGCTCTGGTGCCAGGCTCATGACGACGCTCCTGCACGAGCTGGAGCGGACAGGCGGGCGCTGGGGCCTCCAGACGATGTGCGAGGGAGGGGGACTGGCCAACGCTACGATCATCGAGCGACTCTAGGCTGCGGGCCGACGGCACAGCCCCGCTCGAAAAGGCGCGGTGACCGCCGCCCATGCGTGTGGCGATAGGGGTCGCCGCGTTCGCTCTCCTTTTTGCCGGAGCGGTGTACATGGTGCGCCTACTAGCCAGTGCCCCTCCGAGCGACGGTGCGAGAGAGATGGAAGACGTCTCGGGAGAGGAGTCGACATACCGGTGCTCGGTCTGCGGGACCGAGGTCCGCTTGTTGCGCAAGCCGCACGGTGACGTCAAGCCCCCGAGGCACTGCGGGGAGGCAATGGAGGCGATGGGAGGCGAGGCTGAAGCGTAGCGCCGGCCCTATCGCCAGCGAGTAGCCAGTATGAACCCGAGAAGCATCGCACCGATCCCGGCCCACAGGGCGGCGTTGGAGGTCTCCCACAAGACACCTATGTAGTTGATTACGATTACCAGGAAGCCTACGGCTATCGGAGCCATCACGACGTAGCCGTACCAGGCGGGGCTGGGTTTCGGTTTCGGTCGAGGTGGTGGCTGGTAGCGCCGCCTCTTCGATCTGGGCTTGGGCAATCAGACCCCCTCGTCGAGCTCAGGTCCTTCGGGTACTGCAAGCCAGGCTCGGGAGCTCCCGACCCCGAAAGGGAAGGACTGCTGACAACATGAGAGTTGCCGAGTCCGTGGATCCGGGCACGCGCCGTCCGCCCGGTCCGGACCAAGGCGAAAGCAATTATGACATCGCCAACACCTCCGCTGGCAGTCGGAGGGGAGCGAGAACGGTCGGAGCGAGGCGTCGCCCGGGATGGATCCGGGTGGTCCGGATGGTTGGCTGGACGCTCGTGGTGGCGGGAGCCGTGGTGCTGGAGTTCGCCGCTTACATGGTGTGGGGTACGGCGTCGCAGGCCGCCGGGAAGCAGGCGAGGCTGAGAGACGAGTTCGCTGCGGCTCTCGAAGGGTTGGGCGGGCGGACAGCGGTCAAGGCCGCCGTGGAGCAGATGAACCCGGAGCCGGGCAAACCTCTGGCCAGACTTCGAATTCCGGCAATAGAGCTGGACGTCATCGTGGTCGAGGGCGTAGGTCACGAGGAGCTGCGGTCAGGACCAGGACACATACCGGAGACCGCGCTGCCGGGCCGGGTGGGCAACAGCGTCATATCCGGCCACAGGACTACATACGGAGGGCCGTTCGGGGACCTCGACCGCCTCCAGCCCGGAGCAGAGATCCTGATTTCGACCGTGGAAGGCGAGACTACATACGTCGTTACCGACAGCTACGTCGTCCTGCCGGCAGACACCAGCGTGACCGCTCCTTTGAAGCCGGGAACCAGGCCAAAGCTTCGATTGACGACGTGTCACCCGAAGTTTTCCGCCGCCAAGCGTCTGGTGGTCGAAGCGGAGCTGGTGTCCGAGCCTACCGGGCCGGACGCCCCAGTTGGAGGCCGGTGAAAAGGTGCGTGGCAGCGCCCTGACAAGCCAGGCCAAGGCCGGGGCTTGCTCACGAGTCCGAAGGCTGGCACGGCGAGATCTGCTGGGTTGTCTGCAGGAATGGAACCGGGACATCTGGGAGGCGTGAAGGACCGGTGAGCGACGACCATAAGGACAGGAACTTCTCGGAACCCGGGGCGGTGGAGCCTGGCAGCGCGAATACAGAGGGAGAAGGACCCGAGCCGGATGAAGCGCCCCCGGGGGGGGACGCAGCGAGCGCCTCTGTACAGGCGAATCCAGAGGGGGATCGGGAACCGAACTCGTCGCCCGTCAGGGTCGTGGTGTTGCTGGTGGCCGCCATCGTGGCTGCGGTGGTGCTGTGGACATTCGTATTTCCCTGGGTGATGACCCTGCTCCCGGAGAACTTCTGATCCCGAGCTACCGGCTGGCGCCCGCGTTCAAACCGACTTGGCCGAAGGATCATGGTAGGTCACAGTAGCGAGAGGAGTCCCTCCCTAGGTGCCGGTAAGTCGTGACGGCGCCCAGGGGCAATTCGGCTGCATAACGAGAAGGAGCCGAGGCGACGGAAGTGGCGAACACCAGGGTCCTCGTCATCGACAACTACGACAGCTTCGTCTACAACCTCGTTCAGTACCTGGGCGAGCTCGGCGCCGAGCCCCTCGTCTACCGCAACGACGACATAGCTCCCTCGGACGTCAGAGGCCTCAAGCCTGCCGGCATCGTGATATCGCCGGGTCCGGGCCGCCCGTCGGATGCCGGGGTATCCAACGCCGTCATCGAGGAGTACGCTGCGGAGGTTCCGATACTGGGGGTCTGCCTGGGTCACCAGTGCATAGGCGAGGTGTTCGGAGGCGAGGTGGTCCGCGCGCCAGAGGTGCTGCACGGCAAGACGTCCAAGATCTACCACAGGAACGAAGGAATATTCGCCGGCCTGGAAATCCCCTTCGAGGCGACCCGGTATCACTCCCTCGTCGTCGAGAGGTCGACTCTGCCGCCGACGTTGAAGGTGATCGCGGAGACGGAAGACGAGCTGATCATGGGGCTGCGCCACCGGGAACTCGAGGTCTGGGGGGTACAGTTCCACCCCGAGTCGATCCTCACCGGTGGGGGCAAGAAGATCATCGAGAACTTCCTGTCAAGGTTGGAGCCCGAACCTTCCCGTCTTGCACTGGTGTGAGCCGGCCGCAGACCTCGCCGGATAACCCGTTACCCGGTCAACAGGGTGGAGCGCCGGCCGCAGTCGTCTGGGCCACCGTCAGCTTGACGGTCGACCCCTCTCGAGCTTCTGTCCCTGCCGGCGGAGACTGAGCGACGACCTTTCCGGCTTGGGAAGGATCCGTCGTCAAACACGCCTGGCTGGAGGAGACGAAACCCTCGGCGGACAGCTTGTCGGTGGCGGCGGCAAGGTCGAGCCCGACCACCGAGGGCACCTTCTTGGCTGGCGGGCCCGAGGAGACTACGATGTCCACGGCGCTTCCCTTCGCCACCGTCGTTCCCGCAGGCGGGTTCTGTCTGAGCACGACGCCGACCTCCTTGTCGGAGGGTTCCGAGGTCGTCTTGCCGAGCTGGAGCCCCGCAGCCCTGAGCAGCCTACCGGCCTGCTCCCTGGAGGTTCCGACGAGGTCGGGAACGCTTACCTTCTCAGGGCCTGACGAGACGACCAGGTTGACGGGAGTTCCCCTGGTCACCTGAGAGCCGGCCTTGGGGTCCTGGGCGAGCACTACCCCTTCGGGAGCTTCCGGGTCGGTCCTTTCTTCGACCGAGCCCACCTTGAAGCCGGCCTCTTCCAGTATCGTCTCGGCCTCCTGTCTGGTCTTGCCCACCAGATCCGGGACCGCTGCGGTGCCGGGTCCCTCTCCCACGACGAGGCGAACCTCCGAGCCGGGTTGGGCCAGGCTCCCTCCTACCGGGTCCTGGGCGAGCACCCTCCCTCTCTCCTCGAGGGTCGACGGTCTGTACGAGGGGACTACCTTGAACCCCCTGGACTCGAGTTGCTGTCGGGCGCCGGGGTCGAAAGTCTGTCCGACCACGTTGGGAACCTCCACGGTCCTGGGCGAGCCGAACACCCCCAGCGTCGTGCCCAGGAGGTAGAGCCCGTATGCGAGAAGACCGAGTAGCAGCGCCACCACGGCAACAAAGGCCCCGGTACGCCTCTTCGATGCCCCTGGCTGGTAGGCCTCGGCCGACTCCTGGTCGATCCCATTGGCAAATTCGGAGATGGCGTGGACCTTGCGCCCCTGAAGCACTCGGGCAAGGTCCTCGTGCATCTCGAGAGCGCTCTGGTAACGGTTTTCCGGGCGCTTCGCCAAAGCCTTGAGCGTGATGGCTTCCATGGAGGGGGGGATGTCGTTGCAGATTTCGGAAGGGGGGGCCGGAGACTCCTCCACGTGCTTGAGAGCGAGTGCGACCGGAGACTCCGCTTTGAAAGGGGGCTCTCCGGTCAGCATCTCGTACAGCACGACGCCCAGGGAGTAGACGTCGGAGCGGGCGTCGGTTGGGCGTCCGTCCGCTTGCTCTGGAGAGAGGTACGAAGCGGTTCCCAGTACGGAACCCGCCTGGGTCAGCGCCTCGGCTGTCCCAGTGGCCCGGGCAATGCCAAAGTCGGTGACCTTCACTTCCCCTGCTCTAGTGATCATCACGTTGCCCGGCTTGATGTCTCTGTGTATCACGCCCTGGCGGTGGGCGGCATCCAGGGCCAGCGCGATCTCCGAGGCGATCTCGGCTGCCCTCCTGTAGTGAAGGCGTCCCCCCTCTCGCAGGAGCTCTCTGAGGGTCTTGCCGTCCACGAACTCCATGACGATGTAGTAGGTGTCACCTTCGCGGTCCCAGTCGTAGACAGCGACTATGTTGGGGTGGGAAAGCGATGCCGCGGCACGGGCCTCGCGTCGGAACCTCTCGACGAAGCTGGGGTCGGAGGCGAATTCTTGATTCAGCACCTTGACGGCGACCGTGCGCCCAAGCAGTTCGTCCGTTGCCCGGAACACCCGTGCCATTCCGCCCCGCGCCAGCAGGCCATGGATGCGGTAGCGGCCCGAGATCAGCTGGGGGTCGCTCATCGGTGACTTCTGGCTTGATCTGGCTGTCACCCGGTTCTGGTACCTCCTCGCGGAAGCGCGGCGGCCTTCGCCGAGCCCCGGGGCTGCTCCGGACTCGCTTTCGACCTGTGGCGCGAGTCGACCGTCACAAGACGCCCTTGCGTTGCAACGCCGTCTGGATCACCTGGCGTGCGATGGGAGCGGCAACCTCTCCTCCTGTGGCTTCCCTTCCAGCGTTCTCCACCAGCACGGCAACCGCTACTTGCGGGTCCTCTGCGGGGGCGAATCCGATGAACCAGGCCTGCTCGAAGTCCTGGGTAGTCCCGGTCTTGCCCGCGACTCGCACCCGGGGTATGCGAGCGGCCCTGCCGGTACCTCGCTCCACCGCATCTACCATCATCTCCTTGAGAGCCGCCGCGTTGGCGGCACTGAGCGCTTCTCCTAGCGTCGTCCCTCCCCGCGCCTGGAAGTCCTTGAGCGTTTCCCCGGTCTGGGATCTTAGAGAAGCGACGACGAAAGGCGCCTTTACGACCCCCCCATTGCCTATAGCTGCGGCAACCATCGCCATCTGGAGGGGCGTGGCCTGCACGTCGAACTGGCCGATGCCCGCGTAGGCCAGAGCAGGTCTGTTGGACGCGAATGCCGAGTCCGGCGGAAAGACGCTACGGGCGGCGTCGAGCTCGAAGCCGGGATAGTCTTCGTCGAACCCGAAACTCTGCGCCTGCTTCCTCATCGCATCGTCGCCGAGCGCCAGCCCGAGCTGCGCGAAGGTGGTGTTGCAGGAGACGACCAGGGCCTCATGGAGCGTTATCGACCGTCCCGAGGCGCAGGGGCTGCCCCGCTTGAAGTTGGCAAGCTTCTGGGAGGCGTCCGGCAGGTCGAGCAGCGGCGGGTCCGGGAAAGACGAGGTTTGCGTGTACCCGCCTCCCAGCGCCGCAGCGGCCACCACGACCTTGAAGGTGGATCCCGGAGGGCGGCGCTCTCCGTATGCCCTTGACAGCATGGGCTTTCCCCGGGCTGGGTCCACGGCTTCGGCGTATGCACGGTCGGCGACGGACTGGTCGTGCGACGCAATCGGATTGGGGTCGAAGGAGGGGTTGGAGTACATGGCCAGCACGGCACCGGTCTTCGGATCCAGGGCCACCACAGCCCCCACCTTTCCCCCGAGAGCAGCCGCTGCTCTGGACTGGAGGTCGACCGAGACGGTTAAGACAGCCGTGGCGTTGGGCCTCTCGCCCCTCAGGCGCTCTAGTAGTGCTCTTGGGGTGGTGGCCAGGCTGAGATCGTCGCCTAAAAGCGCTGGGCCCAGACTCCGTTCGAGACCGCTGTCCCCCCGCGTCAGGGAGGTGAATCCAGTTATGTGGCCGAATAGTTCTCCCTGGGGATAGCGCCTCTGGTACTTGAACTCTCCGGCGCTCTCGACCGTCTCGGCCAGCACTTCCCCATCTGCGGCGAGAATCGGGCCTCTCCAGCGGTCGAAGCTCGCGTACAGGGACCGTACGTTCCGGGGGTCTGAAGCCAGTGCCGGACCTTTCCACGCCTGGATGTAGACGAGGTTGGCTGCCACTGCGCCCAGTGCGGCGAGGAGTGCAAGGAGTAGCCTGTAACTGCGAGCGTTCACAGCCGCTCCGGAGCCGGTCGGTCTCTCTGGTCGGAGACGGCAACCAGTGTGGCCACGGCGAGGAAGTTGGCCAGCAAGCTCGAACCGCCGTAGGAAATGAAGGGTGTGGTAAGCCCCGTGAGGGGCAGCAGTCGGGTGGAGCCGGCGAGCACGAGGACAGCTTGTATGCCAACTGCTGCTACCAGGCCGGAGGCGAGGAGCTTGCCGAAGGGGTTCCTAGCCGAGAGCGATACCCGGATTCCTGCGGTGAGGAAGACGGCGTAGGCGGCCAGCAGGCCTGCCAGCCCCACCAACCCGAACTCCTCGCCTGCGGCGGGGAAGACGAAGTCCGTATAGGCAAGAGGTATCAAGCCGGGATTTCCTCTGCCAGGACCGGTCCCGAGGAGGCCTCCAGTACCGAGGGAGAACAGCGCCTGAGCAATCTGGAATCCGGTGGTCTCGTAGGTGGCGAACGGGTCGAGCCATACCGCTATCCGGGCTCTTACGTGGCCGAACGTGGTGTAGGCGAGGACTGCACCGCCCAGGAACAGAACCGCCCCTACGAACTGGTAAATGAGCCTCCCGGTGGCGAGGTAGAGCAGGACCAGAAAGATCCCGAGCAGCAAGATCGACGAGCCGAGGTCACGCTCGAGAACCAGGACGAGGAAAGACGCTGCCCAGACGCCCACGACCGGTGCCAGGTGCTTGGGATGGGGTATCGACAGAGCACCTGCTCGATAGCTCGAAATAGTAAGAAGCTCACGCTTTTCGAGGAGATAGGAGGCAAAGAAGAAGACCAGGGCGACCTTCGCGATTTCTCCGGGCTGGAATGTGAGGGGGCCCAAGGAGACCCACAGGCGGGAGCCGTTGATCTCGCGCCCCAGCAGAGGTGCCAGCGGCAGTACGGCAGCGACGATTCCCACGACGGCCCAGATGTATCGGAGCCGGTCTATGAGCCTGTAGTCCCTGAGAACTGCCAGCAGCAACACGTATCCCGCCGCCGCCGCCGCCGTCCACCAGAGCTGTGCGGCGGCCTTGTCCGGGGCGAGCCGGGAGATGACGACGTAGCCCATGCCGTGGAGGAAAGCCACCGGGGGCACGAGGTACGCCGACGCGTTCGGCGCAAGCAGTCGGTTCGCAACGTGTACGCCTACGAAGGCGGTGCCGGCGAACAGCAGGTAGGCTTCCGGGCGCACTCGCAAGGACGGGTTTCCGGAGTACCGGAGCAGGGCCAGTGCCGCCTCGACCAGGGCGATGGCGATCGCCAGGAGAAGCGCCTCACGGTTGCGCGGCGTGAGGCGGCGCATCCAGCTCCAGGGAGTCGTCCTCCGCATTGGGAGCGCCGGCGGCCTCCTGGCTGTCGTCACCCAGGACGTCGATGACGACAACGGTGGTGTTGTCCTCCCCGCCGGCGGCATTGGCGGCCTTTACGAGCTCTCGGACCGCTATGAACGTCCCGGGGTTTTGCGAAAGAATCTCCGCGATCCTCTCGTCGGGAACCATCGAGTACAGCCCGTCAGAGCAGAGCAGGATCCTGTCGCCTTCTTCCAGCTCCACTGTGACCGTGTCCACGGGGATCTCCGGTTCCACCCCGATAGCCCTGGTGATGATGGAACGGTTGGGGTGCATCTTGGCCTCTTCCTCGCTCATGCGCCCGTGACGGACGTACTCGGCGACCAGGGTGTGGTCCTGGGTGAGCTGTTCGAGCCTTCCTTCCCTGAAAAGGTAGGCCCTGGAGTCACCTACGTGGGCTATGGAGAGCTTTCCGTCTCTTGCGATGGCCGCGGTCAGCGTGGTTCCCATGCGGGTAAGGGAGGGATCCGAGACTGCCTTCTCGTATACCGCTCTGTTCGCTGCCTGCGCCCCTTCTGCAAGAGCAGTGCCAGGGTCCGAGTGCTCGGCGATCTTCCGGGCGAACTCCTTGAGGGTCTCTATGGTGGTCTCGGAGGCGACCTCTCCTGCCAGGTGTCCACCCATTCCGTCAGCCACCGCGAAGACCGGGTCGGCAAGGAGGTAGGCGTCCTCGTTGCTCGTGCGTACAAGCCCGATGTCTGACAGCGCAGCGGCCTTGAGCTTCACCCGACTACTTCCTGAACTCCAAGATCGTGTTCCCGAGGGCGACCCTGTCTCCTCGCTGGACCCGGGTCGGGCTCTTGATCCTCGTGCCGTTCAAGTATGTACCGTTCGTGGATCCCAGGTCTTCCAGGAGACAGCCATCATTCTGCAACGAAATCCGCGCGTGGTACTGAGAGATGAAACGGTCGTCCGGTATCGATATGTCGCACTGAAGAGAACGGCCTATCGTCATCTCTTCTCTCAGTGGTATGGACCTGGGCCTCTGGTTGGGCGCCTGTACGACGAAAAGCGAACCAGGGATCCCTCCCTGGGGAGTTCCGATCGCGGCCGCGGGGTCGAACTCCCCGACTTCTTGACGAAGGATCTCGCGCGTCTCCGAAGAAAGCGTCCTCGCCATCCAGTAGAGGAACAAGAGGACCGCCCCTCCGAAAAGAAGTCTTGCTGCAGTAAAGACGGTCTCGGGCATGGTCCGTACCGTCGGCGTGTGCCGGGATGGTGCCTGCGGCCCGACAGGTTCAGAGCCCGCTTCCGGCTCAAGCGTAGACGTACCTGAAGGTCGTCCTGCCCAGCCGCAGTGCGTCTCCAGTCTTGAGTACCCGCCTGTCGACCTTTTCTTCATTGACGAAGGTTCCGTTGGTGGAGTTGAGGTCGACTATCTCGAAGCCACTATCCGTCTTCTTGATTTCGGCGTGGCGCCGCGAGCACCAGGTGTCCTGAAGTACGACGTCGCACTCCTGGGCTCTTCCGAAGAGCATTCCGTCTTCCAGCTCGATACGCTGACCGTCGGGTGCGATAAGGATGCCTTTTCCGCTCACCTTGCGCTCCTGCGTCTCGGCGTCGACTTCGACCGTGCCCTCGGGGAGCTCGGCCTCCGATCGAAACTCCACCGTCACCGGCCCCAGCAGTGCCCAGCCCTCTCGTGCTGCCTGCCTGGTGAGGGCAAGAGAAAGCTCCTCGCGAAGTCTAGCCTCGATCGGCTCCAGCCGCCTGGAGTCAGCCTGCGATACTCGGATCACGAATACGTTCGGCGCTACTATGCGTTCAGCATAAATGGCCTTCTTCGAGTCCTGAGCTCGGGCGGCCTTTCTCAGGATCTCTACCGGTTGCAGGCCGGACTTGAAGACCTTGGCCAGGGTCCTGTCGAGCGCACGCTCCAGTCGCTCCTCGAAGTCCTGCAGGAATCCCATCGGATAGAGGGTAGCAAACGACGCGAGGTGGGGGCGCGTTCCCGAGCCCGCCGCCGGGCACCGACACCTTGCCCGGGCCGCGGGCCAGCCTGGCCGGAGCCAAAAGGAGGGAAATCCTCGAGGAGAAGCGGAGCTTCGGTAAGTTTGTGGTTGGTTGAAAAGATCCTTTTTGGTCCTGGGAGACATCTTCGGCCATGCTAGGCTACCGCGCCGGTCGGGGGTCCGAAGGCGCTGTCGGCGCGCCGCACTTATCTCCGGCGCCGGGCGCGAGTGGCGGAATTGGCAGACGCGCAGGATTCAGGATCCTGTGGGAGGTGATCCCGTGGGGGTTCGAGTCCCCCCTCGCGCACGCCTGTAGGAGGCGACCCTGCTAGCTTCCAATCCCCGAGCCCCGTCCCTCACGCGTCGGCGCCGAGTGCGGCTGGTTGCCATCAGCGTCGTCGTTCTGGTGTTGGCGCTGGTCGTCTGGAGAGCGTGTACCGGAGGCCCCTCTGCGACGGCGGACTACGTAGACAGGATCCGCCCTTCCATCCAGGATTCCAACGGGGTTGGGGTCCAGATGAAATCGATCTCGTCGGAGCTGACCACCTTCACCAGAGAAGTGCTCGACGAGCGCCTGGCGGAACTGGAGAGGCGGGCGGCAGACCTCGTCGAGCAGGCTGCAAAGGTAGAGGCGAGCAAGGAAATAAGAGACCTGGAAAGCCTGGTGCTGGGAGCGTTCAAGTTGCGCGCTGCAGGCATCAAGAACTTCAGAAGAGGGGTGACCAACGCGCTCGAGGGGGTCCCCGCGCAGCAGGTCACTGCGGAGCTGCAGAACGCCATCGACCTGATCGCCGCTGGTGACCGCTCATATGGGCTGTTTCAGGAAGAGGCGAGAGGGCGCCTGGCTCAGACCAAGGAGACCAAGGTAGAGGTGCCGGACTCGCAGTACTTGAAGGACTCACCGTATACGGGGGACGGGCTGGCCCGATTCGTCAAGGCCCTGCAGAGCCAGCCGCGTCTGGCGCCGATCCACGACGTGGTGGTGGCCCAGATAACCACGCGCCCGGCAGCTACGGGAAAGCTGGGAGAGGTCGACCTGATTCCGGCCGGTTCCAGCTTCACGGTGATCGTCACCGTGTCCAACGACGGCAACCTCCCCGAACAGGATCTCGTGGTAAGGGTCCGCCTTACCTCGGAGACCCGTCCGGATCCCCAGGAGCTCGAGCAAAGGATTCCTTCGCTCGAGCCCGGGGGCAAGCGCAGCCTCTCCTTCGCGGGGCTCGAGCCCTCGAAGAACCAGACGAAGAACACGGTAACGGCTTTCGTGGATCCGGTGACCGACGAGAAGAACGTCGAGAACAACCGGCGCGACTACAGCTTCGCCGTGCGAGGGTAATCGTGGGCGGTCCCTCGATCGGGTTTCTCGGACCCAAGGGCACGTTCTCCGAAGAGGCGTTGATGAGCCAGCCCGACCTGGCTGCGGGAGTACACATCCCCATGACCGATGTCTACGAAGTCGTTCGGGCCGTGGAGGAGGGTCGGGTGGACATGGGAATCATCCCGCTCGAGAACTCGATCGAGGGATCGGTCAACGCCTCTATCGACGCGCTCGCATTCGAGTCCGAGGGCGTCTACATCCAGAGAGAGGTCGTCATAGGCGTCGACCTGAACCTGCTGGGCGTGAGGGGTTCTTCGCTGGAGTCGGTCGAGATCGTCTACACCCACCCGCACGCCCTTGCCCAGTGTCGCTCCTTCATCTCGAAGAACTTGCCGGGAGCCGCGGTAGAGGCTGCCATTTCCACTGCTGACGCCGCCCGGCGCGTGGCCGACGAGGGGGATCCGGCAAAGGCTGCGGTCGCCACCAAGCTCGCTGCCGAGCTCTACGGACTTCACGTCCTCGTCGATGGGATCGAGGACTACCCTGACAACGCCACCAGGTTCGTCGTTCTGGGGCGTTCCATCTCGCCACCGACCGGCCACGACAAGACGACGGTCGTCTGCTTTCAGGCTGAAGACCGCCCGGGCTCGCTTCTCGAAATTCTCCAGGAGTTCGCCGCCAGGTCCATAAACCTCACCAAGCTGGAGAGCAGGCCGACGAAGCGAGCCCTGGGCAGGTACTGCTTCTTCGTCGAGTTCGAAGGGCACCTCCTCGAGGCGGTGGTGGGTGACGCTCTGAAGAACCTCCACGCCAAGCTGGCCGCACTCAAGTTCCTGGGGAGCTACCCGGCTGCAACCGAGGGAGCCGAAGAGCGCAGGGAGCGCGTGGAGGGAGCCTGGGCTGAAGCCGAGGCTTACCTCGAGCGCCTCAGAGCACTGGTCAGGACACAGGAAACCGACGAGTCGCAGTAGGCTAGCCTCTTTCCGGCTGCAGCGAGGTCAGGGGGCGGGCTGGCTGCTTGCAGCAGGCCGCAGCCGGCGAGACGAGCCGAGGAGCCTCCGGATGCCGGAGGCCTGAGGCAATCCCAGGTACGGCAGGCTTCCAGGCAGAGAGCGATCTTCAAGGAGAGATGATCGACCTCAAGCGACTCCGAGAAAACTTCGATGAGATCGCCCGGGCCATCGGGCGAAAGGCACCCGATCTGGACTTGCGGGCGCTGGTCGAACTGGACGAGTCCAGGCGGGCGCTACAGAGAAAGGTCGAAGAGATGAGGTCCGAGCGCAAGGCCCTGGGCAAGTCGATCGCCACGGTCCAGGGCCCCGAGAAGCAGCGCCTCCTCGAGGAGGCGAAGGCTCTTGCGGACCAGTTGTCGGAGCTCGAATCCCGGCTGGACTCCGAAACCGAGCAGCTGGAGGCGCTACTCGCCCGCGTGCCCAACCCGCCTCACGAGAGCGTCCCCGATGGGGCGAGCGAGGAAGAAAACGAGGTCGTCCGGGTCGTCGGGAAGCCTCCCGAGTTCGACTTCGAACCAAGGGACCAACAGACCCTCGGGGAGCAACTGGACGTTCTTGACCTCAAGCGCGGGGCCAGGACCGCCGGGTCCCGCTTTGTTTACCTGAAGCGCCACGCAGCCCTCCTGGAATTCGCGCTCGTCGACTACGCCATCAAGAAGGCTCTGGAACGAGGGTTCGTTCCCGTCATCCCGCCCGTACTGGTGCGAGAGGACGCGATGTTCGGGACGGGCTTTTTTCCCGCCGAGAAGTTCGAGTTCTACCACGTCGTCGAGGACGATCTGTTTCTGGTAGGGACGTCGGAGGTCCCGCTTGCCTACCTTCACGCCGGCGAGGTCCTCTCCGACGCAGATTTGCCGCTTCGGTACGCGGGCTTCTCGACGTGTTTCAGGCGAGAGGCCGGGACCTACGGCAAGGACACCCGGGGCGCATTCCGGGTGCACCAGTTCGACAAGGTCGAGCTCTTCTCGTTCTGTCGTCCCGAGGACTCCTGGGACGAGCACGAGTTCCTCCTGTCAATAGAGGAAGAGCTGATTTCCGGTCTCGGCCTTCCTTACCGCGTCGTGAACGTGTGTGCGGGCGAGCTGGGGTCGTCCGCGGCCAAGAAGTACGACATCGAGGTGTGGCTCCCGAGCGAAGGGCGGTACCGCGAAGCTACCTCGTGTTCGAACTGTACGGACTTCCAGGCGAGGCGTCTGGGCGTGCGTTACAAGACAGCCGAGGGAACCCGGTTGTGCCACACCCTGAACGGAACTGCGGTGGCGTGCACCCGCTGGATCGTTTTCATTCTCGAAAACTTCCAGCAGGCGGACGGCTCCGTGGTGGTTCCCGAACCGCTTCGAGGGAAGGTCGGGGCCGACGTGATAGAGCCCGTGTGAGCAGGCACGGACTCGACGGCCGAGCCCTGACGATCCGAGGCGGCTGCCGGAGGGGGACGCGAGCAGTACCCCTGCGAGCAGGATTGTTGCACCCGCGGTGGTGCCGGTGTTTATACTACCGCTCGGATGTTCAAGCAGGGGGACCTTCCAGCCGGGTTCTTGCGGCAGCCTGCCGAGGCGCCGACCGGAAGCTTCATTTCCCGAATCCCTCCTTCCCAGACGTCAAGGTCCGGTAGAGCGCGTCCGCGCGCCCTGGTAGGGCTAGGGCGCACTTGCCGGATGCCCGACAGCAAGCGAGACACGCCGCTGCAGGCAGAAGGGAGGCTATCGTGCGCAGCGCGTCTCTGGTCGAGACGGTGATGGGCCGACGGGCGAGTAGCAGGGCACCTGGCGACGGACGTCGCAGAGCCGTCGCATTCACGGCGGTCGTTCTCGGGGTCCTGCTCTTGCTCGCAGGCTGCGGGAGGGCCGAGCAGCAGTCCGCAGGAGGAGGCGGAGGCCTGTCGGGCACCATTACTGCGGACGGGTCGTCCACGGTATTCCCGATCACCGAGGCGATGGCCGAGCAATTCAGGAAGGAGAACTCCGGCGTCAGGCTATCGGTGGGTGTCTCCGGAACCGGAGGCGGATTCAAGAAGTTCTGCGCGGGCGAGACGGATATGTCGAACGCGTCACGGCCCATCAAGGCTTCGGAGGTCGAGGCCTGCCGGGGAGCCGGAGTCGAGTTCGTCGAGCTGGCGGTGGCTTACGACGGGCTTTCGGTCGTGGTGAACAAGAACAACTCCTGGATCTCGGAGATCACCGTCGAGGAGCTGAAGCGAATCTGGGAGCCCGAGGCCCAGGGCAAGGTCACCAGATGGGTGGACGTGCGCCCCGACTTGCCCGGCCGCCCTCTGACGCTGTACGGGGCCGGGACCGACTCGGGCACGTTCGACTACTTCACTGAGGCTATCGTCGGCAAGGAAGATGCGAGCAGGGGCGACTACACGGCCAGTGAAGACGACAACGTGCTAGTTCAGGGAGTGGCCGGCGACGAGAACGCTTTGGGGTACTTCGGCTACTCCTACTACGCCGAGAACAGGGACAAGTTGAAGGCTCTGGCAGTCGTGAACCCGCAGACCGGGCGACCTGTCGAGCCCACCGAGGAGTCGATCAGGAGCGGAGAGTACTCTCCGCTTTCGAGGCCGCTCTTCATCTACGTCTCGAGGAAGGCGCTCGATCGTCCCGAGGTGGAAGCCTTCGTACAGTTCTACCTGAGCCACCCGGAGATCGTCTCTCAAGCCAGGTACGTGCCCCTCAGCGATGCGCTCTACCAGAAGATGCGTGACCGGGCAGCCGCTCGTACGACGGGAACAACTTTCCAGGGAACCACTCAGCTCCCGCCGGGCGGGCTCGAGGCCCATTACGGATGAGGGGCGAGCTTGCAGGTCGCTCCAGGTCGGGCAAATCCGGCTCCAGCGCAGCGCCTGGAGGCTGGATAGATGAGTCGTCTCCTCGTGCGTGAGAGACGGTCAACGGCATATGAGTAATCAGCCCGAGAACGGGCCATTGGAGCGACGGTGAGCGCTGCGATCGTACGCAAGGGCGGAGCACGGCGAGGCGAGTTCGTGATCGAAGCCGTGCTCCGCCTTTGCGCCGCCATTTCCATCCTCACCACTCTGGGAATCGTGTGGGTACTGGCCTCGGAGGCCTTCGGCTTCTTCAGGCAGGTGTCCATCGTGGACTTCCTCACTGATCGCCAGTGGACGCCACTCTTTTCCGAGAAGCACTTCGGGATTCTTCCTCTCCTTTCGGGGACCTTGATGGCTACGGTCATCGCCAGCATCGTGGCGATCCCCCTTGGTCTGCTGGTGGCGGTCGGAATGTACGAGTACCTGCCACCGGGAATCGCACGTCGAGCAAAGCCGGTCCTGGAGTTGCTGGCGGGCATTCCGACCGTTGTATACGGCTACTTCGCCTTGCTGTTCGTGACGCCTTTGATTCAGAAGATGATCCCGCGCACGGCAGTCTTCAACGGGCTCTCTGCCGGGGTGGTCATGGGGGTGATGATCTTGCCGATGGTCGCGTCGCTTTCCGAAGACGCCCTCTCTGCGGTTCCAAAGAGCATCGTCCAGGGGGCCTATGCCCTGGGTGCATCCAGATTCGCCGTCATCTCCAGGGTGGTCGTGCCAGGTGCGCTGTCGGGAATCGCCGCGGCTGTCGTCCTGGCCATATCCCGTGCCATCGGCGAAACGATGATCGTGGCGATAGCGATGGGCCAGCAACCGCGCCTGACGCTCGACCCCCTGGTTCCCGCAGAGACGATGACGGCATACATAGTTCAGGTCAGTCTCGGGGACACCCCGCGAGGGAGCCTGGAGTACAGGACCATCTTCGCTGTGGGCGCGGCTCTGTTCGTCCTCACGATGGTGCTGAACGTGGCTGCGGCACGCTTCACGCGCCGGTTCAGGGAGGTCTACGAGTAGGGGCGAGGGATGGTGGCCGCGCAGGAAATCATCGTACCCACTGGATTGTCACGGCGAGGGAGCGGGTGACTGCCTCGACGGCGACGCTTTCGAAGCTCACTTCTCCTCGCCGTAGCGGGAAGTCTGCAGACTTCCTAGTTGGCTTCGCCTCGGTGAGCGCCGTCGTCATGGCCCTTGCCTTTCTCGGGACACTGCTATTCCGGGTGGTGGTCGACGGGTGGTCGGTGCTCGAGTGGGAGTTCCTCTGGGCCTACCCGTCGGCGACTCCGGAGCTGGCCGGGATAAAACCAGCGCTTTACGGCACCGTATACGTGATGGCCCTGGTGGCGCTCCTGGTCGTACCCCTCGGAGTCGGCGCCGCTTTGTACCTCGAAGAGTACGCCCGAAAGGGGCTCTTCGCCAGGGTGGTCGAGCTCAACATCCAGAACCTCGCTGCAGTGCCCGCGATCGTGTACGGGTTGCTGGCCGCCGGAATCTTCGTCAAGGCCATGCGCCTTGGTGAGAGCGTGATCACGGGCGCGCTGACCCTGAGTCTGCTCGTGATGCCGCTCGTGATCATCGCTTCGAGGGAGGCGATCCGAAGCGTACCGCCCTCGTTGCGAGAGGGGGCCTATGCCCTTGGTTGCACGCGGTGGCAGGTCTCGTCGAGGGTAGTCCTCCCGGCGGCCTTCCGGGGAATAGTGACCGGGGTGATCCTGGGCCTGTCACGAGCCATCGGCGAGGCAGCGCCTCTCGTGACCATCGGTGCTCTTACGTATGTGAGCTTCGAGCCGCGAGGACTGGGCGACCGCTTCACGGTACTCCCCATACAGATCTTCAACTGGGTATCAAGGCCCCAGGCCGCCTACCACCGCAAGGCGGCCGCGGCCATCATCGTGCTCCTGGTCGTCCTGTTGGGTTTCAATGCGGTCGCGATCTGGATGAGGGCTCGGTCCGAGAAGGCGCGCCTGGAGTGGCAAACTTGAGATCCTTCGGTCAAGATACCAGAGCCGCCGACCTGCGGCCCGGCGATGACCCCACGGTTGGCGAGGGCCCGCGGCGGAGCCGGGAGGAGCTGCCACGTGAGAAGCTCGCCCTTGCCCTGATTTCGAAATCGGAAGAGGACCCGGATTCCCGAGTGAAGACTGGCCAGACGCCCCGAGAGCGCACAGAGCCTCTCCAGACTGCATTCGACATCGCAGGGCTTTCCGTCTACTACGGCGACAAGCCTGCACTTCGGGAGGTGACATTCGAAATCTTCGCACGCCAGATCACGGCGGTCATCGGGCCGTCCGGTTGCGGCAAGAGCACGTTCATTCGCTGCCTGAACCGGATGAACGACCTCATCCCGAACGCGAGGGTGGAAGGGAGCGTGCGCTTCGAGGGCCAGGACATATACGCCCCAGAAGTCGACGTGATCGCCCTGCGCCGGCTCGTGGGGATGGTATTCCAGAAGCCGAATCCCTTCCCCAAGTCCATATACGACAACGTGGCCTTCGGCCTACGGGTCAACGGGATGGCTCGCCGCAAGGGGGACCTGGACGATCGAGTACAGAAGGCCCTGGACAAGGCGGCTCTGTGGGACGAGGTGAAGGACAAGCTGCGGGACAACGCCCTGTCTCTGTCGGGAGGTCAGCAGCAGCGGCTCTGCATAGCGAGAGCGATCGCGGTCGAGCCGGAAGTCATCCTGATGGACGAGCCGTGCTCTGCTCTGGACCCCATTGCCACTGCCAGGATCGAGGATCTGATGCAGGACCTGAAGCAGGACTACACGATCGTGATCGTCACTCACAACATGCAGCAGGCCGCCCGCGTCTCCGACAGGACGGCGTTCTTCCTGACCCAAGTCGACGAGTCTGGCTCTCGTTACGGGCAGCTCGTCGAGGTGGACGACACCGATCGGATCTTCACCAACCCTAAAGACCAGAGGACGAACGACTACATAACCGGCCGTTTCGGCTGATCCGGCGGCCGCAGAGACGACTCGGGTCGTGCCTGTTCCGCGTCGGCCAGCGCATCAGGCGACCAGTTCCAGCTCGACCAGGACCGGAAGGTGGTCCGAGCCGACGGGGGGCCCAACACGGCGGGACACGACGCGAAAGTGGTCGGATACGAGGACATGGTCGATGGGGACCAGTGCAAGGTTCGAAATTCCCAGTGCCGGCCACGTCGGCTGCACACCGAATCCCTTGCGGCTGTCTCTGAGCCCGGTGCGGGCGATGAGCTCGGAGAAGCTTGCCGACCAGGAGGTCGTGTTGAGGTCTCCGACGAGAATCAGCCGCTCGGCGTAGTTTGGGCGGTGGCGGGCGATGGCCTGGAGCTGGCGGTCGCGCATGCTGTAACCGTACGCGGTCGTCGGAGAGAGTGGGTGTGAGACGACGAGGGTGACACGCTCTCCGCCGACTTCCAGCCCGGCCACTACCGAAGGCAGCCCCGGGTCGGCGTAGTAAGAGAGCTGTGGGTCCACGAGCGGGATCTTCGAGAAGATCCCGATACCGGCACCGCTGTCGACCGGGAAGACGAAACGGTGAGGGTAGGCGTCGGCGAGGGCCTTCTCGAGGCGTGTCGCCCGTCCGTGGGTCAGTTCCTCTACCGCGAAGACGTCAGGGTCAGTGGACAACACGTACGAGACGACCCTGTCTGTCTCGGTGCTGCGGAAGCTCGCGTTGAGCTGGAGGAGCCGCAAGCGGGCGGCCTGATTGCCGGCGTCGCTGTCGGAGTCGCTCCTTGTCTCGAAGTACAGGGGCGCTATCTGGTGGCCGTTGAGCACCAGGAGCACGGCCACGACTATTGCTCCCAGCCGTCGCTTCCGGACGAGAAAGTAGACCGTCCCTACTGCCTGGACGGCCAGATAGAGGGGGCGGAAGGCCGAGGCCAGGTCGAAAAGCCACCCCCTGGCCGAGAAGTATCCGGCCACGGTGGCAGCGCCGCAGGCCCAGACTGCGGCCTGGACCAGAGCGTCGCCGGCGCGCTTTACCATCTTCAAGGCGAGATCTCCACTGCGAAGCCGAATCCCGGTTGCGAGGTCGTCCGGTGGGAGACCTGAAGACACACTTCTTGGTATTCGTCGGGGTGAACGTGACGGCGTTCCTGGTCTGGCTGGTCGGTACGCCCGGCACATTCTACTGGCCGGCCGCGCTCCACCTTGGATGGGGCGCAGCGCTGGCAGCACACGCCGTCCTGGCTCGCAGGGGAAGTTCCTCCCGGAGGGTGCCCAGCGGGTACAAGCCCTACCGCCGCGCCAAGAGAGACCTGGAGACGAGCGCTGGTGACTGAGAGTCCCTCTGGAGCTGGGGTGGAATCAAGGGGAGGGAAACGGTACCCGCTCGAAGGCTTTTCTCAGGCCGTTGCGGACTGGTTCGAGAGCACGTTCGCCCACCCCACGGAGGCCCAGGCAGCGGCCTGGCCGCTCATACGAGAGGGGCGCGACGTACTGGTGTGCGCTCCGACGGGATCCGGCAAGACGCTCGCGGCCTTCCTTGTTGCGATCGACGTCTTGGGAAAGAGCGACGACGCGACCGCAGCCCAAGGGGCAAATGCAGGTACGGAAGCCGGGGGCCACCCGTTGCCGGTAACGCGAAGCGGGGCGCGCCGAGGTGGGGATGAAGCGATACGGCCTCACCAGACCAGGGTCCTCTACATCTCCCCCCTGCGCTCCCTCGCCGCCGACGTCGCAGTGAATCTGCGGCGCCCCCTGGAGGGGATCTCTGCCAGGGACGGTCGGTACCGGAAGGTTCGCGTGGGAGTGAGGACGGGGGACACGACGCCTGCGGAGCGCGCTCGGCAGTCGAGGCGCCCTCCCGACATTCTGGCGACCACGCCCGAGTCACTGGGACTGATGCTCTTGTCGGAAGGGGGAAGGAGGATCCTCTCGACGGTCGAGTTCGTGATCGTCGACGAGCTGCACGCGGTGGTGTCTTCCAAGCGCGGTCCGCATCTGGTACTCGGTCTCGAACTCCTGGACGACCTGGTGGCATCCGCTCGGTCGGGAGCCGGGCACCCCCCTCTAAGGCCTCAGCGCATCGGGCTGTCGGCAACCCAGGAGCCGATCGAGGAGATGGCCCGCTACCTCGTCGGGACGGAAGGCGAAGTGGCCGTCGTGGACGTCGGCCGCTTCAGGCATCTCGATCTGGAGGTCGAGGTGGCAGGCACCGAGATCGGAGCCGTCTGCACCGCCGAGCGCTGGGGCGCCATCGTCGGGCGCGTGGCCGAATCTATAAGGGCACACCGCTCCACCATGGTCTTCGTCTCCACTCGCAAGCTCGCGGAACGGGTCGGCGCCCAGCTCCAGCAAGAGCTGGGGGAGAGCGCTGTCGCCTCCCACCACGGCTCGCTCTCGAAGGAGCGCAGGGAGGAAGTCGAAGCGAGGTTGCGATCCGGCGAGCTTGCCGCCGTCGTGGCGACCTCCTCTCTCGAGCTGGGCATCGATGTGGGAGAGGTGGACCAGGTGATCCTGATTGGCTCCCCTAGGAGCGTGACCACCACGGTCCAGCGAGTCGGTCGCTCGGGCCACGCACTGGGGAAGGTTCCCAAGGGCCGCATCTTCCCGCTGACGATCGAGGAACTGCAGGAGGCATGCGCCGTACTCCGGATGGTGCGAGATCGGGTAATGGACAGGGCGGTCTTCGTGGTAAAGCCATTGGACGTCCTTGCCCAGCAGATCGTCGCCGCCTGCGTGGTGAGGAGGCGGCGCGAAGACGAGCTGTTCGAGCTGGTGCGGCGGGCCTGGCCCTACCGGGACCTCCACAGGGCGGAGTTCGACGCCGTGGTACAGCTTCACTGCCGGGGCCGGAAGGCTCTCCTCCACCGTGATCCGGTCACCGGTACCCTGGCGGCTACCAGGCGGGCGAAGCTTCACGCACTGGTGAACTCCGGGACCATCCCCGACACGGGGGAGTACGACGTCGTGCACGTGGAGGACGGGACCTTCCTGGGCTCGCTTGACGAGGACTTCGCGATCGAGTCCTCGATAGGCGACGTCTTCCAGCTGGGCAACTCTGCCTGGCGGGTGCTAAGGGTCAGGCAGGGAGAGGTGATCGTCACCGAGGCAGGAGCGGTTCCGGCGAGCTTCCCGTTCTGGTTCGGGGAGGCGCCTTCCAGGACGCGAGAGGTCGGTGAAGAGGTCGGCAAGCTGAGGGAAGGATGGCTCCGCCTGTATGCCTCTGGCGAGGCGGCAAAGCGACGCAGGGAGTGGCTCGAGTCGCAATACTTCGCTCGTGGCGAAGCTGCACGGATTCTAGACGAGCACTTCGAGTCCACGGTCAAGCTGCTCGGCACCCTGCCGACGCACCGCCGCCTGGTTGCAGAGCGGTTCTTCGACAGAAGCGGAGGGATGCAGCTCGTCCTCCACTCGCCCTTCGGCTCACGAGTCAACAGGGCCTTCGGGCTCGCACTCAGAAAGAAGTTCTGCAGGAGTTTCGGCTTCGAGCTGCAGGCGGCTGCGGGTGAGGACGCTCTCCTGATATCGCTATCGACCATGCACTCGTTCCCGCTGGACGAGGCGTTCGATTTCCTCTCTGCCGAGTCGGTTCGGGGCGTGCTGGAGCAGGCCGTGCTCGGTACCCCGCTCTTTGCGACCAGGTGGAGGTGGGCCCTTGGATGTGCCCTGGTCCTGGAGCGGGCGAGAGGAGGTCGAAAGGTCCCGATCAACTTGCAGAGGACGGTAGCTCAGGACCACCTAGCCGAGGCCTTCCCGCAGTCCCTGGCCTGCTTCGAGACCCTGCCTCCTGGAGACATCCCCATTCCCAGGGAGCACCCTCTGGTCACTCAGGCGATCCGCGATTGCCTGGAAGACCTCATGGACGTCGACGGGCTTGCCGACATTCTTCTCGACCTGAGGGAAGGGAGGGTCGAGAGGGTAGCGGTGGACGTGCCCGAGCCCTCCCCCATGGCAGAGGGAATTCTTTCCGCTCAGCCCCACGCCTTCCTCGACGACGCTCCGCTGGAGGAGCGGAGGACTCACGCAGTGGTGCGGGGGTGGGGTGAGCCCTCGCTTTCCTATGGGGGCGGCGTCGACCACGAAGTTGCCGAGGCCGTCAGGGCTAGCCGGTGGCCGACTCCCTCCGACCCGGAAGAGCTGCACCACTGCCTTTGCTGGATGGGCTTCGTTACCGAGAGGGAGGCTGAGGAGTCGGGCTGGGAGGGCTGGCTCGAAGCTCTCGAGCGGGCCGGACGCGTCGCCCGGACGGGCGGGCGCTGGGTGGCAGTAGGCGTCGGACTCGACGATAGAGAGGTCGCTGAGGGGCGCCTGTCAGCGCTCGGGGTGGTGTCCCCGGGAGGGGAGGCGGCCGTCGGTGAGGGTGGCGAGCGGGCACTCCTGGAACTGGAGGTCGCCGGTAAGGCCGTAAGAGTCCGCGTCGGCGACCACGTCTGCTGGGCCGACCGAGGCGCAGCCTCAGCGATGTACGCCGAGATGCGGCGGCGCCTTCGTTCCTCCTTCGAACCCGTAGACCTCGGCGTCTACGAGGAGTTCCTCGAGGGGTGGCAGCACCTGAGCGAGGCACAGCGCCTGGAAGGCCCGGAAGGAGTGCTTCGGGCAGCCGAGGTCTTGGGGGGCTTTCCCATTCGGGCAGGCTCCCTGGAGGCCGAGCACATGCGGGCGAGGGTCAGGGGCTACAGGCCGGAGTGGCTCGACACCTGGGTGGCTTCTGGCCGTCTCGTCTGGTTCAGGGCCGGCCGACCCGGCCGGCTGCCGGTTTCGAGGCTTCCTGTTTGCCTGGTACCTGCCGATGAAGCGGCGTCATGGAGGGAAGTCTGGGGCTCCCCCAACGAAGAGGTGGAGCTGTCAGGGGGTGCCGAGGAAGTCTACGAGTTGCTGGTGAGCCGCGGCCCCCGACTGGTATCCGACCTCGAACGCGAGCTCGCCCTGCCTTCGGCGTGGCTGGAGTCGGCGCTTAGGGAGCTGCTTGCTGCGGGGCTGGTGACGGGGGACTCGTTCGGTCTGGTCCGCTGGCTCATGCGTCCGGAGAAGCTGAGGGTGAGACCTTTGCGGATCCCCGGCAGGATATGGGTTCCCGACCGGGAGTTGCGGTCCGGTGCCAGGTCGTCGGAAGAGGAAAGAGCGGAGCTGTTAGCCAGGGGCCTGCTGCGCAAGCTGGGGGTTGTGTGGCGCGAGCGCGCGCTCGAAGAGCGGCTCCCGTTGGGGTGGGCCGGCGTACGCAGAGCCCTGCGTAGGCTCGAAGCCCGGGGCGAGGCCAGGTGGGGCCGCTTCGTCAGGTCAGGCTCTGGCGAGCAGTTCGCCTTACCGGGCGTTCCCGAGCGTCTGGCTACTCTCGCAGGGAGGGCTGCCTGCGCCTAGCGCGTCGAGGTGTCGAGCGCCTCCCACGTGGCGCTCACGACGAGCGGGCTCGAACCCTCCTTGGCCTCCAGGGTCAGGTCGAGCTTGAAGTCGGTTCTGGAGCAAGCCACAGTTACTTCGACGTCGTAGCGCTGCACGTTCGACCGCGCATCCACGTTGAAGTTCGAGAGGTTTTTCGAGCGCACCGTCCCGCAGGTGGAGCTGACGAAGTCGGCGAAGTCCTCCAGCTCGCTCGTCGACACGACGCTCATGTCGGAGAGCTCCTCCAGCCTTGCGATGTCGTTGCGGGCAGCAGCGTCGACGAACTCCTCGGCTACCCGGCGAGGTTCGAGGACCTTCTCGGTGACGAACGTCCCGACCCTTCTTCCCAGCAGAAAGACGAGCCCTCCTCCCACCGCGACCAGGAGAATGAATACGATCAGGCCCACCACCAAACATGTCCTGAGCCCGCTTTTCTTCGGCGGCTGTACCGGTGGGGCCGGATAGGGAGGGTAGGGGGCCGGCGGACCAGGGGGCTGTGGTCCGGCTGGGTAGCTACCGGGAGGTGCCGGGGGCTGACCGGCTGGTGGGTACTGCCCCGGGGCACCGGCGGGCTGGCCTTGCGGTGGGTACTGTACAGGCGCCCCGGGCGACTGGCCTGGTGGCGGAGACTGAGCTGGCTGCCCGAAAGGAGTGGGCTGTGGGGGCGGAGTGGAGCTCGGCCGAGTCGGCTGGCCGCCGGATGGGGCCGGTTCCGCAGGTCGCTCCGGTTCCTGGGAAGGGGAGCTGGGAGGTCCTTGATCCATCTAGCTCTTTCCTCGATCTGGCACCAGTCAATCCTACAGGCAAGGACTGGCACGTACGAGCGATCTGTCGATGTCCTCGAATCCCCTCATGCGGGCGCGAATCTCGCCGGGCGGCCCCTTGCCACTATGATCGCGACATGTGCGGCAGGTTCGTTCAGGCCCTGAGTCCAGAGAAGATAGTCCAGTTCTTCGGTGCCGAGCCCGAGTCGGTCGCCAGGGCTGTCGCCGCCGGTCCGAACTACAACGTCGCCCCGTCTCAAGAAGTCATCGACGTCGTTCCGGCCGAGGCAGAGGGAAATGGTGGGGCCGGCCCGGTCCCCGGCAGCCATGCAGACGGGCGGCTCGCCCGGAGGGTTCGCTGGGGGATGATCATGCCCTGGGCCTCCTCCCCCGACGAGGGCCCGAGACCCATCAACGCCCGGGCCGAGTCGGTCGCCTCCAAGCCGGCGTTCAAGGCGGCCTTCGCGGCCCGGCGCTCGGTCGTTCCGGCCGACGGATTCTACGAGTGGGCGAGGAGGGAGGGAGGACGCAAGGTTCCTTATTTCATAAGAGACGCCTCGGGCGACCCTCTGGCCATCGCAGCGATCTGGAGCGAGTGGCACGGCCCTGGGGGCGAGTCTTCCATCACCACATGCGCGTTGATCACCGTTCCGGCCGCACCGGGCCTGGCCGAGATACACGACCGAATGCCCGCATTGCTGCGTCCGGAAGACTTCGACACGTGGCTGGATCCCTCCAACCGCGACCGGGAGGGACTCGTAGAGATGCTCATGTCGACTTCTGGCGACGGGCTCGAGTGGTATCCGGTCAGTCGGCGTGTGAACAGCCCCTCGGAAAACGACGCAGCCCTGATCGAGCCCGTCGGCCAGAGCGGCTGGCAAGACCCGCGCTCAGCGGACCACCAGCACCGGGCAGTGAGCGTGGTGGACCACCCGGTTGGATATGGACCCCAGCAGGAACCTCTCGAGAGCCCCGGCTCCCCGTGAGCCGACCACGAGGAGGTCCGCGTTGTTCTTGTCGGCGTACTCGACCAGCGCGTCGGCGGGGTTTCCGTCCAGAGTGACGAAGTCGGCCTCGACACCGACGTCCTGGAGGACCGCCTTCGCCCGCTCTTCGGCTTCGGCTCTGAGGGAGCTCATCTGGCCCTGGAGGTCGATAGGCGCCTCGAATGCCGCCGCATAGAAGGTCACGGGAAGGTGGGAGACGTGGACCACGTCGAGTTTCGCTCCCATCGCCTTCGCCATTTCCGCGGCGAGTTTTACGGCGTGGATCGAATAGTCTGAGCCATCGTTCCCGACGACGATCCTGGTTATGCTTGCCATATCGCGCTCCGAGTCGCTCGGGTACAGGCTCATATCGTAGCCCCTGGGCGCAATCCGATCTAAGGCGGACGGAGGAGCAGCCGGGGTCGAGCAGTCGCTCTGGGATGAGACTCGAGACGAAGGTCTGCAGATGAAGGCGAGGCGGCGACTTCGGATAGCCCGCTCCTACTTCCGGATGGGTTACCGCTCGGCACGAGCGCTGACCATGTTCGCTCGAATCCTCGTCCTGTATCTGGTCCTGCTGGCGGTGTCCAAGGTGGGGGGCAGGCGAATATCGGATCGGCTCGCTCCCCGGCTCCACAGGAGAGGCGCCAGGATCCTCTACAAGGGCATCGTCTCCCTCGAGGGGGTCTACATAAAGGCCGGCCAGTTCCTGTCGATGCTCACGGGCTTCCTTCCCGACGAGTACCTGGACGAGCTGGAAGGCCTCCAGGACGCGGTGCCGCCTCGCCCCTACGCGGCGATCGAGTCCAGGATCCGGACCGAGCTGGGGAAGCCGCTCGAGGAGATCTTCGAGCACCTGGACGAGGAGCCTGTGGCCTCGGCATCGCTGGGACAGGTGCACCTGGGGAGGCTGCGCGACGGGAGAGAGGTCGCTCTCAAGGTCCAGTACCCGGGAATCGAGCGGGTGGTGAGGACCGACCTGGCAGTGGTGCGGGTGGTGGCCCGGGTGGTCGACCTCTTCTTGCCGGAACTCAACTACCGGAACGTCTACGATGACCTGAAGAAGACGGTCACCCGGGAGCTCGACTACAGGATCGAGGGGCGCAATGCGGAGGTGATCGCGGCCAATTTCCGGGACAACCCCCGTGTCGACTTCCCGGAGATCTACTGGGAGTTCACCACCTCCAAGGTGCTCTGCATGGAGAGGAAGCGGGGGATCAAGATTCTCGACGTCGAGGCGATCAAGGAAGCCGGGATCCGCCCCATCGACGTGATCGAGACCCTGGTGCAGGCCTACTTCAAGCAACTGCTGGTCGACGGCCTCTACCACGCCGACCCTCATCCCGGCAACTTCTTCGTTCGCAAGGGAGAGGACGGACGCCCCGTCATCGTCTTCCTGGATTTCGGCGCCGTAGCGGAGTTCCCCGAGGTCTTCAAGGAAGGGATGCGGACGGTCGTGTACGGCTACATGCTCCGGGACGACAAGCGGGTGATCGAGGGGATGAGGCAGATGGGCTTCGAGGCTGCGGGCGCCGACGAAGAGGTCTTCGAGAAGGCCGTCCGCCACTACATGGACAAGCTGCTTCACTTCGCCCCGGAGGACTTCTCGCGACTGGACCTCACCGAGTTCGACATCCGGCGCAACCTCGAGGAGATGCAGCTCTCCTTCAGGGAACTTGCCAGGGCTTTCCAGGTGCCGCGCAACTGGTTCTACGTCGAGAGGACGTTGACGCTCCTGCTGGGACTTTGTGCGAGGCTCGACCCAAAGGTAGACGCCTTCCTCTACGGCTTCCCTTACGCCGTGGAGTTCGTCTTCGGCGGGGACTCGAAGCTGGCAGCGGTCTGGGGGACAACCGCCGACCCGTCCAGGTCCCACCAGCGAGCGGTCAAGGCGTAGAGAGCCCCCGCATTCGCGACGAGCCGACCCTTTGCAAGGATGTACCCGGGGCAAAGCTCCGCTGTCACGATTCCCAAGCGATGGCGTGTTGACGAAGCTAGAAACCGAGTCGCCATCAATCCAAATGTAAGGGAGTACGCTAGTTGTGCATGTGCGGATGTTGTAAGATTCAGTCCCGGTGTCATACTTTGAGGTATAGTATTACTTTTGGTATGTCGTAAGAGAGGAGCCTGAGTGGAGACCACAGTCACATCCAAGGGACAGGTGGTGATTCCTGCCGAAATCCGACGGCGCCTCGGGATCAAGAAGGGCACCCGACTCGAAGTAGAGGTGGACGAGCGCTCCGGACGGCTCGTGCTCGTTCCGATCACCCGGGAGTATGTCGAGAGCCAACGCGGCCGTTTCAAGGGAAAGGGCTTGCTGAAGGCGCTGGCAACCGAGAAGATGCGGGAGCGCGAGCGGTAGTGGCACCGCGGCGCCGTGAAGTCGGGGCGGTGGTGTTGGACTCGTGGGCCGTACTGGCCTTCTTTGAAGGGGAACCGGCGGGAGAGGCGGTCTCCGAACTGTTCGAGAGAGCCAGCGAGGGCGCTCTCAGGTTGTTGATCTCCACCGTCAACGCTGGAGAGGTCTGGTACATAGTCGCGCGGCAGGCCTCGGAGCGCGAGGCAGACGGAGCAATTGATTCGCTTCGAAAGATGGGCGTGGAGTTCGTCGATGCCGACTGGTCTCTAGTTCGCCTGGCTGCGGGCTTCAAAGCCAGATATCGGATGTCTTACGCAGACTGCATCGCGGCAGCTCTGGCTCGGTCTCAGAGGGCCGAGCTCGTCACCGGCGACCCAGACTTCGACCAACTGAGTGCTGACGTACAGATCAGGTTTCTCGAGGGCTAGGGTTCCGTATCCAGAACAGCAACCTTCTCCCATGAAGCATCCTTGGGCGAAGTACGGCTAGCGTGGGGCTACGCGCCCGATAGCCATCCGGACGAGTGGAGACGAGTGGAAGTGAAGGGAGGCCCGCATGTGGGAAGGGTCTGAGGAGATCGTGGTCCGTGCTCCACCTGAAGAGGTGTGGGCTGTTGTCACAGACGTCGGTGGGCATATGCAGCTCGCAGGTAGCGGCGAGATCGCCGAGATCCGATTGAAGGGTCCTGTCCGCCTCGGCTCGGAGTGGGAGGCGGATATCCGCGTACCTCGTCTGGATGAACCCTTCGTCGCGCTATCCACGGTCCTCGTGTACGACCCGCCGAGAGAGTTTTCTTGGAGTTCGGTGCCGCCGCCTCTGATTGACGACGAGCCGGACTCTGCGCCCACTGTGACGTGGTGGTTCCGGTTGTGGCCTCATCCTGAGGGGACGCTTGTAAAGCACGTGTTCAGAGTCGTAGAGCCGAAGGTCGGTGCCGCCGAGCTAAGGGATTTCTTCGAGAGGACAAATCGCGTCCAGTCGATCCGCGCCGGCATGCGGAAGACGCTGAGCAATCTGCAGACTCTGTTCGGGGAGTAGCTACTCGACGCGCGGCCGTCGGTGCGTGCGGTCGAGACGCGTTGACAGGTAGGCGGCGCGTCCTGGCAACAGATGGCGTGCACGGGGTTTCTTCGCCACTCGCCTTCTAGCGGAGGTAGCCGGCGGCGCGGGTCTGCTCGGCTGGAGCATCGTGGGACTCGGTATCGCCGTCGGAGTCTGGCCGGTGAGGGACGCCGTGGTGCGCGAAGTGCACCCCGTGGGCGCCCCCCAGATGGCAGCGATGGACGCAGAGGCGAAGAGGGTCGCGGAGAGGATCCCCGGCGCCACCGTAGTAGATCACGTCGAGGTGGTGGTGACGGGCAAGGCCTGTTAGTCGAGAGACAGAGGCAGCCCGCAGCCGCCCCCGGAGATCAGCTCCCAGAGCCTGCCGGGGGTCCCAGGACTCGGTCGAGATAGGGGTTGCTGAAGACCCCCTCGGGGTCCAGCTCGGCACGGGCTTCCTGGAAGAGCTTCCACTTCGGATAAGACTTCTTGAGGGATGCAGCGGTCCGGAAGTGCATCTTCCCCCAGTGCGGCCTTCCCCCCACTTCCTCCATGATGGCCTCGACCATCTGGAAGTACTGCACCGGCTGGAAGCCTCGGTAGGTGTGCACGGCGATCCAGGCTGTGTGCCGGCCGTAGCCCGGGCTCAGGAAGGGCTGCTCGGGCGGAGTGAACCGGACCTCGACCGGAAACGAGATTCGGAGCCCCGACGACTCGATGGCGGCCCGCAGCCGACCCAGGACCTCTACCGCTGCCTCGACCGGCACGGCGTACTCCATCTCGTAGAAGCGGACCCTCCGTTCGTTGATGAAGGCCCGGTAAGCGGGCAGGACTCTCGATGAGGGACTCTCCTGGTCGACGATCCACCTGTTGATCGAGGGGATCGCCGCCGGCCAGGCCCGCCCGATGCGGCAGAGAGCGTCGAAGAAGTAGTTTCCCACCAAGACCGTGTAGAACCAGACCTTCCTGGGGTCGAGCTGGCTGGGCGGGTCGGAGGTGCGGTTGTGCGACTTGGCAAGTACCTTGTCGGTGTGGGGGAACCAGAAGAACTCGAAGTGCTCGTTTTCCGCCCGGAGGTCGTCGAGGGATCCGAGGGCCTCGTTCCAGCCCATGGGCCACTCTCGTGTCCTCAAGTTGTAGGCCGGCTCGAGGTCGAACCCGAGTGCGGTGACGATCCCCAGTGCGCCGAGGTTCACCTGAGCCGCCCGGAAGAGGTCCGGCTCCTTGTCGGCCGAGAGTTCCACGACGCGACCGCGCCCGTCGACCAGGCGGACGTAGTTCACCTGGGAGGAGATGCTCCCGAAGCTTCTCGAGGTGCCGTGGGTTCCGGTGGCGATGGCTCCCGCCAGGGCCTGCTTTCCTATGTCCCCCAGGCTGGAGAAGGCAAGACCTAGACCCTCCAGCGCTCTTCCGGCCGCCTCTATGGTCATCCCGGCCCGAATGGTCGCAGAGGGGGGATCGAGCGAGTAGTCTTCGATTCCGGCGTAGCGCTGCAGGCTCAGCATCACCCCGTCGGTGCAGGCGACGTCGGTAAAGGAGTGTCCGCTCCCTACAGCCTTGATGCGCCTTCCCTCGGCGAGCGCCTTCTCGACGAGCGATACGACTTCTTCCTCGGTGGTCGGCCGGGCGACCTCTTCTGGGGAGCAGGTCTGGTTCCCGGCCCAATTCGTCCATGTTCTCGGGTCGGTGCGTGCGAGGCTAGGCATGGCAGTGCGCCTCCGAACAGAAGGGGGCGGGCTCCCTGAAGGACCGGTCTGAACGCTGCTGGTAGTCGAAGTAGGCGGTGCCGCCGAGGCCGGGGCGATTCACCCGAGGGCGGACCTGCTCTGGGCGGATCCGCTCAACATGGAATCGATTACCGGTGAAGTCGCCGGGGCCGAGCGCCGCGCTGGTTGCCCACCGGCCGCAGCGTCCTGGGTACGAGAGGGGCTCATGGGACGCCAATTCACGAGAATGGTTCCCCGAGTAGCCGCTTCGCTGGGCGGCGAGCCTGGCGTGGACGCGCGCCTGGATAAGGGGTTGCTCAGGCGCGTGTGGAACTTCGCTCGCCCTCACCGTCCGAAGATCCTCGTCTACGCCGTACTTCTGGCGCTGGCCACTGTGCTGAGCGTGATCCCTCCCCTGATCTTCCGGGGGATCGTCGACAATGCTCTGCCATCCGGCCGATACGGACTTCTGCATGTGCTGGCTCTGGCAGCCATAGCGGTAGCCTGCCTGGAGGCGACGCTCTCGGTGGTCAACCGGTATCTCTCTGCATCCATCGGAGAGGGAATCATATTCGACCTGCGCGTCGCCCTGTTCGACAAGTTGATGCAGATGCCGGTCGCCTTCTTCACCAAGGCCCAGACCGGCGCGATCATGAGCCGGTTCTCGACGGACGTGGTCGGCGCTCAGTCGGTGGTCACGACCGTGACGGCGGTCGCCTCCGAGGGACTCCTGCTGATGGCGACCCTCGCCGTGATGCTCTCGCTCAGCTGGCAGGCCACGGCTCTGGCACTTCTCATCATGCCCGGGGTTATGGTGCTCGACCGGTGGATAGGAAGGCGTGTCGTCCCCCTTTCCAGACAGAGACTGCAGGCGAACGCGGACATGAACACGGCGACCTCCGAGCACTTCAACGTGTCCGGCGCGTGGGTCTCCAAGCTTTACGGCGACCGGAGGAGAGAGACGGAGTCCTTCGCCTCCAAGGCCGCGCAGGTAGCGTCCTACGGGGTCAAGACCGCCATGGTGATGCGAACCTACAACGCAGGGCTTTCTCTCCTCGGGGCCGCAGGAACGGTCTTTGTCTACTGGGTGGGGGGAATCCTTGTCATGGGCGGTGGGGTCACGATCGGCACCCTGCTGGCTCTGGGTATCTACGCGCAGCGCCTGTACTCTCCGATATCGACCATCGCCTCGGCCAGGGTCGACCTCCTCTCGGCACTGGTGGCTTTCGAGCGCTGCTTCGAGGTCCTGGACGCCGAGACCCCCATACAAGACGCTCCGGACGCTCGCCCGCTGGAGGTCTCGGAGGGGAGGGTGGCCTTCGAGGGGGTCTGGTTCCGATACCCCTCCAGGGACACGCACTACATTCCGTCCCTCGAGGTCGTCGGAGAGGACGAAGCGACCGGAGCAGGCGAGGGGGGACGGGGAAGCGAAGTAGAGGCGCCGGAACAATGCTGGGTGCTCGAGGACGTGTCCTTCGTCGCCGAGCCCGGAAAGTTGACGGCGATAGTGGGCCAGACCGGAGCGGGCAAGTCCACGCTGTTGTCGTTGATCCCTCGCCTCTACGACGTGGAGAAGGGAAGCATCCGGATAGACGGGCAGGACGTGCGGGAGGTGACCCAGGACAGCTTGCGCCGGTCGATCGGAATGGTCACCCAGGAGACGTTCCTATTCCACGACACTCTCGAGGCGAATCTCCGCTACGCCAGGCCCGACGCCGACGACGAGGAGCTGCGCAGGGCCTGCGAGGTCGCCGGGATCCTCTCCTTCGTCGAGTCCCTGCCGGACGGCTTCCAGACCGTCGTGGGAGAGCGGGGCTATCGCCTCTCGGGCGGAGAAAAGCAGCGGGTCGCCATAGCCAGGCTGGTGCTAAAGGACCCCCGTATCGTCATCCTCGACGAGCCGACCGCCCACCTCGACGCCGACACCGAGGCGGCCGTACACGAGGCACTGGTAAAGGCCCTCGAAGGGCGGACCGCGATCGTGGTCTCTCACAGGAAGTCCTTTGTCGAGCGGGCCGACGCCGTCTACGAGCTGAGGGACGGACGTCTCTTCGCTGCAGGCGAGTCCGAGGAGCTTTCCGACAGAGAGGATCAGACCGCGAACCTGATCCAGAGTACGTCGGAAGGGCGGACCACGTAGCCCTTCCCTTCGGTTCGCACTGCCCCTGCCTTCCGCGCCTCCTTGAAAGAGCCCACCCTCAACAGGTCCTCCGCCGAGACCACCTCTGCCCTGATGAAGCCACGCTCCATGTCGGAGTGGATGCGCCCCGCTGCTTCCAGTGCGGTCGCACCTTCTCTGAGGATCCAGGCCCGCGCCTCGTTCTCGTTGGCCGTGTAAAAGACGATCGAGTCGGTCGCTTGCAGAACCGCCGAGGCAAGCCGTTCTCCGATCGGGGCTCCGAGGGAATATACGCTTCTCAGCTCCGATGCCTCGGCCTCGCTCATCTGGGACAGCTCCGCCTCTAGTGCCAGGGGAGAGGCAAGTACGCCCGACACCGTATCGCCCAGGGCCTCGGCCACCTGCTGTTCTATCCGTGACGCCTCCGGCGAGACTCCCTCCTCGAGGTTGACGACCACCAACACCGGCTTCGCACATAGCAGGCCCCACTCCTTCGGTACAGCCGAGGGGTCGGAAGCGATGGAGGCGGCTGCCCGCAGGTCCTGGTTTTCCAGGGCCTCGATCAAGGGGCCTGACGAGTCCAGGACGGCCCTGGCCTCTCGGTCTCCGGTGGCCGCCACCTTTTTCAGTCTCACGAGGGCGCCTTCGATGAGGGCAAGGTCGGAGACGATCAGGTCTGCAAGGAAGTCCCGTGCTTGCCGCGAATTCGCAGCCACGGTCGAGTCGGGGCCGTCGGCCCCTGCCTCCGGGCGGACCACCACAACGAGGCAGTCGAACTCTCTCAGGGCTCCGGGGGAAGTCGAGGGGACCTCCTCGTATTCGATCCTCACCGGAGTGACCTTCGAGGAGCCTTCGGCCTCGGCGAGTCGAACCAGGACGTCGTCCTCTACGGAATAGACGGTATGTAGCCGCTTGTGGCTGGAACCGCTGCTGCCCAGTGCCGCAAGGAGTGTCGACTTGCCCGAATACGCTGGACCGGTGACCGCTGCTCGCTCCACAGGTTCTCGCTCCGGCTGTTCCGGCTGCTCATACTGTCCGAAGTGATCGAATCATCCGTCGGGGAGCCAGGAGAGGTGCAGGAATTACCTCGGGAGTCGCCAGAGCAGCTTCACGCCACCGAGGTAGTCGAGGCTGGAAGGTACCCGTCTGCGACTCCCGCTGCCGGGGGACCTCGCGTCGAGGGAGACGCGGGGCGGGCACGCGCCCGTGTGCTTCTCGTGCTGGTGCTTGCCGTGGCCGCGCTGGCTCGCTTCGTGGGTCTGGGGCACCCTGCGGAGGTTTACTTCGACGAGACGTACTACGCCAACGACGCCGTTGTGTATCTGGAGGGCGCCCAGGCGTTCCGGTACAACCTCGACCCGAGCTACGGGGGGACCTCGAGGGAGACCGACACGGTTCCGGTAGGAGCGGTGCCGGGCGAGATCTCGTGGGTACACCCGCCTCTGGGCAAGTGGGGCATAGCACTGGGCATCCTGGTCTTCGGCAAGACGCCTTTCGGGTGGCGAGTGGTCCCCGCCATCTTCGGGACGGCGGCTGTCGGATTGGTCTTCGCTCTGGCGTGGTCGCTATGGAGGAGGGCTTCATGGGCTTTCCTGGCGGCGTTCCTGGTGGCGGTGGACGGACTGGCGATCACGATGTCCCGCATCGCAATGCTGGACGTCTTCGCTTCCACCTTCGCACTCGCCTCATTCTGCTTTCTTCTGAGAGAGCGCAGGCGACTGTCGGAAACAAAGGCGATAGCGGGACCCTCGCCTCCCTGGTCGCTAGCAGAAGGCGAAAAAGATGGGGCCTGGGAGTACGCCGACACCGGGCCCCAGAGGCCCCGGCTCCCAGACCTGCGCCAGCTAGCAGAAGGCGAAAAAGATGGGGCCTGGGAGTACGAGACGCCTGATGGGGTCTGGAAGCACGAGGTGCCTCAAGAGGGCGAAACCGGGCTCCGAGGCAGCCGGATCGGTACCTCGAAGTACCTGGCCTGGGCCGGCGTCTTCATCGGACTCGCCCTTGCGTCCAAGCTGAGCGTCGTCTACGCATGGGGGCTTCTCGTCGCTTTCTCACTGGCCTGGGCCGTCCAGCTCCGCCCCGCTTGGATGGGGCGCCTCGAGGCGATCGTGACCAATCTCCCAAGAGTGATCCTGCTACTGGTTCTCTTGCCGCTAGCGATCTACGTCCTCTCCTTCGTTCGTTTCTACGCGGACAACGCGGCGGGGTCGTTCGTGAAGGACCCGCTGGGAACGGCGGTCGAGTTCGTCAGGATGCAGAAGAACACGGCCCACTACCACCTGAGCATGCGTCAGGAGCACCCCTACCAGTCGGGCCCGGGAAGCTGGCCCTTGATGTCCAGGCCCATCGCTTTCTGGTACGAGGACCACGGGGACGGGACCAGAGGGCACATCCTGGCTGTCGGCAATCCAGTGCTCTGGTGGTCCTGGCTGCTGGCAGCTCCGGCACTCAGTGGGCTCGTGCTTGCTCGTCGGAGGTGGCAGGAGGTATTCGTGCTGGCCGGGTACTTTGGCCAGTACCTCCCCTGGTTCGCCTCGTCCAGGACCGCGTTCTTCTACTACATGCTCCCCGCGGTGCCGTTCATGGCAGTGGGGCTGGTGGGGGTACTCGGCGCGCTTCCCCGAGCATCTCGGAAGGTCGCCATGGTGGCCCTGGGTGTCGGCGGGGGGATTTCGGGTGCCCTTTTTTATCCCGTCTGGACCGGTATTCCGATTCCCGAAAGGTTCTGGGATGGGCTTATGCTTTTCCGGTCCTGGATATGAAGGAGTCCGACATGAGCAAGAGGAGCCGCAAGCGGAGGGCGAGAGCCCGCAAGTCGAAGGCGAACCACCGGAAGCGGCCGAACGCCTCCAGCTGACCTCCCGCACTGCACAGACGCAGGTCGGACCCCTCGCTATCTGGGCGACCTAGTCGGCGTGGGGCTCTGGGTCCGCCGGGCGGTCGGCGTGGGGCTGCGAGTGGCCGAGGTCCTCGTCGGGCTCGGTGAAGGCCTGGTCGGCGAGGGCGAAGCGGTGGAAGCCGGCAGTGTGGGGGTCGCCACGACGTCGCCATGGTCCGCGCCCGGTGTCCCTTCGGTTTGCGGTGTGTATTCCTCGGGAACCCCGTAGAGCCTCGTAACCGGGGCCTTGAGGACCAGGGCTCCTTGTAGGGTCTCGATCGAGGTAGCCCTGATGCCTGCCACGGGAGGGACGGGCACCACGGCCTCGAGGGCGAGCCTTGCGCTCCGTGCCTCGACGCCCTTCTGGTCGATGCTGTGGGGCACGAGTGCGATGGAGGTACCGGTCAGCTCCAGGGCGGCCTTTGCCGAAATCTGGAGGAGCTTGTTGCTCTCTCCGAGGACATCGGCGGTCGCCGATATCTCTCCCGGCATGATGGTCACGGTCAGCGAATAGCCCTCGGCCTTGAGGAACTTGTTCAGCTCGGCCTCGTCGAGCACTGCTTTCATCTCCCCGGTCTCGGCCTCAAAGGCCGTGACCCCGCCGAGGACCTTCCGCCGGTCAAAATGGACATTCGAGAGCTCTAAGCCGACGCTGGAAAGCCTTACTGACGTTATGAAGCGGTCCGCGGCGGATGCGGTCTGGCCCGAATCTACCGATTCCATCTCCACTCGCATCCAGGGGAGGCGGGAGGTGGCGATGTCTAGGACGAACGGCCGGGAACCCCATGAGACTCTCAACTCGGCAGGGTCGTAGATGGCACGCAGGTCCTTTTCCACAGCGGCCCTGGCTCTCGGGAGGAGCACCACCTGGGCCGTGATCGACGAGGCAGCGACGAATACCAGAAGGCCGCCAATGGAGTATGCGACCAGTGTTCGGACTTTGCCTGCCATCGCCCGCCTCTCGTGATGCCTGACCGGGTCCGCGACGGAGCACTAGACCTCAGGGCCGACAAGGACTACGTGATTCTGGCGGAGAACATGGCGGTCCTGCCAATACTGCCCGACGGCTGGGCAGATCTCGTCTACATCGACCCGCCGTTCAATACAGGGAGACGCAGGAGACGGGTCATTGCCAGGGCTGTGAGGGTGAGAGAGCGAGGCCGTGAGGGCCGGGAGACGACGGACAGAGAATCCCGGGCCCCAGCGAGGCGTGGGTTCGGGGGCGTCTCCTACCGCCTCGTCGAGCTCGGAGAGAAGAGTTTTCCCGACTCCTTCGAGGCATACCTGGACTTTCTGGCCCCGCGACTGGAACAGGCCCGCCGAATTCTCGCCCCGACCGGGACCGTCTACGTCCACCTGGACTACCGAGAGGTCCACTACGTCAAGGTCGAGATGGACAGGATCTTCGGCCGGGACAGCTTCCTCAACGAGATCGTATGGGCCTACGACTACGGGGGACGCACCAGGCGGCGCTGGCCTGCCAAGCACGACACGATTCTCTTCTACGCGAGGGATCCCAAGTGCTATTACTTCGACCTGGAGGCGGCCGGTCGCATCCCTTACATGGCACCCGGTCTGGCCGGACCCGAGAAGGCTGCTCGGGGGAAGAGTCCGACGGACGTCTGGTGGCACACGATCGTGTCACCGACCGGGAAGGAAAAGACCGGATACCCCACTCAGAAGCCGGAAGCGCTACTGGAGCGAATTGTGGCCTCTTCCTCTCCCCCCGGCGGGAGGGTGGTCGATTTCTTCTCCGGGAGCGGCACGACCGGAGTCGTCGCCCGCAGGCTCGGGCGGCGGTTCTTGCTGGTGGACAAGGAAGAGGCCGCTGTGGAAGTCACTCTGGAGCGGTTCGAGAGGACCTTTGGGAACCTCGAGGGTGTCGAGGTGGTGCGCCTCCTCGGAGCCCCCCAGAATTGATAGAAAGCCTGCCGAGGCAAGGCCAGGCGGGGCCAGCCCCCGTTAGAAATGTCAACGCGGCGTGGCGAAGTCAGGCTAACGGAAGCCCCCGAGGAGGGATCCGCCATCCACGACCAGTACCTCGCCGGTGATCCAGGAGGCGGCATCGGATACGAGGAAGAGTGCGGCTGCGGCCACGTCTTCGGGAACCCCGAGTCGCTTGAGAGGAATGCGGCTGGCCACGAACTCCTCGTTGGCTTCGTACAGGACGCGGGAGAACTTCGTCTTGATCAGTCCCGGAGCCAGGGCGTTCACGCGCACCCCGGGAGCCATCTCCGTGGCCAACTGTAGAGTCAGGTGGATTAGGCCGGCCTTGGAGACGTTGTAGGCACCGAGCATCGGCTCGGCCCTGATTCCGCCCACAGAAGCGACGTTCAGGATGCATCCGCCGTGGTCCCTCATCCACTTCTTCCAGGCCGTCGCCGACCACCTGATAGGCGCCTCGAGGTTGACCTTGAAAATCTTCTCGACGGCCGCAGGGTCGGCATCCATCAGTGGCCCGAACTGTGGGTTCGTCGCGGCGTTGTTGACGAGGATATCGAGGGAACCGAACCGCTCTATCGTCCTGTCTACGGCTTCCTCGATGTGGGTCGGGTCGTCGGCCTTGCCCGCCACGTAGATGCCCCCCTCGCCAAGTCCCGATACGGCTTCTTCCAGTTCCTCGGTCTTGCGGGCAGTGATGCAGACACTTCCTCCCGCCTTCACGATGGCCTCTGCTATTGCGTAACCGATCCCCCTGGAGCCGCCCGTTACCAGTGCCGCTTTTCCGCTGAGGTCGATTTTCATGACGCTGCCCCTGCGCTATGGATTTGCAAACTTCTTACGAATCCGACGGAACTACCGTCGCATGTTCAGGAGAAACTAGTTCGGAAGCCTAGAGCACTCCCGTCGCATTGGGCAAGGAGCTCGCATGGACACACCTGGTTACTCGGAACGAGCCGATCGGCCTGCTCCGGAGTCCGGCCACTGGGGGTGGGGACAGGGTCGGCCCGCTCCCGGCGCGGAAGGCCCGTTTTCCGGTGGCTTCGGTCAGGCAGAAGGGAGTGGTGGGCCCACCGGTGCCCCGCCGGCTCCTGGCGAGCCTTTCCACTCTACCGGATCCTGGCAGGGGCACAGCGCTCAGCCGTTGCGCTACCACGAAGAGGCGTGGGCCTCCCCTTCTCCCGTGGGTACCGAGCCTGAAAGGGTGCCGGGGCCGAGAGGACGATTCAGCCTGGCGACGGTGGCGGTTTCGGTCGCACTAAGCCTCCTTGTGGGAGGGCTGGCCGGAGGGCTGGCCGGCCGGCAGAGTCAGCAGGAATCGAGCCCCAAGGCGATACCGCAGGCGGGCCCTGTTGCCCTTCCGGAAGGGGCGAGCATAGCGGACCTCGTGAGGGCCGTCGAACCCGGGGTCGCAGCGATTCACGCGTCTGCCGGTCTGCAGCGGGGGGCAGGCACCGGATTCTTGATCGACACCGAAGGGCACATAATCACCAACCGTCACGTAGTTGAGGGAGCGAGGGAGTACAGGGTCAACCTGTCGGGCAAGAAAGACTTGCGGGCCAGGCTGGTCGGAGCCGACCAGGAGCTGGACATAGCGGTCTTGCAGGTAGACCCCTTCCCCGAGATGAAACCGCTGACTCTTGGTAACTCCGACTCGCTACGGGTGGGAGACACGGTCATTGCAGTGGGAAACGCTCTGGACCTCCCGGGAGGGCCCACAGTCACGATGGGGATCGTCTCGGCCCTCAACCGTTCGCTCTCGGACGCAGCTCCCGGAGGGCGCGGCAGGGTGATACTCACGGGGCTGATCCAGACCGACGCTGCGATCAATCCTGGGAACTCGGGAGGACCACTCCTCAACCTGGCAGGTCAGGTTGTCGGGGTGAACACGGCGGTCGCCACCAACCCCAACGACATCACCGGCTCTCAGCAGGCCCAGAACATCGGCTTTGCCATCAACATCAACGACGCAAAGGTAGCGGCGGAAAACATCATCAACGGCGTCGTCAGCAAAAGAGCGATTCTGGGCGTGGACGTGGTGACGGTGACGCCGGTGATCGCGGAGAGAAGAGGGCTGTCGGTCACGGAAGGTGCCCTCATTGCCGACCTGATGGCAGGTGGGCCTGCGGAAGCTGCCGGCCTCCAGGTCGACGATGTGATAGTGGCTGTGGACGGCAAGAGCGTCTCCAGCGCCGAGGAATTGCGGGGCATCCTGCGCCCCAAGAACCCGGGCGACGAGGTGGAGGTGGAGGTGGCGAGAGGCAAGGACCGTATCAAGGTGCGCGTGAAGCTAGCCGAGGCGCCCTCGCCTTGAAGCCTGCCAAGAGAGTACGCCCCTCATCCCTCCAGAGTCAGTTCGCGGGGGTCTCTGAGCAAAATGAAGGCACGCCCCGCCTCTGCGGGCCTAACGAACCCCGTGACACAGGCTCTCCGTCCCACGACTTCTCCCCCGATGTCCAGCCTCCGTCGGTCGGAAACCTCTACCCACAGGCTCGAGGAGGGGTCGCCGGTGCCGAGGACCAGGCTGGCTGCCAGATCCGACCCGGGTGTGGCCTCGTAGGAGAGTAGGGGCCCACAGATCCTAACGCTGTCGCCAACGCGTGAGAGCACTTCCGACACGTCGTATACGGGAACGGGCTCTGACGAGACCGTGACCTGGGGCGCTCTGTCCACCACGATCCGCGGACCATCGGGGCTCTGGAGTACCTGCCCCGTCACGCATATGTTCCGCGCTAGGTACCGCTGGTTTCCGGCTGTGGCCCGGTCACGGATCGTGACAATCAGGCTCTGGTCGGGGGACGGCCTTTCCAGGTACAGGTGAAGCGGTCCGTCGGAGACCGGATCCTCGACCACGTCGGCTACCCGTGCGCATACGGTTCTGGTCGAACCCGGATTCGCTGCGGCCTCTCCCGGAGCCGTCGAGGTGTCGGAAGCGCAAGCCCCCAGAAGCACCGACGCGGCCAGTGCGAGAGAAGCGGTCAGCCCACTCGGCTTCATCGTAGAACAGCCCTCCTACTCACGGGACACGAAGCTCGTCCCTGGCGCCAGGACCGAGACATAGCAGCACTCATTGACGCCCGGGAACCTCGACGATTCCGCCTGCACGAGTGGAGTGCCATGAGGGGGACAGAGCGGAGCTCATTGACGCAAGGCCGCCTCGCCCAGGACGACTAGCGCGACGGAAGCCGCCAGGACCACGACCGCGGCAGCTACGGCGGGTCCGTTGTCTCCTCGGGATGCAGCGACGTCGAAGCCGGCTCCTACCACGAGCCCCGAGAGCAGGCCTCCAAGGTGGGCGAGGTTGTCTATCCCGGGAACTGCGAAGCCTATGAACAGGTTGATGGCGACCAAGAGGACGATCTGGCCGAGATTGGCCCGGGCTGCAGGTGAGTGACGCCGCCTGTAAAGGGCGACGCCCAGGGCGCCGAAGAGGCCGAAGATCGCACCAGAAGCACCGACCGATCCCGGGGCGCGCGCAGCCTGTGCCACGCTCCCGAAGACGACGGGGGTGGTGGCTGAGACCAGGCTGGCGAATACGCCTGTCAAGAAGAAGGCCACCACGAACTTGGGCGGACCCCATGCCTCTTCCAGAATCGACCCCACTATGTAAAGCGCGTACATGTTGAAGAGCAGATGCAGCAGCCCTGCGTGCAGGAAGATGGCGGTGACGGTCCTCCACCACTCGCCTGCTACGTAAATGAGGTAGGGCTGCGACATGCCGAGGCGGGCTATCGTCCGTCCCGCAAAAAAGTCGAGGATGAAGACGGCTACGCAGATACCGACGAGCACCGGGACGGCCACGGCATGGCTCGGAGTCAAGTTGAAGGCACGCCTCCGGACTGTGGGCGGGATAACAGATACCGGCCGTGCGCACTCGGGGCAACGCTGTCCCACGTCGACGACGTAGGTGCATTCGGCACAGGTCGGTCTGCCGCAGCGACTGCACCGAACCCAGGCGGGTATCCCCGGGTGGAACCAGCAGTACTCGACGAAAGGGACGGAAGGTGGGGGCTGGCCCGGCTCGTAGTAATGGCTCATCGACTTCCTGTCTCCGTATCTCCCAGCCGGCGGCGAAGGCCGCTTGCCCAGGAGTAGGCGGCGGCCTCGACGAGTGCGGGCGCTCTGTCGTGGGCTTCTCCCGGGTAGGTGGCGAGCGACTCCAGCGCCACATAAAAGACGACCGTCGAGTCGGTCGGAAGAGCTTCCTCGTCTACCCTCCCGGCGATGACGACCACCTCCTTTCCCTGGGTGCGCGCGAGATCGATCACTTTCCCCAACGCCTTTCCCTCGAAACTGGTTCTGTCGACGGCTCCTTCCCCTGTCACCACCACGTCGGCCTCGGCCACTCGCGTCCGCAAGTCCACCGCCTCGGCGACCAACTCGAATCCGTCGCATGGCGTGGCGCCAGTAGCTGCCATGAGGCCGCCAGCCAGGCCGCCACCGGCCCCTGCACGAGGGGTGTCGGAGACGTCGACCCCGAATACCTCCGCGTAAAGGTCGCAGACTCGACGCATCGCCTCTTCGAATGTGGCCAGCCGTTCCGCAGAGACCCCCTTCTGGGGGCCGTAAGCGGACACTGCCCCTCTCGGCCCCAACAGCGGGTTGGTGACGTCGGTCGCCACCTCGAATCCGACGTCGTGTTGGAGGACTTCCAACATTCTCCAGTCCGGCTCGATTCGAGCCGTGTCGAACAGGAGCGAGTCTCCGGGCCCGAGAACCCTGCCGCCTCGGTCCAGAAGTCTTGCGCCGAGAGCCGCCAGCGCGCCCAGGCCTGCATCCACCGTAGCCGTCCCCCCGACACAAACCAGGACCGATTCCGCCGCCGGGGCATCGGTTCCCGGCAGACGTACGCAGTCCCGGACCAGCTTGCCGGTCCCGAACGTCGAAGCGCGCACAGGGTCCAGTTCGTGCGGCTCCAGGAGAGCCAGTCCAGACGCGGAGGCGGACTCGACTACGGCAGCGGTCGTCCCGCCCCGCCTTACCAGGCCGACCCTGGCGACTACCGGTCTGCCCAGAGGGTCGTAGGTAGGCAACTCCAGCCAGCTTCCACCGAGGGAGTCGACGAGGACCGACGCCGTCCCGTCCCCACCGTCGGCCAGCGGGCAGAGTCGAATCGCCTCGGCCTCGAGCTCGGGTAGGGCTTCGAGGATCCCACGGCGGATGGCACGAGCCACCCCGCCGGCGTCGAGGCTACCCTTGAACTTGTCGGGAGCTACCAGGATCTTCAAGGGACAGACACCGGGCGGTCCCCTCTCCTCTCACCTTGGCAAGGGGTGTCGACTGCAGGAGCCGGCACCGAGAGAGTCTTTGCCGAAAATCCCGTGTTGTGAGAGTCTGGTTGGGCCGAATCTAGGCAGGTCATCTAAGCGCTGGTGTGGGCCGGGGAATCCGCCTTGGCCCCGTGGGGGCTTTCGAAACTCTCGGAGAGGCAAACTCGATGTCTCGTGCAGTGTCGGCCAAGACCGCGTCCAGGGTCAGACGCAAATCCCCTGGTCTCGAAGCTGTACCGGTCGGCGAAAAGCCGATCGAGCCCTACGCAGAGATCGTCGGAGAGGAAATAGTAGAGGAGATCGCCGAGCGGGCGTCTCGTATCGCCGGCAGCAGGGTCCTGCACCTCAACGCCACTGCCTTCGGCGGGGGTGTCGCGGAGCTGCTTTATACCCTGGTGCCTCTCAGTCGCTCGGTGGGGCTGGATGCCGAGTGGAGACTCATCAAGGGGTCCGACGAGTTCTTCCAGGTGACCAAGGCGGCCCACAACGGGCTGCAAGGGATGGAAGTGGCCTGGACCGAGAACATGGAGAACATTTACCTCTCCAGGCTGGAGGAGAACGCCCGGCTGTGGGGGGGAGAGTACGACTTCGTAGTCTGTCATGATCCTCAGACGGCCGCCCTCCCCTGCCTGATCGAAAAACTCACCGGCGAGCGACCTCCGGGCAAGTGGATATGGCGTTGCCACATTGACCTGACGCGACCCTACGAGCCGGTGATGAGATTCTTCAGGAAGTTCTTCGACGCTTACGACGCTCACATCTACACCCTGGACGAGTTCGTTCCCGACGAGGTCACGACGAAGGTCTACATAATCACGCCGTGCATCGACCCGCTGGGCTCCAAGAACCTGTGGATGTCCCGGCTTACGATAAGGTCGATCCTCGAGGGATACCGCATCGACCCCGACAGACCGATTGCTTGCCAGATCTCCCGATTCGACCCGTGGAAGGATCCCCTGGGCGTGATCGACGCTTACCGTATTGCCCGACGTGACCACCCGGACCTCCAGCTCATTCTCGCGGGGTCGATGGCCTCCGACGATCCAGAGGGGTGGCACTACTTCAGCGCGGCCGAAGAGCATCGAGCTGGCGACCCCGACATCTTCTTGCTGACGAACATGCAAGGAGTCGGCAACACGCAAGTAAATGCCTTCCAGAGGGCTGCAGACGTGGTCATCCAGAAGTCGACGAGGGAGGGTTTCGGCCTGACCGTCAGCGAGGCTCTCTGGAAGGAGACGCCCGTGATCGGAGGGAGGGCGGGCGGCATCAAGCTTCAGGTGCTGGACGGCGAGACAGGTTTTCTGGTCGACGACAGCGAGGAGTGCGGCGAGAAGCTCTCGTACCTGCTGTCACATCCCGCAGAACGGGAGAGAATGGGAAAGGCCGGCAAGGAGCACGTGCGAAAGAACTTCCTGTCCACGAACAACCTGTTGAATTACCTGAAGCTCTTCAACGACCTGGCGGGAGTGTAGCGATCGGATATCCGGTCAAGAGGGACGAGGACCCGAAGGTCATAGTCGCCTCGAACAGGGGGCCTTTCGAATTCGAGGCCGAAGGAGACGAGGTCTCCTACAAGAGGGGTGGAGGAGGCCTCGCCGGGGCGCTGCTGCCGGCGGTCGAGTCGTCGGGGGGCATCTGGATCGCCGCGGCGATGACGGAGGGAGATCGCAGGGTCTTCTCCGGGAAAGGGCATGTGAGCCTAAGCGGAGACGGGGCGAGTAGCTTCGACGTCTCCTACATGGTCTTAGAGGAGGACGTGTACCGGCTCCACTACGAGGTGGTCTCCTCGTCACTGCTCTGGTTCGCCCTCCACGGGATCTTCGACGTGACAAGACGTCCGGTCGTAGACAGGCGGCTTTTCGAGTCCTGGGAGCGGGGTTACGCTGCGGTCAACAGGGCCTTCGCCGAGGCGTGCAGGGGATATCTCTCCCGCCTGCCCTCACAGACTCCAGCAGCGGTGCTCTTCCAGGACTACCACCTCTTCCTCGCTCCGTCGATGCTGGGCAAACGGGAGAGTCATCACAAGTCGGTGTTCTTCGTTCACACCGCCTTCCCGCCCCCGCAGGGGCTGGGAGTTCTCCCCGGTGCCTGGGTACGTGAGGTCTTGGAAGGCCTGCTCTCGTGCGACCTGGTGGGGTTCCATTCTCGCCGCTGGGCTTCCGAGTTCGCGGCGTGCTGCAAGAAGTACCTCGGCGCGGACGTCGTGGTACGGGATGCAGGGGCAGACCAGGAAGGGCTGCAGTACTTGATCCATCACAGGGACGCTCAGACCGCAGTTGGGGTCTTCCCTCTGGGTCCGGAGGCCGAGTCGCTGCTCAGTGCCGCAGGTTCCGCGGAGGTAACGGAAGAGGAAAGGAATCTGGGCGTGGAGGAGGGCGATTTCGTCGTGGCGTCTGTCGAGAGGGTGGATCCGGCGAAGAACTCTCTCCGCAGCCTGAGGGCAGTGGACGAGCTGCTCGAGACCGTCCCCGAAATAAGGCCGAGCCTGCGATACCTGCTCTTTCTCTACCCCTCCCGGGCGCGACTACCCGAGTACAGGGCCTACGAATCGGAGTGCGCTTCGTACGCCTCCTTTCTCAATGAAAAGTGGGAGTACCTGGGACGCCCGGTCGTACTCTTCGACTCGTCCGACTCCTACGAGAAGTCGTTGGCGGCCCTTCGCCGTTACGATGTGCTCTTCGTCAATTCGCTGGCTGACGGGATGAATCTGGTCGCGAGGGAGGGGCCGATTGTCAACCGCCGGGACGGGGTACTCGTCCTGTCCTCCGGCACGGGAGCCTCGGACCTGTACGGCGAAGCGGCGCTACTTGTAAACCCCTTCGACATCTCCGAACAGGCGGCAGCCATCGAGGAGGCATGGGCGTTCTCGCCGGCCGAGAGGCGAGAACGGGCATCCAGGCTGGTCGAACTCGCCACCTCCCACAGCCCAAAGACGTGGCTCAGCTCACAGCTGGAGGCGGTGTTCGCCATCTGAGATAGCGCCCTCTTGACGGCCTGACCGGACGGGCGCTCTGACCGGCTTGGGTTGCGGGCAAGGCCAGCGGGGAGGAGCCCCCCACCTGCGGTAGGAGGAATTCTCAGGCCCTTACCAGTCCGAAGAGGAAGTCCGCCACCTGGGACTGGGATTCGAGAACGAGGTCGGAGGATCGCTCCAGGGAGGGGTCCAACTCGTCCGAGCCGACGGCGACTCTCAGGCAGACCCTTCCCGGCTCTGCGGCCTCCCATGCAGCCAGCTCTTCGAAGGCTTCCAGGTCGCCCACGTCGTCGCCGATGAACAAGGCCGCCTGCAGGTCTGTCGGAGCTTCTGCGAGCAGGCGTGCCAGGGCGGCCCCCTTTCCCAGTCGGACCGGAGGGACGAGCTCGATATTGAACTTTCCTTCCAGCAGAGCGAGCCCAAGACGACTTGCTTCCTTCTCGGCCCAGGCCCTTGCGTGGTCGTGAGCCCACTCGGGGTCCGGCGCCCGTCGGTAGTGGACCACGAGCGCGAGGCCCTTGTCCTCGAGGCGGAAACTTTCCGGGTAGGCTCCGAGGGCCGTCGCAGCAGACCGCGCTGCTTCAGCGACCGCTTCTTTCCACGCGTCCTCGACGGCGATAGCACCTTCGAGTCCGTATAGCCCGACGTAGCGGATCCCACCCAGGCCGAGCATCCTGCGCAGGAATTCTACGGGCCGGCCGGAGACCACGGCGGTGAGCCCGGCGACTCTCGAAACCTCTTCAAGGGCGGCGACCGCCTCGGGGGACGGTCGAGCACGCTCCGGGTCTTCGACGATGGGAGCGAGAGTCCCGTCATAGTCGGAGGCCAAGGCGACCGCCTGGGGGCGAGCTCGCATGGCCTGTTTCACGCGTTCCAGTCTGGCCTTGCCCGAAGCCACCGGATCGTAGGAGCTCAGGTCTTTCCCAGGAGCAGGCGGATGTCGGCGTCTTCCATCTGCTCCTCGACAAGGAGTGCTCCGGGCCTCACCTCGGTTGCGAACCGCTCGGCGATGCCCCTGAGTCCCGGCCTGTACTTGACGACGGATCGGTCCAGCGCTTCCCCAGCAGGGGGTCCGGAGCGAAGAGCGTAACCGAGACGGCGCACCTGGTCGGCAACTTGTGCCACCAGCGAACTCGAGGCTCCAGCAGGCTGGAGCACGACCACGATCCGGGACGGCTCCGGCAATGCCGTCGGACTCAGGTCGGGTGCGGGCGCTGGCGGGGTGAGAGGGGGTGGCGTTGGGGGTAGATCGGGTCGCTCGAGGGTGTCGGACTGAGTACGGGTCGGCCCAGTCTGGATCGAGAACCTGGAGCCCTTGGGGGCAAGGAGGTAGAGGGTGGCTGCAAATCCGGCCGCCACGAGCAAGGCGACCAGGACAGTCCTTGCAGCGCGGCTCTGTACGACCCGCAGTACGAATTCCAATCCCAGCCTCACTCTCGCTTTCGGAGGACCCGTTGGTGGGTAGCGGTGTCGGGTGTCCCCGGGCGGTGCCTTACTCGCCAAGCCGGAGCTACCTCCCGCTCTGGGCCCCAGTTTGTCTGTGCCCTCGGTTCCGGCCGGCAAGGAGTGCCGCCTGCAAGATCATATGCCTTGTCGTGCTTGTAGTGAGTTACTAGCCGATGGGCCTGCGCAGCGGGAGCGCTCGTGCTTGGAGCGGCGGATTCCTGTGCACCACAGGCGCGGCAGTAAGCTCGTGGAAAGTAAGTCGCTCGATACGAGCGAGGAGACGGTGAGGGGACGCCCGGACCACCAGGACGCGATCTTCGTACGTTCCGAGGGAGACGCCTGGTTCAGGCGCAACGTCGATGTGATCTCGTCGCCCTCGTTCCGAGAAGAGGATCCCGTGCTCAGGTTGTTGCTCTCCATCGACCCTCCGCCAGGGGCGGTACTCGAGGTGGGGTGTGCCAACGGGTGGCGGCTCGACGCACTGCGGGAAGCGACCGGCGCCCGCTGCGTGGGGGTCGACGTATCGGAAGCGGCTTTGCGGGACGGGTCGACCCGATACAAGGGGCTCCAGTTTGCGAGGGCCAGGGCCTCATATCTGCCTTTCTCCAGGGACGTCGAGTTCGACGCCGTCGTTGCAAGCTTCGTGTTCCACTGGGTCGACAGGCGACACTTGCTCTCGGCCGCAAGCGAGGTGGACCGCTCGATACGAGACGGAGGACACCTGGTGCTGGCGGACTTTTTCCCCAGCCGCCCGACCAGGGTGGCATACCACCACCTCGAGGGATCGGAAGTCTTCACTTACAAGCAGGACTATTCGGCCCTTTTCGTGGCCACCGGCTACTACAGGACGGAGCGACTGCTCGTCTTTGACCATGAGGATCCGTCCTCCGCAACCGAGGTAGACCCTTCCCATCCTCTCGAGGGCGTCGCGGTGGACGAATCGTCAAGGGCCGGCGCATGGTTGCTTAGGAAGGTTCTTGGGGACAGCTAGGTGGACGCAGAGGAATATCGGCGCATAGCCGAGGCGGAAGACTCCCACTGGTGGTACCGAGGAGTCCGCCGACTGCTGGCCACGGTATCTCTGGGACGGCTGCGTGCGGTCACGGGGCGCTTCCTGGACGCGGGCTGCGGTCCGGGCGGCAACAGCACGTGGGTCCCGCCGGAGTTCGAGGTCGTCGGGGTGGACATCGCTGGCGAGGCACTCCGCTATGCCTCGGTCAAGCGGCCCGAGATGCGCCTGGCGCAGGCTTCGGTGACAGCGCTTCCCTTTCGCGATGCGACCTTCGACGCAGTGCAGTCGATCACGGTCGTGTGCCACTCCGCGGTCGGCTCGGTAGAAAGTGCCTTCTCCGAGTACCGCCGTGTGTTGAGACCGGGGGGGCTGCTGGCAGTCGTCGAGCCTGCCTTCGAGGTGTTCCGACGGCCCCACGACCGAGTCGTCTCGGCGGAACGACGCTTCCGCGTACCCGAGTTGCGGAAGGCACTCGAAGATCTGGCATTCGAGGTCGTCACGGCCACATACTTCTTTGCTTGCCTCACCCCAGCCGCACTTGCTCTGGCGGCCCTGGATCGATTCTCGCCTACCCCTCAGCGCAAGAGCGACCTGGAGCGCTCCGGACTGGTCGACCCGGTCTTCGAGCGTCTGTGCGACCTCGAAGTCCGGGTCGTGAGGCGTCGCCTGGAAAAGGGCGGCAAGCCCCTCATTCCCTTTGGGACGTCGGCAGTGGTGGTAGCCGTCAGGCCCTGACGGCTCGCCGGCTCGCCCGGCAGTGAGAAAAGGGCGAAGGTTCACTCCTTGCGCAGGAGCTCGAGGAAGGCCAGGGCGTCGCGCACGGCAGCTCCCCGCGCGTCGTTGTTGAAATAGACGAATGCCCGAGATAGCCCGCTGCTGGAGAGGGACTCGGCCCAACGGCGCAGTCGGCGCTTTCCGTACTCCGGCCCGCCCCGGTAAGGACCGTGGAAGCGCATGTAGACCCAACCTGGCTCCGCCGAGCCGCTGGGGGTACCGGCGCGTGCAATCGCCGCCCGCAGTTCGACTTCCGTCAAGGCGTCGGACTGGCAGGCGGTCCCGGCAAGAGCCGGTGCAGGGTCGGCGATCACCACGGTCGCACGAGCGTCGCTAAACCTCGCCAGGGTCTCCTCTGTCAGCCACCCGGGGTGACGGAACTCGAAGGAGACTTTCAACCAGGAAGGGAGCCTGGCGAGGAAGCGTTCGACGACGGGCGGGTCGGGGCCGAAGGTGGGAGGGAGCTGGAAGAGGACCGGACCGAGTTTCGACCCGAACCACTCCAGCAGCCCGAGGAATCGATCGAGGGACTCGCGGGGCGGGTCGAGCCTCGATATGTGGGTGATGAACCGCGGAGCCTTGACGGCGAAGACGAAGTCGTCCGGGGTAGCGGCGACCCAGGAGGCCACCGTGGCGAGCCTCGGCGTCCCGTAGAAGGTCGAGTTCACCTCCACGGTGCGGAAGTGTCTGGCGTAGTGGGCGAGCCAGTCGCTCCGGGGCAGGTCATCGGGGTAGAAGCGGTGGAGCCAGTGCTCGTAGGACCACCCGCTGGTGCCGACCTCGATCGCAGGCTTCGGTCTCGAGGGATCCTGGGTCATCTTCACCTAGTGCGGATTGTCCCGCGAGCGCCACTTCGGTACGCAGCGCGTGCCGGACGGCGACGTGTCTCCAGATCCCGGAGAGCCCGCCCTCCCGGTACTGGACTCCAGCTGTCGGCGGGGTACAGCGCTTCAGCCGTTTGAGGGGGTGCCGAAAGGCCGCCCCGCCTCATCAGGCTCGGCAGGGATAGCTCACACGTAAGACGAGACCCTCGATATCGCCTCTTCTGCTTCCCGGACGAATCGGTGCACGAGCTCGCCTGCGGGGATGACCTCGTCGATGGCACCGGTGCCTTGGCCGGCGGGGTAGCACTCCTTGTCCGGGTCGACGTCCTTGGCGTCCGGTCCGAGGGCAAGGTGAAAGGCGCCGTCCTGGATGGAGCGCATGGCCTGCATGGGGAAGGGCTTGAGCTCGTCGGGGTGCGATTCCCACCACTCCGTGTACTTGTTCTTCAACACTCGCATCGTCTTTCCCGAATAGGCGCGGCTGATCGTGGTCGAGTCCTCCCTGGCGCGGATCAGCGCCTCCTTGTAGCCAGGGGTGGTTCTCGCTTCCGGAGTGGCGATGAAGCGCGTCCCCACCCACACTCCGTCGGCACCGAGCATCAGGGCGGCCGCCAGGCCTCGCCCGTCGAAGATCCCACCGGCTGCGAGCACGGGAGCCCGGTCGCCGACTGCGTCCACGATCTGGGGGACGAGGGGGAAGGTCGCCACCTGACCGGTGTGCCCTCCCGCCTCGGTGCCCTGGGCGACCACGATGTCGCATCCGGCTTCGACAGCCCTGACGGCGTGGGAGACCTTGCCGCACATGTTGACCACGAGAACCCCGTTGGAGTGGCACAGCTCGACCACGGACTCGGGAACTCCCAGACCGGCTACGAAGACCGAGGCCCCACCCTCGATGACCAGTTCGACCAGTGGGGTCATGTCTCCCGGCATCGCCGTGAGCAAGTCGACCCCGAAAGGTTTGGAGGTAAGTTCGCGGACGGCCTTCATCTCTTCGACCATCTGCTCGGGAGTCATGGTCGAGGCCCCGAGGCAGCCGAGGCCGCCGGCCTCCGAGACCGCGGCCACCAGGGCCGAGTAAGAGACACCGCCCATTCCCGCCAGCAGTACAGGGTGCTCGATGCCGAGCATTTCGGTAATACGCGTCTTCATGGGAGCCCTCCAGATCCTCTAGCTGGCGTATGTTACCACAGGGTAACTAAGCACCGTGGCGGCTGCAGCGGAGTGCCACACAGGACCGGCAGGGTGCAGAATCGAGGCCGATCGTGGCTCGGGGAGAGATCCACCGGGGCGCCGCACAAACTCAGGTAGCGTGCCAGCTTGGCTCGCCGGTGCCGTCCTCGGTGCCCAGCTCACCACCGATAGCGGGGGCTTCGGTGGACTCGTCCTCAACCATTCCCACTTCCTCGATATCCACGCCGCCCGACTCGGCGGAGAGCACCTGGGCGATTTCTTCGGCCCTGGACTTCGGCACCACCTTGAAGCGCAGCCGGGAAGGGTTATCGCTGACGCTCTCCGGAAGGTCGTCGGTGCGCATGTACAGCTCCAGCCGACCGTAGCCCATGGGTGTCGTCCCCGTGTCGACCTTGTAGAGTCGGCCGAGAGAGAAGCTGGCGGTCTGGCTGTGGATCTTGGCCCGGTCGACAAAGATGACCCTCTTGTGGGTTACTGCCACGAGACCGAAACGCCCCCGGTAGGCTCCTCTGGCCATCGCCACAACCACCTCGTCTGGCTCCAGTAGGGCCGCGAGGCGTCGCAGCTCCTTGCGGACCGCCAGCCGCGCCGGAGCCGAGAGGTCACTCAGCGAGACCTCCTCGACGCTCCTGGAAGCGTCGGTCTCGTCCAAAGCATCTCCTGCAAGGTCAGTTCGGCACGCCGAACCAGCTGGACCGATATTCGAAGAGGTACCGGTCCGCTACGAAGTTGAGCGCTCGTCTGGCTGACTCGGCGTCGTTGGCGACCATCACGAACGAACGGGACACGCCAGCAGTCCCTTCCATGGTACTCCGCAGCAAGTACGAGTAGGAGGCGGATGCGAGCTCGTCCAGCACTCTGAGGGCCGACCCCTCTGCCCGGTAGTACCGGAGGTCGTCGGGATCCAGCTCGGCCCCTCGTACCTGTGCGCCGGTCCGTGCCAGAGCGCGGGCGACTGCCCCCCGAAAGCGGACGGACCGCTCGAGCATGGACCCTGCGTAGTCCGGAAACACCCCCGCAAGCAACAGAGCCAGGTCGCCGATCCTCTTCACCACGTGAGCTCTGGTTTCTTCGGTCGCGCTGTCGGCCAGCTCCACAAGACTCGAGAGGTCGAGTTCAGAAAACCTCCTTCTGGTAAGCGGGCCGCCTCTGGATCCCGAGACGATCACACCTGAGGTGACGTGGGTGAAGGAGGCTAGCAACTCGGCAAGGAAGATCCTTCCCTCGGGATCCTGGAGGACCTCCCTTGCCTTGGTTGTGTCGAGCAAGGGAACACGCTTCCTGGGTCCGACCCACTCGGTGACGAACTTGGTGGCCGTTATGGATACGGCGCTCCTGTGGACCAGGACGGCGAAGCCCAGGAAGGGCGAGACGTTGACAAGCGGCCTTCCGTGCGGGTCGAAGAGTGCCTCGTAGACGTCGTCCGACGAGAGTAGGTAGTCGAGCAGTTCGGGGTCATCCTTGATTCGAGAGATGCCGAGGCGAGCGAAGGTCGAGTTGGACCGGACCACGCTCTCCAGTACCGCGTAGTCCGCCTCGCTAAGGTGTTCGGCATAACGTGCGAGCGACGCCATCGCTCCTCCCACCGGCGAGGTCCTCCCGGCCGATTGGCCGACTCGATTCTCAGGCCGCCTCGCTAAGCTTTATCAGTCCGTATGCGATCCAGACTCCTTGGGAGGTCGCCCCCGGATGGGAACCCGTTCCGAGCCCGAGGGCAAGTCTCTCGCTACATCTATTTTCGGGCAGGGACGAGAGGGTGAGAAGGTATTAGCAGGCACCGATGAGAAGGCACTCGTCGGTGTGCCCTCGAACCACCTTGGCTCCGCCATCGCAGTGGAGTGCGTCTCCAAGGTCTACGGGAGAGGGGAATCCGCAGTCATTGCCCTAGACAGGGTCTCCTTCGACGTCGGTTTCGGGGAGTTCGTCTGCATCGTCGGAGCTTCGGGTTGCGGGAAGTCCACGTTGCTCGCCCTGGTAGCCGGACTCGACGAGCCCACCAGGGGAAGGGTAGACGTGAGAATCCGCACCGCCCTCATGTTCCAGGAGCCGGCCCTGTTTCCGTGGCTGTCGGTCTGGAAGAACGTGGAGCTCCCCCTGAAGCTTCAGAAGGTTCAGCGTGAGCACCGCCGGGAGATCGTGCAGGCACTGCTGAAGATGGTCCGACTCACCGGCTTCGAGAACCGCCGTCCACACGAGCTGTCCGGGGGGATGCGCCAGCGCGCCGCCCTCGCTCGGGCTCTGGCGCAGAGGGCCGAGGGGTTACTCATGGACGAACCCTTCGCAGCTCTGGACGCGATCACGAGAGACGTGATGCACCAGGAGATCGAGGAGCTGTGGGAGGAGACGGGCTTTACCGTCCTCTTCGTCACGCACAACGTCAGGGAGGCAGTCAGGCTCGGCGACAGGGTGGTGGTGATGTCCAGCCGCCCCGGCCGGATCCTCACCGAAATCCGGGTACCGCTTGCCCGCCCTCGTCGTATCGAGTCGCCTGAGGTGGCCGAGATCGCCGCCGAGATAGTCGACTTGCTGCACCGAGAGGTTCGGTTGCACGGGACCGGACCGTCCCGGTGAGCGCGACCAGAGCTTCCACGGAGGGTACCATCGCCGTCGGGGTGGCGACGGTGCTGTGGGGCTCGACGGGCGTATTGGTCAAGTGGACCACGATGCCCGGGCCCGTGCTGACCTTCTGGAGGGTGGTCTTCGGGATCGCGATCCTCGGTATTGCGACCTTCTCGCTGGGCCAGCGACCAAGGGAGGGGCCGATCGTGCCCTGTATCGGGGTCGGCATCCTCTTCGGACTCTCGATCGTCCTCTACTTCACCGCCATGCGTATGACCGCGATAGCCAACGTCACCTTGATAGGGGCGCTCACACCTGTTCCGGTGGCCCTGTTGTCCTCACGTATGGTGGGCGAGCGAGTTGGCCTGCGAAGGTCCGTCGGGATCGCGGTCGCCACCGCCGGCGTGGTGGTGACGGTGCTTTCCTCGAGGGGGCTTCCAGGTAGGAGCGGGGCGGGCGACCTGGCGGCAGTCGCAAGCCTGGGACTTTTCGTTGCCTATTTTCTCGGCTCCAAGCGCCTTAGAAGGAAGACTCCGAACACCCGCTACAACTTCCTGATGACAGTTGGCGCCCTGCTACCGGTGACTGCCTCGATACCGATGGCGGGGGGGGCTCTGGCCGGCTACCCGGCCAGGGATTATTTCATGGTCTTTCTGATCGCTCTGTTCCCGGGGAGCATCGGTCACTGGCTGGTCAACTGGGCTCACACGAGGATCACGGCGAGCTCGTCCGCGACAATCCAGCTCGGCGTACCCGTAGTCGCCATAGCGGCAGCCTGGGTCCTGGTGGGGGAAAGGCTTCACTGGGTGGGAGTGGTGGGAGCTCTGGTCTGCCTCGCAGGAATCCTGTACGTGATACGGACCGAAGTGTCTCAAGAGGACGAGGCACGCCTGGAGGAAGCCAGCGAGGCGATAGCGTAGAACGCCAGCGTCAGCGCGAACGGCAGGCCCGCAAGCAACTCGGACACAGCTCCGACAGCAGGCCTTCCCGAGGTCATGAGTCTGAGCGCCGTCGCTTCGGAGGCACCGTAGGCCAGGGCCGCCGGAGCTACCAGGAGGGGATGACGGCGTGCGACAACCGCGACCGCCAGGGCCACGAAGCCCCTCCCGGCCGTGGCCTGCTCGGTGAAGACGCCGGTGCCCTCGATCACTATCTGGCTTCCTCCCAGGCCAGCGAGGAGGCCGCAAACGGTGGCAGCCGTGCGTCTGGGCGCGGTCACGTCGGCCCCGGCGAGGGCCAGTGCCTGCGGCTTCTCGCCAGCCGCTGCGACCCGCAGCCCCGCCACCGTCCTGTACAGCCACCACCAGACCAGGACCGTCGCCACGACGAGGGCGTAGAGGTACGGACTCTGGGAGAACACCGACTCCCCCAGGTAGGGGAGGTCCGCGAGCAGCGGTACGCGCAGGTGCGGGAGCGAAGGCAACAGGGGCTGTCTTCCCACCGGGAAGACGGTGCGCATGAGCGCTGTGGTCGAACCCAGAACCACCAGGTTCAGGGCGATCCCGGCGACGATCGGATTTCCCCGGTGGTCGGCCACGACCCGTGCGAACAGGTACCCCAGTGCTGCACCTGCAAGTGCCGCGGACGCAGCTCCGGCGGGCAGCGAGCCCGTAGCCGAGGCCGCTGCATAACCGGCGAAGGCCCCGGCCAGCATCATCCCCTCCAGCCCCACGTTGACGACCCCGGACCGCTCCAGAGCGGCCTCGCCAAGTGCCGCAAGGGCGACGGGAACGGCAAGGCGCAGAGAAGCCGCCAGGAATGCCGCGGCTGCCGACAACCAGACCGCCCCCGTCCTCATTCCAGGAGATCCTCCGAGGGGAGCCGCTTTCGATGCCCCAGACGGCGGCCGGTCGCCGGGTCGTGACGGCCGGGCTGGGAGCGCCGAGGACGCAAGGTGAAGGTCTTGTTTCCGGACCGGCCGGCCAGGGAGGCGATCAAGAGGAAGGCGCCCTGGATCATGAAAGACACGGACGCGGGCACGCCCGCCAGGCGCTCTGCGGTCTGGAGCCCTGAGCGGATCGCAGCCAGTGCCAGGGCGAGGATGCCCAGCAAGGGGCCGACAGACTGCGCAAGGACGGCGGCCACGAGGCCGGTGAATCCTAGGCCTGGCGAGAAGAACGGACCGAGTCTGTACTGGTGTCCCAGTAGCTCCAGGCCGCCCCCCAAGCCGGCCAGCAGACCGGAGGCGCTCATCACCTGGATCACCCTGCGGTCGCAGTCGATACCAAGGGCAGTCGCTGCAGTCGGGTTTGAGCCAATCGCCCTCGTCTCGAGACCAAGGCGCGTTCTGAAGGTGAGTGCCCAGGCAGCAAGTGCAGCAGCGGAGGCGACGAGCAGGCCCTGGGGTACGGCAGGAATCCCCGGCAGTCCTACCGTCCCCAGCCTCAGGTCAGCCGGAATGGGGACGGTCCAGGGGTAGCCAAACGAGGTGGGGTCGCGTAGGGGGCCGGCAGCTGCGTAGCGGGCGGCGGCAGCGGCGAGGAAGTTCAGCATCAGGGAGGTCACGGCCTCGTCCATTCCGAGCCGGGACCTGGCCGCACCTGCAGCCAAACCTAGCAAACCCCCTGCGAAGCCAGCAGCGACAAGGCAAACTGCGAGCCCCAGGGGACCACCGAGTCCTGCTGATTCGAGCGCTGCTGCGACGGCTGAAGCCCCCACTGCGCCTGCGAGGAGCTGGCCTTCTGCTCCCAGGTTGTAAAGGCCGCCGGTCGCCGCCAGCGCCACCGAGATCGCGGCACACCAGATCGGCACCGAGAGGGCCAGAACCTCCGTGACGTTCCCGGCAGCTCCGGCACGGGTCGCCCAGATGGCAATGGGAGTCGCCACCGCGAGCAGCAGGAGCGCGGGGACTCTCCGGTCGCTCATAGCAACGAGCGATTGAGGTGCCGGCGGGGTGTCGGGGTGGCCGTCAGGCGGAGGACGCGGGTGCAGGCTGTAAGCAGTGCAGGGACGTCGTCACTGATCACGACGACCCCGCGACCTTCCGAGGCGAAGTCGCGTAGAGCCTTTCCTAGCCCCGAGGAGGATTCGGAGTCCAGCGAGTAAAAGGGCTCTTGGAGGACGAGGACGTCCGGCAGAGCCATGAGGCCCCTCAGTATCGCGAGTTTTTGACGGTTCCCCCCTGAGAGCTCCCCGGCCTTGCTCGTCGGAGGGTACCCGAAGTTCAGGTAGTACAGCCAGCGTCGGAACGAGGCAGCCCCGGATGACCGGCGCGTGCTCTCCGGGGCGACATCTTGCCGCTGTGGGGGCTCCGGTGGGGCAGATCTCGTCAGACGAAGGTTCTCCTCGATCGAAAGGTCGGGAAAGATGGCCAGGGTGTCGTAGTCGGCCGGCACGGCAAGGAGCGAGCCGTGGACTCGAACGCGCAGGCGGTCGGCGTCGCAGCGGTCAGGGTGGCTGAGCGCCTCGAAGAGGGCCCCCGACGAATCGCCCGTCACTCCCAAGACCTCGCCGGGGAAGATGACCAGTCCGGCGGGCCCCGACGGATCGCGGGACTCTGCTCCGAGCAGTCTCCAGCTATCCTTGAGAGGCTCGCCGGCTTCCTGGTGATCCGCTCCAGCAGCCAGCTCCGGCCCCGCAATTTCCAGGAGTGGGCGCGAAGCGAAGCGGGGTCTGCGGCGATCGTCCCTCTCCCCAGACGGCTTCCCGACTCGAACGAAACCCCCTCGCCTCTCAACGAGAGGGCCTGAAGGTCGGTCTTCGACGACCACGCCGTGTTCTAGTCGGACCACCCTGGTGCACCGTGGTCCAATTCCTTCCACGTCGTGAGTGATGAGCATGGCCGAAGCACCCTCGGCCGCCCTGCGTTCCAGTAGCTTGAAGAGGGCGTCCAGAGAACGCGAATCGAGTGCTCCGACGGTCTCGTCCAGAATCGCCAGACGTGGCCGGGCTGCGACTGCTGCGATCAGATAGAGGATCCGTGCGGAGTCCCTCGGGGCCGACGCAAGGGGAGTAGAGAGGTCGAATCCTTCTATCGCCAGCTCCCGGAGCGCTCTCTGCGATTCTTCGTCGACCCAGCGCCAGAACCGGCCACGCCCCCGGGGCCGGTGCGGGGACTTTTCCAGCTGGATTACCAGGTTCTGGAGACCCGTCAGAGATCCGACCACGAGAGGCTCCTGGGGGACGAGACGGATCCCGCGCCGCCGCGACTCCGCAGCGTTGCCTGGATCGAGCGGGGCCCCGTCGAAGAGGATCGATCCTGAATCCGGACCTTCCGTGCCTGCCAGAATCCTGGCCAGAGTCGACTTCCCGGCTCCGTTCGGTCCACAAAGGAGCACGAGCTCGCCCTGAGCGACCTCGAGCTCGTCGATTGCGAGGACGACGCGTCCGGAGTAGGACTTTCTGAGCGAGCGGACTTTCACGAGTGGGACTGAGGAAGTGTGGTCGTCGAGCGCCTCGATGCCTGAAGACCTCCCCGGTTGACTGATCGGCTGGGAGCTATGGAGACTGTCCACCGTGGGTCGGCACTGCTCCTGCCTGGCGAAAGCTTGCTCCGTGGGCGCCCGGGTAGTCTAGGAAGATTCCGTGAAGTAAGGGACCTCTATCTCCCCTCGGAGGATCGCCTCTCGCGCTGAGTCAACGCGCTCCTGGGCACGTCTCGCTGCTGCCTCGTCAGCCGACCGTACTGGGGTCAGGCCAGTAACTCCGGTATCCAGACCGAACCTCCACACTCCCTCCGGCAGGGTACCTGTGCGGAATGCCTCGACGGCTCGTACGATCATTTCCTTCTGGTCGACGATCTGGGAAGCCACCACGGTCTCCGGCGCGACCTCCGACTGGTCTTTCCCCCACCCGATCGCCGAGATTCCGGCCTGACGCGCCCCTGCTATTACGCCCAGACCTGCCGAATCGGCTATGTGGTGGACCACGTCGACGCCGCTGGAAGCCAGGGCGAGAGCCGCCTCCTTCCCCTTTTCGACGTCCTCGAAGGTCTCGAGAAATATGGAGCGGACCTCGGCGTCGGGCCTCACCGACCGGACCCCTGCTTCGAATGCTCTGAACTGCGTGGTGATGACGGGGAAGGAGAACCCTCCCACCGCGCCTACACGAGCACTCCTGGTGAGCGACCCGGCGGCGACACCTGCCAGGTAGGCAGACTCGTGACTCGCTGGCTGCAGACCCTTGTAGTTAGGGCCGGAGACCGTGGGGTTGTTGGTCACGAAGAAGTAAGTGCCGGGATAGGACGGGGCGACTCTTGCTGCCACGTCGCCGAACTCGAAGCCGTGTCCTATGACTACGTCGAACCCTGCCGAGGCGAAGTCGGCGAAGGTCCTATCGAAGTCCACCGGCGCCGTCATCTCGGCGAGGGCCACGTCTGCTCCGTGACGCTCTTCGAGCACGCGGACCGCTTCAGCCGCCGACTCGTTGAACCCTCTGTCGCCGGCCGAACCAGGTAGGACGAGGGCGACCCGCAGGGAAGCTCCGGCAGGCGAGGTGCTGGCCTCTTCAGGCTTCGTACTGGAGGAAGGAGCCTGGTTGCAGGCGCCGACCAGGGCGACGACGAAGACCGCCCCAAGGAAGGGGAGAGGGAACCTCTTCAGCTTGGCCGTCGCTTGCACAGGAGGTTGACGGCTCGCCCCGGAGGCCCCGACTCGAGGAAGTCTTTCTCGAGGGGCCGGACCAGCTTGCGGTCCTCGTCGATGACCCTGGGCTCGAAGCCCAGGGAGCGCAACTGGGCCAGGTAGTCGCAGGGATCCACCCCCGCCCTCCTCAGATATTCAGGAGCCAGCTCGCAGATGAGCACGACGTCGTCGCTCGCTTCGAGGGTCTTTTTCATGCCCTCCAGGGCGAAGGGCTCGTGTCCTTCGATGTCGAGCTTGATCAGGTCGAAGCGTGTCGCGCCGAGGAAGTCGTCTGCAGCGACTACCTCTCGTCGCAGGACTTCCTTTACCAGGGCTTCAGGGTGTCGGTAAAAGGCGTGCGAGTCGGAGCCCTGGTACACGTACAGGTCTGCCTCTCCTGCACTGTCCCCGACGGCGAGCTCATGGCAGGAGATCCGATCGGCCACCCGGTTGATGCGGGCATTGAGGCAAAGAAGAGCGAAGTTGTTGGGCTCGGGCTCGAAAGCCACCACCTGCCCGCCTGGTGACCGGCGGGCTCCGATCACCGTGTATATGCCGAACTGCGCTCCCACGTCCATTATCCGGGCCCCCGGCTTGCAGTGGTGGGCGAAGACTTCTCTGGTGAAGGGCTCGTACGGGGAGTAGGCGTAGGCGGCGGTCTCGAAGGTCCCCGCATTCACGAAAAGGGGGACTCCCTGGCTTACCGAGAAGACCGCCCCGTACCTGGCCGCCCACGCCCGGAGAAAGTCGCGCAACCGAGCTGCGGCACCCGAGGGGCCCTTGTCGACCGCCTTCCAGCGTGTCACCCGCCGGTCGATGGCCGGAGTCAAGAGCGACGCCAGGACTCCCGAGAGGACCGCCTCTGCGAACTGCCCGGGAGTCTTCGGGCCGGAGGCGTGCTCGCCTGCTGCGGACTCGAGGACCCCGCCAGTCGACTCGCTTGCTCGGACCGCCTCCAGCCTCGACATCTCGAGCGCAGTATTCACCACGGTGCCGGAAGATTCAAGGTTATCGGGTCCGGCAGGTGGAGCTGGTGGTCGGAATCGAACCGACGACCTAGCGATTACAAGTCGCTTGCTCTACCGACTGAGCTACACCAGCGAGTCTGCGGCTCGTCCATTTGGCTGCCACGAGGGCAGGACGCCTTCTTGGGAATCTACTTCCGGACGGCACGCAGAGAAGCAAAATATCGCTTCCGCTCCGGGGTCGCGACGCGGCTGCGTCAGTGGGCGTGATGCAGCGGCTTAGGGGCGGGGATCGGACGCCCAGCGCCACCGGGGGCCCGAAGGGGTGTCCTCGACCACGATCCCCAGCTCTTCTAGTCGGTTCCTCGCCCGGTCCGCCAGGTCGAACATCCTCTCTGCCCTGAGAGCTTCCCTGAGTTCCAGCAGCGCCTCGACCAGGCGGTCTGCGACCTCGGGCGCTTTTGGAGCGGCGAAGGAATTTGGCTCGAGCCCGAGGGACGAGAGCAATTCGGTCACTAGCTCGGCCAGAGCGGCGACAAGCGCGGGCGGTGCACCGGTGTCCAGTGCCTGGTTGCCGGAGCGGATCGCCTCGAAGACGACCGCCAGGGCGGCGGGGGTGTTGAAGTCGTCGTCCATAGCGGCGACGAAGGACTGCCTGAAGGAGTCGACGAGGGCCCGCTGCTCCGCGCCGAGAGCTGCGCTGGTGGCGTCTGCGAGGGCAGATCCGACTTCGCCCGCCCTGAAGAGAAAGTGCTCTACCCTTTCGAGGGCCGCCTCGGCCTGTTCGACCTCTTCGGGACCGAAGTCGACGGGACTTCGGTAGTGGGATCGGAGCGCGAGCATCCTGAGGGAGGCGGGACGGTACCTGGAGATCGCCTCGGCAACCGTGACGAAGTTGCCTGTGGACTTGGCCATCTTTTCCCCCCCAAGGTTGACGAGACCGGCATGCATCCAGATGCGGGCGAAGCGGTGCCCCGCTGCTTCGGCCTGGGCACGTTCGTTCTCGTGATGAGGGAAGACGAGGTCCTGGCCACCTCCGTGTATGTCGAATCCCTCTCCCAGGTACCGGAGGGACATCACCGAGCACTCGATGTGCCAGCCCGGCCTCCCTCTCCCCCAGGGGCTATCCCAGGAGGGGTCGTCGGAGAACCTCTTCCAGAGGGCAAAGTCGAGGGGGTGCTTCTTGGCCTCGCCGGGCTCCACGCGGGCGCCCGCCTGCAACTCGGCGACGTTCTTTCCTGAAAGCTCGCCGTAGCGGGGGAAGCTTTCTATCGAGAAGTAGACGTCACCAGACGATTCGTAGGCATGCCCGGAGGCGACGAGATCCGAGATCATCTCGATCATCCCGTCTACGTGGTCGGTCGCCCTCGGCTTGTAGGTGGGCTCGGCGACGCCCAGCGCCGACATCGCCTGGTCCCACACAGCGATGTACTTTTCGGCAATGTCTTTTGCGGTGACACCTTGCTCGGAGGCTCTTCGGATGATCTTGTCGTCCACGTCGGTGTAGTTCATCACGTAGGTGACGTCATACCCCCTGTACTGCAGGTAGCGGCGTATGACGTCGAAGGTCAGGGCCGAGCGGGCGTGCCCGAGGTGGGGCTCGTCGTAGACGGTTGGGCCGCATACGTATACGGCAACCCTTCCCTCGTCTCTGGGAACGAAGTCCACCTTCTCCCGGGCGAGCGTCGAGTAGATTTTCATAGTGACTTCTGCTCCAAGGGTTGCGCCTCGCCTCCGGCTGACCCTACTACGGCGACCGCAAGTGCGGCCATGCCTTCTCCTGAGCCCGTGATGCCGAGTCCGTCAGTCGTGGTGGCCTTTACGGACACCTTCGACTCCTCGACGCCGAGGGCTTCCGCAAGGGATCTCGACATCGGCTCCTTGTAAGTTTCCAGGCGGGGAGCCTCGGCTATCACGGTCACGTCAACCGAGAGTACCTGAAAGCCTCGTCGTTGCAGGAGCTCGGCAACCTCGCGCACGAAGTCGGTGCTCCTGCGCCCTCGGTGCCGGCAGTCCGACGAGGGGTAGTGGGTACCGATGTCGCCCAGGCGAGCCGCCCCGAGCAGAGCGTCGACGACCGCATGCGACACCACGTCGCCGTCGGAGTGTCCCTCCAGGCCTCTTGAATAGGGGATCTCCAGGCCGCCGAGGTAGAGAGGGACCCCCTCGACTAGCCGGTGGGCGTCGAATCCGACACCCGCTCTCGCTCCCCGAGGAACCGTCGTGCCGAGTGCCTGGAGGTCGGGGCCGAGGGCGGGTCGTCTCGATGGCACCTCGACGAGACCGGAAGCCACCAGGGCCTCGGCGACGGCAAAGTCCTCTTCGTAGGTTATCTTGAAGTTGAACGGTTCGCCCTCCACCGCGACGACCTGCAGCCCCGCGATTTCGGCCAGGAGCACGTCGTCTGTAGGTGGTGCGGCTTGGGGTGCCGTATCCTGAGCAGCCAGGGCCGCGTCGTAGGCGGCGAGGACTTTACCGACACAGAGACCCTGGGGAGTCTGTGCGAGACGGAGGTGCTCCCGCGGAACGGTAGTCACCTTCCCGTCCTCGATGGACTTGACGGTGTCGCTCAGAGATCGCAGGGGGACACAGGCGTCGGCCCCCCCTTCGAGAGCGGATGCTACCCGTCGGAACAGGTCTGCAGAGGCAAAGGGCCGCGCTGCGTCGTGAACGAGGGCCGCTTCGTAGCCCAGGCTAAGGGCTTTCTCCAACCCCGAGCGGACGGTCTCGTATCGAGTCGCACCTCCGGGGAGCCAGAGCACCTGGAGGTCGTGTCCTAGTTCGAGCCCTTCCGGCTCGGGGTGTCCAGGCGGCAACAGGACGACTGCGGTTTCGAGATTCTCGATTTGTAAGGCCTTGCGCAACGTCCACTCGAAAAGCGGGATGCCCCCGAGCGGCCGGAACTGCTTTGCAGGACCCTTTCCGATGCGGGACGACAACCCCGCCGCGGCCAGGACGAGAGCGAATTTCACCGCTGTTCAGCGGACTCGGGACCGAGGCCGTTCCGCGCCGGTCTCGATGCGGTCGACGTCTGCAGCCCGGCGTGTTCTGGACAGGGGAACCGCGAAGAGCATCCTCCCTCTCGAGGTCTGTGTGGAGGAGGTGATCTGGATCTCGATCTCCGAGCCGACGGCGTCGGCGCCGTGCTCTACTACCACCATGGTCCCGTCGTCCAGGTAGCCCACGCCCTGACCGGGTTGCTCCCCTTCGCGCTGGATGGCCAGGGTGAGAACGTCTCCGGGCAACTTGGAGGGCCTGATGCTCGCGGCCAGGCGGTTAGGGTTCAGAACGGTGATCCCCTGAAGCTCTGCGATCCTCTGCAGGTTCGAGTCGGTCGTCACCAGGCTTATTCGCATGTCTCTGGCAAGCGCAAGCAGCTTCGCGTCCACGTCGGCGTGCTCGGGTACATCTTCTTCGAGAACCAGCACGTCGGTGCGGGGCTGCTCCCGCAGCAGTTCGAGCACCTGGAGTCCCCTCTTGCCCCGCCGCCTCCGGCTCGAGTCGGCAGCATCGGCGAACCCCTGGAGCTCTTCCAGCACAGCTGGCGTCACCAGGAAGGTCCCACGCAAGAAGCCGGATTGGACGATGTCCAGAACCCTCCCGTCGATCAGTGCGGAGGTGTCTAGGAGGTAGGAGTTCGGGTCTCCGGCTGTCCGGTAAGAAGAGGCCCTTACGTAGGGCCTAGACGACAGACCCGCCATGGACAGGAGAGCCTCCGAACGTCGCGAGAAGATCCGGTAGCCGAACGAGCCCCCGACCCACATGAGGAACGCAGCAATCGGGTAAGTGAGCCACCAGGGCGCCATGAAGAACGCCGGGATCGAGGCCACGATGCCGAAGAGCGCTCCGACGACAGCTCCTATGGTTCCCGCGAAGAGCGCCCCCGGATTCGACTCGTCGATTCTCCGCTCTACCTGCCCGAAGACCCGGTCGAGGAACCTGCCCACGACACCGCCTATCACGTAGCCGCTCGCTGCTCCCAGGACGATGGTCACGTACCGCGTCGTATACGGGCCCTCATCGGGAACTCGGATTCTCTGGCTCACGGCGAGGCCAACGGCGGTGAGGGCGACGGTTATGAAGAGCCGCACTATCTCAACGAACATCGGGCAGAGCCCCCGACTCTCTCGAGGCAGCGCCAACTGGGTGGACGCCCTTGCGTTTCAATTCTAGCCCCCGAAAAACGTCGTCCCGAAGAGCTTCTGTCGCTTGCTTGCTGAACGTCCGACAGCGGGACGTCGGTCGGGGCGATCCGGGGAGGTCGATGCGCTGGGCAGGGGAACTGGAGGATACCGGGCCGCCGGAGAGCCTTAGGCTCAGGGAAGGTGCTTTTCGAGCTCCCTTTCGGCCTGCTGGCGGTCGCAGTCAAGGGCGAAGCAGAGCTCGGAGACAAGGATCTCCTTGGCTCTTGCCAGCAGGCGCTTTTCGCCGGTGGAAAGCCCCTTTTGCTTCTCGCGGATGGAGAGGTTGCGTACCACCTCGGCTACCTCGAACGCGTCGCCGGACTTGAGTTTCTCGACGTTGGCCTTGAAGCGACGACTCCAGTTGGTCGCCGGCGTGGTGTCGGGTTCCTTGAACACCTTGAATAGCTTTCGGACGTCCTCTTTCCCGATGACCTGCCTCAGCCCCACGTCCTCGGTCTTGTCCTCGGGAACCATGAGCGTGAGGTCGGAAGTGGCCAAGCGGAGCACCAGATAGCTTCTGCGCTTACCGTCGAGTACGCGACGCTCTCTCTTCTGCACCACGGCGGCGCCGTGGTGCGGGTAGACGACCTTGTCACCGACCTTGTAGCCCATTCGAGTCCTCGACTTCCTCAAAGCCTCGGCTTGCGCGAAGGATGCGAACGCACTCGTCTTGCAGACCCGCTCGACCTCATTCAGCGAGCGCAACCTGGCTCACCGCCGGGCCGAGCGATGCCCGGACAGTTTCCCCCTGCCAAGCTCTCGCGTTGCAGAAGGATTCCCAGGTTAGCCAGAGAGGCCCAGCCGAATGCGGGCTTACAATCGACGATACCAGGATATGCGGGGTTCTTCCACCGCGACGTCCCCGACCGGGCGATTTTCCCGCCGAAGCCCGCGTACAGGGGCTCAGGCAGACGAGAGGAGGCGGGGTCGGCACAGGAGTTGTCCGAAATGAAGTGCGCACCGCCGCCGGTAAGGTGCCGGGGAAAGGCGACGGTGCGCGTGGAGAGGTCTCCTTTACCGCCGGGGAGGCGGTTATCCGGGGAATCGAACTACCGGAGTGAGCCGGTAGCGCTATCTCCGCGTGACGATATTTATTATGCACGGTCCCCTGGTGGGGTTCTGTGAAATCATTCACAAAGTCTCCTGCCGCGACTGCCCGGGTCCGCTCGGCTCTGCCGATGGGGATGCGCCACCCGGTTTTGTGCGGGGTGCGGCCTGCGCTTTTGCTCCACGGAGAGGACAATATGTGTCCGTCTAGCGAGGAAAGGAAAAAGGCACTATTCTCATTGCGCCCCTTGCTCGTCTCGCGCCCACCCACGCTGGATTGCCGGACCGACTGCGACCGCGAAGGACGGAGGGATTCCTCGCTGTCGGGGTGCGCTGGCCGGCCGGCCCTGACACGTGGTGGTTGACATGACCGACCTGCGCAATACCACGACTTCGGTGGTCGAGCTTTTGGGGAAGGTCCCGCTCTTCGCCGAGCTTCACCGTTCCGAACTCGAGAAGCTTGCCAGGCTACTCAAGCGCAAGCGCCTCAAGAGCGGGGAGACCTTGTTCCTCGAGGGCTCGGCGGGCTCGTACATGTACATCATCGGGTCGGGAGCCGTGAAGATCGTTACCCGATCGATGGACGGACGCCAGGTACAGGTCGCCCTGCTGGGGCCACTAGACGTGATCGGTGAGCTTTCGGCCCTAGACGGAAAGCCGCGCTCGGGTGAGGCCATAGCTGTCGAACAGACCGAGCTCTATATGCTCTCGGCGGCGTCGCTCAAGTCGTTCGTCCTCGAGCACCCCACCGTGGCCTGGGAGCTTCTCAAGGTACTGGCCGGTCGCTTGAGGAAGACCGACGAGGCAGTGGCGGACGCCGCATTCCTGGACGTCCCGGGCCGGGTCGCCAAAAAGCTTGTGGAACTCGGAGAGTCCCAGGGAGTTCAGGTCGCAGGCGGTACCAAGATCGATATCCCGATAACCCAGGAGGAGCTGGCCGCGATGATCGGGGCCACAAGAGAGGGGGTCAACAGGGCGCTGTCGTCGTTCTCCTCGATGGGGTTCGTCGAGAGACGAGGACGTTACTACGTACTCAAGGACGTCGAGGGGCTGCGGCGGCGGGCGGCGACGTAGCACAGCCCGGCGGCAACCAAGAAGACGAGGCTCCCGGCCCAGTAGGTCAGCCTCTTCGTCTTCATTACCTCTGACTCCACGAAGATCTCCCGAGCCTCCCCTGGCGAGACCTTCCAGGTCAGGCCCCCACCTTCTTGCTGGGCAGTGTGGGCGGAAATGCGCCCTGGCAGGGTGACCACAAGGGCAAGCTCGAGCGCCGGGCTGTCGGCGGTGGGGCTGAGCGCTTGCGGCAGTCGCGGGAGAATCCTGGAAGAGTCGGGTAGCGCCAGGCGCCCAGAGAGGCGATAAGTGACGACGTGTAGCCGGTCGGTCAGCTCCAGTTGCAATCCCTCCAGTGGGCGCAGTCCCCCCACCTCGAAGCGACCCACCGTCGGCGAAAGCTCGGCCGGCGAGGGGACCTGCTTCTCGAGGGCGAGAGCGACAGTAGCCCAGGAAGGCCTCCCTTCGAGCTGGTCCGGGGCCAGAAGGCTCCAGCCGGTAGAGGTGAGGGGCTCGATGTCGAGGACGGAGAGCAGTGGCTGACCCGTGACCGAGAGGGATGCCTCCTCGGCACCCTCGTCCGCAAAGATCGCCAGCGTCACGGTCGAGGAGCCGTCACGGCCGACCTCGATCCTGGCCGCGAGAGTCCCCTTGCATCCGCCGCTCAGCGCCAGCGCTCCGAGCGAGAGGCAGACGAAGAGCTGCCGGAGGCGGACCTCTTTTTGGGGGCTCAACCCGTGGTGTGGACGATCAGAACGTCGCAGGGGCTGTGGTGGCTGATCTTGGCAGGGACCGAGCCCAGAAGAAAGCGCGCTACCCCTCCCATACCCTTGTTGCCGACGACTATGAGGTCGTACTCGCCGTCCTGGGCGGTTTCGAGTATGACGTCGGCGGGATCGCCCACGTCGACGATGGTGTCGATCTCGACCCCGGAGCCTTCGAATCGGTCCGAAGCATCCGAGACGTACTGGCGGCCGTGCTCACCGACCGATATGAGAGTCACCTTTGCCCCCACGTTTTTGGCGAGTTCCACCGCTCGCTGGGCCGCCTTGAGGGAAGTAGAGGATCCGTCCACGCCGACGAGAATTTTCCGGTACGACACGAGAACCTCCCGAGTTCCGGGGATCGGGCAACTACGCTGCAGAAGTATATAGCCGGAGACCTGTCGTCCTCAGGGGAGGGGGCAGTCGGAAGGGCGCTTTGCGCCGGGGATCCTGCGACAAGACCTGGTAGTCGCCTGGACAGCTCTCGCCGCGGCGCGATCCGCTACAGTATCTCGCCCCTTACCGGTCGCGGAGGTCAGTTCGTTTCGCCGCCGACGTCCTGTCCGCCGCTCCCGTTTCCTCCGGAGGCTCCTGCAACCGTCATCGGCCCTTCTCCCGAGGTCTGGGAGTCTCGCTCCTTGGAGGCAGCGCCGACGGTCTCGAGGCTCTGCAGGACGATTCTGCGGTCGTCCCCCTCGCCCTCGACGTCGACTATGACGGTGTCACCTGCCGAGAACTCCTTCCAGAGAACCTTCTCCGAGAGCGGATCCTCGACGAGGCGCTGGATCGCCCGCCTGAGTGGCCTTGCTCCCAGCTGGGGATCGAAGCCCTTCTCGGCCAGGAACCCTCGGGCGGCATCCGTGAGTTCCAGCCCGATGTCCTGGCTGGCAAGCTGCTCCTTCACCCGTGCCACCATGAGGTCGACGATCTGCTTGACCTCGTCCTTGGTCAGCTCCCTGAAGACGATGATCTCGTCGACGCGGTTGAGAAACTCGGGCCTGAACGAGCGCTTGAGCGCCTCGTGCACTCGCTCCTTCATTTTCTCGTAGCTGAGCTCGGGGTCGGCCTTCTGGAATCCAAGACTCACCTTCCTCAGGTCCGAGGTCCCGAGGTTAGAGGTCATGATGATTATCGTGTTCTTGAAGTCGACCGTCCGGCCCTGGGCGTCGGTCAACCTCCCGTCCTCCAGGATCTGGAGCAGCGTGTTGAAGACGTCGGGGTGTGCCTTCTCGATCTCGTCGAAGAGCACGACCGAGAAAGGCTTGCGGCGGACTGCTTCAGCGAGCTGACCGCCCTCTTCGTAGCCCACGTATCCCGGGGGCGACCCCACCAGTCTCGACACGGTGTGCTTTTCCATGTACTCGCTCATGTCGAGCTGGATCAGGTGAGACTCGTCGCCGAAGAGGAACTCGGCAAGGGCCTTGGCGGTCTCGGTCTTGCCCACCCCCGAGGGCCCCAGGAAGATGAACGAACCTGCAGGGCGCTTCGGGTCCTTGAGTCCGGCCCTGGTGCGCCTGATCGCCTTGGAGACGGCCTCGATCGCCTCGTTCTGTCCGACGATCCTCTTGTGCAGCTCCTCCTCCATCCTCAGGAGCTTGGCAGTCTCTTCCTCGGTGAGCTTGTAGACCGGAATGCCGGTCCACTGGGAGAGGACCTCCGCAATCTCTTCCTCGTCGATCACGTCGAAGAGGTCTATGCCCTGCTGCTTCCACTCCTTCTCTTTAGCAGCCTTCTCTTCGAGGAGTTTCTTTTCCTCGTCGCGCAGGCGCGCAGCTTCCTCGAAGTCCTGCTGCTCGACGGCGCGCTCCTTCTCTCGCCGGATCTTGGCGAGCCTGCTCTCGAGCTCCTTGTAGTCGTCGGGCATCGACATGCGGCGCAGGCGCAGCCGGCTGCCTGCCTCGTCGACGAGGTCGATCGCCTTGTCGGGCAGGAAGCGGTCGGAGATGTACCGGTCTGCCAGATTGGCGGCTGCCACGATGGCCCGGTCGGTGATCGTGGCCTGATGGTGCTGCTCGTAGCGCTCCCTCAGACCCTTGAGGATCTCTACCGTGTGTGCGACGGTCGACTCGTCGACCTTGATGGGCTGGAAGCGCCGCTCCAGGGCAGCGTCCTTCTCGAGGTGCTTCCTGTATTCGTCGAGGGTGGTGGCACCGATGGTCTGCAGCTCTCCCCTGGCCAGCATGGGCTTCAAGATGCTGGCGGCATCTATTGCGCCCTCGGCCGCCCCTGCGCCCACGAGGGTGTGCAGCTCGTCTATGAAAAGGATGATGTCTCCCCGGTTCTTGATCTCCTTGAGGACCTTCTTCAGGCGCTCCTCGAAGTCGCCCCTGTAGCGGCTGCCCGCCACGAGCGCCCCCAGGTCGAGCGTGTAGATCTGCTTGTTCTCGAGGAGGTCGGGTACCTGCTTGTTGACGATCCTCTGGGCGAGCCCCTCGACGATGGCGGTCTTGCCGACGCCCGGCTCGCCGATCAGTACCGGGTTGTTCTTGGTCCTGCGGGAGAGGATCTGCATGACCCTCTCAATCTCCCGCTCCCGGCCGATCACGGGGTCGAGCTTGCCCTCCCGGGCGAGCTGTGTGAGGTTGCGTCCGAACTGGTCCAGCACGGGGCTACCCGCCGACGGAGGCTCGTCTGCGGAGGCCTCCTTGGTAGCGCCGTATCCGGATAGGAGCTGGATGACCTGCTGGCGAACCCGCGAGAGGTCGGCACCCAGCTTCTGGAGGACCTGGGCAGCTACGCCCTCTCCTTCCCGGATGAGACCCAGCAGGATGTGTTCGGTGCCGATGTAGTTGTGGCCGAGCTGCAGGGCCTCCCTGAGGGAGAGCTCGAGGACCTTCTTGGCACGAGGGGTGAAGGGGATGTGGCCGGATGGGGCGTTGGCGCCATGGCCGATCATCTCCTCGACCTCGTGACGGACGTCTTCGAGACGGATGTTGAGCGATTCGAGCGCCTTTGCCGCGACCCCCTCGCCTTCGTGGATCAGGCCGAGGAGCAGGTGCTCGGTGCCAATGTAGTTGTGATTGAGCAGGCGGGCCTCTTCCTGGGCCAGCACCACTACCCTTCTCGCTCGCTCGGTGAAGCGCTCGAACACCGTTCCTCCCTCAGATGGTTCGGGAGCAGCCACTGCCTGGAAGAGGCGGCATGTCCCGCATTATAGACACCCCCCAGGAGCCCGAATTGGGAATTGGATCGGCGCCTCTTCCATGGCGGCGGCTCCCGCTCGCCCTCCGACGGGGTCGCTACCGGGCCGCTGACCTCCTCTTTCCCGGCTCCTGGGGGCCGCACGAGCGGTCCCCGGAGAGGGCCTCTCACCGGTATCCCCCTCTCCTTCTCCGGCCCCTGGGGTCGCACACTCAACAACACCGACAGTCCAGGTGTTATTGCTATCGACATTTCCAGGGCTTCCGAACAGTTCGAATTGCTGCCCAGGAGGTTGACGCTCTACCTCCTGCCTCTGGGCCGGATCGAGATTCGGGGGGCGGTCTGAATGGAGGGGCTCGAGGTCGTCTTACCGGGGAGGCGGGGGCTGGCTGCTCCAACTGCCCAGGCGACCGTGTCGCACATTACCTGGAAGAAGCCCGAGCCGAGGCCGTAGAGTAGCTGGCAGCGCCATCCATGGGTATCGGCGCACGGCGGGCGCGAGTGACCAGGCTAGCGGGTCGGCTCCAAGCGGACGACCACCACAGGATCGCCGTCGGGCCCCACTGAGGGATCCGCTGGTCGACTCCGAAGGGGGCATGAAGAGGACATTACGAGGCAGGCGATGCCGACCGAGACAGGTTATCCCGGGCTGGACAAGATCCCCGGCCTCTCCGAAGCTCTGGAAGAGGTCGAGGCAAGGCTCGCCGAAGCAACACGGACTCCGGACCCGCGAAGCTCCGAGATAACGGGTTACCTGACCATGGCCGGCGGCAAGCGAATTCGGCCCCTGCTCGTGCTGCTCGGGGCCAGGCTTGCCGGACCGATCCAAGACCCGGCCATCGAAGCTGCAGTCGCCGTCGAGCTCATCCACGTCGGCAGCCTGTACCACGACGACGTAATCGACGAATCTCCCACCCGTCGGGGCAAGGCCAGCGTCAACGCCAACTGGGGCAACTCGCTCGCAATCCTGGCAGGCGACCTGGTCCTGGCCAGGGCTTCCGAAATCGGGGCTCGGCTGGGCAGGAGGGCGTCCGAGCTTCTTGCGAGGACTCTGGGGACCATAGTCTACGGTCAGATGCTGGAGCTGTCGCGGGCCTACGACCTCGGAGCCGACGTGCCTGGCTACCTGGAGGTAATCGAGAACAAGACCGCCTCGCTCATCGCCACCTCGTTGTCCCTTGGAGGGCTCGTCGCGGGCCTGGAGGAGGAGGGCGTCGAGACCCTGGCGGAGTACGGGCGCAAGATGGGAGTCGTCTTTCAGGTGGCAGACGACGTCCTGGATCTTGTCGGGAAGTCCGATAGGCTCGGGAAGCCGGTAGGGCTGGACATGATAGAGGGCACCTATACCCTGCCCGTCATTCACGCGCTGCGCTCCACCGGCTCTTCCGGCGGTGGTCCTGAGGGCTCTGGTCGTCTGGCCGAGCTCCTTTCCAGGATCAGGTCTCTAAAGGAGGAGCACGGCGTGGTCGGCGGCGACGGGCAGGGTGCCAGGCGCTACAGCCTGGCCCCAGAGCTGACCGATGCCGTCCGAGAGGCTACCGAGATCGTTCTGGAGTCGGGCGGCGTGGCCGAGGCGCTGGAATTCGCGAGGAAGGAGCTGGGGGAGGCCGAGGCACTACTCGACCGCCTCGGGGAGTCTCCTGTGGTGGACGTCCTGCGCGAGGTGGGGGAGTACATACTGGACCGCCTTCCGGAGGTTGCGACACCTGGGCGAAGGGAAACCAGGAGCGGCTAGGGCCCGGATCCTACCTCATGCCCAGGCGGCCGGGGGCGCGGTCCCCACCGGAGCCGGAAGCCGGTCTCGATCGGCGGGATCACCCCATAGGCGCGGGCGGGAAGGCTGCGCCCAGCGCGTACTCGACGATCTCGTCTGCCGGAGCCGGACCGTGAAACCCCAGGATGCCGAGGCGGAACTGGAGAGTCTGTCCGGCGTAAGCCGGCCCCGACGGCCTGAACTGGGGACCGACCTGTACCACCAGCTTCTGTCCTTCACCGGTGCCCCCGCTCCACTCGGGGTAGTGGTAGGGCTGTTCGCCCCACAGGGTACCGAAGACTGCTATCAGCGGCGCGAGGCCGTCTTCTACCTGGTCTATCCGCATGGGCATACAGGCCCCACCGGCAAGGACGGTGGTGTCGAAGGCGACCAACATCCCTATCGACCCGTCGCTAACAGCGGCCCATCCGTTGGTGACGTGGTTGTTGAGGGCCTCCTGGGGCTCGAAGACCTCGTAGGTGAAGACCCGGTTCGTGAAGGTGTACCGCGATACGTACAGCGGCAAGCCGACGACGGCAGGCGACAGGGCGGCCGGGTACACCTCGGTCAGGCCCTCGACTTCAGGGAAGTCGCAGCGGGCGTCGATCCTCAATACCGGGGCCACACCTCGGGCGCTGAGGGTGAACTCGCATCCCCCGCCCGCCGGTGAGCCGTCCGGCCAGAGGTAGGGACCAGCGAGCTTGAGCCCCCCCTCTACGACCTGAGGCTGCAGGTGTGCCTGGGCGAGCGCTCCTGCCGCCAGAAATCCGGAGGCCAGCCACCCCGCTCCTCCTACCTGCACTCCGCCGAGCACGAGCGGCCCGGGTCGGCCGTCTTCCATCAGCTCGAAGGTGACCGTCGAGGTGGCCAGACCATCGGGGGTGCCTACCGCCCTGGGAAGCCTGGGTACGCGGCGGCGGGCTCCGGGTGGCAGTCGCAGGCCGTCTCCGGTCCGGATCGTCGCCTCGGCGACGTTGGCTATTACTCCAGGTCTCGGCTCGACCCCTGACCTGGCTTGCTCCAGCTCTCGGAGAGAGGTCTCTTCGAGGTCTGCGGCTGCACGCCGGGCGGACTCGACCCGCTCCGGGTGGAGGTGGGGCGCGGCCAGTCCGAAATGAGTGGTGGCGAGGAGTCGGAGCTTCTTCTCGACGAGCTCGCTGTGAAGCTCTCGGGTCTTTCGGGTCTCGGGATCCAGTACGGCGACGAGACTGTCTCTCCTGCGAGCTCTCATCAGCGTCGTGAAGAGCTCGAAGGAAAGCGGCTTCTCGGCCCAAGATCCGTACCCGTCGAAGACCCCGTCTGCCAGGTCCTTGGCGAAGGCGACCGTCGCTACCGGATCCGTCCCCGCTAGGTACTGCTCTGCGGTGGTGAAGCGGACGTAGGGAAGGCTGACAACCTCGGGAAGCTGCTGAGCAATCAGGGCGGGCCAGGTAGGGGAGTCCGCGTCGAAGCAAAGGTAGAGGAGGGCGTCGCCTTCGACGTTGTGGTGAATCCAGTCCACGAAGCCTCGCAAGCCACCGTGGTCGTAGACGTCGCCGTGGTGGTACATGGGTACCAGGACCGTGTCCCAGGCCCCATCGGGCGTGACCCAGCGAAGGGGGTTGAATTGCTGGGTGGGGGTCAACTGGACCTCACGGCGGAAGGCCGTGAATGGGGTCGCCGAGTAGAACAGGCTCACCCACCTGAGCCCCGCTCTCGTCATCATCCTGGGGAAGTCGGGGGTGACCATGCACTCCTGGGGATAGATCCCATCGACCGGGTCGTCGGCGAGGACCTCTTTTATCACTTCCCTGGACTTCTGGATCGATGCGACGAACTCGTCGTCGGTGCACCAGGCGACGGCCTCGCCCGCCCAGCCCATGTGGCGAACCTTGTCGCCGCCGGCGATCCGGGTCCGGATGCGTGAGAGCAGCTCGGGGGCGTGCTGGGGCAGCCTCACCGCCAGGGTCTCGAAGCAGTCGAAATCCCAGTCGATCGGGACTTCGGGGAAGCGCTCCAAGTGGTCGAGCGTCTGGGTGATGGCCTGGATGTCGAGCCCGAACCCGTCTTCCGAGTGGGGGTTGTCGCCTCGGTAGGAGTGGTACATGTTGACGTGCTGACCGAGAGCGATGTGTACCTGTGCGGGCACGTTGCCTCCTCAAGGTCGCCGCGAGAAGTCGGAAAGGTATTCTAGCGACCGGCTCACGCCGGCGACGGGCGGGCGGCTGGCTCGCTGCACGGTGATGGAGGCGCCTCTATCGGCCCCGCCAGCGAAGCGCGCCCGTGGGGGGTGCCTTAGCCTCCGTTGGTCTGGTGCTCGGGGCGTAGTTGGGGGAAGGCCAGCACTTCCCGGATCGACGAGTTCCCGGAAAGCAGCATGACCAGCCTGTCGACTCCCATTCCCATTCCTCCCGCAGGTGGCATCCCGTACTCGAGGGCGGTCACGAAGTCTTCGTCGTAGGCCATGGCCTCCTCGTCTCCCGCCGCTCTCCTGCGGGCCTGCTCTTGAAGTCGCCGCTTCTGTTCGTCGGGGTCAGAGAGCTCGCTGAACGCGTTGACCAGCTCGCGCCCGGCAACTACCGCCTCGAAGCGGTCGGCGAAGAAGGGATTGGTCTCCGAGGGGCGGGCGAGCGGGGAGACCTCGGTGGGGAATCCGGTCACGAAGACCGGGCCCTCCAGCTGGGGCTCGCAGAGCTTGTCGTATATGTAGAACGCCACCTTGCCCGTCCCCCAGGAGGGGTCCACCTCGAGACCGAGCGACTCGGCTAGCCGGCGAGCCCGCTCGACGGGCGTCTCGGGGCCGATCTCCTCACCTGCAACCTCCGAGACTAGCTCGGTAAGGGACTTCTGAGGCCAGGGAGGGGAGAGGTCGATGACGCGACCTTCGTACTCGACCTCGGTCCGGCCCAGCCAGGCCATTGCAGCCCCTGCGACCAGGGCCTGGGTGAGTTCCATCATGTCCGTGTAGTCGGCGAAGGCCATGTAGGCCTCCAGCATCGTGAATTCGGGGTTGTGCCGGGTCGAGATCCCCTCGTTCCTGAAACACCGGCCGATCTCGTAGATCCGCTCGATGCCGCCTACCAGGATCCGCTTGTGGTACAGCTCCGGAGCTACCCGCAGATAGACGTCCGTGTCGAGAGCGTCGTAGTGGGCGACGAAGGGTCTGGCTGCAGCACCTCCGGGCAGGGGCTGGAGGATGGGCGTCTCAACCTCGACGAAGCCCCGCTCGTCCAGAGTTTGCCTCAGCGATGCCAGAATCCGAGCCCTGGCCCGCAATACCGCGCGAGCCGAATCGTTGAGGGCGAAGTCGAGGTAGCGACGACGGTAGCGGGTCTCGACGTCGGTAATCCCGTGCCACTTGCCTGGTAGCGGCCGCTTGGGGCGGGTCAGTAGGACGAGTTCCTCAGGCTCGACCGACAGTTCTCCTGTACGGGTGGTGACGACTTCGCCGGCCGCGCCCACGATGTCTCCGAGGATGAGGTCCTTGGCCAGACGGAAGTTCTCCTCGCCGACCGAGACCGGGCAGAAGATCTGGATGGTGCCGGTACCGTCCTTGACCACCGCGAAGACCAGCTTTCCGGTGTCTCGGTGGGCAACGACCCTGCCGGCGACCCGCACTCTTTCGCCGGTTCTCGAGTCCGGAGAGAGGGCGGAGTAGCGCTCTCTCAACGAAGCGACGTCGGTCGTCGGTCTGAAGGTGGAGGATCGCGCCAAGGTCCTATAAGTTCCGGCGGTAGATGACGAGAAGACCTTTGAGTGTCAAGAAAGAGTCGTGGTGCTGTATCGACTTGCAGTGAGAGATTACGAGGGGAGCGAGCCCTCCCGTCGCGATCGTTACAGCGTCGCCACCCAGCTCTCCTCGCACCCTCTCGACCATCGAGTCGACCTGGCCAGCAACGCCGAAGATGATGCCTGACTGAAGGCTTTCGGTGGTGTTGCGGCCGATGGCCTGCCTTGGGGCGAGTAGTTCCACACGGCGAAGCCCGGCCGCCGCGTCGAACAATGCGCGTGCGGCGACCTCGATCCCGGGAGCTATGGCGCCGCCCAGGTACTCACCGTTTTTGCTGATCGCGTCGAAGGTGGTGGCGGTGCCGAAGTCGATCACGATCGCCGGCCCCCCGTACTCCTCGTATGCGGCAACTCCGTTGGCGATACGGTCGGCCCCTACCTCCTTCGGGTTGTCGTAGAGGACCGGCATGCCGCTCTTGACTCCCGGTGCCAGGACCAGAGGCTCGGAGCCCAGGTACTTCGAGCTCATGCTCCTCAGAGAGGCTGTGACCTTGGGCACGACCGAGCAGAGGGCGACGGCCCCCACATCGGCCATCTTGAAACCCCCTGACTCGAGCAACTCCTTCAGGATCAGCGCAAGCTCGTCGGCGGTTCGTCGCTCGTCGGTCGAAATGCGCCAATGCGCCCGCAAGGCTTCGGAAACGGGCCTGTCGTCGAAGAGCCCGATTACCGTCTGGGTGTTGCCCACGTCGATTGTGAGAAGCATGGAGCCGTCGCTCACTTCGCGCGAACCTCGGAGATCTCGAAGGAAACGTCAACAGCTCTGGCCGAGTGAGTGATGGAGCCCACGGCCAGGTAGCGGGCCCCGGCGGCGGCGTAGTCCGCCGCTGACCGGGAGTCGACCCTTCCGGAGGCCTCCACTTCGGGGCGGTCTCCCAGTGCTTCGACCACCGCCGCTACCCCCTCCGGTGTCATATTGTCACAGAGTACGACATCAGCTCCGGCCGCCGCCGCCAGGAGCGCTGTTTCCTTGTCATCGGCTTCGATTTCCACCTCTGTGCCCGCTGCCTCCTCTCTGCAGCGGCTAACGAAGCGAGACAGAGCCTCTGCGAAGGGTAGGGGCAACGACCGCATGGCAGCCAGGTGGTTGTCTTTCAGGAGGACCCCGTCGTAGAGGCCGAACCGGTGGTTCGTGCCGCCTCCCACTTCCACGGCGTGCTTCTCCAAGAGACGCAGGCCCGGGGTGGTCTTTCTCGTATCACGGACCTCCACGTGGGCGCCGTGCCTGCGGGCAGCCTGCAACAGTGCCCTCGTCGCCGTGGCTATGCCCGAGAGGTGCGAGACGAAGTTCAGTGCGGACCTCTCTCCAGCGAGCAGTACCGCCAGGGGGCCCTCTACCCGCCCCAGGGTCTCTCCGGGGCCAAATTCGTCCCCGTCGACTTTCGACCAGACGACGGCGACAGCATCCCCGCCGAGGAACTCGAAGCACTTGGTGGCGGGCGCGGTTCCTGCCAGCACTCCAGACTCATTGGCGACGAACCTGCCTTCACCCTCGACAGCCGGAGGAGCGGAGTCGCCTTCAGCGAAAAGAGACTCGAGGACTTTCGATGTGATGTCTCTGGAGACCAGGTGCGAGAGGTCCACCGACCGGCCCCAGGCAGCCTCCGAGGGCAATCCGGAGCCGAGACCTTCGGGTCCTGCCAGATCCTCCAGGAGCGCTCTGCACGCCGCCTCCCCCGCGGCGGCCTCGAGCGGCGCCGTGGACCTATTCGGTTCCGGGGCCGCCGGAGGTCGAGACAATGCGGTTCTTCTCGTCAACGAAGACAATCCGGGGAGACCAGTCCTGACAATCCTCGTCCGGCAGCGAGGCGTATGTGAGCACGATGACCTTGTCTCCGGGACACACCAGTCTGGCCGCGGCGCCGTTGACGCAAACGACCCCTGAATCCGGCTCGCCCTCGATCGCATACGTCTCGAATCGGGCACCGGTCGCCAAGTTGAGGACGTGGACCTGCTCGTTGGGGAGGATGTCGGCCGCCTTCATGAGGGTGGTGTCCAGGGTGATACTGCCGATGTAGTCGAGGCTCGCATCGGTCACCGTGGCTCGGTGGATCTTCGACTTCAGCATGATTCGTTTCACGTTGGTCACCTCTCCGTCGTCTAGGACTCTCGACCCCTGTCTGACGCCCGCGGTAAGCGGGCCGTTGCCGCATCGGCCCTTCGGTCCTCGCGCAGACCCGGCCCCCTGGCTGCTCCGGAGTCCTGGTCGAGGGCGGCCGGACTCTCCCCTCCGGCGGCCACGACCCCTTCGTCGACCGTCGCCTTCCCGTGCTCGACGGCGATAAAGAAGTTGTCGATTAGCCGAGCTCTCCCCGAAGCCGGCGGTGGGTTGGAGATGTAAGCAGCCACAGCCAGAATCGCCTCGCCGTCCTCGGGGAGCCTATCGAGTTTGGCCATCGTAGCCGAGTCTCGCAACTCGGCGTAGTCGAGCGTGGCGAGAGGCTCTGCCTGCACTTCGGCCATTACGGCTCTCTCGAGAACTTCGGCTCGCCTTTCCCCCTCGCAGACGAGGCGGGAGGCAGCCCTGAGTCCGCGATAGAGGCACAGGGCGGCAGAACGCGCTTCCCCCTCGAGATAGGCGTTCCTGCTCGAGCACGCCAGCCCGTCAGCTTCGCGGACGGTGGGACAGCCCACCACCACTACCGGAAAGTCGAGATCACGGGCCATCTTCTTGATGACCGCGAGTTGCTGGGCGTCCTTGCGTCCGAAATATGCGCGGTCGGCGGGGACGATGTTGAAGAGCTTGGCCACTACGGTGGCAACTCCATCGAAGTGGCCGGGCCTGGAGGACCCACAAAGCCCTTCCGAGAGCCCCGATACCGAGACGACGGTCCTTACCTCTTCCGGGTACATCTCTGCCACCGACGGGGCGAAGATCAGGTCGCAGCCCACACCCTCGGCGAGCGCGGCGTCCGCCTCCAGGTTCCTGGGGTAGGAGTCGAAGTCCTCGTTCTGGCCGAACTGGAGGGGGTTGACAAAGATGGAAGCGACCACCCGGTCGCACTCCTGACGTGCCCGGCGGAGCAAGGAGAGGTGGCCAGCGTGCAGGGCTCCCATGGTCGGCACGAAGCCGACCGACAGGCCCTGCCTGCGCCACCCGGACACCCTCTCTCTTGTATCGGTCACGGTCGTGAGGATCTCCATGGCTCCCGACCCGGTCCGTTCAGGGGGCTCCGTCGGTCGTGATCCCCGCAGCGCTCAAGGACGACGGGGCTGTGGCGTACGAATCGAGGAGGTAGTACATCTCCATCCTCCGGCTCTGGGGCAGGCCGGCGATCTCCACGGTGGCTCGGGCGAGGGCCGAGTAGAGCTCCAGAAACTCCGGGTGACGGTCAGCGAGAGTCTGCAGGTGCCTGGCGACCGTGGGCACGTCTCCCCTTGCGATGGGTCCGGTGAGGGCGTACACGGGCGAGGAGGAGCGAAGGTTGTCGAGGACGCTTTGCATCAGGGAGACGAGAACGTCCGAAGCGACGTCCACCCCTGCTGCCTGGAGCACCCTTTCGGCAGCCGCGGCAAGGGTGACCATGTAATTCGACGCCGTCGCGCAGGCCAGGTGGTAGGCGGGCCTCTCTTCCTCGGAGACCTCGAATGGACGCATACCAAGCGACCGTGCCAGCGTCAGCGCGAGCTGCCGGGCTGCGCCCGACGCAGTCACGGCGGCGTGGCGTCCCTCCAGTACCTCGGGCCCCGCTCTCCTATCCGCTATCGACACAGCGGGGTGCAAGGCGAAGGCTTCCCATCCAAGGTTGCTTAGCGGGGCGAGGACCCCCACGCCGCACGAACCTGCGGTATGCCCCACATAGCGCTGCCCCGAGCTCTTTCCAGGGCGGCCTTTCGAGGCTTCGGCCAGAGCGTACACAACACTCTCGAGGGCCGCGTCAGGAACACAGAGGAGGACGACATCGCTCTCCTTGTTTACCTGCTGGACGGACCCGGCTGCCCTGCAGCCCAGCTCACGCGCGAGGCTGTCGGCCGAAAGCGAGCGCGGGGACGAGCCCATGACCAGTTCGACACGCCATCCAGCTGCTAGTAAGGACCTGGAAAGTACCGAACCGACACGGCCCGGGCCGATCACGGCGAGGGGTAGTCGGCGGGGATCGTTGGGATGGAGGTCGATTTCCACGGACTCCCTCCGTTCCGGCTCCCAAACCGGAGTCCGGACTCGGTCATCCAGGACGAGCTTTACCGAGCGAAGTATACATCACGGGTTCCCGCTAGCTTTCGGTCTTCCGGGGCCGTGAAGGATGGCGTCCTCCCCGAGGACCTGCGTGCGGTAGGTCCTCCTCTACCTGGCGTGGCGTTTCGGCCGCTTCAGTCCGGGACGGGAGAATCCCTCCACCAGCCGGCTCCCTGCACGAGGTGTGCCACCTGATCCCCTCGGCTCCTGATCCTGGCTTCGGCTTCGAGCGCCTCGCCACTGTCGATGCCGGTGCCTGCGAACAGCCCTATCTCGAGGACGGGAAGCAGGACGAAGAGCCTCTCGTAGATCCGTGGGTGGGGGACGACCAGCTCAGGGGTCTCGATCGATGAGTTCCCCCAGGTAAGAATGTCGACGTCCAGGGTTCTGGGCCCCCACCGAACCTCTCCTTCCCGCCGAGGATCCCTCCCCAGCTCGACCTCGATTGCCTTGCAGGCCTTCAGCATCGAATGGGGCTGGATGCGAGCCGAGACCAGTACCGCGGCGTTGAGGAAGGGGGGCTGGCCCCGGGGGCCCCCTACCGGTGAGGTCTCGTACAGCGACGAGACCGCTTGAAGCTCGACGCCGCCGACGTTCGACAGCCTTGCCACGCAGGTCCTCAGGTTGGCTAGCCTGTCGCCCAGGTTCGAGCCTATCGAGAGGTAAGCGAGTACGGGGTCGTCCACCTGGGCCTTGCCTTAGTTCGCCACGGGACGGGCATCTCCCTCGTGTTCGCAGGGGGGCGGCTGGTCGTCCACCTCGACTTCCGCTGAGGTCGCTAAGGCTACCTGCTTCTGGTCACGCGGACTGCGGTGAAGTCGACTCTGTGGGACAGGGGCGGGTGCATTTTCTTCACCGTGACCTCGACCCTCTGGACGCCGCCCATCCCCAGGACGGAGTCGGCAATTTCTGCGGCGAGCCTCTCCAGGAGGGCAAACGAGCGGTCACGGACAATGGACTCGGCACGCGAACAGACTGCCGCATAGTCGACGGTGTCGGACAGTTCGTCGGTGGCCTGCGCTCTCGGCGAGTACGGTTGGACCACGATGTCGACCTCGAATTCCTGAGCGACGGAACGTTCCTCGGGGCCGACACCGTGTTTTCCCTGAGCCTTGAGTCCCTGAATTATGATTTGCTGCATGATCTCGTCCGACTCCCGCTCCGGGGTCACCTAAGCAAGTTCACGAGCTCGCCTTGGTCGCCATACAACGCATGAAGGAAAAGATCAGGAAACTTTCCAATCACCACCACACCAGGACCACGGTGAAGTACGGAATCGTGAGCGTGATCGCCACGATTATCGACTTCGTGGTGCTGAACAGCGGCATAAAACTCCTGGAGTTGACGCCTCAGGTGTCCAAGGCAGCCGCCTTCACGGTGGCGACGCTGAGCGTCTTCCGCCTGCAGCAGCGCTGGGTGTTCAGGGCCGACCCTGAATCTTCCCCGAAGAAGCAACTCGTCCAGTACTGGGTAGCCTCCATAGCGGGGTTCCTCGCCAGCCAGGGGGCGATAACCTTCTCGAACCTTCGCTGGCCGGGGAACCTTCTCTACATCAACGTGGCGAACATGGTCGGCTTCGGATCGGTCTGGGTGGCGAAGCTGGTTTTTTTCCGGTTCGTCGTCTTCAGGCCCGCCCGCACCCACGAGCATGCCTCCGAGCGTACCCTGCCGACCGAGGGAGCAGATGTCGGGGCGAGCACTTCGAGCGCCGGGACTACCGCTCCCGTCGAGCACGAGCCTGCAGGCTCCGAAGCGGTGGTCTGAACGTCGCCTCGACCCGTGAGCGGGGATTGCCGGGGCAGTGGCTGATCCGGGTCTCCTACCGGGCCAGGGCAGCAACCGCCTTCGCCTCGGGCCCCAGTGGCCTCTGGACGATTCGCTCCATGATCGCGGTTGCCTGGTGGAGACGGTCGCACAGCCCGGCATGAATCAGGTACCCGGCAAGGAGTCCGGCGAGGGCGTCGGAAAACTCGTCCATGTGGACGAGCAACACCTCCCCCTTTGCGATGCTTTCGTCGATGAAGTCGTAGATGCGGGGCAACTGGACCCTCAGCTCTTCCACGGTGGGGACGGGAATATTCGTCGCCGGAATGTCGAAATCGGCGTACGCCTTCATGTTGTGAGTGTGGGGCAGCAGAGACAGGATGTGAGTGATCTCGGACTCTGCGATCCAGATCAGCTCTTCGTCGCGACGAACCCGGCGGTGCCGCCCCGTCGAGCCACCAGGACGCTCGGATGCAGCCAGCTTGCCCTTGATTACCCAGCAGAAGTTCCTGGGTCTGATCCCCTGCAGGCCGGGAAACTTCGACTTGCCGCGTGCGGGCTTCCCCTTTTCCTTGAGCGCCCGCACGCGCTCGAGCATGATCTGCAGGGAGGCGTCCTGAGAGAGCGTCATCGTTGCTACCACCTAAAAGTTAATACGGTGGTCAAGTAATTATTTCTTCGGCCAGGGGTTTCGCAGGCCCGAGTGAGAAATCGCACAGGAGGTCCTGGGGGTATGGCCTTATCGGGCAGGATGCACAAGGACGGACTCCGACGCCGGCCCGGCCGCCGCATCCGAGGTCAGCCGCCGGATTCTTTCTTCTTCGAACCGTAGTCTCCGAACGGATCGTCTCTTTCTCGGACCGCCTGGCGCCATCCCACCTCGACCGCCCGGCGCACGAAGTCGATGCCTTCCTGTGTGTGGCGGGCGACCCCGTCGAACAACGTTCCCAAGGTCCGGCTTGACGAAAATCCCATGTTCTCGACGGTCTGGTTGCACAGCAGCTTGATCATCACGAGCTGGTTGAGCGGGACCATGGCGATGCGCCTGGCAAGGGCCGAGGCATGCGCTTCCAGCTCGTCAGCGGGCACCGTCTCGAGTATCAGTCCGATCTCCGCTGCCTTCCGGGCCGGAATCTCGTCACCGGTGAGCAAGTACCGCTTTGCCTTTTCCAGCCCCATCCGGTACACCCACATGGCGGTGGTGGGGACACCCCAGACTCGGGAAGGGGGGTAGCCGAAGGTCGCGTCCTCGGCGGCGATGACGATGTCGGCACAGAGCACCAGGTCCGTTCCGCCCCCGATACACCATCCCTGTACGGCCGCAATCGTGGGCTTCTTGGCGTACCAGAGCTTGAGGTAGCAGTCTACGAAGCGGCTCATGAATAGGTAGTCCTGGACGGAGTCCCATACGCGCCCTCGGGTACCGGAGCTCCCGCCGAGCGAGTACTGGGGTTGCTCGCTCTGGAACTGGGCGAGCGTCGACCAGTCGAGTCCGTAGCCGGCGCAGAAAGCCGGACCTTCTGCTCTGAGGAGAATCACCCGAACATCGGGGTCTCGGTCCGCCTCGTCGATCGCCGCCGAGAGCTCGTCTCGTAGCTGTGGGGTGATCGTGTTGTACTCTTCCGGCCTGCAAAGGACGATAGTTCGTACACCGGCATCGGTCTCGGTCCTCAGCGTCTCGGGCACCGGAGACCTCCTCTCCTCGGAGTCTTTCCCTTGGACCTCGTCACGTTAGGGAAGCGCGCTCCGGGCGCGTCCCTTTCTGACGATATGCGGACTCTCCCTCGGTGACAAGGCGTGCTCTTAGAGAGCTCGACGGCACCGCCGGTGGGGTAAACCGGGGGTGTGTCCGGGAAAGCCACGCCTGTGGTGGAGCTGGGTCGGAATGGCGTGGCAGAGAGGGATCGGGGGTTGGGAGATCTGCACAAGACGAGAGGTGCCATGAATAACGGAGAGGAAGGCGCTCCCACCGGGTCCCCCCTCGGCGGAATCTCGGTCCGCACCCGGCAGGAGCGAAACCTGAGCCCCCCGCCCGCACCGGCTTGACCCGACGACCGCGATGGTCGGGCGTCTCCCATCAGGGTATTACTGATCGGAGCGGTCGCACCGGTAACGGTGTCGTTAGAGATTAGCGAGAACCGTGAGCGGCGTCAAGCCGGTCTGAGCAAGCGGGCCCTCGGCACAAGTGGGGATCTGGCCAGCCTAAACCGCATGGACTGCCAGGCCGGAGCGCCTAATGGACCTGGTCTGCCCCGCCAAGATGGATGGTACGTCTGCACAACGGATCCGTTACACTGGTACCCGGGACTGACGAGTGTGCGAGAGGGGAACCGATGCGCGTTCGACGCCGCATGACCTCTTCTACGGACGTCGCCTCCAGATCGAGAGCTAAGAGGGGCGGGTCTGCTCCCCCTCGTCTGAGGGAGGCATTCGTCCTGGACGCCGCGGTTCACGCGTTTTGCAGGGCAGGGCCCGAGGGCAGTTCTGTCGAGGAGCTCGCCAGGATGTCGGGGGTGAACAAGAGGTACATCTACGAGATGTATCCCGACAAGGAATCGGTCTTTGCGGCAGTCGTGGAGCGGGAGGTGAGTCGGCTCAGGGACCACCTGCTCTCGGCCCTGGTAGATTCGGCTGGGATGCCGCCAGGAGAGGTAGTGAGAGGGCAGCTCGATGCAGTCCGGGAGTACGCGGTCCTTCATCCCGAGAGAATACGTCTGATTCGCGTCGCGACGCATTCGCGCTCTTCGCGAGTCACCGATGCGCTCGAGGCTGCCAAGGGCTCGCTGGTCCGGGCATACCTCGATCTGTGGAGGCGGTGCTATCCCGACCATGACCTGTCCACGCCGCCCCTGACCGAATTCTTCGGGGCCCTTGTATGGGGGATTGCGGGTGCCCTTGTCGACCTGGTGCTCGAACACGAGACGGACGACGGGGCCGAGTTAGTCGACGCCTTCGCGGGCTTCATCCTCGGAGGCATGCAGGAAATCGCTCGGCGCCGGTCGGCTGCGACCACGTCGTGACCGAGCCAGCGGTGTGCCTCGGGCTCCTTTCGCATACGGCTTCACCCAGACCAAGGCAGCGGCTCGCGCGGGAGAGGCGTGACGGCGCCCCTGCGGGAAGGGGGAGGCAATAGACTTGTGATCGCAGCGTGACCGACCCGACTTCTCCGATCGGGAGCGTGACAGCCCGTGGCCGACCAAGGCGACCAGACCTTTCATTTCTGGCCGGGCGACGGGAACGGTGCCGTAGAGAGCTCGGACTCCGCGCGACCACACCGCCCGTTGCGCGCGGTGCTTGTTGCGGCCGGTATGGTTGTGGTAGCGGCGGTGTCCATTGCGGCGGGGGCGGCCTGGTCCCGTGGCCGCAGTGCTCCGGGAGCCGACGGCAACTTCGTGACCGACTCGAGCTCCCCCGCGGCAGGTGCGAGCGAAGAGCCGTCGGCTTCCTCCTCAGCAGGGAGTTCCCACGCCGAGCACGCCTCCATATCGGGGTCGCCCGCCACAGGGGATCTCCTCCAAGAGCGACTCGGTACCGTTCGCGAGGCGACGGCCAGGTACCGTGATGTCGCAGGAGCCGAGGCCGACGGCTTCAGGTTGGTGGTGCGAGAGTTGCCGGGGATGGGCGCCCACTTCGTCAAGGTCGCCGACTCCCGATCCTCGACATTCGACCCGACCCGACCGAACATGCTGCTCTACGTCCGGGAGGGCGGTGGGTGGAAGTTGGCAGCAGTCGGCTACATCCTTTCAAAGCAGGCCTTTCCGGATCCCCCGGACTACTTCCCGGGGGCGCACTGGCACTCCCACCAGTGGCTCTGCATCTTCCAGAGCGGCTCGGTTGCTCTCATGCCGGAAGGCGAGTGTCGCAACAAGGGCGGATACTGGGTCGACGACACCGGCTGGATGCTTCACGTCTGGCTTTACGAGGAAAACCCGTCCGGGGTCTTCGCCGAGCTCAATCCCAGGGTCGGGTAGGCGCATCCGCAACCGCCGCTTCTTGCGAAGCCGTCGGAGGGTTTTGGCCCCACAATGGGCGTGTGGTCGCTGAACAACGCCTTCGACTCCCGGAGTAGCTCGACGGACGTGCCAGGAAGAAGACCGAGGATGACTCTGTTCGGACCCGAACCGGCGACCTCTCCGGCGGACCGAGCGCCGCTGGCGGCTCGCATGCGACCCGCAAGTCTCGAGGAGTTCGTCGGGCAGCGGCACCTCCTGGGAGAGCGCGGTCCCCTTCGCGTGCTCTTCGGCGAGCAGCCCCCGCCTTCGTTCGTCCTCTGGGGCCCGCCGGGGTGCGGCAAGACGACACTGGCCCGACTGGCAGCGGAAGCCTCGGGGTGCCACTGGGTGCCCTTTTCCGCCGTCACCGCCTCGGTTGCCGACGTCCGCAGGGAGATCGCAGCGGCAGAAGAGCGCCTGAGAGCCCACGGGCGACATACCGTCCTCTTCGTCGACGAGATTCACCGCTTCAACAAGGCCCAGCAGGACGCGCTGCTGCACGCAGTGGAAGAAGGGACGGTGGTACTTGGCGGTGCCACCACCGAGAACCCATACTTCAGCGTGATCGGACCGCTGCTTTCGCGGTGCCTCCTCTACCGACTCGAGCCGCTCCAACCATCCGAAATTGAGGAAGTGGTGAGGCGAGGACTGACGGCCGAGCGTGGCCTGGCGGGTCGCTTCGAGCTCTCCGACGAGGCACTCGAACAGATCGTCGAGGTTGCGGGCGGCGATGCGCGGCGCGCTCTCAATGCTCTGGAGGCCGCTGCCGGTCTCGCCTCGAGGCGACGCTCGCCCGTTGTCGAGCTCTCCGACGTCGAGGCAGCAGTCCAGAGACGGGCCGTTCGCTACGACCGGGCGGGAGATTCCCACTACGACGTCGTCTCGGCGTTCATCAAGTCGATGCGCGGCTCGGATCCCGATGCTGCCCTTTTCTGGCTGGCGAGGATGCTTCAGGCTGGCGAGGACCCGCGCTTCATAGCTCGGAGGATGGTGATCTTCGCCTCCGAAGACGTCGGGAATGCGGATCCCCAGGCCCTTGTGGTGGCAGTCGCAGCGGCTCACGCCCTGGAGCTGGTCGGGCTTCCCGAGGCCGAGCTGAATCTGGCGCAGGCGGTCACCTACCTGGCGACTGCCCCCAAGAGCAATGCCTCGACGGTGGCCCTCGAGCTGGCAAGGCGGGACGCGGAGGAAGCGGCGACCGAGCCCGTCCCCGCCCACCTCCGTTCCACTGGTTACCGGGGAGCGGCCGAGCTCGGTCACGGGGTGGACTACCTCTACCCTCACCACTACCCCGGAGCAGTGGTAGAGCAGGCCTACAGGCCGGAGCGCTACGAAGGGCGCCAGTACTACCGGCCCACGGACCGGGGCCGGGAGCGAGAGATCGCTGCGGCGATGGCCGAGGTGGCGCGCCGTCGTGCCCACAGGAGAGGCACCGGAGCGAGGGCCGCTCCCCAGCTGCGGTCGACAAGATCGAAGGGAAAGGCCGATGGCGTCGACGACCGAAATCGGGCCGTAGAGGCACAACGTGAGAAGCTTGAGGGTGAAGAGGGAGGACGTGATCAGTAGAGCTTTCGGGCAACCCCGCAGCGGTGAGTAGTCAGGGCTCACCCCTTACCCCGAGAAACCGCCGTCTGGCAGGCGGCACGGCGACGTCCAGGTTCGGCACTTCAAGGAGGGAGAGTCACGACGCGTCCTTCTTCTACTCCCGCTTCGAGGACCCTGAGATTTGCGACGACGAGGAGGTCGTCATCCAGCCGGTCCTCGACCGGATCTTTTGCGGGGACTCTCGCGAGATGGCCGAGGTCGAGTCCAACTCGGTTGCGCTGGTCGTCACTTCCCCTCCGTACTTCGCCGGGAAGGAGTATGAAGCTGAACCGGGGAGGGCGGGCGTGCCCGGAAGTTACTCCGAGTACCTGGACCTGCTTCACGACGTCTTTGCCGAGTGCAAGCGAGTGCTCGAACCGGGGGGGAGAATCGCGGTAAATGTCGCAAACCTGGGGCGCCGGCCGTTCCGGTCGCTGGCCTCCGACGTTATGGCCATCCTCCAGCATCTGGGGTTTCTCTTGAGGGGAGAGGTCGTCTGGTGGAAAGGGAGAGGCGCGTCGGGATCCTGCGCCTGGGGCACCTTCGGCCACCCGTCAAACCCGGTTCTACGAGATGTGACTGAGCGGGTTGTGATCGCCTGCAAGGGCAGGTTCGACCGGGCGATCCACCCTGAAGAACGTGCTCGGAGGGGTCTTCCCCACAGGCCCACCATAACCAGAGACGAGTTCTTGGAAGCCACCCTGGACCTCTGGGAAATCCCGCCCGAAAGCGCCACGAGGGTCGGTCATCCGGCGCCCTTCCCGGTCGAGCTACCGATGCGGCTCATCGAGCTGTATACGTACCTGGGCGATGTCGTCCTCGACCCCTTTGTCGGCTCAGGTTCGACGGCCGTGGCCGCAGTCCGCACGGGAAGGCACTACCTCGGCTACGACACCGACGAGTCATACGTGAGGATCGCCAGGCGGCGTGTTGCCGAGGAGGTCGCTGGAGAGTCTGGGCGTGCCTGGGCGAGACGCCGGTTTGCTAGAGGAATAGGAACGGGTGCAGTCTCGGCCTTGGAGCTCTGCAAGGAGCTGCTTGCGGAGGCGGGCTTTGAGTCTCTCGTGCCGGATTACCGGATACGGGGCTGGGGCATGAAGGTGAGCCTTGCAGGACTGGACCGGGAGGGGGCACTTTGGGCCTTCGACGTTGTAGGTTCCTTGACTTCCACCTCGGCAGGACTCAAGAAGAAGGAGGCCTTGAACGAGGTGGTGGCCAAGGGCCTCGGAATTCGGGCAGCGACCGGCGGAAGCCTCCCCTACTTGGTACTCACCACAGAGCTGCCTTCTCCCGGTTCTCTCAACGGGCGGATTCTTAGGGCCGCTCTCGGTCCGGAAAAGCCCATCCGCGATGTCGTCGCCTTCTCGGACCCCGAGGCCGTGGCGCGCTTGCGCAATTACGCGCGAGGAACCTCTTCTCAGGTGGGAAGGGGTGAGTCAGCCACCTGAGAGCGCTACCCACACTGGAGCTTTCCGGGGCCTCGGCTCGGAGCAGGCCCGAGAGCTACTGGAGCGATTCGGCCCGAACATCCTGGTCCCCGAGGTACACCGGAAGGGGTTCCTCTGGGTCTTCTTGAAGGGCGTCACCGATCCCATGGCAGTCCTGCTGGCGGCGGCGGGCACGACCTACGCGCTTCTGGGGGACACTATCGAGGCGGCCATCACTCTGAGCGCAATCGTGCCGGTGGTCGCAGTCGGGCTCGTGCTGGAGAGGCGTGCCGAATCCGCTCTGGCGAAGTTGAGGGAGGCGACCCGTCCGACCGCCACTGTCATCAGGGACGGCAAGGAGAACGAAGTCCCTGTCGAGCAAGTGGTGCCTGGCGATCTCGTGGTCGTCAAGGAGGGCGACATCGTGCCTGCGGACGGGGTGGTGATCGAAACGACCCAACTCGGGGTGGACGAGTCGCCGCTGACCGGGGAGTCTTTGCCTGTCGAGAAGGTACCCGCCACTAGATGGAGCGGGGAGGGGCGTAGGGACGATCTGGGGGTCGGATCCGGCGGACCTACTGGCGTTGCCGAGCCGCTTCTGGGGCAGCCGGAGCGCCTGTGGGCCGGAAGCGTGGTGCTGTCGGGCCGTGCCGTGATGCAAGTCTCGTCCACCGGCTCGAATACGGCATACGGGAGACTTGCTGCAGCCGTAGCTTCCGCGGAAGAGGCTCCGACTCCGCTGCAACGTTCCATCCGAAGGCTCGTCTGGGCCCTGGCAGCAGTGGCGACGTTCTTCTGTGGGGCGGTCTTCGTCCTCGAGCTCGCTTACGGCCACGGTCTGGCAGCAGCGGTCACTGCCGGTGTCAGCCTGGGGATCGCGGCCATCCCCGAAGAGTTCCCCATTGTCTTCACGCTGTACCTCTCGGTCGGAGCCTGGAGGCTGTCGCGCAAGCGTGTACTCATAAGGAAGTTGACGACTGTGGAGGCGCTCGGGTCGACGACGGTCATCTGTACCGACAAGACCGGGACCCTGACCGAAGGCAAGCTTGCCCTGAGCGATTTCTGGGCGGCCTCCGGCGATTCGTACGACCTGCTCGTGGCAGCGACGTATGCCTGCGAGCCCGACCCCTTCGACGCCCTGGAAAGGGCGATCCTGGATTACGCTGCGGAGCACCTGGAAGAGCCACCGACCCTCCGGAAAGACGACCTCGTCGCAGACCACGAGTTCGACCCGAACCTCAAGTACATGTCCCACGTGTGGCGGGTGGACGGGCGGAATGTGACCTTTGCCAAAGGATCCCCTGAGTCGATCCTCACGCTCTGCAGGCCGGATCCGGCGACCAGGGAGCGTGCCGAATCGAGGGCAGGGGAGATGGCCAGATGGGGAATGCGTGTGATAGGAGTTGCCAGAGGAGTGGCACCCCCTGATCCGGGGGACCGTGGCCGCGACGAGGCGAATCTGGAACTCGTGGGCTTGTTGGCCTTCTCTGACGAGGCGCGGGAAGGGGTAGGGGCGGCGCTGAGGGCCTGTGCGGCCGCTGGTATCCGGGTGGTCATGCTGACGGGCGACCATCCCGTGACGGCCGCCGCGGTGGCCGAGGGACTGGGGCTCGGTGGCGGAAGGAGCGAGGACGGCGGGCACCACGAGTGGATGGTGACGGGCGACCACCTCGACTCTGCCTCCGACGAGGAGTTCGACCGGCTGGTGAAAGGGGCTACCGTCGTCGCCAGGCTGCGTCCCGAGCAGAAGCACGACATCGTCCAGCACCTGAAGCGCCAGGGAGAGGTCGTCGCCATGACCGGAGACGGAATAAACGACGCGCCGGCGCTGCGGGAGGCCGACGTCGGGGTCGCCATGGGTAAGCGGGGAACCGAGGTGGCCAGGGAGTCGGCCGACATGGTGATTCTCGACGACAACTTCGCAACTATCGTGGAGGCGGTGGAGAACGGTCGGCGCATCTTCGACAACCTGGGGAAAGCATTTTCCTTCCTGGTGGCTTTCCACATCCCGCTGCTGCTGGGGGCCCTGGTGGTCCCGCTTGTCCGGAAGCCGCTCCTCTTCCTCCCCCTCCACCTCGTCCTGCTCGAGATCGTCCTTCACCCGACGGTCTCGCTGGCTTTCGAGAACGAGCCTGCGGACGCCGACGTCATGTCCCGACCGCCTCGCCCGCCCGAGCGGAACCTCGTAGGACTGGCTCAGCTCGTCCGTCCTGTCGCCTCGGGGCTGGCGGTTTTCGGGGTGACCGTGGGGGTCTACCTGGCGGCGCTGGCCAGGAGCGTCGACCTGCCGGTCGCGCGGTCGCAGGCGATGACGGTCCTCTTCGCCGGGATCGTGGCGATGATGGTGGCCGAACTCCACCCTCGGGAGTACGCTTGGAGGTCCCGCACCCTGGACAACCGGGCCGCTCTCCCGCTTGCGGCGGCCATGGTGAGCACGTTGCTGGCGACGGTCTACTTCCCCCCGGCCAACAAGCTTCTGGAGACCGCCCCACTGCCGGCGTTGGAGCTCGCCGCTTTCGCCCTAGCTGGTCTGGCAGCCGTCTCGGCAACGGAATTTCTCAAGAAGGCAGTGCGGTCCTGAGCAGCGCCCGGTGGCCGGCGAGTCGGGAAGGTGGCTTCACGCGGAGGTGAGGATCGCGTCTATTAGCTTGCAGACGCGCACGACCGGACGCACGTCGTGGACCCTCACCATCCAAGCACCCTGGAAGACTGACCACGCCACGGCTGCCTCGGTACCTTCCAGGCGGTCTTCGACTGGAAGGTCCAGCACCTTACCTATGAAGGACTTCCTCGAAGGCCCCACCACCACGGGAAGCCCGAGGCTGCGGAATTCACCCAGCCGCCTCAAGATTGTGAGGTTCTGTTCGGGTGTCTTGGCGAACCCGATACCGGGGTCCACGGCGATGGACTCGCGCGCTATTCCCTGCGACATCGCCCAGACAGCCCGGCGAGCAAGGAACATCCACACCTCCCCCTGGAGGTCCCGGTAGTCGGTCATCTCCTGCATGGTCTTGGGGGTGCCACGCATGTGCATCAGGATCACACCCGCGCCGCTCTCCCGGACCACGTCGACCATCTCGGGATCTTCCCTGAGCGCGGAGATGTCGTTGACGACGTGGGCCCCGGCCTCGATGGCGGCAGCCGCGACCTCAGCCGAGGTGGTGTCCACGGAGATGACGGCGTCCGTGGCAGCTGCGAGCTCGGAGATCACCGGCAGGACGCGCCTTTTCTGCTCTTCGGGGTCGACCGGGTCGGCTCCCGGCCTGCTGGAGGCGCCTCCGACGTCGATTACCACGGCGCCTTCTTCCCACATCGAGACGCCGTGTTCGACGGCTTTCCTGGTGTCGAAGAACCGGCCGCCGTCGGAGAACGAGTCCGGCGTTACGTTGAGGATCCCCATTACCTGAGTGGAACTGCCGGCAGGTACTCTCTTGCCCCGGGCGACGAAGTCACCTCGGACCCCCACGTCCCTTGCCAGGGCGTCCCGGATGACGGTGCCCACCGAGCGGGACTCCTCGCCGAGCAGGTCCAACCTTCTGCAGAGGGCCTCGAACTGGTCCAGGCGCCCCATGAGGATGATCTCGCACTCGCCCTGGTCGGCATAGGCACCCTCCGGGATCGCAGCCTCGCCGCCGATGTGGGCGAAGTGGCGCCTCAACTTGCGTGCCAGCAGGTTGGGGAGCGGCCCCAGCTGCACGAGCCGGTAGAGGACGTGGTTGCGCAAGTCCTCGAGTTCCCGTTCGGGCACTCCGAGGGCTGCAAGCAGGCGTGCGGCTTCACGGTAACCTACTACCCTCAGCACGCGGGCCCAGGGGGGGCCCACCAGGGGTGGGACCTCTCTCTCGTAGGTCCTGTCCTCTGGAACGACCGGCATCACGGGCAGTCACCCTCCCTTTATGAGCGAGAGCGCCTCTGCCCTCGTCGACACGTCGTCGCGGAACTTGCCTCTGACGGAGGAGGTGACGGTGACCGAGCCCGGCTTGTTGACCCCACGCATCGTCATGCAGAGGTGCTCTGCCTCCACGACGACTAAGACGCCTCGGGGGTTGAGCCTTGCCTCGAGCACGTCGGCGATCTGGCTGGTGAGCCGCTCCTGAACCTGGGGGCGCCTGGCCAGTATGTCGACGAGCCGGGCGATCTTGGACAGACCGGTTATCTGACCCGTCTCGTTCGGGAGGTAGGCCACGTGTGCCTTTCCGAGAAAGGGCATCAGGTGGTGCTCGCACATGGAGTAGAGCGGGATGTCCTTCACGAGGACCATCTCGTCGTGGTCCTCCTCGAAGACGATCTCGAGTACCGACCCGGGGTCTACGAAGATCCCAGAGAAGATCTCCATGTACATCCGGGCCACGCGTTCAGGAGTCCGCCTGGTACCGGGTCGGTCGAGGTCGACACCCAGCGCTTCCATGATTTCCCGCACGGCGTCCCTTACGCGCTCCAGTGTCCGCTCTCCGTCATTGGACGGGTAGTCGACGGCTGCACCGGGGCGCTGACGGGAGATCCGGTCTGCAGCCCCGGGCTGGCGGCCCTCCCTTGCTGTCCCGAATGCCTCCTCGACAGCGGGGCCTACCAACTGCGCGGCTGGCGACCCGGAAATCTCGTCGGCTGCGGAAGTCTCTGTCACCTGTCTCGAGCGGCCTTCATCTGCTGTGCTCATCTACCAACGCTCCCTTTCCGGACGCTTGGTCCGTACCACCGTGGCTCGCCCCGGCAAGGAGTCTCTCGAGGTCCTCAGCCTCCAGGGTCTCCCTGTCCAGGAGCTCTTCTACCATGCGTTCGACCACGGCGAAGTTGGCTTCGATTATCGACCTCGCCTTGGAGAGGGCCTCGTTGACCAGCCGGCGGACTTCCTTGTCGAACTCGGCGGCCACGCTTTCGGAGTGGGATGGGGAAGTGGCAAGTTCTTTCCCCAAGAAGACCTCGTTGGACTTCGGGCCGATGAAGAGCGGCCCGATGGATTCCGACATCCCGAATTCGCCGACCATCTGGCGAGCGAGTGCCGTGGCCTTCTCGATGTCGTCTTGGGCTCCGGTGCTGGAGTCCCCCAGCACGATCTCTTCTGCCGCCCTCCCTCCCAGGAGAGTAGCCAGCTCGTCGAGGAGCTCGTTCCTGGTGAGGATGTACCTGTCCGCCTCCGGCAGGGAGATCGTATAGCCCAGACTCCTTCCCCTGGGGATGATCGAGATCTTGTGCACCGGGTGGCTGTTGGGGAGGAGGTGCCCTACCAGGGCATGTCCCGATTCGTGGACAGCGATCCTCCGTTTCACCGCCTCCGTCAAGACCCGACTCTTCTTCTCGGGTCCGGCCAGGACGCGCTCGGTTGCTTCGTCGAGTTCGGCGCGTCCGATCCTCTCCTTGCCTGCACGGGCAGCCAGGATGGCGGCTTCGTTGACCAAGTTCGCCAGGTCGGCACCGGTGAAGCCGGGGGTGCGCCTGGCAAGGACCTCCAAGTCGACGTCGTCTTCGAGCGGCTTGTTCCTCGTGTGCACTTTCAAGATTCCCAGCCGTCCCTTGAGATCGGGTCTGTCTACCGCGATCTGACGGTCGAACCGTCCAGGGCGCAGCAGCGCCGGGTCGAGGATGTCGGGCCTGTTGGTGGCTGCAATGAGGATCACGGCCTCGTCGGTGTCGAATCCGTCCATCTCGACGAGGAGCTGGTTGAGAGTCTGCTCTCTCTCGTCGTGGCCGCCGCCGAGTCCGGATCCCCGATGCCTCCCTACGGCGTCTATCTCGTCGATGAAGACGATCGAGGGGCTTTCCTTCTTGGCCTGCTGGAAAAGGTTCCTGATCCGAGAAGCTCCGACTCCGACGAAAAGCTCGACGAAGTCGGAGCCCGAAATGGAAAAGAACGGGGCCTTCGCCTCTCCCGCCACGGCCTTGGCCAGCAGGGTCTTGCCTGTGCCCGGCGGTCCATACAGCAGGATCCCTCGCGGAACCTTTGCGCCGAGGCTCCTGAACCTCTCCGGCTTCTCCAGGAACTCGGCGACCTCCCGCAGCTCTTCTACGGCCTCGTCAAGTCCTGCGACGTCGGCGAATGTCACGTTCGGGGTCTCGCCGCGGCGGTTCCTGGCTCGCACCCGGGAAACCGGGTTCCTGCCACCCACGGCGCCTGCCCCCGGTCCTGCCAGCAAGTACCAGATGAGCAATCCGACAAGCCCGACCGGGACCACCACCTGTACCAGGTTGAGCAACAGGGTCTTCCAGAAGGGGTCTTTCTGGGTGGATACTTCGAGCCGAACCTCGGGCTTGGCCCGAATCTTGCCTACCAGGTCGGCCGTGTACTCCTTGGGGAAGTAGACCGTCGCCTTCGATCCCTCCCCCAACTGCACCTCGGCTCGCCCGTCGCGTTCGTAGATCCTGACCTCGGCCACCTCGCCTCCCTCGAGGCGGTTTTCGAATTCGCTGAGGGACAGCCTGGGCGGGACCGACCGCGTCTTGTACGCGCGAACTCCCAGTGCCAGTGCCGCGAGCACCACGACCAGAAGGAAGAGGGCGAGGTTCTTGAGAGCCTCCCGCCGGCTGTTGCGAGCTGGTGGGGTCATCGCCTCTCCTGCAGCGCTGCTATATATGGAAGGTTCCGATACCTCTGGCCGAGGTCGAGCCCGTAGCCCACGACGAAGACATCCGGAATCTCGAAGCCGAAATAGCGGGGTGCGATCTCCTCGACTCTCTGGGTCTCCTTGACCAGGAGAGCGCAGACCTCCAGGCTCGCAGGCCGCCGTGCCTCGAGGACTCGCTTCAAGTACGAGATCGTCAGGCCCGAGGAGATGATGTCTTCGACCAGCACGACGTCCTTTCCCGAGATGTCGAGGTCGAGGTCCTTGGTTATCCGCACGACGCCGGAAGACTTCGTGGCGGCGCCGTAGCTGGATACGCCCATGAAGTCGAATTCCACAGGTATCGAGATGTGCCGGCAGAGGTCGGCCATGAACACGAAAGCTCCTCGCAAGATGCCTACCAGCACCAGGGGCTTGCCGTCGTAGTCCTTCGAGATAAGCGCCCCCAGTTCAGCGACCCGCTGCTCGAGCTCTTCGCGTGTCACGACGATCCTGAAGCCGGCGTCGGCTGCTGCCTGGGGCGACATTGCTTCGAGGCTCTGCAGACCTAGCAGGTCCTCTTGGAGCAGCCTGACTCCCCTCTCCACGCTTTCCTCCCTGAAGATTTCCTGGGTGACGGCCCTCGTCCTGTCCGTTCTCCCGAGGGTCAGGAGGGTAGGGGTTCCGCCCTGAGCCGGATCGCCTCGGACTCTTCCCTGCCCACGCCGGCCTCTGCCGAGACCCGGTGGCCTATCACCCAGACTACAGTTCCATCCTCTCTGACCAGCACCGGCGTGAACATCCGCTCGGTCCGGCAGAGCCCCCTCTCGGAGAGAAAGTCGGCGAGCGGCTTCGAGCCCTTCATGCCCTGAGGGTGGAACCGTTCCCCCTCTCTGGGGCCGCGGACGACTACGGGTCCGGCCATCGACGAGCTGACGAGTGCCTCGTTGGGAGGCAGACGCGCCGCCCGCTCGGCGAGCTCGGGTGGCTGAGCCTTCTCGATCGACGCGATCAGCCGGAGCCCGAACGCTGGGGCCTCGAATTCCCCGGGAATCGAGCCATGGCAGGTTTCGGGGGGAGCAAGCATGGAGGGACGAATCACGACCCGTCTGCCTTCCCTGGAAAAGACCATTCCGGAGCCGAGATCGACGACACCTCCTCTCACCGCTATATCCAGGGCAGCAGCCACACGGGCAGCCGATGGCGGTGCCTTCCCGCTCAGCTTCCGGTAGCCCAGGCGGACGACCCTGCGGGCAATGGGGCCGGGCAGCGAGATGAACCAGGTGGCATCGGCAAGCATTACCGGCCGGTTTCGCATCCTTGCAGTGTTGGCGTCCATCTCCGCTTCTGCCTGCGAGTTCAGATAGTCGGCGTCTTCCCGAAGGAGCTCGGTCTGGCGGAGCATGGCAGCCTTGAAGCCCTCGCCCAGAGCAGCTTCCAGAGCAGGGATGACCTGGTACCTTACCCGGTTCCTCAGTATGCGGAGGTCCTCATTGGTAGGGTCTTCGACGTAACGTATGCCGTAAGCGTCGCAGGCGCTGCGAATGTCCCGTTTCCAGAGTCCGAGCAGCGGCCGGGCTACAGGCCCCCTCCGACGGGGAATCCCTTTTAGCCCATCCAGACCAGACCCTCTTCTCAGGTTCAAGAAGAAAGTCTCGATCTGATCGTCGGCCGTGTGGCCGGTCAGAATCGCCTCGCACCCCAACTCCGCGGCCACCCTCCTGGCGAGAGAGTAGCGAAGCTCCCGAGCGGCTGTCTCGAAGGAGGATCCGGGGCGGATCTGGGGGGCCTGACGGACCACCGTGATCTCGACGCCTAGCTCCCGGGCGAGAGATCTGGCCGATTCTGCATCCAGCTCGGATCCCGGCCTGAGACCGTGGTCGAGGTGGAAGGCCACCACGGGGGCGCCGAGCCTGACCATTGCCCAGAGCAGGAACGACGAGTCGGGTCCACCCGAGGCCATCACCAGGAAGGGGGCTGCAGGTCGAGCAGGGAGGCTGGCAGCTCGAAGCCCAAGTTCGACGTCTCGGGGTCCGGGAAGGTCGGTATCGGGCTCACTCACCGTCTCACGCGTGCGAGCCACCTGTCCGGGGATTCGATTTCTTCCAAAGACGGAAGGTTCTCCGGACCCTTCCAGACTTCGTCCAAGACTTCCTTGCCGCCCTCCGCCATCACTGCTTTTACGAATCGCTCGCCCAGCTCGTACTGGCGAAGTTTGGTGTCGATTCCCAAGAGGCGGAACACGACGCGTTGCAGGCCGTTGGAGGCTCTCCTCGCCCGCAAGAGTTCGGACATATGGGCTGCCCGCGGGATGATCTTCTCGCCTATCGAGTCCATCACGGCGTTGCCGTGTCCTTCGAGCAAGCACATGAGCGCCTGCAATCGCCTCATGTTCTCCCTTTGCTCTTCACTGGCGAAGACTCCTGCCAGCCCGACCTCCCCCAGCGGATCCTTGCCTCTCGCGATCGCCTCGGCCATCCTCCGCAGCCCCGCCAGGAAGGCCTGCGGGTCGACGTAGGAACCCTCCATCACCTGGTCGACAAGGCTGGTGAAGTAGTCCTTGAGCCAGGGGACGCCGGTGAACTGGGTCCTGTGGGTGACCTCGTGCAGCGCTATCCAGAGGCGGAAATCCTTCCGGCTGAAACCGAAGCGCTGCTCGACAGCGAGAATGTTCGGCCCGACGTAGTAGAGAGAGTCCTTGCCGTCTTCAGGCAGGACGAGGTCGTACTGGCCGAGCACCCGCCTGGAAAGGAAGCCCAAGACCAGGCCGACCTGGGCGGAGACCACGGTGCGAGCGGCGCCCCGCATTGCCGAGAGTGCGGACGAGACCAGGTCGTCGACCGCCGAGAGGTAAGTCGGGAGGACGGAAGAGGGATCAGTCGTCGGCTCTGGGCCAGGAGCCGAGAGCCGTGAGGCGACAGGCCTGAGGAAGTGGCGGAAGATTGCAATGTTTGCTCTCACCCAGCCGGCCCGGTCGATTACCTGCACCCGAGCGTGCCCGGCGGTGGGATACAGGTTGGCGAACTCGCTTACCAGTAGTTCAGCGTACGAGGTCGCCCCCTCGAAGTCCGAGAGCAGCTCCGCGTCTTGCTGCAAACTCTCGGACTGGCCTGCTCCCCCAACACGGGTTGCGACCAATTCGACCACGCGCCAGTCGAGGTCGGCACCGGCCGGGCTTCCCGACTGGCGTCGCACGGACTTCTCGTGGTCGGAGCCCGTAGCGCCTTGGGAGCCTTGCCTGTCCGGAGGCATCAGCGCGGGCGGCCCGTCGGCCAATACCGAGCGACCGAGGGCGGCTGCCGCCCGGCTGCCTGCCTCGGTTGGATTCATGCTCTCCGCCTGTACCGTGTCCTGGTCACCTTCGTCACATACCAGATTACGATGAAAGCGCCCAGGGCTGCGGTGGCCGGCAGGAGCGCCTTGCCCACCAGGAGCGTCCACGGCCTGTCCTCTTCTTCCGGAAAGACCCGCTTGGGGGCATCGGGACGGACGGTAACCTGTGCAGGCCTGTAGCTTCCCTCCTCGCGCGGGCGCGATTGGGCTCCCAGAGTGACTTCTCCCGTTTCGTGGACTGTCGCAGTACCCGTGGCAGCCGAGGTTTGGGCTCGCACGGCCGCAATTGCCGCTCCGTGCAGCGACAATGCCAGTAGTCCCGTAGCGAGTGCTGTCACCAGACGAAGGCTCGTACGAACGGAACTGCTTTTCACCTGTCCGACCTCCGAATTGTCACGGAGCCACACAAGGTCCGCCGTTTTCTGCCGGGAGAAGACCTCGCCCTGGCTGGCAGAGTCGCGGTCTCGCTTCCTGTCGGCTCGCTATCCGACCGCTTCTTCAGGGTCGACCTCGAAGAGGCCATCGCGCCAGTCTAGGAAAGAGAAGACAAGTAGACCAAGCTGTACTCGGGAATGTGTAGGGAAACAGGGGACTGCCCGCGACGGAACTGCGGGACGCCGGCGTACTCGGGAATATGTAGGGAAACTGGAGTGGCTGGCGAGTGTGCAGTGGAGGGGAAGACGAAAACGGGATGTACGACGACCGTACCTTCGGGGCGGCGACCCCTCGGTGGGACCCGTCGCGCCTACTCGAACTCCCGCATAAGAGCTGCCCTCAAGCGCTCTTCGAAGCCGTCCGGACACCCGACGCACTGGCACGCCCGCTCTATGATCGCCTTGAGGCGCCTCTCGAATTCGAACCGCCTGTGGCATTCGGGACAGACGTCGATGTGCCGCCTCACCTGCCAGTGCACCAACGTGCTCGCCTCTCCGTCGATGAACAGGTAGAGGAAGCTACTCGTCTGGCGACACTCTCTCCTCATCGTCCACCGCCTCCCCGACCGGGCGGCGATCCTACCTCGACCGCCGCGGGGCTCTCCCCGGATATCAGACCCCTTTCCAGAGCGTACTCGTATAGCTTGCGCTGGAGGGCCTTGCGCCCCCTGTGGAGCCTGGACATGACCGTCCCTATCGGCACGTCCATGATCTCGGCTATCTCCTTGTAGCTGAAGCCCTCCACGTCCGCCAGGTAGACGGCGAGCCTGAACGGCTCGGGCAGCTCTTCCATCGCTTGCTTAACAGCTTCGTCGGTGAAGCTATTCAGAAGTTCCTCCTCGGCACTGCGGGCTGTCTCGGCCGAGGCGGATTCGCCCAGGCGGTGGTAGAGGTAGAAGTCGCCGATGTCCTCGACCTGGGTCTCCTGGGGCCGGCGCTGCTTGGCTCGGTAAATGTTGATGAAGGTGTTCATAAGGATGCGGTAGAGCCAGGCCTTGAGGTTGGTGCCTTCCTTGAAGCTGTCGTAGGAGCGGTATGCCTTGAGGAAGGTCTCCTGCACAAGGTCCTCGGCGTCGGCAGCGTTGCGCGTGAGGTTGTAGGCAGCGCCGTAAAGAGACTGCGCGTAAGGTAGGGCTTCTTCTACGAACTTGGCCTTGTCCGCCAACCTGCGTCCTGCTCGACTTCTCTGGTCAGAAGGTCACTGGTAGCCTATAGCGGCGTCGATGTACGAGGTGGCGAATTGACCGAGGTCAAAGAGAGCGAGGTGCTGAACCTGTTCTGCAGATGCAGCGTGGGAACCCAGGCGTTCGCCCTCGAGGCCGGGGACCCGGCGCCGGAAGCCGTAATCCGGGCACTTTCTGACAGCTCGGCGGAAGGGCGCCCGCCCTGCGTCTTCGTGCACGCCTTTCCCCTGGATTCGAGGATGTGGGAGGGCGCTCTCGGCGTTGCAGCGGGAGCCGGGCACCCGGCTCTGGCGTTCGACCTCCCCGGCTTCGGGCGGAGCCCTGCACCGGAACCCTTCCCCGAAGCACTGGAAATCCGCGCTGCGGCGCGGGCGGTATCGGATTGCCTGGATGCCCTGAGTATCGAGGAGGCGGTCCTGGTGGGCTGTTCCATGGGCGGTTACGTGATATTCGCGATGCTGAGGGACCGTCCCGGGTGTGCAGCTGGCCTCATGCTGGTCGACACCAGAGCGACTGCTGACACCGACGCCGCAAGGAGTGGCAGATTCGAGGCAGTGCAAGCTATCAGGTCAGGACGCCGGGCCGAATTCCTTGCGGGGATGAAGGAGCGCCTCCTGGCGCCGGGAAGGGCCGCTTCGGACGACGTCCTCTCGGGACTGCTGGAGGAGATCTTCGCGGACCAGAAGGACGAGGTACTGGCTGCGGCTCTCATGGGTCTTGCAGCAAGGGACGATTCGAGCGACCTCCTCGGTTCTTTGACAGTGCCTACCACGGTCCTCGTGGGAGAGCACGACGCCCTCGTACCGGTAGACGAGGCCAGAGCGATGGCGAGCGCTATCCCGGGAGCGGTATTCGAGGTGGTCCCCGGTGCCGGCCACCTCCCCAACCTGGAAGCGCCGCACCACTTCGAAGGGGCGATCGTGGATCTGTTGGAGCGAGTACGCACCACGTGAGGGGCCGGTGCGGGCTCCATCATCGACGTGGCAAGTGCCAAGATCTCTCCGGGTGGGCCGAGCGGGCCGGAGGTGCCGGCAGTAGTCGGATTCCACTACGGGACCTGCCCACTCATTCGGCCGGAGGCACTACGTGAGCGGGGGCCCTACGACCCGCGCCACTTCCTCTTCTCGGAAGAGCCGTCTGGTCCTTGCGGGCGAGGTGCCGGGGGTGGGAGATGGTCGTCGTCACGTCCTCGCTAGTGGACCACCTCTAGTCCAATACGACCTTGCGAGTACCGGCTCCCACGGCCTATTTCTCCGAAAGGAATTCCTTCTCTCCCTCGTAACCGAAGGACTTTATTACGTCCAGATCGCCCGGTCTGGATCCGGGGGATCGCACTCGATTGTGAGCATCACGAGACTGCATGCCTTGGCGATCTCCTCGGAACCGGTCACCCTACAAGCAGTCACCCTACAACTGCAGTGCGGTCATGCCCCTCCGTTTCGCCGTGTCCAGTAGGGCTTGAGGAACGTCTTCCATCTGATAGTGGGGATCGAGATCCTGGGCCACGCCGAGGAGGAATTCCCGGCGCACGACGAACGGAGGGACGTCTCCCACGAAGACGAGAGCAAGGCTCGGGTCGAGGCAGAACCGAAAGCGGGCTTCGATCTCGGAAAGAGGGTCCCCGTCCCTGGCCTCGTCGGGGTGCGCGATCCAGAGGAGGTCCGCTTCGGCAGTTCTTGCCGCGGAGACGAGGCCGGCAAGATCCCCGACGGATTACGGGATCCTTGCCACCGAAGGCAGGTCTCCGAGTGTGAACGGGACTGGGGGTCCGGACTGGCCATGCGGTCCGGCCTTTGCGTCGGCCTCTCCGGCGAGGAGCAGGAGAGCGACCTCGACGAAGCGGTGGCGTAACGGACCTCCCTCCCCGAGGAGGACACGGTACCTCCTCGAAGCCTTCGCCAGGCGGCGGCGCGCCCGCCTGAGGTCGGTGTGTACCAGGCCGCCTACCTCATCCAGCTCCCGACTCGCGTCGACAACCGGATCGCCGCTGCCTCTGGGACGTCTGGATAGGAAGCCCATGGAGTCGCTCCCGGACCGGGCTCGCCCGACGAGACTGGCCTCTTCTCGTCTTCCGGATCCAAGTAGTCTACCCACGAGGAGCACCGAATTGGCCTTGTTCGGCTCCGCTGATCCCCGATCGACTGGTGCAGGCGGCCCCCCGGCGGCTCGGGATCGGCACCGGCACCCCCGGGGATCGGCGCGGGCAGTCCCCAGTCGAATCCGGCACCCTGGGTCGGCTCGGGCAGGCGGCCTGCAAGAAGCTACCGTCTTGAGTTGCGAACCCGGAGCCCTGCGCCTACCCGGAAGGAGTTTCCCTCGGATTCTCCGGCTCCCACGGGGGTTTCGGGGTCGGTGAGAGCGTGCCCACGGCCTCCGGTCCTCGCGGCGAGGTGGTATGAGCGCCTTCGCCGTTCAGACGGTTGTCGAGCTCGGCGGCCTCCTTCAACTGCCGGTCCGATTCGGCGTACACGTCTGGGTGGTCCTCTCTCGACACCGCTCTGAGGCGGCGGCGTGCGGTCTCGAATTCCCTGTAGAAGCGTTCCAGCGCCTCACGAGCGGCCTCGAAGCGCTCGTCTGCAGCGAGCACCTGGGCCTCTCTCAGGCGCTCGGCCGTGGTGGCCAGTGCGGCACGGGCCTCCTCGGTCGGCCCTCTGGCGAGCCACTGCCTGACGCTCTCACCCACGCGTTTTACCGTCCAGAGCGGTTGCCCCGGTAGGGAGCTCCGGGAGGCGCCGTGGATGGGGAAAACCGAGGCGGCCAGCAAGACCAGCACGGCCAGGGCGACGATTGTCCACCGTCTCGAGGGGGCAGGGCGGACCGGTCTGGTACCCCACAGCGCCAGGGCCTCTGAGACGGCCTGCCGTCTCCTGGCATCGTCGATGACTACCGGGATCTCTCCGGTCTGACTGTAGAAGACCTTGCGGGCGGTATAGGCTCCCTTCTTGCCTGAACCCGGAGCTGCCTGTTCGGAACGTGATGCCTCGAGCTCCTCGGAGATCAGCAATGCGAGCCGGCGTTTGCCATCGCCTCTCATGTCGGTACCGACCTCGTTCACGCCGAGAACCCCTCCAGCCAGTACCCGAGTTCCTCCAGGGCATCCTCTTCCAGCGACTCGATCTCTTCGGGGCGTCGTCCCAGCACGTAAGCGGCTTCTGACCTGGCGAGACCGGCCACGAATCGCAATACCAGCAAGTTCTGCCAGGCGGAGGGCAGCTGGCGGAGGGCTGCCGCAAGGGAGTCGGCAGAGTCCGCATATTCGAGGGTGTTGGTTGCCGCCTCGTCCAGGAAGTGCGGGGGAAGGTGGTAGCCGACGGAAGGGAGCGCGTGCTTGTGGTCGCGCTGGAGGAGGTTCCACGCAGTCGCCATCATCCAAGCTCGCAGAGAGGGGGCTCTGTCCTCCAGGTAGGGCAGGGATGCCAGGACTGTCGGGATGATCGAGGCGGCAACCTCCTCTGCCTGTTCTTGGTCCCGGAGAGAGAACCAGAGCAGCCTGTAGAGCGGCGGGTACACGACGTCGTAGAGGGACCCGAGCGCGTCGGGATCCTTTTTTAAGGCGAGGTCGACGATCCTGGCCTCGTCGGCCCCTTCACGGGCGGCTTCTTCTAGCTCCGGGTCGGACTGCACGGGGAGCCCTCGGTCTCGTCGGCCGGTATTCAGTCATTGATTATCTCAACCGGCGTGCCAAGGGGGAGGAGAGGGACGAGGCGCTCGATATCCTCGTTCCGGAGGCGGATGCAGCCCGCCGACACCTCCTTTCCCACCGATTCGGGCTCGTTGGTCCCGTGAATACCGATCACGCCGGGGCTGCCGTCGGGTGCGTACACGTCGTTGGAGTACCCGTTGAGACCGTATGCGTAGCTCCCCCACGGTCCCGACGGATCCAGCGGCCCGAGCAGTTCCTTGATGTAATAGGTCCCCCCTGGGGTGGGAGTGTCCTTCTTTCCGATGCCTACGGGATAAGAGGCCCTGAGCCGGCCCGCTTCCCACACCTCCAGCCGCTTCGATGCCAGTCGCACCCTGAGCACGAAGTCTATTCCGAAAAACTCGACTTCCGAAGTGCGGATCCAGCCGGCGGAGCCGTTGGGCGGTGTGGGGAGCATTGCCTTCACCCAGCCCTTGCGAAACTCCCTGACGAGAAATGTCTGGGGAGCTCCGTGCTCGTTCTTGCGGGGGAGTCTCAGAAAGGGCTCGGAAGAGTCCGGGTGATCGAAGACGGAGACGGTGTCGGTCGCCGCCTGCGCCGCGACGGCATCGTAAGTGGTGATGGTCAGGGTATCGGTTATCTGGCGGGCTCCCTGACCAGGGTGGGCGGGCTCAGGTCCTGAACCGCCTTCCACTCTTTCGGAACCGGAGGGAGGGGAACTAGAAATGCGCGCGGAGGCAATGAGTACGATCCCCACGGCTGCGGTCACGAGCAGGGCTGCGGCCAGCAAGCCATTCCGGGGGATCTTTCTGCTTCCCGCCGCGGGAGGACCCGAGCCACCTGGGGTCCCCGGCACACCGGTCACCGGATTCGATGCTCCACTGCTCGCCGGATCCCTGAGCCCATCTCTGCCAGACTCCACTTGCTTGTCAGCGCAAGACTTCTCGGATCTCTCGCATGGATATAGCCCCTTCTCGTAGCAGCTCTGGCGAGGACCCGAGACGAACTACCGTCGAGGGGATCGCGCTCGGCGCCGGTCCCCCGTCGACGTACACGTCCACCGAATCGCCGAGCAAGGAGTACGCACCCTGGGCCGTGGTCGCGCTCTCGCCCCCGCTGGGATTCGCACTGGTCCCCGTGATCGGGCCAGATCGGGCGCACAGTTCCGACAGGAAGTCGGATTCCGGCCACCTGATTCCTACAGTCCGGGGATCTCCGCCCAGGTCCCACTCGATTCCGGGCCGGCGTTCCAGCACCAGGGTGAGCGCACCCGGCCAGAAGCGAGCCGCCAGCTTTTCGGCGGCCGAGTCGAATTTCGCCACGGCCCGCGCCTGAGAGAGACTCCCGACGAAAACCGGGAGAGGCTTTGCGGGATCACGGCCTTTTATCTCGAATACCCTTGCAAGTCCGGATGCAGACTCCGCTGCTGCACAGAGAGCGTACAGCGTGTCCGTTGGCAGGACGGCCACTCCACCGCCCAGCAACAGCTCCGCGAGGCTCTCGACCAGATCTGGATCCGGGGGGTCGGTGAGGGTCTCGAACCTGGGCGAAGTCCGGTTGCTCACGAAACCGCCCCTTTCTTGAGCGCTCTGAATACTCTGGGCACGCCTGCCAGGTCGGGCACCGGGTCGAGTATTTCCATGCCGGTGCGGCCCAGCCAGTCCACGGTCTTCTCGTCTCCCAGCAGTTCGTCTGCCTGACCGTCACCAAGCTCGAGGGCCAGGAGCCCCCCGGGCGAGAGCAGGCGAGGTGCCTCTTTCAGGATGCGGCGCACGACCGTAAGGCCGTCGGGCCCACCGTCTAGTGCTCGCACCGGGTCGTGGCAAGAGACCTCGGGCATGAGGGAGTGGAGCTGGGCGGTAGGGACGTAAGGCGGATTCGAGAGAACCGCGTCGAAGGCGGACCCGGCTCTACGACCGAACGCCGATGTCAGATCCGCCCTGAGGAATACGACTCTTCCGGCGAGCCCGAGTCGAGTGGCATTCGAAGCAGCGCAGTGAAGCGCCTCTGCCGAGACGTCGGTAGCCCACACCTTCGAGGCCGGGATCTCGTGCGCTACGGCCAGCGCGACACATCCCGAGCCGGTCCCGATTTCGAGGACGTTGGGACCTCGGCGTCGGGCCATAAAGCGGGCCCCCCGGGCGGACAACCGAGATTCCGGAGGGGGGCCACCGTCTTCCGGGAGGCTGGCTTGCGTCCTCAGGTGCTCCACTGCAACCTCCACGAGTACCTCGGTCTCGGGCCGGGGGATGAAAACCCCAGGCCGCACCGCAACCCTCAGCCCGCGAAAGCCCACGCTGCCGAGGAGCGACTGAAGAGGGATCCTGCTCGCCCGCTGGGCGACGAGGCGCCAGAACTCCTCGGCCAGATGGGAGTCCATCACTTCGTGAAGGAGCAGGGGGAGCCTCCCCCGGTCGGTGCCGAGTACGTGGGCAGCAAGCTCCTCGGCGTCGTACCTGGGCGAAGCGACCCCGGCGCGTAGCAGTCGATAAGACGCGTATTGAACAGCCTCAGCCCAGCGCTCAGAGCCACCGCCGCCGAGGGGCCGGGTGAGCGTCTTGTTGCCCTTCGGGCCAGTAGGAGAGACTCGCTGGGTGCCGGATGCAGTTCTCATCCGCCTGATGCCAGCAGTTCTGCCTGCTCTCGCTCCAGCAATGCGTCGATGAACGGGTCCAGCTCGCCCGCCAGGACACCCTCCACATCGTGGACGCTCAGTCCTATTCGGTGGTCGGTGACCCGGTTTTGAGGGAAGTTGTAGGTGCGGACCTTTTCGGACCTGTCGCCGCTTCTGATCTGGGAGCGCCGCGTCTGGGCGGTCTCTTCCGCTCGCCGGCGGCGCTCAAGATCCAGCAACCTGGAGCGCAAGATACGCATAGCCTTCTCCCGGTTCTGGATCTGGCTCTTTTCGTCCTGGCAGCTGACGACGAGACCGGACGGGAGGTGTGTTATGCGTACGGCAGAGTCCGTGGTGTTCACCGATTGCCCGCCCGGTCCGGACGATCTGAAGACGTCCACCCGAATGTCCTTGGGGTCGATTTTCACGTCGACCTCCTCGGCCTCGGGGAGGACGGCCACGGTCGCGGTCGAGGTGTGGATGCGCCCCGAGGACTCAGTGACCGGGACCCGCTGGACCCTGTGGGTACCGGCTTCGTGCTTGAGCCGGCCATACGCGCCGGCGCCCTTGACGGCGAAGGTCACCTCGTTGTATCCCCCCATCTCGCTGGGGGAAGACGAGAGGATCTCGGTCGACCATCCCCTGGACTCGGCGTAGCGCTCGTACATCCGTAGCAAGTCGCCGGCGAAGAGCTTGGCCTCGTCGCCGCCGGCCGCGCCCCTTATCTCGACGATCACTCCACGCTCGTCGTCTTCGTCGCGGGGAAGGAGAAGCGTCCTCAGCTCGTCTTCCAGGGAATCGAGCTCTCGTTCGCGCTCGGCAATCTCTCCCTTGAGGATTTCACGGGCTTCCGGGTCTTTCTCGGCAGCAAGCATCTCTCGAGCGGTCTCGATGTCCTGGGCGACCGTGCGGTACCTGCTGTAGGTCGCGACGATTGGCTGCAGCTCGGCGTGCTTGCGGGCGGCCTCGGCGAACTGCTTGCGATCCCTGGCGAAGTCAGGCGAGGCGAGCAGGCGTTCGAGCTCGCCATGGCGCTTTTGGATTTCGTCAAGGCGGTCGAAAAGTTCCATCGAGGTCACGAACTGTGGCAAGCGGGGGTCTCGATCCTTGCCCCGGAGTGAATCGACCCAGTTTACGAACGCGGTCCGGCGAGCAGTTCTTCCAAATAGCAGCGACTGACTCGCCTCCTACGGTAGTGACTGTCGGGACCGGAATCGTCACGCCGGAGCAAAGAGCCCGGAGGGCACCGCGGAGACTCTCGCGCTCACGAAGCGGGGTCGGTGGCGCATAATCCGGGCATGGTGGAGACCGCTTCTGCTGAGCTTTCTCCAAAGCGCCGGCCGGCGTATCGCTATCACGCCGCCCGGGACCTGGGTTCTCTTTTTTCGAGTGGGTCTTGAACGCGCCACCGTGGCAAACGTCCGAGGAGGTGATCAGGGTATGGGCGAGCGTGAAACCCCGACCGGGTCGCTGGATCAACTTTTTTACGAGAAGGAGGTCGAGGGACTTTTGCCGGAAGCCGCGTGCGCGCTTACGGCAGGGGCGGACCTGTGGCACACCAGACCCGAGGAGAGTATCTCGCTCCCCTCGTTGCGGATGACGGACGGCCCTAACGGGGCGAGGGGAGAGATATTCGGCACTTCCAGGGCAGCGTGCTTTCCATGTGGGGCCGCTCAGGCGGCCACCTGGGATCCGGACCTCGTCTACAGAATCGGCAAGGCGTTGGCCCACGAGGCAAGGACGAAGAGAGCCGGCGTCCTGCTGGCTCCGACGGTCAACCTCCAGCGATCGCCCCTGGGGGGGAGGAACTTCGAGTGCTTTTCCGAGGACCCCTTCCTCTCGGCGGTTATGGCGGTGGCCTTCGTCGAGGGCGTGCAGTCCGAAGGTGTGGCGGCCTGCGTCAAGCACCTGGTGTGCAACGAGTACGAGACGAGCAGGTACACGGCCAGTTCCGTCGTCGACGAGCGAACCCTGCGAGAGGTCTACCTCTTGCCCTTCGAGGCGGCCGTGAAGACTGCAGGGGTGCGCTCGGTGATGGCAGCCTACAACCGGCTCAATGGCGTCTACTGCACCGAGCATCGGAAGCTCCTCACAAACGTCTTGCGGGAAGACTGGGGCTTCTCCGGAGTGGTCATCTCGGACTGGGGAGCGGTCCACAACGGGCCTGCGGCACTGCGGGCAGGGTGCGACCTTGAAATGCCTGGCCCGGGGCGCCACATGGGTCCGGCGCTCGTCCCGGCGCTGTCTGCAGGTCGGGTCGAGCAGAAAGCAGTCGAGAATGCGGCGGCACGGGTGGTCGGCCTGGTCCGAAGTGTCCAGGAGTCGGGCGCCCCCATGGCCGCTCCGGGTGACCCCGAGGAAAGCGTGGACGACCCGACTCGCAGAGCTCTTGCCCGGGAGGCAGCGGCCAGGTCGATTGTCCTGCTTGCGAACGACGGCATACTGCCACTTCGTGAGGGATCTTTCAGGCGGCTAGCTGTCGTGGGACATCACGCCCAGGAGCCGGCGATCCAGGGGGGCGGTAGCTCGCAGGTCAGACCGCACCCCGTCTCGACGCCCCTGCAGGCGCTCGAAGAGGCGCTAGGGTCCGCTGTAGAGATCCGATACGCAAGAGGGTGTAAACCGCGCCGTCAGCTTCCCTCAGCGGACCCGGCGCTCTTTCAGTCTCTGGACGAGCAGGGCTCGAGGTTCGTCCTCGAATACTTCGACACCCCGGAGCCTCGAGGAATGCCGGTCCAGTCCGAGCGAGTCCGCCACGTCTCGGTGGCCTGGGCAGGTGTTCCAGAGGGACTCCCCCAGGACCGGCCCTTCTCGGCAAGGTGGAGCGGAACCCTGGTAGCCCCCTCGGCAGGCGAGTACGAGTTCGAGGTCGCAGCGGGCGGGCGGAGTCGGATCTTTCTCGACGACGAACTGCTGGTGGACAACTGGACTGCCCCACGAGCCGGAGGGTCGATCCTGGGCGTCGCCTCCCGCCCGCGCCGCTCGAAGGCCATTCTGGAGTCCGGCCGACCCTACCGACTGGTCGTCGAATTCGGGAGGGATCCCTCGTTCGAGGAGTGGGTTCCTCTTCAGTCTCCGGTGACGGTTGTCCACCTTGGGATCGAGAAGTCGGTCTCTCACCCCGGTCTCGGGGAGGCGGTGGACGCGGCAGCCTGGGCAGACGTGGCGCTGGTCTTCTGCGGTACCGGTCCCGAATGGGAGAGCGAGGGCTTCGATCGTGACTCGATGCAGTTGCCCGACGGCCAGGACGAGCTGGTGGAGGCGGTCGCTGCGGCCTGCAGGCGGACCGTGGCTGTCGTCAACGTGGGCTCGGCGGTCGAGATGCCCTGGGCCGACAGGGTGTCGGCCGTCCTCATGGCACTCTTCCCGGGGGAGGAATACGGCAACGCTCTGGCAGACGTGCTTCTGGGGAGGGTTCCGGCAGGCGGGAAGTTGCCCTTCAGTATCCCGAAGCGACTGCAAGACTGTTCCGCCTTTCCCGACATCTTCCCGGAGGCGGGATCGGTCTTTTACTCAGACAGGGTTTTCGTAGGCTACCGTCATTTCGACTCTCGAGCGGTCGAGCCCGCGTTCTGTTTCGGCCACGGGCTGAGCTACGGGAAGGTCGAACTCGTCGAGGCCCGCGTCTACCCGGCGGACCAGGTCTCGCTTCCAGGTATCGAGGGTGCGAGGTGGGAGTCGAGAACCCTGTTCGGCCCACCTGTAGCCTTGATCGAGGCCGAGCTCGAGAACCGAGGGGAGCACAGGGCTTCGGAGGTCGTACAGGTCTACGTCAGAGATACCGACCCACCGCTGCCGAGACCGTACAAGGAGCTCAAGGGCTTCGCCAGGATCGAACTTGACCCGGGTGAGTCGGCCTCGGTGCGAGTCGCTCTCGACCGTCGCGCGTTCGAGTACTACGACGTCTCCACGGGGCGCTTCTCTGCAGGTTCGCGGGACCACGAGATCCTGGTGGGGTTCTCGAGCAGGGACATCCGAGCGAGGCTCCCATTCCGCCTCCACTGAGGGGTCGCCGGGTGATCAGGGGTCTGGATTCGATCCGGCCGATGCTCTGCCGGCGCGCCCGGATGCGGATCCCTACCGGATATCTGCGGACGTAAGCAGGAGCGAGCTGGGGGAGAGCTCCCTATTGCGAAGCACCCTCAGTGGAATCTTCGGAAGCCGGGGTCAGCAGTGCTTGAAGACTCGCCACGGCCACCTCTACCTGGGAGGCGTCGGGCGTCCTGGTCGTGATCGCTTGCAGTGCCAGGCCGGGCGCCATGAGGGCCCGTCCTAGCAGGCGCCGTCTTTGCGCCCAGCCCAGCCTGATCGCCTCGTAGGAGATCCCTGCTACCACTGGCAATAGCACCACCCTGGCCACTAGCTGGGCCCCTAAGGGAAGCGAGCCCCGCACCACCGCGAAGACCGCGATGGCTACGACCATCACGGTGAGCAGGAAGCTGGTACCACAGCGCGGGTGCCTGGTCGAATACCGCGCTATTGATTCGACCACGAGAGGCTCTCCCTCTTCGTAGGCGGCGATGGTCTGGTGTTCTGCGCCGTGATACTCGAAGACACGCCTCACTTCTTCCAGTCGCGAGATCGCAACAATGTACCCGACGAGGAGGACGACACGTATCACCCCCTCGAAAGCGCTGCGGGCCAGCGCGGAGGACGTGAGGCGGGCGAACAGGGTATTCGAGATCAGGGCGGGAAGTATGACGAACAAGGTCAGGGCGATGGCTACTGCCCCCAGCACCGACACTAACCCGCTTCCGGAGTCGTGGCTTGAGGCATCGGACCTTCGGGCATCGTGGAGGGACGAGTTTTTCTCAGGCGGGGAGGCGAATACGTCTGCAGACCACGAGAGGGCACGAAAGCCGACCACCATGGACTCGACCAGTACTACAGCGCCCCGCACGAAGGGGACCCGCGCCCACCTGTGTTTCGTGGCGAAGGAGGGCTGGTGCTCCACCCGCTTCCTCAGCCGGCCGTCGGGAGCTCGGACGACGACAGCCCAGCCCGTAGGGTCTCGCATCATCACGCCCTCGATTACGGCCTGTCCGCCGACACGAGGCTCCTCACGCTGCGCCTGCGCCTCCAGACAGGTGAGAGCTGTGACAAGGGCGTGGCCCAGCATGCCGCAGGGGCTCGACCTCGTCCTGATAGGGGGACTAAGCCCCCCTGGCCTCTTTTTGCTTCTGGATCTGTTTCTGCAGTCTGGAAGTCTTGGCGGCCTGTCGCCTGAAGCGTTCGACTCGCCCTCCCGTATCTACCAGCTTTTGCTTGCCGGTATAGAAGGGATGACACTCCGAGCAGAGCTCGACGTGAATCTCGGCGACGGTGGACCGCGTCTGGAAGCGGTTTCCACAGGAACAGACCACCGTGGCGACCACGTACTCCGGGTGGATACCTTCCTTCATCGCTTTCTCGACCTCTCCTCGTCTTCCCATTCCGCCAGAGTTCGGCCCGCCCGCCGCAGAACGTGAGATCCGGTGCTCTGCGGGCTACGGGCTTATGTAGCCCGCAGCCGGCGCTGTCGGCCTGAACCCGCCGTCACGCAGCGGGAAGAGTCGACCTGGCGATTTCCGCCAGAAACTCTGCATTCGAAGAAGTCGACTTGATCTTGTCGATTAGCAACTCGATTGCAGCGCTCGGTTCCAGCCCAGCGAGTACCCTTCTCAGCTTCCACACCTGGGCAAGTTCGTTCTTGTCGAAGAGGAGCTCCTCGTGGCGGGTGCCCGAGCCCTCTATGTCGATGGCGGGGAAGATGCGCTTGTCGGCGAGCTTCCTGTCGAGCCTCAGCTCCATGTTGCCAGTGCCCTTGAACTCTTCGAAGATGACCTCGTCCATTTTCGAGCCGGTTTCGATCAGGGCCGTGGCAAGGATCGTGAGGGAGCCCCCCTCCTCGATATTGCGTGCAGCGCCGAAGAATTTCTTCGGAGGGTACAGGGCGGTGGAGTCGACCCCTCCGGACAGCACCCGGCCTGAAGCCGGCGTGGCCAGGTTGTAGGCCCTGGCGAGCCGGGTAATCCCGTCGAGGATGATGACCACGTCTCGACCCCCCTCGACCAGTCGCTTGGCCCGCTCCAGTGCCAGCTCGGCCACCTGGGTGTGCTCCTCGACGGGCCGGTCGAAGGTGGACGCAACCACCTCTCCGTCTACCGATCTGACCATGTCGGTTACCTCTTCGGGCCGCTCGTCCACCAGGAGAACCATCAGGTAGACCTCGGGGTTGTTGGTCGTGATCGACTGCGCGATCTGCTTCATGATCGTGGTCTTGCCCGCTTTCGGGGGAGAGACGATCAACCCCCTCTGGCCCTTCCCGATCGGCGCAACGAGGTCGATGATGCGCTGGGTAATGTCGTTCTTGGAGTTCTTGAGCTCCAGGGCGAGCCTTTCGGAAGGGAACAAGGGTGTGAGGTCCTCGAAGCGAGGGCGCTCACGAGCTGCTTCGGGGTCTCCGTCGTTGATCGCGTCTATCCGGAGCAGTGCCGGGTATTTTTCTGCATCCTTGGGAGGCCTAACAGCCCCCCTCACGTGGTCGCCCTTTCTCAGCTGGAACCTTCGGATCTGGCTGAGCGAGACGTAAACGTCTTTGTCTCCTGGCAGGTAACCGGTCGTCCGCAAGAAGCCATAGCCTTCAGGCAGTATGTCCAGAATCCCGGTCACCTCGGCCGAAGGCTCGTCCCTGGAGTCGCGCTGCGCGCCCCGGTCTTGCGCTCTTCTCTGACGACCTCCCCTCGACCTCCGGGACGCCTGGGCCTGCCGGGCAGACTGCTGCTCTTGGGACTCCTCGATGGATACACCCCCGGTGACCCCCTCACCAGGCGCGGACTGCTGTCCTGCCTCCAGCTCCTGGGACTTCTCGTCGGCCGCCTCTTCGGTGGCTGGCTCCGTACTTTCTTGCGCAATTTCGGACCGGTCGGCGAGTTCTTCTTCGACGATGTCGGTTTCGGTTCGAGCCATGCGTGATTCCCCTCGTAGGTGGATTGGGGCGCCCTCGACCCTGGGCTAGCTGACGCCGCTCACGATGCCGAGGGATCTCGATAAAGATATGGAGACCGTCAAGCGCCGGCGACGGCCCTTTGGTACTTTTCCCAGTCCTGCAGGAACCTCTCCGCGCCTATATCGGTCAGGGGGTGCCGGAACATCTTCTTGAAGACTTCGAGCGGCATGGTGGCGATATCTGCGCCGATCCTGGCAGCTTCCGTGACGTGGAGAGGGTGCCTGAGACTGGCTGCGAGGACCTTCGTAGTATAACCCTGGGCCGCGTAAATCTCCACAATTTCGGCGAGGACGTCCATGCCGTGCCAGCCGATGTCGTCTACCCGGCCAAGGAATGGGCTGCAGAAGTAGGCTCCGGCCTCGGCTGCCAGGATGGCCTGGTTCGGGGAGAAGACGAGCGTCATGTTCACGTTTATGCCTTCGGCAGAAGCCCTCGCGCAGGCAGCGACCCCTTCCTCCCCCATGGGCATCTTCACGACGACATTGTCCGCGATCTCGGCCAGAGACCGGGCTTCCTCGAGCATCTCGTCACGGGTCTTGCCGACGCACTCGGCGGAGACGGGACCGGAGACGATGGAGCAGATCTCCTTGATCATCGCCCGGAACTCCATCTTCTCCCTGGAGGCAAGGGTCGGGTTCGTGGTGACTCCTGACAAGACCCCTGTCGAGGCCGCCTCCTTGATCTCGTCGATGCTGGCGGTGTCCAGGAACAACTTCATCTCGACCTCCTGGAGTCCAGGGGAAGATCGTTACGGCCCCGCTGCTTCCTCGACCGGTCGGGCCGGGCTCTCGGTCGAGGACTCCCTCTGCCGGATCCACGACGTCGGCTCGTCGGATCCGGCTGAGGACTCGGGGACCGCTCCCAACCTCTCGGCTGCTTCGGTCACTTTCTCGAGGATCAGATCCATACACGCCGTGACCGTGTTCTCCACATCATAACTCTCGATGACGGCCACTCCCGTCCTGAGGGCGAGGTTACGGATGTAACGTTGGATCTTCCTGATGTTGGAGAAGTGGCGAAGGTAGTGTTCTGCAGGCCGTCTCCCCCCCTCCCTCGAGCGGAAAGCGAAGTGACTGCGGTGGAGGCGTTCGCTTTCGATGGCGATGACCATGTGGGCAGTTACGGCCTCGTCGGGCTTCGGGATGTCCACGAAGCCGGGACAGCAGTGTGCACCCTCGATTATCACGTCGGTTTTCTCGACGATGGCCCTCCTGATCAAAGCGTTGATACCGACAGCGACGACCTGCACCTGCTCCCTGAAGCCGATGATTGCCTTGTCGGCCGCGCGTGGAAGTGGTTGGGTTATGGAAGTCTCGGCGGTGAAGCTGGAGGTGTGCAGGGTGGGCATCAGCTCTTCGGTCAGCATCCCCCGCATCACCTCCCTCACGGCATCGGTGGGGATGACCCTGGTAATCCCCAGCCGCGACGCAAGCTGCGAGGCGACCGTCGACTTTCCCACGCCCGTGGCTCCTCCTATAAGGACTACGAGCGGCCTGTCGAGCCTTCCTACGGACTTCCACCGCTTGTAGTTCTGGGCGTAGTGGGCACCAGCCAGGTCTTCCAGCGTCTCGGAGATGACGCGCTCGAGCTCATCGGCAGCGACCGTCGTGATCCCTGACTTGAGCAGCCGCTCCTGAACGGCCTCTGCCACCGCGTAGGCCTTGTCGGGCGCCAGGCCGCTTCCCATGATCGAAGTCGCGGTCAGCCCGCGTGAGTAGGGGAGCTCGTTTCCCGGGGCCGTCACTACTTTGAGGGTGGGGGTTCTTTCGGAAGCCATCGCTCAGAGCGAGCCCTAGAATCTTTCTTCGGCCAGTACTGCGAGCCTGTGAACCAGGTAATCGAAAGGAAGCTCCCCTTCGAGCGGGCGTGGCCTGTTTTCGACGAAGACGACCTCGACTCCCGCTTCGATAGCGAGCCGGGCTGCCAGGTCCACTCCAGCGGCCTTGAGCTCGGTCAAGAGGACCTCCGCTCTGGGGAGGACCTCTTCCAGCTCCCGCTGGAGTCTTTCCCTACGCGACAGATTAGCCGAGACACCGACTACCTGTACCCCGAACCTGTGTACGAGGCTCTCCTCGAGGTCGGGCAGTGCAGCCGGGTCAGCTGTTGTTACCAGGGCGACCCGCTTGTCCCTGATGGGCCGGGAAGGTTCCAGCTCGAATCGGGTGTGCACGACCGTAACCGCGGGATTGATCGAACGCAGTCTGCTGGCGTGCTCTTTGAGGCTCTCGTGCTCCGCTTCTGGTGGACACATGGTGACCACGACAGCGTCCGCGACGAGTAACTTGTACAGGCCCAACCCCTCAAAGGGGTCGGTACATGGATTTCCGGCCAGCATTCCAGGCCAGGGCGTTACCGTCACGGTCGCATGCGCCTGGACCGGCGGAATCGAAGCCCCGCTCCCTTCCAGCAGGAGCATGCGCGCGCCAGCTTTGTGCGCCTTTTCTTGGGCCAGGCGGACCGCGTCCTCGACGACATTCGGTCCGGTTTCTCCCAGAAACCCCCCTCCGCACCGCCACGCGCCTACCGAGGCCAGGCCGGTGAAGTAGGCGTCTTCTATGTAGTCCGAGGCGGCGTGCAGGCCGTCGTTTGCCAGCTCCACGAGAGTGGTGGGATCGTCCGGTATCCCACCGGGTGGTATGTAGACCGGTTCCTTGGGTCCTCCCCGCCCCATGGTGACGACTACCGGCGGGACCCCTTTCCTCGCCAGAACCCGTGCAATCTCGGCGCAGACGGCAGTCTTGCCGGTCCGCTTGCCCGTGCCTACTACCGCCACGGTAGGCAGTTCTGCCACTTTCGAACGGGTAGGGGGCTCGAATCGGTAGCCGGGGCCTCGGTAGGCGACGCCCCTGGCAGCGGCGCGCGCGACGAGCTCCTCGCGTGTTCGCTGGGTAAGGACTGGGTCGTCGGAGAAGTCTACGATCTCGTCGGGGCCGAACTCCTCGATAGCGCGTTCGAGGGCAGAGGCCGGGTCGGCTTCGTAGATCAGGGGGAGTGGCACGGGGTAGCGCTCGGGGTCTGCCTTTTCGGTGCCGCCCAGGAATACGAGCGCGACAACCTCGGTCCCCGAAGACGACAACCGGTCAAGGGCAGACTGAACGACCGAGGGAGAGTGCTCCCCGTCTACCAGGAGGACGCCACGTCTTTGCATGAGACAGGTCACATCTCGAAGAGGCGGGCCAGCAGGGTGTGGCCCTGGATGGCCTCGACTTCCGAGACGACGCATTCCGAAAAAGCCCGTTCTCGGTCATGGTCGATGCCGCTGCCGGGAGGGTTTCCCGGTGCGAGGCGTGAGTCGAAAATCAGGTACGGGACCGGGTCGGCCACGTGGGTCTTCAGCCGGACCGGAGTGGGGTGATCGGGAACTACCAGAACCCTGTACTCGTCGTCCTGTAGGGCCTGCTGGAGCGTCCCCACTACCTTCTCGTCTATTGCCTCGAAGACTTCTATCTTCCTTGAGACGTCCCCCTCGTGCCCTGCCTCGTCGGTCGCCTCGATGTGGACCAGGCAGAACGGGTGCCTCTGCAGGGCTCTCGCAGCGTACTCGGCCTTGGCACGGTAGTCGGTGTCGTAGTACCCGGTGGCGCCCGGAACCTCGATGACTTCCAGTCCGGTGAGGACACCAAGCCCCCGGACGAGGTCGACAGCGGTGATGAGCCCTCCCGACATCCCGTACCGTTCGGCAAAGGTCTCGAACCTCGGGGTCTTGCCCTGGCCCCAGAGCCAGATCTGGGTCGCTGGCCTCTGGCCCCTTTCGATCCGAGCCAGGTTGACGGGGTGGTCCGCAAGTACTTCTCTGGAGCGCTGCATCAGGTCGACCAGGGCCGTGGCCGAAGGCCCCTCCGGCAATACCACCGCCTTGTCGGTCAGGTCATGCGGCGGCGTGCACGACGCGTCGGCGAACTCGTCGGGTAGGACGCAGATGTTCCGATAGCTCACCCCTGTGTAGAACTTGGCCGGTCCCAGAGCAGCTTCGTTCAGGGCTGCGACAAGCTGTCGGGCCTCCTCGCTGGTGATGTGGCCAGCGGAGAAGTCCACCATCGTGTCGTCCTCGACCGTCACGAAGTTGCAGCGGAAGGCAACCTCGTCTTCGGCGAGTTGGATTCCCATGGCCGCTGCCTCTATGGGGGCCCGTCCGGTGTAAAAGCGTCTGGGATCCAGACCTGCGATTGACATGATCGCCACGTCGCTGCCGGCCGGGTATCCCGGAGGGATATTCAGCGCAGCTCCGATCTCGGCAGCGCCGCTCACCCACCGGTCCAGATTGGGCGTGTGGGCCGCTTCCATCGGAGTCTTGCCGCCGAGCTCGTCTAAAGCCTCGTCGGCCAACCCGTCCGGGATGATGCACAGGTACTTCAACGCATTCCTCCTCGTGACCGGAGATCTGCCAGACTCGGGGTCCGGATCGAGCCGGTGTGGCCGAGCATGCAGGTGCTCCCCTTCGCTCCCCTTGTCGCTCTCCTTGAGGACCGGGCCGGGACTTCTCAGAGGCCCAGGGCCTCGACGACCGCGTCCGGGTCGGGCTCGAGGCTCCTGACTCGCGCAGATTCGGCTATCGCTCGGTCAGGGTCCTTGAGCCCCGAGCCTGTCAGTATGCAGACGACCACCTTGCCTCTCTCTATGTTCCCTCGCTCTGCCCGCTGCAGGAGGCCGGCGACGGCAGCCGCCGATGCAGGCTCGCAGAACACCCCCTCGGTGTCGGCCAGCAGCCGGTAGGCTGCGAGGATTTCCTCGTCGGTCACCGCCCAGAATCCTCCTCCCGACTGGCGAGCCGCCTCGACGGCTGTCGTCCAGGACGCGGGATTACCTATACGGATGGCTGTGGCAACGGTCTCCGGGTTCTCGACGGGCGAGCCGGTCACGAGCGGAGCCGCTCCTGCCGCCTGGAAGCCGTACATCTTGGGACGGCGCCTGGCTTTCCCTGCCTCGACGTACTCCAGGTACCCCTTCCAGTAGGCGGAGATGTTGCCGGCGTTTCCTACAGGAATGCAGTGAAAGTCCGGCGCGTCGCCCAGGTAGTCGCACACCTCGAAGGCACCGGTCTTCTGCCCTTCGATGCGGTAAGGGTTGATGGAGTTGACCAGCGTTACCGGGTACTCGTCAGCAATCTTCCTGGCGATCTTGAGTGCGGCGTCGAAATTTCCCTTGATCGCCAGGACCTTGGAGCCGTGGATCAGTGCCTGGGCGAGCTTGCCCAGCGCTATCTTTCCGGCGGGGATGAGCACGGCAGAGCTCATGCCGGCCCGGGCAGCATAGGCCGCGGCCGACGCCGACGTATTGCCGGTGCTGGCGCAGATCACGGCCTTGGAGCCCTCCTCGGCCGCCTTGGAGATGGCCATGGTCATTCCCCGGTCCTTGAACGAGCCTGTCGGGTTGGCTCCTTCGAGCTTCAGGAAGACCTCGGCCGAGACGATGCTCGACAGCTTGGGCGCGTAGGTCAGCGGCGTGTTGCCCTCGTTGAGCGTGACCACGGGAGTGTCCTGGGTCACGGGAAGGAATTCCCGGTAGGCGTCGATCACCCCTTTCCAGGGGCGGCCCGTCATCCCCCCTCCTCGTCCTCGACGCGCAGGACGGAGACGATTCGTGAGACCACGTCCAGCTTCCGGACGTCGTGAAGGGTGGACTGGAAATCCCGTTCCCTTGCGGTGTGGGTGACGATGACGAGCTGCGCGGTCTCGCCGTGACCCTCCTGCCATACCGAGGCGATCGAGACGCCATGTGCCCCGAAGCACGAGGCGATCTTGGCCAGCACACCGGGGCGGTCCGCCACCTCCAGTAACAGGTAGTACTGGGTGGTGATCTCGTCGAAGCTCTTGACGGGTAGTGTCCTGGTGGAGTGCAGCGAGGCCGGCTCACCTCCGAAGCGCAGGTGGCGCGCGGCCTCCAGGATGTCCGCGATGACGCTGGTGGCGGTCGGGCCCCCACCTGCGCCCCGGCCAAAGAACATGAGCTGACCAGCGCTTTCGGTCTCGACGAAGACTGCGTTGAAGGAATCACGCACCGAGGCCAGGGGGTGACCCTTTGGAATCATCGCCGGGTGGACTCGAGCCTCCACCTCGCCATCACAGAGCTGGGCGATGGCTACCAGCTTGATGACGTAACCGAGCCTGGCGGCGAAGTCTATGTCGGCCGTGGTGATGCCTGTGATGCCCTCCCTGTAGACATCGCCTTGGGTGAGTCTGGAGTCGAAGGCCATGCTGGCCAGGATCGCGGTCTTGGCTGCTGCGTCGTAACCCTCTACATCGGCAGTGGGGTCGCGTTCCGCGTAACCGAGTTCCTGGGCTTCGGCCAGAGCGTCGTGGAGCGAGATCCCCTCCTCGGACATCTTGGTAAGGACGTAGTTGGTCGTCCCGTTCAGTATCCCGACCACCCGGGCTATACGCTCTCCCGAGAGGCTGTCACGAAGCGGCCTGATGATGGGAATACCGCCCCCCACTGCAGCCTCGAAGAGAAGGTCCTTCCCTGCGGATGCAGCAGCTTCGAAGAGTTCCGGGCCGAGAGTGGAGATGAGTTCCTTGTTGGCCGTCACCACGGGCTTGCCGGCTCCAAGAGCCTGAAGGATGAGGGTTCTCGCCGGCTCGATCCCCCCTATCACCTCCACGACCACGTCGACGTCGGGGTCGGTCACCACCGCTGTGGCGTCGGTGGTGAAGCGCGACCTGGGCACGTTGCAGTCCCTGTCCTTTGCGAGGCTTCGCACGGCGATCGAGCCGACCTCCAGCTTGAGACCGGTCCTCCGGGCGATCGAGTCGCGGTTTGCCTCGAGTTGACGGCAGACCGCCGAACCGACGATGCCGCAGCCCAGGATCCCGACGCGGACCGTCCCGCGGGCGATGTCGCCAGCACTCATCCGTCTTTCTGCCTTTCTGGGTCTTCTACCCGGACGTCGCTCTGGAAGCCCACCTTCTTGTGTGTCCCGTCGCAGAAAGGCTTGTTCTCCGAATGGCCGCACCGGCACAGCCAGAACTTGTCTTCGACTTCGAAGCGGCTGCCTTCCGAGTCGAGCAACACGGCTGGACCGTCTACGAAGTATGAGCCGTTCCGCCTCACGTGGATCTTGACCTGGGGAACCTCGCTGGTTTCGGTATCGCTCATCTCCTCGCCTCCTGGATCCGTATCGCGTAACCGACATCTCACGGCCTGCTCCTGAGCCGTCGGGAGCCAGGCTCTCGACGAGGGAGCGGATCCTCGCACCGACATACCGGCGCGGGAGGAACCGTCACCGCTGCAGGCGGAGGAGGTCTTCGGGGGTTTCCCCCTTTACAACTATTTCGGCTTCACCTTCCTTCACGAAAACAACGGGTGGTCTTGGCTGCCCGTTGTAATTGCTCGACATCGACCACCCGTACGCGCCGGTTGCCGGCACCGCCACAAGATCGCCCACGTCAAGGGATGCGGGTAGCTGCGCGGCTTCTACCAGCACATCCCCGGACTCGCAGTGCTTGCCGACAAGGCATACCTGGCTGGTGTGGTCTTCGTCGAGCCTGGAGGCAGCCAGTGCCGCGTAGGTCGCACCGTATAGCATCGGTCGCAGGTTGTCCGACATCCCTCCGTCGACCGCCACGTAAGTCTTGCCCGACGGAGCGGTCTTGAGCGACTGGACGCTGTACAGGGTAAGTCCAGCGTTGGCGACCAGGGACCGGCCGGGCTCGACCACGACACGAGGTACAGGGAGGTCTCTGGTGCTACACTCCTCCCTCACGGCCTCCTTTACGACTCCAGCGTAATCCTCTATGGAGGGCGGGCCGTCGTCCGGCAGGTAAGTGGCGCCCAGACCCCCGCCCAGGTCGAGCTCCCGCAAGACCACCGCGTACTTCCGCCTGATTTCATCCGCGAAGCGCACAGCCAGTCTTGCCGCCTCCGCGAAAGGCTCCAAGTCGAGGATCTGCGAACCTATGTGGAGGTGGATGCCGACCAGGTCAAGAGCCTCGGAAGCGAGGACTTCCTTCACGGCGGCCTCGGCCGAGCCGTCAGAGACGTAGAACCCGAACTTCGAGTCCTCGTGACCGGTCTTTATGAACTCGTGCGTGTGAGCCTCTATACCGGGCGTAATCCGGATCAGGACCTGCTGTGGGCGCCGGAATCCTCTCTCCGCTACGACCTCCTGGATGCGGGCGAGTTCGGTGAAGTTGTCCACGACGAAGCGCCCGACGCCGGCCTCGATTCCGGAAGCGATCTCCTTGGGGGTCTTTGCGTTGCCGTGGTAGTAGATCTTTTCCCGATCCACTCCGGCTTCGAGAGCGGCGCCAAGCTCGCCGGGACCGGCCACGTCCAGGCCGAGCCCGAGCCGTGCGGCGAGACGGCACATCGCGACCGAGGGAAAGGCCTTGGACGCATACACCACCAGTCCCGGCGGGTCGATGCCGGTGGAAAACGCCTCGACGTACCTCCTGCACCGGTCCTCTATGTGGCCGGAATCGTAGACGTAAAGCGGCGTGCCGAGCTCGGTTGCGAGCGAGACCATGTCGACACCGCCGACCACGAGGTGTCCCTCCGGGCTCTTGCCCGCAGAGTCGGGGAGCGTCGGCCTCAAGAAAGAGAACGCGTCCAACTGTGTCTCCTTTGGAGCGTGGCGGTCTGTGCAGCGGCCGGCCTCGTCTTGCACTCAGTGGCCGCCGCGCCGTGACGGCCGATCCTGAGCTGAGGTGAGCGATACCCAGCGCAGCTAATCTTGGTCTGCAGAGGCCGGTGAGTCGGGGAGCTTTTCCATTCTCTCCGGCGCGCTCACGCCCAGAATCGACAGGCAGTTGGCAATTGCCTGCCTGCACGCCCCGACCAGAGCAAGTCTCGCCGAGACGAGTTCCGGTGTTTCGGCCTGGAGGACCCTGCGGCTTTGGTAGAAGGCGTGGAACTCTGCCGAGAGCTCTCTCGCCCAGGCAGTGAGCTTGTGAGGCGCTCGGAGTGCTGCCGCCTCTCGGATCACGTACGGGTACTCTTCCAGCCTCTTGAGGACGACCACTTCTTCGGAAGTCTCGAGGGGTCCCCTTCTGGCCGCTTCTGGATCAGGTGGCCCAAGGCCCAGCTCGCCTGCCTTCCGCAGGATCGAGCAGATTCTGGCGTGAGCGTACTGCACGTAGTACACGGGGTTTTCGAGAGACTGCGCCACGGCCTTCTCGACGTCGAGGTGCAGTGCCGTGTCGGGGCCCTGCATGAGGAAGTGGAAGCGCGCGGCATCCGGGCCGATCTCGTCCACCAGCTCCTCGAACGTGTAGAGGTCGCCCGACCGTTTGGACATGCGTACCGGCTCCCCTGCCCTGGAGAGGCTGACCAGTTGGCCCAGGATGACCTCGAGTCGGTCGTGCTCCAGCCCGAGAGCCTCCAGTGCCATTTTCAGCTTCGGTACGTGACCGGCGTGGTCGGCTCCCCAGATGTTCACGTACCGGTCGAAGCCTCTCTCGAACTTCTCGACGTGGTAGGCGATGTCGACGGCCAGGTAAGTGGGCTCCCCGTCGCTCTTCACGAGCACGCGGTCCTTGTCGTCGCCTAGCTTCGTGGACAGGAACCAGGTGGCGCCTTCCCGCCCCTCGACCAGACCCCTCTTGCGGAGCTCGGCGATCACCTGCTCCACCCGTCCCGAGGAGCGGACGCTCTTCTCGGAGGTCCAGACGTCGAAGACGACCCCGAGGCGTTCGAGCTGGGCCTTGATCTCTTCGAGCATGCGCGCAGAGCCCCATTCTGCGCAGCGCCGCTCGAGCTCTTCTCGAGGTAGGTCTCCCCACGAGTCACCGACTTCGCCCACGAGCCGCTCGGCCAGGTCTGCGATGTAGGCGCCCTTGTACCCGTCTTCCGGAGCAACGGCATCCCGGCCGAGCATCGAGAGGTACTGTGCGGCGATCGTCTTTCCCAGGAGATCTATCTGGTTTCCGGCGTCGTTGATGTAGAACTCCCGGGTCACCTCGAAGCCGGCGGTCTCGAGGAGCTTGCCGAGGGAGTCCCCCCAGGCAGCCCACCTGGCGTGACCCAGGTGCATGGGCCCTGTGGGGTTCGCAGATACGAACTCGAGGTCGATCCTGGAGGCTGACCGAGGCTCGGCTTTACCGTATGCTGGACCCGACTCCAGGACCTCGGCTGCTACAGCTCCCCATGCCTCAGGCCGTATCGTGAAGTTCAGGAATCCGGGACCTGCGACTTCGGCGGATTCGATCTCGGTGGGAAGTTCGAGCCGGTCAAGTATGGCCGAGGCGAGGTCCCGTGGAGGTACAGAGGCCGCCTTGGCGTGAACCAGAGCAGCGTTGGTCGAAAAGTCCCCGTGGCTTCCCACCCTCGGACGCTCGACCCGAACGGCGAGGGCATCCCCACCCTCCTGGCCGGCAGTCCCCGATCCGAGGACGCTTTCCAGCGCTGACCGGATGCGTTCTTCGAGCTTCTCGCGGAGATCGGGCACGGCTTGACGAGACTACCTTCGCCCGCAGATAAGCGGCTGCCATTTTGACTTGGGGCCTTCACGGGGCTTCAGTCCTGACAGCGGCTCACAGCTGAGCGTGAGTTCCGTCTCAGGCGCCCCAGGAGATTCTTATGAAAGTAGTCCGCCCCTAGTACAGCCGGAACAGCGAGGAGTGCCAGCGCCCAACCGGACGGGGGAGGGAGGCTGTGTCCTAGGATTCGGGCAAGGGGCAGAGGAGCGAGAACTGCGATCATCAAGAGTAGCGACGCCAAGACCGCTACCAGCAGCGCCGGGTTGGAAGCGAGCCCCAGCTTCCAGGGCGGAGAAGTCGAACTTCTGCACGCGAAGGCGTTGGCCATCTGGCCGAAGACGACCGCGGCGAAGGCGGCTCCGGAAGCCCTTGCTGACAGCCCAGCCTCCGGGGGGCCCGAGGCGATGGCCCACCCGCCCCACTTCAGGACATTGAGGAAGGCAAGCATCTCGACCATCGCCTCGGTCGCTCCCAGGACGGCGAATGCCCTGAAGAGTACCGAGCGAGAAGCCAGGTGCTTGCGGGGAGGAGGCTGGCGCATGGTATCCGGCGCCGGGTGCTCGACTCCCAGGGCGATGGCAGGAAGGACATCGGTTCCGATGTCGAGAGCGAGGATCTGCAAGACTCCCAGCGCGAGGGGAATCCGGGCTCCCGAAAGCGCCCAGACGAGAAAGGGGAACAGTTCCGCGACGTTGTCCGTCAGGTGAAAGGTCAAGAACTTCCGTATGTTCGAGAAGGTGCTACGGCCCCGCTCGACCGCCGCCACTACCGTGGCGAAGTTGTCGTCGAGCAGGACGAGGTCGGCTGCCTCCCGGGCAACGTCGGTCCCGGATTTTCCCATGGCGACTCCCACATCGGCCGCACTCAAGGCCGGCGCGTCGTTGACCCCGTCGCCGGTCATCGCGACCACGTGGCCCCTGGAGCGGAGGGCACGGGCGATGCGCAGTTTCTGCTCGGGGGAGACACGTGCTAGGACCGCACCGTCCACGTCGACAGCATCGGCCAGCTCGGATTTGTCTTCGGGAAGCTGGTCGCCGAGGTGAACGGGGGCGTTCTCCTTCGCCAGGCCGACTTCACGGGCGACCGCGAGGGCCGTGCTGGGGTGGTCACCGGTGACCATGACCACCTTTATTCCTGCCGACCTGCACGAGGCGACTGCCTGCTTCGCCTCCTCCCTCGGAGGGTCTTCCATGGCGAAGATCCCGAGAAGCTCCAGGTCCGATTCGACGACGTCCGCCTTCGCAGAGAGGTCGTTCCCCGCAGCAGCCCGCCGGGCGACGGCGATCAGTCGGAGGCCTTTCCTGGCCATCTCTTCGGAAACTGCTGCCGCATGTGCGAGCAGCTCGGGGGAGCCGGTACACCTTGGGAGAACGGAGTCAGGAGCCCCCTTGGTGAAGAGGTAGCTCTTGGTGGCGACCGACATCCTCCTCCTGTTCGCGTCGAATGGATACCGCTTTACCGCGGGGTCTCGGCGGGCTTCGGTTTCCGGATCCACTCCGAGGCGACGTGCCGCAACCCAGATCGCGACATCGGTCGGGTCACCTTGAGGCAGCCAGTCGCCGTCGCGGAAAACGGCAAGTCCATCAGAGCATCTTGCGCCGGCAAGTGCAGCCAGGCGGGCAGCCCCCAGCGCCTCGGAAGGCCCCCGTACCTCCCCTTCGGGCGAATAACCCCGGCCGTGCAAGGACGCCGAGCCCAGAGGTGTCCAGATCTCCGTCACCGACATGCGGTTCTCGGTGAGGGTTCCTGTCTTGTCGGTACAGATCACGGTGGTGAGGCCAAGGGTCTCCACGGCCTCCAGTCCCCGGACCAGAGCGTTCCTTTCCGCCATCCGGCCGGCTGCGATAGCCAAGGAGAGAGTGATCGTCGGAAGCAGGCCTTCAGGTACCAGCGCGACCGCCACGCCGATCGCGAATACGAACGCGTCCACGAGGGGGCGTCTGAATGCGAGCGAGACCAGGAAGAAGACGGAGCTGACCGCCAGGGCCACGGCGGCGATCGACTTCACCAGTCGCTGCAGCTCTTTGGCCATGGGAGTAGGGGGCCTTCGAGGGACAGATGTGAGTTCGGTTATCTCGGCCAGCCTGGTCCGGTTCCCGGTGGCCGTGACCACGCCCAGGGCCGTACCGGCCACCACGTATGTTCCGGCAAGGACGGTCTCGTCGAGGCCTGGCCGTTCCGGTACCGACTCGCCCGTGAAGGTGGAGGCGTCGATCTCGACATCGTGGACCTCCACCAGCTGAAGGTCCGCCGAGACCTTGTCTCCCGGCTGGAGGTCGACCAGATCCCCTGGGACCAGCTGGGAGGCGTCGACTGTCGTCCTTCTGCCGTCCCTTACTACAGTCGCGCGCCTCGGGAGCAGGTCCCTCAGTCGCTCTGCAGCTCTGCCTGCCCGGTACTCCTGCACGAAGGCGAAAGTGGCGTTGACGATTACGATGACAACGATTGCCAGGCTGAGGGGAGGCATTCCCGCGAGTGCGGCCAGGGCGGCTCCACCCCAGAGCAACAGCGCGAAGAAGTGGGTCAGCTGCTCGACGGCCAGCTTCCAGACGGGCACGGGACGGGGCCTGGGGAGCGTATTGGGGCCGTATCTGTGGAGCCTCTGCTCCGCCTCGTGTGAGGACAGCCCCGAAGCCATGGGCGGTGTCTCCGGAGGTTCGACGGCTTCACTCACGTGAGGCTATGGTTTTGCGGCTCCGTTCAGGACAGGCGTCTCTGTGGTGCGTTCGAGTGCCAGCACAGTTCTTTGCTGCCTTTTATGTCGGTGCTCCGGATGCCGGGAGCGGTCGTTACTCGGTAAGTTATAGTCCCGGTGTCAGTGAGGCGACATTGTGATCGTCGGGACTTGATCTGGACGAAAGCGAATCAGGAGGTGTCATGGACTTCAACGATACTCCCGAAGAGGCGGCCTTCCGCCAGGAAGTTAGAGAGTGGCTGGAAGCGAATGCTGAGCGCAAGACCGAAGAAGAGGAAGAGGGAGCGGCCGAGCTCTTCGAGGAACGCGACGAGGCCGAGATTCTGAAAGAGGCCCGTGCCTGGCAGAAGAAGAAGTACGACGCCGGATGGGCGGGGCTCAGGTGGCCGAAGGAGTATGGCGGCCGGGGGCTGGGCCCCATTCACGAGGTGATCTGGAACCAGGAGGTCCAGCGTTACAAGGCTCCGGAGAGCGTCTTTCTGATCGGGATCGGCATGGCCGGCCCGACGATCATTACCCACGGCACCGAGGAGCAAAAGAAGAAGTGGCTCCCGCCGATGCTGGAAGGAAAGGAAATCTGGTGCCAGCTCTTCTCGGAGCCGGCGGCGGGGTCGGATGCAGCTGGCATCACTACCAGAGCCGTTCTCGACGGAGACGAGCTGGTAGTCAACGGACAGAAGGTGTGGACTTCGGGCGCTCACTACTCCAAGTGGGGAATCATGACCGTCCGGACAGACCCCGACCAGCCGAAGCACAAGGGCATCACCTTCATCGTCGTCGACATGGAGAGTCCGGGTGTGACCGTGAAGCCCCTCCGGCAAATGACCGGCGGTGCGAACTTCAACGAAGTCTTCTTCGACAACGTCCGTGTTCCCAGGGAGAACATAGTCGGCCAGTGGAACGACGGCTGGCGAGTCGCGGTGACAACGCTCATGAACGAGCGGGTGGCGATCGGCAGCGGCGGCGGAGGAGGCGGGATAAAGCGCCTCATGGAGTATCTCAAGAAAATCGAGTACCTTGGGAGACCGGCTTCGGAGGACCCGCTTTTTAGACAGGAGTTCGCTCGCCTTTACGAGCTGGCGAGCGTAATGAAGTACACCAGCTACCGCACGTTGACGGCGCTGTCTCAGGGGAGGCCGCCGGGGCCTGAGGGTTCGATCGGCAAGCTGCTACTGGTCAAGTTCCTGGCGCTGGAGGCGGCCCTGGCGGCCCGTGCGGCTGGGCCGGCCGGAGCTCTTATGGGCGATGACGCACCTGATGGTGGCCGGTGGTCGATGTTGATGCTCTCGTACCCGGGCATGAAGATCGCCGGGGGCACAGACGAGATCTTGCGCAACATTATCGGCGAGAGGGTCCTCGGGCTGCCCAAGGAGCCGAGGGTCGACAAGGACGTCCCCTTCAAGGACGTCCCCCAGGGGACTCTGGCGGCTACCTGATTTCAAGGCGCCGATCCACAGATTCGGCCGTTCCGCCACGGGAATTACTGAATGCGGGAGGGCTCCCTCCGACGATGCACGCAGTCGACCGGTCTGGTCGGGGCTAGCCGGGCTTGAGGGCCCGAGCTTCCGACTCGGCTACCGGGGTGCTCAGGAATCGGCCGAGCCGAGAACTGACCGGAGCTCCTCGACGAGTTCAGCGGGTTCGAAGGGCTTGGGGAAGAACCTGGCAGCACCTGCCTCGACTGCCAGGCGCCCTTCTGCGGTATCTGTGCGTGCTGAAAGGTAGATGACCGGAATCGAAGCGGTGTTCTCGTCGGACTTCAGTTCCCTCAGGACGTGGAAGCCGCCAAGCTCGGGCAGCATCGCGTCGAGAATCACGGCATCGGGCTTCACAGCCCTAACCGCTTCGAGTCCTTCGGCTCCAGTGCGGGCGACGCTGACCTTGAAGCCTTCGAGCTCGAGTTCGAGCTGGAGCAACTTCCTGACATCCGGGTCGTCTTCGACCACCAGGATGTGTGGGGGAGGCTGCTGAGTCGTCGTCATGGGTCAAGTATCCGCCAGTTGCAGTCCGTATTGGGGTGCCAAATTGGGAGCCGAAGGGCTTCAGCGGCAGGCAAATCGCTCTCGCCTGCCCGATAGCGTCGCTCCGCTGGGCTGGGCGGCCGTCGAGCCGCTTCGGCGGTAGGCCCATCGGTTTCGCCTGCGCGAGGCGTCGGAGGCAGGCTCCAGATAACATGGGGGGCTGCCGCAGGATCGGGTCCTCGTAGGGACTCGTCGGAAAGGGCTGGGAGCAAGCGAGTGTGGTCAGCCATTATTCATGAGGGGAACTGCGAGCCGGAAGGTGCGCTAGGTGCCCTCGTAGCTCAGAGGATAGAGCGCCGGCCTCCGGAGCCGGGTGCGCAGGTTCGAGTCCTGCCGAGGGCGCAGATAGAACTCGACTGCCTCCATTTCCGCGGACCTGGCGACTCTGTGGGCGGCCGTGGCAGGGGCGAACGCAGCCTGGGCGGGCGCCGGAGCCGGTCCCCGAGAGCTGCCTCAGCGCTCCGGACCCGGAGAGCCGGTCCAGACCCCTGGGAGCTACTGAAACTCCGCCGTTTCAGGCTCGACAACGGGCTCAGGGTAGTCCTCGCGCCCGATCCCTCGAGCACCGCGGTAGCGGTGGCCGTCTATTACGGGGTCGGCTTCAGGTCGGAGAACCCGGGTAGGACCGGCTTCGCGCACCTCTTCGAGCACTTGATGTTCCAGGGTTCCAGGTCGCTGGAGAAGCTCGCACACTTTCGACTCGTACAGGGAAATGGCGGCAGCTTCAACGGCAGCACTCACGACGACTTCACTAACTACTTCGAGGTTCTGCCTCCCGATGCCCTGGAGCTAGGCCTATTCCTGGAGGCGGACCGGATGGCAGGGATTCGCCTCGACGAGGAGAACCTGCGCAACCAGGTGGACGTGGTGAAGGAGGAAGTAAGGCTCAACGTCCTCAACCGACCTTACGGCGGATTCCCCTGGCTATACCTCCCGATGGCCATGTTCCGCAAGTTCGAGAACGGTCACAACTCATACGGGGAGTTCCGGGATCTCGAAGCCGCACGCCTGGAGGACGCGGCAGAGTTTTTCCGCCGCTATTACACCCCGGCCAATGCCGTACTGGCGGTCGCGGGGAGGTTCTCCGAGAGTGCGGCTCGCCGTGCCATAGAGCGTCACTTCGCGCCTATCAAGGGCTCCAGGAGGGTCCCCCGCGCCGACCTCGACGAACCTGTTCCTCGTCGGCCCAGGAGGATGGTGCACGAAGACCCGAGGGCCTCGGAGCCCGCCCTGGCTCTGGGGTTCAGGGTCCCCGATCCCCAACGCCAACTTGCAGAGTACGTAGCGTTGGACCTGGGGCTTGGCGCACTGGGAGACGGAAGGGCTTCCAGACTCTACCGGGCCATCGTCGAAGAGAAGAGGTTGGCGACATCGGTCTCCACCCATCTGGGGCTGGCCGGAGACGCCTACGAGTGCAGGCATCCGTCCATGGCTCAGATCACCTTCGTCTATCAGGACTTTCGACGCACCGACGAATTGATCGAGGCCTTCGAGGAGGTGCTCGAGGCGATAGCTCGAGGTGGCTTCAGGGAAGAGGAGATTGAAGCCGTGAAGTCCTCGGCCCGCTCCCGCCTCCTGGCTGCGCTCGACCACTGCCTGTACCGCGCCATGACGGCGGCCTCGATCGAGCTCATGCACGAAGACGCAACTCGCCTCTTCCAGATTCTCGAGATCGAAGAGCGCACGACTCCGGAGGAGTGTGCCGCAGCAGTTGTCCGGTGGCTATCCGCAAAAGGGCGGGCTGAACTCGAATGGCGCCCTGGGAGTATCCAGTGACGCGACGAGCGTCTTCTGCAAACGTAGCGGGCGAACACCCAGAAGTTCCGCAACCCAGAAGGATCGGAGCGGTTCCGGTTCCCAGGGTGGGCGCGAGAAAAGTAGGCAAGCTCGGACTCGATCTGGTCGTGTCGAGGCCTGGGAGGCTGCCCTACTTCGAGATGCGAATGCGACTTGCGGGAGGTTCTGCCCACGTCCGCGAGGGAAGTGCGGTGCCGAGGATGCTGCGCGCATCGTTTCTCGGAGGGACTCGCTCCAGGTCGGCCGAAGACATTGCGAGGACTCTCGACTCCTGGGGCTGCAGAGTCTGGTGCACGGTAGGGGCCGACGGTACGGTGGTCGGAGCCCGCGGCCTGTCGGAGCACTTCGAAGACGTGGTGGCACTCCTCTCCGAACTCGTCTTCGAGAACGAATACCCCGAGCGAGAGGTCGAGCTCTGCAGGTCCCGAGTGGCCCAGCAGCTGGCTATCGAAGGAGCTCAGCCAGCTCGAATAGCCGGAGACGCCCTCCGTAGGGCGATCTACGGCCGCCACCCCTATGGCCGGACCATCCCCTCGCCCGACGCGGCTTCAGGTGTGGCGAGGAGAGAGATCCGGAGCCTCCACCGGAAGGTTTTCCGAGCGAGCGGGACCCGCTTCGTGGTGGTATCCGACCTCGGCGAGAGGAAGGTAGAGGGGGTGTTACGGCGGCACCTCGATGTCGAAGGCGGTGTGGGGACGGCCAGCCAGTGGAGTCGAAGGGGCGCGAAGGGACTCGCGGCACCCCGCCCGAGGTTCAGGCAACGCACGGTTCTGGTCGACAGGCCGGGGTCAGTCCAGACTGTCGTCAGAATCGGAATGCGAAGCCCCAGACGCCAGGATCCCGACTACCACGCTTTCCTCCTCGCCAACACCGTATTGGGCGGCTACTTCTCGTCTCGACTGGTCGAGAACGTGAGGGAGGAGAAAGGCTACGCGTATGGCATATCGAGCTCGATATCGCACCGCAGCATGTCCTCCAGTGTCGTTGTCTCCACCGACGTGGCTACCGAGGTCACCGGGCCCGCCCTTGTCGAGATCTTCTACGAGCTCGACCGCATTCGAGTCGCCGAGCCCGAGGGGCGGGAGGTCGAGTCGGCCAGGAGGTACCTCGTCGGCTCGACTACGATTTCCCTCGACACCTACGGCGGGCTTGCCTCCACGCTCGACGCGCTTTACAGCTGCGGCCTCGACGAAACCTTCCTGCAGGAGTTTCGAGACCGGTTGTACGGTGTGTCGCCTGGAGAAATCAGCAATGCGGCAGCGTCCTATTTCGACCCGTCCACTGCGGTCACCGTTCTGGTAGGCGATGCCGCAAGGATCGAAGAGCCGGTCCGCAGGCTTTTCGGAGACTTGGTTGAAGTCGTCCGGTCCCGAAAAGAACCCCGAGTCGGCTCCTGACTTCAGGGGGTTCGGATTCTTCCGCAGGCTCGGCCCCGGAATCGTCACCGGCGCGGCGGACGACGACCCGGGTGGCGTCGGTACCTACAGCCAGGTCGGTGCCGTCTTCGGACTTCAGTACCTCTGGGTGCTGGTTCTCTGTTATCCCTTTGCGGTCGCCGTCCAGGAAGCCTCGGCCCGCCTGGCCTTGCGAACCGGTGAGGGCCTGTCGACGCTCATCAGGAGACGCTTCAGCGGCGGCGTGCTTTACGGAGCGGTCGCCCTCGTGGTAACAGCGAACACCTTCAACATCGCCGCCGACATCGGGGCGATGGCCGACTCGGTGAGGCTGGGGATCCCGGCGCCGCGATGGCTCGGAGTCGTCTTCTTCGGCCTGCTCATCGTGGGACTCGAGATGATACTCCGGTACCGGAGCTACGAGCGCTTGCTGAGGTGGATGAGCTTCTCGATCCTCGCTTACGTCGGTGTAGCCGTCGTGGTGCGAAAGGACCTACTGGGTGCTGTCCGGCACGCACTGGTCCCCTCCCTCGGCCTCTCCGGGTCGGCGGTGATGGCACTGACTGCGATATTCGGGACGACGATCTCTCCCTACCTTTTTTTCTGGCAAAGCGCCGAGGAGGTCGAGGAAGAGAAGAGAGAAGGCCCGCGAGAGCGCTCGGCGTGGGGCGATCGACGGGAGGTGGCGGCAATGAGGGTGGACGTGGCCTCCGGCATGGGAGCGGGGGTGATGGTCGGGATGTGCATCGTCTACGCCGCAGCGGTCACGCTCCACGTGAGAGGTGTGACCGACGTACAGACCGCTTCCCAGGCAGCAGAAGCGCTGAGACCTGTGGCCGGGAGGCTGTCGTCGGCGCTATTCGCAGCGGGGATAGTCGGGACCGGTCTGCTGGCGGTGCCTGTGCTGGCGGGGTCGTCGGCCTATGCGCTGGCCGAGGCCTTCGGGTGGAGGGAGGGCCTGTCGACCCCGCTTCGGAAGGCGCCTACTTTTTACGGAGTGATCGCCGCCGGGATAGTGGCAGGTGTCGTGATGAACCTCGCCGGCCTGCCCGCTGTACGCGCGCTCTACTGGTCCGGGGTTCTGAATGGAATCGCCGCGCCCCCACTGATGCTACTTGTGTGGAAGCTCGCAGCTTCCAGAGAGCTGATGGGGGATCACGCCTCTGGCCGGCTCTCCAGGGCTGTGCTCGGGGCGGGGACGCTTGTCATGGCCGCGTCTGCCCTTGCCTCCATCGTCTTCCTGGTTCGGGAAATTTAGGATCTTGCCAGTACGTCGACCACGATCGCCGCGGAGAGCAAGGCCAGGTAGACATTGGAGTACCTGAATACATCGATAGCGGAGGCCAGCGTTACGGAGCGGTCGAACTCCGATTCCGCGGCGGACCGGAGCACGTACGCGCGTCGCAACAGCTCCACACCGAGCAGTATTGCCGCTGCGAGGTATACGATCCCGGCACCGGAGAACGAGTAGAAGAGCAGCGACGTAGCCACGGTCAGCCACGAATAAAGGACTATCTGGCGCGCCGTATAGCAAATACCTCTGGTCACAGGAAGCATCGGGACGTTTGCCTTTCGGTAGTCATCCTCATGCTTTATGGCCAAGGCCCAGAAGTGGGGAGGCGTCCAGTAGAAGACCAGGAAGAAGAGAATGACGCCAGGTAACTCGACCTTCCCCTTTACCGCCGCCCAGGCTACCAGCGCGGGAACTCCCCCGGCAGCTCCGCCTATGACGATGTTCTGGGGGGTCCGTCGCTTGAGGTAGAGGGTGTAGATCACGACGTAGAAGAGGAGCGCTGCTGTGGCGAGAGAGGCTGCCAACCAGTTGGTCGTGACTCCCAAGAAGACGAATCCGGCAAGGCCGAGCACTGCACCGAAGACCAGAGCCTTGCGCGGTTCGACCCTGCGCGCCGGGAGGGGTCGCGAGCTGGTACGTGCCATCCGCTCGTCGATGTCCCTGTCGAAGTAATTGTTGATGGCGTTGGCCCCTCCGGCCGAGAGGGCGCCACCGAAGAGAGTGGAGACCAGAGTCTTGATGGATGGGAGCCCTTGGCTCGCAGCCACCATTGACGGGACGGCCGTGATGACGAGCAGCTCGACGATTCTGGGCTTGGTGAGTGCGAGGTAGGCCCCGACCTTGGCGAGCACCCCCTGAAGGCGGGAGCTTGCAGCCCCGCCCCCGGCCCGGCGGTCGCCGCTGTCTCGTATTGCGGCTTCGGCAATCGCTTCAGTGCTCACGCCATCTGGAGATCTTCGATTGGTTTTGAGCTACGAGTGGCCCTTCGTAGGGCGGATGTCTCGTTGATACAGATTGACAGGGAAGCGACGGACGCCATGAGCGCGAACGCTGCGACAGCGACGTGGGCCGCTCTTACCCACTGGGAGAGCCGGGTAAGGACGTTCGCTGCTCCCAAAGCCACTTCGACGAGATAAAGCCCTGCAGCGGAATGTGCGAACCCCACCAGTGCTCTGATCCGGGGCCGCATCGAAGTAGCCCTGGCTGCGAACCACACGATGGGGACCAGCCCTACCAACACGAGTAGTCTATGCGCGAAGTGGATCCGCTCCGGCTCGGTCGACAGCGAAGGTAGCAAGCGCCCGCCCATCAGGGGCCAGTCGAGAAAGGCGAGCGAGGCACCCTCGGCCCTCATGTAGGCCCCCACCAATATGACTGCGAACATGGCAGCCACGGCAGTCGCCGCCAGCGCCGTTGGGGGGGAAGCGACTTCCGAAGCCACCGCCTCTACCTCTGCTGACCCAAACCCATTAGCGTCCCGGTCGACTGGCGGGAGATAAAACGAATTCACGGCGGCAACCGTGACCGTCGACGCAAGTAGCAGAGCGACCGCCAGGTGGAAGGTGACGAGCGTCGGAGAGAGCGTCGTCTCGACCACCAGCTTGCCGAGATAGCTCTGCAGCAGCAGGAGGACGAAGGCCACCGTCGCCGGAACCGCAAGCGACCTTTGCCGCCTGAGGTGGCGGTCGGCAACGAGCGCAATTGCAAGGGCCAGAAGCAGAAGCCCGGAGAGAGCGGCGGTTACTCTGTGGACGTACTCGAGGATCGCGTGATAGTCGGCAGGCGGTATCCATCTCCCGAAGCACTTGGGCCAGTCCGGGCAGGCGTCGCCCGACCCGGTTGCTCTGACCACCCCTCCCATCACGATGGGGAGAAGGATGCCCACGGCGGAGGCCACCGCCAACTTTTGAAACCTGTTCACGAGACCCCTCTGTAGAAATCTCTCGATCGTTGACTGATCCGAATGGGGGCAGATCCTGTACCGCACCGCAGGCCATCTGGGACCGCTTGGCTCGACCTGGCCCTTCCTCCCGGTAGCACGTGCCCGCGCGAGTGCACTGCCGATCCTCATCAATGCGGTCCTGGGTCCACGGGGGACAGCACATGCCCGCGTGAGTGGACTACCGGCTCGCCCCTGGGTCGAGAGGCCATTTGCACCTGCTACTACCCAGCTTCTGAGCCGGGAGCCGCTCCCGCAGTCCTGGGCCCACCACCTGCCTGGTACGATTGTCGCCCGACGGATACCTGGAGTCCAATCTGGGGGCCCGACCGCAGCGGCGCAACGCCGCTTCCCATGCTCGGCGTTCCGCTGGGGTCCGTATACTCCGGCGAAGAGGAGGTTCCTTGCTCAATCCGACCACGGGTGTGCATTCCGTGCGCGTCATGAGGCGAAGCTTGTGGAACCGGACGCTCGCTGTTCGAGCGGCCATTCCGGCTCTGCTTGCGGCCCTGGTGGCGCTCGCTGCCGGCTGCGAAGCGACGAGGGAGGGTGGGGACTCCCGAGGGCCCGAGGGTGCCTCGGACTTCTCTCTGCTCGTCGTGAACATGGACCTCTCTCCGGGCAGGAATTACCTGGCGTTCGCCGTGAAAGGCCCTGACGGATCGTTCCTGGGACACCCCGAGGCCACGGCCACCGTTTCTCTACGGCTCCTGGAACCCGCAGGCCAGGGTGAGGGGCACCGGGTCCTGGAGGGACTCGTCTTTCCCTTCGTAGCGCCCGGCACGTCGAAAGCTGGGGTTTACGGGGCCCGGCTCGCGATTCCCGGTTCCGGGAAGTACGTGATCTCGGCGCGATTCGCCAATGCGGGTACGCACGGGTTGCCAGAGGACGGAGTCGAGGGACTAGCCGTCGTGGCTGAGCGGTCGGAGACACCGATGCCCGGTGATCTGGCGCCGCGTTCCAGAACCAGGACCATTGGGTCGGTGGGCGGCGACATGTCTTTGCTGACCTCGGATCCCGAGCCCGACCCGGACCTGTATCGGCACAGCCTCGACGAGGTCGTAGGGGCCGGCAAGCCGGTGGCGGTGATGTTCGCCACCCCGCTGAGGTGCAAGAGCGCCACCTGCGGACCCGCAATCGAACAGTTCAAGAAGGCGAAAGCCCAGTACCCGGAGGCCATCTACGTCCACGTGGACGTGTACGAAAAGCCCCTTGACGTCTCCGACGAGACCTACGTTGCGGCCGTCAGAGAATGGCGCCTCCCTACCGAGCCGATGACCTTCGTGCTGAGCCCGAGCGGACGCGTCTACGAACGGTTCGAGGGGATGTTCCTGCCTTCCCAACTGACTCAGTCGCTGTCAGAAGCCGCTTCCGCTGCCTGATTCGACTCCCAAATATCCAGTCGGCTCACCGGTCGCACAGGTCGCCGAGAAGCCGAGATGGCCCTAGTTCGGCTTGGGTGCAGGATCCTCGGAGTCGGTACCTCGGGTAGCGGTGGGTTCTCATCCCTCCGGTGCTGTCGAATCGGGTCGACGACCGGCTCGAGCGCCTTGAGGAAGGCGTAGTCCGGATGGAGGGCCGGCTCCGGCATGTGGAAAGCAGGTTCGCGCAGTCGATGCAGGCTTCGAGCGCATGGAGGGGCGCCTGTACGGAGCCGAGTGCCGACTCGATCACATCAGTGGGCAGTTCGAGCAGGTCGATTGCGAGATATCGATGGTGGCCCGGGAGGTGAAAAACGGCTTCGAGGCCCGGTTCGTCGAGTTAGGTGACGCTCTCGACGACCGGGTGTCTGCATTGACCGACCGAGTCGGTGCCCTGGAGGTTAAGGTCCGGTCGGTGGCGTTCAAGGTCGTCATGGCCAACCTCGCCACGATGCTGGCGGTTGCCGGTATCGTCCTGGTAGCTATCAAGCTCGGATCGGGCTAAGGTCGGACCCGATGAGGAAATGCCGCCGGGGTACCTACTCTCAGCTGGCAGCAGGACGGACCTTGACCGAAATTCGACAGTTAGGTTAGAGTCTCAACTTTCGCCGGTCGTGACGCCGGGCAGGCGGAGGCGACCGCGGAACGAAACGAGCCTGACGACCTCGTCGCAGCCGTCATACTCGATCAACTCGGCCGTACCGACCAGTTCCACGAGCGACGGCTCCTGGCCCCTGTCGAGTCGGAACTTGGCTTCGACGATGGGGTAGTCGAGTCCGTCGAGCGAGATGTGCCCGAGCGGGTCCGACTCGTTGCCGGCTAGAGCATACTCGTCACCGGCATTTTCTAGCGCCTGGAGCTCGACTCGCCGGCACCGCAAGACCAGCCCCCCGCTGGACGAAACCACCAGATCCGCCCCTTTCTCCCCTGCAGGCTCCAGGGCTACGTCGTCGCAGGAGAAGGACCTCCCCAGGAACTCGATAGAGGTGCCGGGGCTCTTGTCGCTCATGCAACTATCTAATCACACGAAAGCCTCATTCGTCGGGGCTGGTACCTATGAGTCCCCTAGAAGCCAGCTCCCCCAGGATCCGACCCTTGATCTCTCGCCTGATGGCATCACGCCGTGACGGAACGACCCGGGCCACGAGCCTCAGTTTCACGCTGTCCTTTTCGATCTCTTCCACTCCCAGATACTCGGGCGCGTCCAGGAATGCCTCGGCCCAGTCGGGGTCTTCCGCAATGTCCGTGGCGACCGAGCGCATGGTTCCGGCGACGGCATCCGCCGAGGCAGGATCCGTGACGATGTCCACAACGGCCTTGGCCCAGCCTCTGGACAGATTCGAGACGAACCTGATCTCACCGTTGGGGATTATCTGCGCCTCGCCCTCGGACCCCCTGACCGTGGTGGTTCTCAGGCTCATCTTCTCTACCGTCCCCTTGACCACCCCGCTCGCCGTCTGAATTCGCACCGAGTCACCGACAGCGAGCTGGCCCTCTGCCAGCATGAAGAACCCCGATATCAGGTCGCGCACCAGGGTCTGGGCTCCGAAGCCAACTGCGAGCCCCGCTACCCCCAGCGATGCGAGCAACGAAGCAGTTCGCAGTCCGAAGCGTTCCAGAACCGAGACGGTTGCGATCCCGTAGATAAGCACGGTCGAGGCACCCGTCAAGACGCTGCTCAGCGCCCGAGCTCTCTTCTCTCTCTCGCTCTCGACCTCGCCGGATTTGGCGATTCTCGCTGTCACTCTCTTGATTCCGACCTTCACCAATCGGTCGACGACGAATGCTCCTGCCGCCACGAGGACGGCGTACAGTCCGGGTCCCAGCAGCCAGTCCGCTACTTTCGTGTAGATCCCTCGCATGGCCATGTCTCGCCTTATCGTTGAGAGTGGGCGTCCGTACCGCCCGATCGTCTCGTTCTCTGCGGCTGCCCGCATATGCGTGAGGAGCCTGGCAGTTGGCGTCCCCACCGCTGCCGCATTGCAGCCGTTGAGAGAGGGTACTCGAATGCCATGAAGAGCTGGCGCATGAAGAGCACAGGGAGGAACGTAGCGATTTCGTGCGCCGTCTCGCTTGCCATGGTGCTCGGCTCCGCATGCAGGGCCGCACCCTTGCCGTTGTCCTTCGACGGAGTCGAGGTCCCTCCGCCACCTGCACCTGCCGGAATCACGAGAGTGCTGGCTGCGGACGGCTCGACCCTCGCCGTCTTCTTCGCAGAGAATCGAGAGGTCCTGGCTCCAGAAAGGATACCTCTGCACCTCCGCTTCGCAGTCCTGGCGGTCGAGGACCGCCGCTTTTACTCTCACCGAGGCTACGACCTCAGGGCTGCTGTTCGAGCTGCAGCTCGCAACGTGGCTGCCGACGAGATACACCAGGGCGGCTCGACGATCACCGAGCAATACGTGAAAAACACTTACTTTCCCACTGCTCCTCGCACCGGGGAGCAGAAGCTACGTGAGGCTGCAGTGGCGGCTCAGGTGGAGAAGCGGATGTCGAAGGACGAGATTCTAGCAGCGTACCTCAACTCGGTTTACCTCGGGCGCGGTGCCTTCGGGGTTCAATCAGCGTCCCGGGCGTACTTCGGCAAGGGGGTCGAAGAGCTGGACCTCTCCGAAGCGGCTCTTCTGGCGGGGATAATCCGGGGTCCCGAGACTTACAACCCGCGGGCCTCGCTGCGTAACGCATTCGAGAGGCGCAACCTGGTGCTGGAGCAGATGGTCGAGGCGGGCTACGTATCGAGGAATCAAGCGGAAGCCGCGAAGCGGAAGCCCGTGTCCCTCTCCCCGGCTCCGCAACTGGAGTCGTACCGCTATCCCTACTTCGTCGAGTTCGTACGGCAGAGGTTGCTTGCAGACCCCCGCCTCGGGCCCGACGAGGAGGCCCGGGCTCGTACGGTCTACTCGGGTGGCCTGACAGTCAGGACGACACTGGTTCCGGAACTGCAAGACGCTGCCGAGGCCGCTGCTCGTTCGGCGCTTTCTCATCCGGAAGATCCAGAGGTCGCCCTCGTCTCCATCGACGTCACGAACGGCCATATCGTCGCCATGGTCGGAGGGAGAGACTTTGCACAGCGGCAGTTCAACTTGGCAGTGGATGCAAGGCGGCAGGCAGGGTCCACCTTCAAGGTCTTCGCTCTGGTCGCGGCCCTTCGGTCCAGAGTACCTCCGCAGCTGAGACTGGACGGCAACCCGAAGGCTATAAGGCTTCCCACGGGCGAGATCTGGCGAGTGCGCAACTACGAAGGCGGTAGGGGTGGAGTGACGAACCTGTGGGAAGCCACGGTCCACTCTGTCAACGCTGCGTATGCGGACCTGGTCATGAGGCTCGGGCCTCAGGCAGTCGTCTCGACCGCGTTCGACATGGGTATCGAAACGGGTATTGACCCGTTCCCGTCAGTCGTCCTGGGGGCTTCGAGGACGGGAGTCTCGGTTCTGGAGGTGGCCTCCGCGTTCTCCCCCCTGGCCACGGGCGGGCTCCGGGTTCCTCCTACTCCTATCGAGTACGTGGAGACACCGGGCGGTTCACGCATCGCTTTCGAGTCGAGCCCGTCCCTGGTGCTCCCACCTGGCGTGGCCTGGCAGGCGTCCCAGATCCTCCAGGACGTCGTATCCCGGGGCACGGGGCGTGCAGCCAGGCTGGCGAACGTCCCGATGGGAGGGAAGACGGGTACGGCCGAGAACTTCACCGACGCCTGGTTCGTGGGGTACACGCCGAGGTTCTCGACAGCAGTCTGGGTCGGATATCCGTACGGTTCGGTACCGATGTACTCCGTGCGCGGTATCAGGGTCTCAGGCGGGACCTTCCCCGCTTCTATCTGGCGCAACTACATGGCTTCGGCGGTCAGGGCGTACCCGGTTGGCGAGTTCCCACCCCCGGGCGAGGAGATGCGGTCGGTCTGGGTATCCCCGGAGTCGGGCAGGCTGGCAGGTGAGTTCTGCGAGTCGAAGGTTTTCGTGGAGCTGCCCGAGTCGGTTGTCCCGGTGGAGCGCGACGACTGCCCGGCGCCTCCGCCCGAGGTGGTGGCGACCGATACGGTACCTCCGCTGGGAAGCGAAGAGATTTCCCCGGTGGCGCCGGTTTGACCGGTACCCCCGCTCCGCGGGGCCCGCCTCTCCAGGTGGATTCTCTCTATCGCCTTATCAGCCCTGATACGGGAACCGCCGAGACATCGCATGCCGACACTCTTTCCGACTATCGGGACCGGTCGGCGCCGGGCTACCCACTTCCAGCCGCGCTCACGACGTGTCTCTGGAAAGCACGACCGCAGAATTCGGGGGCAGCTCGACATGCTCCCCGGGTCGATTCCCCTCCATGGAGGCATCGGTGCAGATCGCAATCCTGGCTCGCCCCCGCCAGAACTCGGGAAGCTCGACGACCCTTGCTTCGTCACCCATGTTGACAGCCACGAGCAGAGTATCGTCCTCTGCTTGACGTTCGAAGAGCCAGAGCTTGTCCTCTGCCACTAAGCTCCGGTAGGAGCCGCGTCGCAGTGCCGGCGAGGAGTTCCTGAACGTGATCATGCGCCTGTATAAGCTCAGGGTGGAGTTCTCATCTCGCTCCTCCACCTCCACGTTGACGGTCGGGTAGTCTTCGGAGATCGGCAGCCAGGGAGCTACGGACGGCCGGCAAAAACCTGCATTGGGAGAGGAATCCCACTGGAAGGGAGTCCTGGACCCATCCCTCCCTCCGGGATCGACCCGGAACTCCGGGGGTGGCGGGTGTCCGGTCATACCTATTTCTTCCCCCATGTACACGAAGGGTGTTCCGGGCAGCGCGAGGAGCAGCACCGCCGCAGGCCTTATCGAGCCCTCGCCGAACCTGCGAGGGTGGCGGGGGAGATCGTGGTTGGAGAACATGAAGCAAGCCACGGCACCAGAAGGAAGCCCCGAGAGCGTCCTCTCGACCACCCTGGCCATGAACCGGGCGTTCCACCCGCAGAGTGCCAGAGGAAAGTTGAAGGCCAGGTGCAGCTCGTCGGTGCCGTCGCCGTAGAACTTCAGGAGGTAGTCGACGTCGAGGACAAAGGTCTCTCCGACCAGCATCCTGCCGGAGTACTCGTCCGCTACCGCCCGTAGTAGTCGCACGTACTCGTGTACCTCGGGTCTGCCGAGGACGTGGGCGAAGGGGTTGTCGGGCGGGTTGTCTCGGAGTTCGGGGTCTTTTGCAAGCATGTGGACGACGTCGATGCGGAATCCGTCGACGCCTCGCTCGAACCAGAACCGCATGACTTCCTGCATTTGCCGGCCGACCTCAGGGTTGCGCCAGTTCAGGTCGGGCTGCTCGGGCAGGAAGGAATGCAGGTAGTACTGGCCGCTGGGTTCGTGCAAGGTCCAGGCGCTGCCCCCGAAAGAAGCCTTCCAATTGTTAGGAGGGCCGCCTTCGGGTCCGGGATCTGCCCAGATGTAGTAGTCCCTCTTCGGGCTGTGGGTGGATTCGCACGCCTCCTTGAACCATGGGTGGCTGTCCGAGGTGTGGTTGGGGACCAGGTCCATGACGACCCTTATGTCGCGGGAGTGGAGCTCTTCGAGGAGGATGTCGAACTGCTCGAGATCCCCGAAGGTGGGGTCGATGTCGGTGTAGTCCGCGATGTCGTAGCCGAAGTCCTTCATCGGCGAGGGGTAGACCGGTGAAAGCCAGACTGCAGCGATCCCGAGGCTAGCCAGGTAGTCAGCTTTTGCGGCTATACCCTCGAGGTCCCCGATTCCGTCCCCGGAGGCGTCGTGAAAACTTCGGGGGTATATCTGGTAGCAGACTCCCTCTCTCCACCACTCGTCAGGCGAGCCACCGAAGGGGCCCCGCGATGGTGGACGGGTCACCGGGCCTCTTGGCAACTGAGCTCCTTGTAGCAGCCCTCACAGTAGGAATACCGGGGAGTCACAGCCGGCCGAGCGCCAGGGCCGGCCGGCTGTGACTCCTCTGCCGGGGTGCGAGTAGTGCCGGTGTAGTTTTCGGATCTGTTCCGGGCCGGGGAAAGGGATCCCGAAGTGGGACCTTCGGTTGCCTACCTCCCCACCGCAGCCGGCCGCCGCTCGGGGACTCGGCGGCCGCAGGGGCTTCCGTCTACTAGATGTCGTAGTAGAGGTAGAACTCCCACGGATGCGGTCTGAGGTTCACCTCCTGGAGCTCCCGCTCCCTCTTGTATTCGATCCAGGTGTCGATCAGGTCCTGGGTGAAGACCCCGCCTTCCATCAGGAATTCGTGGTCGGCTTCCAGGGCATCTAGTGCTTCTCCGAGGCTGCCGGGTACCTGTGGTATTCCGGCGAGTTCTTCGGGCGGGAGGTCGTAGAGGTCCTTGTCTACCGGATCGGGGGGTTCGATCTTGTTATTGATCCCGTCGAGGCCTGCCATCAGCATGGCTGCGAACGCCAGATACGGGTTGCAGGAGGGATCCGGGCAGCGGAACTCGATGCGCTTGGCCTTGGGGTTGCGCGAGTAGAGCGGGATCCGACAGGCCGCAGAGCGGTTCCTCTGGGAGTATACGAGGTTTACGGGGGCCTCGTAGCCGGGAACCAACCTCTTGTAGCTGTTCGTGGTCGGCGCGGCGAAGGCAAGAATCGCCGGCGCGTGGGCCAGCAGGCCTCCGATGTACCAACGCGCGATGTCTGAGATCTGGGCGTACCCGGTCTCGTCCCAGAACAGGTTCTCGCCGTTTCTCCACAGGCTCTGGTGGGTGTGCATGCCCGAGCCATTGTCCTCGAAGATCGGCTTTGGCATGAAGGTGGCGGTCTTCTGGTGGCGCCGGGCGACGTTCTTCACTATGTACTTGTAGAGCATCACCTTGTCGGCCATCCGCAACAAGGTGTCGTATCGCATGTCGATCTCCGCCTGGCCTGCAGTGCCGACCTCGTGGTGGTGGACCTCCACGTCGATGCCGCACGCCTTCATGGTGAGCACCATCTCGCTCCTGATGTCCTGGTAGTGGTCCATGGGCGGAACCGGGAAGTAACCCTCCTTGTAGCGGGGCTTGAAGCCCAGATTGGGGCCTTCGTCCGCTCCGCTGTTCCAGATCCCCTCTACCGAGTCGATGAAGTAGTAACCGGAGTGCTGGTTCTGGTCGAAGCGGATGTCGTCGAAGATGTAGAACTCGGCCTCCGGACCAAAGTAGGCCTGGTCCGCGATCCCCGAGCTCTTTAGGTAGGCTTCGGCCTTGTAGGCGATGTAGCGGGGGTCTCTGGAGTAGGGCTCAGATGTCACGGGGTCTCGTACGAAGCAGTTGATTGCGAGAGTTTTGTGCCTCGTGAAGGGGTCCAGGTAGGCGGTGTCCGGGTCGGGTATCAGGATCATGTCCGACTCCTGGATTTCCTGGTAACCCCGAATCGACGACCCGTCGAATCCTATGCCCTCCTCGAAAGCGGCATCTGTCAGTTGCTCCGGGGGAATCGAGAAGTGCTGCATCAGCCCCGGCACGTCGCAGAACCGCAGGTCGACTATGTCCACCTCCTCCTCAGCAATTCTTCGCAGAACGTCTTCCTTCGACACCATTCCTCCTATTTCTCTCTTGTGTAATTGCAGGGGGCGTCAATCCTGCGCCTGCCCGATGCGGTCGAGACCGAGATGGCTCGAGCCGGCTCCCCAGCGGGACTGCCCGGGTTCCGCAGACGCCACCCGACCGGTGGTACCGGGGCCTGGGACTTCGCTGTCCGCACCCCATTTACCGCCGGACGATCCGATGCTCCCCCGGCGCGGTTTCATATTGATTGCCCGAATGTGACGGGAGTGTTAAATCCCGAGGGATCGAGCTGGGCATTTCGGCTAACCGCGCAACCCCGGCCTTGCGGAGTGGGCCTCACGCACCGACATCGGGTGGCGGATAGAGCGACATGACCACCGAGTCGTCGCTGCTAAGTCGTACCAGACAGTCGACGTCGGCCACAAAGCCTACGTCCTCTGCCCTCTTGACTACGCACAGCAGGCGCACGATCTCCAGTCCGCCTTCCTCGAGAGCACGGGCGGCGGCCATCATCTGGGCTCCGGTGGTGACGACGTCCTCGACCAGCACCACCTTTGTCCCGGGACTCCAGTCTCCTTCCAACCAGTTGTCCGTGCCGTAGCCCTTGCGCCCCTTCCGGACTATCAGGGCAGGGATCTTCGAGTACAGGCTCATGGCCGTCACCAGGAGGCCGGCCCCACCCTCCACCGCTGCGATCCGCTCGGCCTCCGGCGGGACTCGCCGGAGCAACGCCTGGGCTACCTCCTCCAATAGGTCCGGGTCGCACAGGAAGGCGTACTTGTCGACGTAGTACCTCGACCTGCGGCCAGAGGACAGCACGAAGTCGCCGTAGCGCAGGGATACCTTGAGAAGCCTGTCGGCCAGTTCCGCTGCTTCGTCGGAGCCCGCGTCTGGTTCGTCTGTCGCGTGTGCTGATGAGGGACTCAGTCGGAGACCTCCTTAGAAGTGGCGCCCGTCGTTACAACTCTAGAGCAAGTCGAGGACCGATGTGGACTCGCCCTTCGCGCCCCGCGTGGCCACGTGACGAGAACCTAACCGCCGGCCCTGGGTAGGATCGCGGCCGTCGCTGCCCCCGCACAGGCAGGGGCGGTTGGCAGGGCTTCGACCACGAATGCGGCGGCGAGTCACCGCCCCTGCCCCTGCGGAGCGGTTATCCGAAACAATGGGGTAACAATGGGGTGAGAAACTGCGCTCAGCAGACCAGATGCGTCTGGTGGGGCCATGATTACCGCCGTGAGAGCACCTGGGAAGTCTGGAGCAAGCCATGGAACGTGCAGAACCACTCGAAAGACCAGGCGACGATCTGGTAGAGGCCATCGACCGCCAGGAAGAGTACGTGCTGAGGACGGTGGAGGAACGCGGGATTCGCTTCATCAGGCTCTGGTTCACCGACGTTCTCGGCTTTCTCAAGAGCTTCGCGATCACCCCTGAGGAGCTAGAGAAGGCGTTCTCGGAAGGAATAAGCTTCGACGGCTCGGCCATCGACGGTTTTAGCCGCGTTCAGGAAGCCGACATGATAGCGCGGCCGGACCCGGCGACCTTCGCCATCCTGCCTTGGAGGCCGGAGGAAAACGGCGTAGCCCGCATCTTCTGCGACATCTACAACATCGACGGCGAGCCGTTCGCCGGAGACCCTCGCCACGTGCTGAAGCGAAACCTGGCCAGGGCCGCGGAAATGGGCTTCACTTTCTACGTCGGTCCCGAGATCGAGTTCTTCTACTTCAAGAATTCCCGAAGCCCTGAACTTCTGGACGAGGGGGGGTACTTCGACTTGACCCCTCACGACGTCGCACGGGACTTCAGGCGAAAGACCATACTCGCCCTCGAACAACTGGGGATCCCAGTCGTCTTCTCGCACCACGAGGTGTCGCCCAGCCAGCATGAGATCGACCTGAGATACACAGATGCCCTCACGATGGCCGACGCTGTCATGACATACCGGCTAACGGTGAAAGAGGTAGCGATGGAGCACGGCTACTACGCCACGTTCATGCCCAAGCCGATCGAGGGCATCAACGGATCTGGAATGCACACGCACCTCTCCCTCTTCGAAGGGGACCAGAACGCCTTCTACGATGCGTCGGACGAGTACCGGCTGTCGAGGGTCGCCAAGGGATTCATAGCGGGCCTTCTCGCACACGCCGCGGAGATCACAGCGGTCACCAACCAGTGGGTCAACTCGTACAAGCGGCTCGTTCCCGGCTACGAGGCACCGGTGTACATCTGCTGGGGTCGCCGCAACCGGTCCGCTCTGGTCCGGATCCCAGTGTTCAAGGAGGGGAAAGAGGGGTCGTGCCGCATCGAGTTCCGTTCGCCGGACCCTGCATGCAATCCCTATCTGGCTTTTTCGGTGATGCTGGCTGCCGGACTGGCAGGCATCAAGAACAACTACGAGCTACCTCCCGAAGCATCCGACAACATCTACGAGATGTCCGACGCCGAAAGGAGGGCCCTTGGAATCGGTACTTTGCCGGAGAACCTCCACGAAGCAGTCTCGTTGATGGAAAAGAGCGAGCTGGTAGCCGAGGCTCTGGGAGAGCACGTGTTCGAGTTCTTCATAAGGAACAAAAGGGAGGAGTGGGATGCGTACAAGTCGCAGGTCACTCCCTACGAAATCCAACGCTACCTTCCGATGCTCTAGCTCGGAGGTCGTGGGAACTTACGGGGCCCGGGCTTGCTGATGGAGCCTTGCCTGGTCTTCCCCGAAGAACCCTCGTCCGCTCTGGTCGAGGCGTTTCGCGTCCTGGGGATTGGGTGGCGAGGTGTTGCTTCGGTCTCCGAGCTTTCGTCTCGTACCGATGGGGAGGGCTGGTCGCTCTGCGTGGTGGAGGCGGCCGCCGACGGTGCCTACGGGTTCTGTCGAGCGATACGTGCCAATGAGTTCCTGGACCTTCCCATCCTGGTCGTTATAGAGAGAGATCGACTTCTGGAGCTGGCTTCCCGTACCGACCTGTTCGACGACTTCGCCTGCTTGCCGCTGGAACCCTCTGAGCTCGGCACCCGCATCGAAATCTTGCTTAAACGGGCGGCGCCTGCTGATGCCTCGCAGTTGATCTCCTACGGCCCCCTCGTACTCAACACAGAGACCTACCAGGCGGCTATCGCAGGCAGGCCCCTGGACCTCACCTACATGGAGTACGAACTACTGCGCTTTTTCGCATCCAATCCCGGAAAGGTATTCACAAGGGAGACCCTCCTCAACCGTGTCTGGGGATACGACTACTACGGGGGGGCGAGGACTGTCGACGTACATGTCAGGCGGCTCAGGGCAAAGCTGGGAGAGGAGCACGCAAACCTGATCCAGACCGTCCGGTCGGTGGGCTACCGTTTCGGGCAGTCCCGGTGGAGCTTTCCTGCAGGCTCCACCGAGGGAGCGGAGTCGGGGGGTTCGACGGCTCCCCAGGGCCGATGAGGGCCGCCCGGCTTGGCCCTATCCCACACCTGCCCGCTACAGCCCTGATCGAGCACCCAAGGCCATCGAGCCAGGACCGAAGGCGTAGACCACAAAGGAAATCGCAAGCAAGAGGAGGTTTCGGGCGAGGGTACCGGCCCCGATTCGACCTCTTGTCAATGAACCAAAGCAGGCACATTCCGACTCTCTGCCTCTTGCCAGCTGCACTGCCACCACCAAGGTGAACGACGCGATCATGGCTGCGGTGGCCAACGACGCTGGGCGGTAGGCCAGTCCAGTGCCGACGAGAGCTCCCAGCGCCAGCTCTGCCGTGGGGACGAGGAAGGAAATAAGGCCGATCAGGGGACGAGGGATAGGGGCCATGTTCTGGAGCGTCCTAACGAAACGGTTTCTGTCCAGGGACTTCGATACTCCGGCGACAATCAATGTCCCCCCCAGGACCATCCTGACCAGCCCGACGAGGACTTCCACGACGGCCGCTGCCGGATTCGGGAACGGTGTCCCGGTTGTGCAAGCCGGTCAGTTACTACCGCTTGCGGAGTCAGTGCCGGAGGTCTCGCTGCCGGCTAGCTTCTGGGCTGCTGCGTTGAGGGCGAGAGCGCCAAGGTAACCACCAGCGAAGATCAGAATCGGCAGTACGACGACCAACCAGATAATGATGACCAGCGCTCCCACTGCATCTCACCTCACGTCGTAACGTCCGGTCCAGTCGCCCGGGAGGCGAAAGAGGCTCGGACGACCCGGCCTTCAGCCCAGCCTGGCCCCCTTAAGGACCCGACCGCCTCGTTCGCACACTCCCATCTCATACCCGAGCGATCGCGGTGCGCAAATCTGCCTGGCGGGTGGCCGACCCGGTCGGGTCACCCGCCCGCTTCCCCTTCGGAGGGGATGGCAGCGACCAGGTCGACCTCGACCTCGGCTCCGAGGGGAAGGGCCGAGACCTGAACCGTCGTCCTTGCGGGGGGTTCTTCGGGGAAGAACTCGGCGAAGACCTCGTTCACCACCGAAAACTGGGAGAGGTCGCAGAGGAACAGAGTCACCTTCACCGTATCTGCGAGGCTGCAGCCCGCGGTCTCCAGAACTCTGGCCGCGTTGTGAAGAGCCTGGCGCAGCTGCTCCCTGAGGCCTTCGCAAAGCCTCCCCTCGGTAGCCGAGAAGCCCACCTGACCGGAGACGAATACCAGGCCGCCTGCCCGGACGGCAGGGGAGTACGGGCCCGCGGTCGGGACTCCTTTACCGACGACTCGTCTCGTCACGAAAAACTCCTTTCGCTTTCACGCTCGAGAGCCTCGTCTCGGTCCGGTTGTCGGACAGGACGGGCGAGCGATCTGGAGCCTCTGGGGCGCCCGGTAAGGAACGCTTCCCCGGGTTGCTGGAGGAGCCAGAGCACCGAACCCGCCGCCAGGAGGATGCCCACCTCCAGCCCTACTAGCAGGTTGCGTCTGGTGACAGCCCGGTCGAAATCGTCGTTGTACCCCACCCTGCACACGTACGCCGTGTCAGGCGGTGAGTCCGGGCAGTTGCCGACTGGGAAGCGAGGCCAGAGCATCACCGCCACGACTACCCCCAGCCAAACCGCGCCAATCAGGGTTATAACGCGAAGCTTGAAGCGTGTCGTGCTGGAGAGTCGCGCCATGGCGCTCTCAAATGTACCGCGGTGTGGGCACTTCCGGAGCCTACATCTTGCGAGCTGATGGGTCGGGTGCTTCCGAAAGCCTGGACGGGTGACGGGTAGGCTTTACAGGCAGGGCGGAGGTGACGCTGCTCCTAAGGCGTCGCCCTGCTGGAGGGCAGGAGAGAGCGACACGCGGTGACCGAGGACCGAAAACCTCAGGACGGAGCGGACTCCGAAGCCAATGCACGGGACAGGCTGTTCTGTGGGGAGTGTGGAGCCCCGAACCCTGCATCGGCTGCGATCTGTTCGGAGTGTCACGCTGCTCTCGTCGCTCGTGCGGGCGAGAGGGGAAAGGCGAGGCGCTCAAGGTCCTTGTCGAGGACAGCTAGACATGCGGTCGACGGCCTGGAGCGATCCCGAAGACGGCACCCCTCTGTCAGGTCCAGGAGGTTTTTCGGGAGGGTAGGTACCGAAACCACCGACACCCCCGTCTCGGCCCCCGGCGAGTCGGCGTCGACCCTCGCGGAGAGCGGGGTTCCGGAGGGACAGATACCCGATGCCGGGGAGCGAGCCGAGGAGGAGGGGCCTCGCGAGAGCGACAATGGGACTCTAACTCTCCCGCAGGACCGGAGCGAACGTGCCAGACCGAAGAGAGCGGCGGTCGCCGACCGAGCCGGAGGTGCGGCACGCCGACGTGGGCGGAGAACGGACGAATCGGTCCTGTGGGAAGGCCGTCTCTCGCCGGGGCAGCGACTGAGGCAGTGGATGCCGCCGCAGGCACTGGATCTGGCACGCAGGGTGCGAGCGAGCGTGGATGCCAGGGTGTTGGTGGGCGTGGTCGTAGCCGTGGTCCTGGTTGCGGTGGTGGTTGCAGGGATCGGGTTCCGTCCCAGGCCCAGGCAGGACGTGGCCGAGGGGTTGGGACTGAGGTTCGAGCTCTCCGAGCAGTGGCAAGACAGAATGTCCGATCCGGAGTGGCCGGCGCTCTTCGTGACTGCTTCCAAGATCGCGGCGGTGGGCGGAGAGCCCGCTCTGGTGGTCACGAAAGGTAGTGCCGCGCTGGCGTTGCTCTCCAGGTTGGTGTCCACGGACACCGCCCCGCCCGAAGCCGCTGCTCGAGACGCTGAGGATGTGGGGCTGGTCTACAGTCTCTCGACCGACACCCGGCTGCGCGGAAGGAGTCAGGCGGACCTGTTCGGAGGTACTGGCACCGCGTTCACAGCGGAGCGGTGGGTCTCGGGAGAAGCGTACCTAGAGGAGACCGTGGTAGCTCCGGTGGGCGACCGCGTGGTCTATGCGGTCTGGACGGCCCCCGTCTCGGTCTGGGAGCAAGAACGCGGAGAGATACAGAGGATCTTGCGTTCGGCCAGGCCGGTGCAGCCTAGCTGAAGGACTGCCCGCAGCCGCAAGTCCTCTGGGCGTTCGGGTTGTCGAGTGTAAAGCCGGCGTCCATGAGCCCCTCCCGGTAGTCGAGAGAGGCTCCGTCGAGGAACTTGGCACTGACCCTGTCCACGGCCACCTTCACACCGTGAATCTCGGCTACCTCGTCGTCTTCGGTGATCTTGTCGTCGAAGAACATCTCGTACGTAAAGCCCGAGCACCCCCCCGGGCGCACCGCTATGCGCAGGGCGACCTCGGAGCTTCCCTCCCGACTCATCAGCTCCTTGACCTTCTGTGCAGCGGGCTCCGTGAGGACGATCACCTCCCACCTCCTTTCAGAGACGACCACCTCGAAAGCTTCTCGAGTGGCATCATTTCCGAATTTATCCGCCGCTGCGGAGCGACATCGCTTGAAATACCAGCAGGCCGTGCTACGGACCTCGAATTATCCCGGCCCGATCAGGTCCTCCGAGGTCCTTCTCGCCCCACCCGCATCCGACACGGCTCGCCATCTTCAATCGACTGGAACTCCAGCACAGCCATGTCGGAGGCGACGCAGGCAAGACTCTCGTCACAAATCGCCTTATGCACCGTGCAGACTATCTCGGGCGACGATCGTGCAAGGTCGCGATAGGGGCAGTCGCCAAAGACCACGACGAAGGAGTCTCCGTCGTTTTCGACACAGGGTTCGAATCCGAGCAGGTCGAGATCGTCGCTCAGCGCTGAAGCTGCTCGCTTCCAGGGCTCGGCGTCGCGGTCGGGGGACGGGCGTCGGCCCGATTGTCGGCGTTGCGTATTGGAGTCTGCAGGTTTGCCGGTCCGGCCCGACGATTCCTGAGGAGGCTCGGCCGACTCGCGAATCTGCCTACCCCAGATTCTTCCCAACTCGTAGGCGTAGTCGGGCGATGATCCATACTGCGAAATCAGCTCTCCCAGGGTCTCCGCTATCACACCTCTCAAGACCCTGAGCGCCCTTTCTCCGACAAGCGCGGCAGGTCTTCTGGGCGTCGCCGAGTACATGTGTACAGGTCTACCTACCTTGCCCGACAGCACCGGCTCGATATCGACGAGTCCGACCTGCCGGAGCCGCTCGAGGTGGGGCCGGACGGTGTTGGGGTGAAGTCCGAGACGCTCTGCAATGTCGTGAACCGACAGGGGTGTCGGCGAGTCCTGTACCAGGCAGTAGACCTCGAAGCGCGTCTCGTCAGCCAGGGTCTTCATCACCTGGAAGGCCTGTGCTCTCTCTGCGGATTCTGCAACTCGGCTCTTCAATTCGCTTGGAGTAGTCGACCGCACTGCGCACCCTCGGGCTCCGCCGGGCGGTTCCGGGCGCGTATCTCTTCTCGTCTCTAGCCTTTGATGGCCTCCGGTTGCAGCCGTATCATCAATTAATACGACATATGCAGTATTTATTGTACAGAAATGATGCCCGGTCTTGAGCGGATTGGAGCCAGGTACGAATGAGCGCTGAGCCGACCAGGACACTGGAGTTCGAGGAGAAGGTCCGTGACGCCCTGCGGTCGGTGATCGATCCCGAACTCGGAATCGACATCGTAGAGGCCGGCATGTTCAAGGGCGCGTCGCTGGAAGACGGGAAGGCCGTGGTAAAGGTCGCCCTCACGATAGCGGGGTGTCCCCTGAGGGGGCCGATCCAGCGAGCTGTGGAGGCACGGGTAGCTTCCCTGGAGGGGGTGCGCGAAGTCGTCGTCGAGATGGCCGAAATGGACCCGTCCGAGCGGTCGATGCTGATGGACCGGGTCAGGAGGAAGCGGCACGAGAACCCCGAAGCCACCGAGGTGCCACCGGATACCCAGGTCCTTGCAGTGGCCTCCGGCAAGGGCGGGGTGGGGAAGTCGACGCTCTCGGTAAACCTGGCTGCGTCCCTGGCGCTGCGCGGACACACCGTCGGGCTGCTCGATGCTGACATCTGGGGATTCTCTGTACCTCGCATGCTGGGGGTCTCGGGGAGGCTCGGCGGTAGGGACGGAAAGATAGAACCGTGGCTCGTGGAGGTCGGCAGCGGCCTTGTAAAGGTCACCTCGACCGGACTGCTGGTCGACAAGGAAGAGCAGGCGCTGATGTGGCGGGGGCTCGTCCTCGCCAGGGCGTTCGAGCAGTTTCTCAAGGATGTCAGGTGGGGTCCCATGGACTATCTAGTGGTCGATTTGCCCCCCGGTACCGGCGACATCCAAATGGCACTGGCGAGGCTGCTCCCCCATGCCGAGGTGGTGGTCGTGACCACGCCGCAGCGGTCTGCGATGACGGTAGCTTCCCGTGTGGCCAACATGGCGCGTCGCTCTTACTTGCGCATCCTAGGCGTAGTGGAGAACATGTCGTATTTCACCTGCGAGCATGGGACCCGCTACGACATATTCGGGCAAGGCGGAGGTGGCGAACTCGCGGAGCACCTGGGAGTGCCCCTGGTAGGCCAGGTCCCTCTGGACGTCGCGCTCATGAAGGCGGCGGACACCGGTAGCCCGGCGGTGGTGTCAGATCCGCAGGCTCCTTCGGCCATGGCGATCCGTAGCATCGCCGAGACCATCTCCTGTGAGCTACTCCCACCCCTGGACGATGCCTCCTGCACCGCGAAGGTGGAGGGACTCGCTGTACGCCCTGCGAGAAGGACAGGGTAGGGAAGAGTGGCTAGGTTGCAGAGCCAAGATGTGGGGCGGAACCCCACCGGGTTCGGCTTCCCGTATGTCTTCAGTCGGATCGTATCTCCGAGTCCGAGACGATGCGACCGTCTTTCATCCGGACCAGCCTCCTAGCAGCCGAGGCAACCTGCTCGTCGTGGGTTACCAGCACGACGGTCTGTCCCTCCGAGTTCGCCTGACGTAAGAGCCTGAGCACCGCTTGCGAGCTATCCGAGTCCAGGTTGCCGGTCGGCTCGTCGGCCCAGACTATGGCGGGCGAGGGGGCCAGTGCCCTCGCTATCGCCACTCTCTGCTGTTCTCCTCCCGACAGAGCGTAGGGCCGGTGGTCGAGGCGTTTGCCCAGGCCCAGCTTTTCGAGGGTAGACGCTGCGATCTCCCGCGCCTGGGAAGGCTTGACGCCTCCTAGAAGCAAGGGGAGCTCCACATTTTCCAGGGCTGTGAACTCTGGTATGAGGTTGAACGACTGGAAGACGAACCCGATTTTCTTTGCACGGAAGCGTGCGAGCTCCTTGTCTGAGAGGCTGTGGATGTCGACATCGTCGACCGACACCACGCCCTCGTCAATGGAGTCCAGCCCCGAGAGGCAGTTCAACAAGGTGGTCTTGCCTGATCCCGATGGCCCCATCACGGCGACGAATTCGCCGTCGTCCACCGCTAGATCCACTCCCTTCAGCGCCTCGACGTCACCCGCAAGGCTCCGGTAAACCTTGCGGACCCCCTTGGCTCTGAGCGCCGGCAACTTCTCTTTCCAGTGCCTGGACCCGAACCGAGCGCCTCACTGGGAACCCGAGGTGCTGCGCTGTCTCAAGTCGAGCTTCAGCCGAGCGTCGATTTCCGTCTCTATGCTGAAGCTCTCTGTGACAACGTCGGTGTCGGCGTCGATCACGATCTCTTCGTCCGAGTAGAGCTCCGCGAGCCACTTCGGGGCATACACGTCGATTCCCTCCAGGGCCCCCACCTTCGTCGAGTCTGCACCTGGCTCGAAGTCTTCGTATAGGAACGGGGCAGTGGACTCGCAGCAGCCGGTTCCGAGCGTGATGACAAGATTGCCGGAGCGAAGGCGCCTGACTTCTTCGAGTACGCGCAGAGCGGTATCGGTCGCTGACACCTTCATGACTCTCTTACCCCACTACCTCTGTCCTTGCCGCACTGGAGTTGCCGGATCCCCCCAAGGAGCAGTCGCTCTCGCTACTGCAAGAGCGTACCCGAGTTTCCGGAGCCCCCGAGGCGCAGTCCGTGTCTCTACTGCAAGAGCGTTGGAGAGAGGACCCCGAAGTGCATGTGAGCGCTCTTCTGTCCCGACTTGTCAATGTGGACATGCTTTATCTGCCGGTACTCGTCGTAGCCGTAGCGCCCCAGCTCGCGCCCGATGCCACTCTGCTTGTAGCCACCGAAGGGGTACTTGGAGTTGATCAGGTGATGGTCGTTGATCCATATGGTCCCACTCTCGATGCGGGCGGCCAGCGATTCAGCTCGTGCCTGATCCCTACACCACACCGCACCGGCCAGGCCGTAGATCGAGTCGTTGGCGACCTCGATGGCGTGGTCGTCGTCCTTGACCTTGATCACCGACAGTACCGGGCCGAAGATCTCCTCTTGGGCGATCTTCATCTTGTTGTCCACGTCCGCGAATATCGTCGGCTCGTAGTAATACCCACCTTCGTGCCCGGCGACCTCAGCGCGCTTACCTCCGCAGACGAGCTTGGCCCCCTCATCCTTGCCGATAGACACATACCGTTCGACCGTCTCTATCTGCTGGGCGGAGACCAGGGGACCGAGGTCCGTTGAGATGTCGGTGGCGGGACCGATCTTGAGCTTCCCGGCCCGGTCTACAAGCATCGACACGAACTCGTCGTAGACGGATTCATACACGAGAGCGCGCGTACCGGACTCGCAGACCTGGCCGCAGTGGAAGAACGTACCCCAGAGCACTCCAGAGGCAGCCAGGTCGAGGTCCGCGTCGTCTGTAACCAGAGCGGGAGACTTGCCCCCGAGTTCCAGTGTGACCTTCTTGACCGTCGAGGAAGCCAGCTGCATGATCCGGCGCCCGACTTCGGTAGAACCGGTGAAGGCCACCTTGGCCACCTTGGGGTTAGAGGTCAGCTCTTCGCCCACAGCTCCGCCGGGACCCGCCACGACGTTGACGACACCCTTTGGTAAGTCGGTCTCGTCGATCAGCCTCGCGAGCTCCAGTGCCGTGATCGAGGTATAGCTGGCGGGCTTCAGCACCACGGTGTTACCCGCTGCTATGGCCGGGGCGATCTTCCAGGCGGCCATGATGAGGGGGAAGTTCCAGGGGACGATTCCCGCGCAGACCCCATAAGGCTCTCGACGTACGTAGTTCTCCGAGGGGACCGGGAAGGCAGTCGGCTCCTGGGGCTCGATGTCGGGAACCTCCCGTGCCATCTTGGCAAAGAACCGGAAAGCCTCCGCAGCGCCCGTCACGTCGGCCATCTGGGCTTTCCTGATGGTGCCGCCCGAGTCCTTCGACTCCAGCTGTGCCAGGTGCTGGCTGTTCTTGGTGATGTTCTGGGCGATCTGGTCGAGGATCTCCGCTCGCTTGTCGCCGGGCATCCCGGACCAGACCCCCGAGCGGTGGACCTCGTATGCCACGTCGATTGCCCTGGCCGCGTCCGCCCTGTCACCTCTGGCTATGCTTGCGAACGGCTCGCCGGTGGAAGGGTCTATGGTCTCGAACGACTTGCCGCTCTCGGCCTCGATCCATTCGCCTCCGATGTAGAGCTTGTAATCCGACATCGAGTTTCTCCTTCAGGTCTCGTTTCGAAGCGGTCGTGGAAGACACGCTGCACCGGGTGGGATCGCCCGCATCCCTCCGGAGCAGCGGAACATAGCCTACCGCAGACTCGGCGGTCCTGCGACCTCCTGTGCCGGTCCCGCCGAGACTCGCCTCAACCGGTGACGAATTCGAGGTCTTGAGCTAAGGCCGTCACGGCCCCGGACTGCTCGGTGAAGGCTTCCAGGCTGGACGAGAACTGAATCTGCAGGAATCTTCCCTCGGGTCCTGGAACCACGTAGACCTCCACGACCAGGGGAAAGCCGTTCTGGACCGCGTAGGCCCGGAATGTGGCAGCTTCGAAGTGGGCAAGACTCGTCTTGTGGGGCTGGACCATGATCGCAAAACCCTGCTGTGCCGATGCCTTCGTCGCCACCTGCGAGGCCACTTGCAGCGCGTCGAGCCCCGGTGCTTGCAGGGCGAGGACCTGGATAGCGGCGAAGTCCAGCCCGTCACGGCCGTTAGAGAAGGAATCCGATGCGGCGTCGCCGGTCTCGGCCTGCGCCCTCTGCAGGACTTGCCATCCGACCGGGAGCCTGGTCCTGTAGCCGAGAGAGCTCTCGAAGAGGTCAGGACGTACGGCGCCGCCTCCAGTCGGGGGATTCTCCTTCCTGGCCTCGCCGAGAGAGCCCGATGCTTTAGGCGCAGGGGCACGTCTCTCGCCATCTGGTGCAGGTGGAGAGGGGGAGGCGGTGGGCCCGGAGGGCTTCTTCCAGGGGAGCTCGACTTGCCCGCGTCTTGCCATAACGACTAGTGCAGATGCCGAAGCCACCACGACGAAAAGGACGACCATGGCGGTCACGAAGGCGATGACGCGCAGGGGCGACCGCCTCGGCTCTCGCGAGGGTCCGACCTCGTCGGTCCGTGCTGGATCGTGTGACTCGTCGACCGGTCTTGCGGGCACACCCGAGAGGAGGGGAGCCCCCTCTGACGTGTCGGGGTACTGGTCGAGGTCTTCTGTGGAAAACCGTTCCGTCACGGGCTCAGGTCAAGAGTGAAAGGAGGTCTGGGTCGGTGGGGACTCCGGCACTTCGGGAAGAGGCATCCCTTGCTCCCACCGGATGTAGCTTACGACTGCTGCGATTTCTCCCGCCGAGAGAGTGTCCTTGAAGGCCGGCATCTCCCCTCTGCCTGCGAAGATCACGTTGGCGAGGTCCTGATCGGTCCACCTGGAAGGCTCGTACCTTCTGGCCCGCAGACTGGGCGCCGAACCACCCGAGAGGCGGCTTCCGTGACACGACATGCAGTTACGTTCGTAGATTACACGTCCGGCAGCAGCGATCGGCGGAGGGTCTCCCGTCGGGAGGGGTCCGATGGGCTTTTCGACCTCGCGTCGTGCGCGCTCTGCCGGACTGACCCCACCGTAGGCGAGCATCCAGACCACTCCTGTCGTGACGAGTACGAAGAATGCCACGAGAAAGGCCAGCCCACCTGGGGTGAGCTGCTGAGCCGCCTGTCTTCTCTGTCTTGGCGTCCTGCGCGCCCTCGGTGGGTAACTCCCTTCCTCGGAGCTTTCAGGCCCCGTACCGCCACCTGGAGCGGACTCCTTCTCCTCCAACCGAGCTAACCTCTCCTTCTTGCTCCAGCTTGATCAGGTGTGCCCAGACCGAAAACTCGGCTATCCGGTGGACCGACCGTGGGATGTCGGAATAGAGGGCTTCCACGATCTCCCCGACCTCCACGGCTTCGGGTGCCACGGAACGCAGCAGCTTCAGGATGGCTCTTTCACGTTCCAACCGGTGCTCTATGTACCACCCTATGGCGGCAACCGGTTCGGGCAGTGGCTGTCCGTGGCCAGGCAGGGCGAAAGTCGGTCGGGTCCGACCCAGCTTGCGGAGCGACTCCAGGTAGTCACGCATGCTCCCGTCGGGCGGTGCGATGACCGAGGTGTTCCCCCCCATCAAGTGGTCGCCGGTGAATGCCACCCTCTCCTCGGGCAAGTAAAAGCAGAGGTGGTCCGAGGAGTGTCCTGGAGTGTGCATTGCGGTGAGCTTCAGGCTCCCCACTTCGAGGAAGGATCCGTCTTCGAGGGGTATGTCGATCTCCAGCTTGGAGGGATGGCCCGCGAGAGGGGCATCAAGGTACTCCGCGAACTCCCTGGCTCCCTCGGCGTGGTCGGGGTGGTGGTGAGTGAGCAGGATTGCCTTCGTGGAGCAGCCGGACAAGGCGGCGCTTACAGCCTCGATGTGTTTGTCGCTTGCCGGGCCGGGGTCGATCACCACTGCGAGGTCCGCGGATCGGAGAACGTAGGTATTGGTCCCCGGACCGGTCATGAGTCCCGGGTTCGGCGCCAGCACGCGTATTATCCCGGGGAGGACCTCCTGGGGAACCGAAGCTACGAGGGGGAAGGGCGTCTCTTCCCATCCCTGGATCCCTCTGGTCCCCCAGGTGGGTCCAGTACCCGGGGGCAGGGACTCGCTTTCCGGGGGGGTTGCGACGCCGTCGGGGCGAGCCGAGACGTCCGTGCGATTCTGGTCAGGTACCTCGCTCACGCCAAACCCCTGCTTCCTCGTAGCCCTCTTCTCCCGGCAACAGGATCCTGAGGCTTCCCTCTTTCAGGCTGACACGCGGACGTGTGACCTCTGGCCTTGTGTCTCGTGCCCACTGAAGCAGTTCGTCGATAGAGTCGAAGGACGCTAGCCGCTCGAGGTTCTTGAGTGTGGGAAAGATGATCGTCATCGTCCCTCTGGCTGCTGCCGCCATGGCGGCCTGCGGGGATATCCAGACGCTATCGGTTGCCTCTTCGCCTTCGTGGGCGGGGTCCTGGGCGGGAGGTTTCCGGCAGAGGAAAAACCGCGTGTCGTACCTGCGCGGCTGGCCCGGGGGAGTCACCCAGTGCGAGAAGAAGTGCAGGTCTGCCAGAGCTAGTCTTACCCCGAGGGATTCCAGGATCGAGCGAAAAGTCGTCTCTCTTGCGTTCAACTTCGCCCGGCATCGAGTCATCCGTGCGGCGAAGGCCGGGTCGGCTTCCGGATCGATTGGCGCCCCGGATCCGTCCACAGCCAGGAGGATGCCGGCTTCCTCGAACAGCTCGCGGGCTGCCGCCACCAACCACGCGAGTCCGCCATGACGCAACCCGAGCAACCGCGATGCCGTAGCGTCGTCCAGATCGCAAACCAGGTGATCTACCTCGGAGTCGGCGGGATCGACCGCCCCTCCCGGAAATACGAAGGCCCCGCCGACGAATTCGCTTCTTGGGTTCCGACGGACCATGAAGACCTCGAAGCGGCTGGAGGCGGCAGTGACCGCTTCCGCCTCTGAGGGAGTGGCGTCCGCGGCGTCTGACCCGGAAGGTTCGTCACAGGAGGCTCGCACCATGACGACGGTAGAAGCCGGCCTGATGGGGACCTCTCGAAGCTCGGTCGATGCGGCTCCGGTGTCGGGGTGGGGCAGTGGCTCAGGGGAGGGGTTCATCCGGCAGCCTCCTCGGTCGTAATCGACACCTCAGGGCGGGGGTCGGGGTCCTGGCCCGGCTCACGCGCGCGTCGTCTTCGTTCTCGCCCCCGGACGCTGTGCTCAACTGAAATTATGGATCGGGCACGACCCCGCGGACACGGCGCCTACCAGGTCGGTCAGCCTGACGCCGGCCAAGGGGTACCGGCCTCAGGGGCTCCGGATCCCGCTGTGGTGGCGAGAGCTTGCGCGTGCCTCATCGCTTTTGGGCTTGCGACCCAGCTTGTTGGCCACCCGGGCAACCGCCACCACGTTGGTCATTACTTCGCCAAAGGCATCCGGGTCTGCTAGAAGCCAGGTATGCCCGCCTGAAACCACGTCCCCTTCTGTCCTGGCCGCCATGCAGAGGTCGTTGAAGGCCGCCTCGGTAATGATCCGGTCTTCCTGCCCCCACAGGATCACGAGCGGGACGTCCCGCTCCCTGAGCTCCTCGAGCTCCTTGCGCAGGTCTGCGAAGCGTGCCAGATTTGCGACTTTCCAGAAGGCTGCCGGATTCCGCAGCAGGTTGGGAATCGCATCTTCGAGAATTACCGGCAGGACCCTGGTTACCTGTCGTACCGGAAGGATGTCGGCAGGAAAGTGGATTCCCCAGTCCCAGATGGGCCTCTCCTTCATGGACTCGACGAGGGAACCCTTCTCTCGCCAGGCCGATCCACCAATGGAGTTCACCAGCACGACGAGGCGGACGCGTTCGGTGTGACGGTGTGCGAATGCGATGGCGACCCCCCCGCCAAAGGAATGCCCTACCACCATCACGGGCTCGGTTACGCCCAGGGCGTCGAGGAACCTGGCGACCCAGTCTCCGTATCCGGCCATCGAGAATTCTTCTCTGGGGAGGTCGTCGGTCCCTCCGAAGCCCGGGAGGGCCGGTGCGATAACTCGCACGCCCAGCCGAGTCAGCCGCTTCATCGCTCGCTTGTATGCGTGCTGTCCCAGCCCCCAGCCGTGCAAGAAGACGAGGGGGTCGCCCTCACCGGCTTCGCCGTAGGCGGCTCTGCGTCCGTCTACCGAGCAGGATTTCCACTGCAAGTGGTAAGTCTCGTTCCCAGCCACGGTCGTCCCCTGCAACCTTCGAGACGAGATCGTTCCTCCCGACCCGGAGCTCGCCCGGCACTCCGGGCCGAAGGGAGTAGGGTCGACGGCCCGTAGGATGCCAATACGGGGCTACACGATACAACGCCCGGAGCGCAGAAGGCATTGCAGCAGCGGGTGGTCGGATGCTCAGGAGGCCCTGGGCGGCCTAGTTCCAGGACGTGTGGCAGGGCGCGCAATTAGCAGATATCCCGCATCCAGTGCTGGGAATGTCACGCAGTGCTTGCTATTGGCTTCAGCAAGTCCCGAGCGGTCGGCTTCCGCCGGTACTGCCCGCCAGAGGAGCCCTATCCGTCGGAAAAGACTTAGCCCGCGTATTGACGCTGAGCGAGCGCCTCCTTGCGCTCTTGCTCAGTCATGCCGCCCCAGATGCCGTGGGGCTCTCGGATCGCGAGAGCATACTCCCGGCATTCCTCGATTACAGGACACCTTGCGCAGATGGCCTTCGCGGCCGTCTCTCGTTGAAGCTTTTCGTGCTTTCGCTCGAAATGGTTTGGAGGGAAAAACAGATAGGCATGTTCGCCCCTGCATGCAGCACGTGCCTGCCAGAAGTCTTCAGGTGGTTTGCCCATAGCGCTCTCCGCCCACTCGGTAGCGAATGTCTGCGACTCCGACAATCCCGACATGGCGGGATTTCCCGACCACTACCCCGGCAACCAGATCCCGGCAATTCAGGCACAAAGCCTGCGGCTACAGGATGGCTGCATGCTACCAAAACGGAGTGAAGAAATCCAGATGTGGAGGTGAAATTCTTTGAAAAATTGCTGTAATTACAGTGCTGTAATTTCACCTATAAAAGCATTACAAATCGACCCCGTTTTCTGCCGGTTTGACCAATAAGTACACGCCCGCCGTGCCCACGACCACGACCCTACCTCCCCGTTGGAGATGCCTCGTCGATGTCCGGGCGGGAAAGCATGCGTTTCCTATCGCCACAGTTCCCTTCGGCCTGAGTGGGTCGCGGACTCTTGCTTCCATCCCCAACAACTTTTCCCGGGCTATCGAAGGGGCCCAGAAGCGCGTTCTTGCCATCACGACCACCCCGAGGCGCCATGCCGCCACGTACAGCACGAAGAGGAGGATCCCGACCAAGAGAGGCAGTCGCATTTCGGGCGTCCCCACGGTGGTGACAATTGCCAGGCCCAGGGCAGCGCAGGCGCCTCCGGCCAGCGAGAAGGAGGACCGTACCCCCCTGTGGATGTCGGCGGCGAGCAGCGGTACGGAAGCCGCGAGCAGTGCCAGGGAGACCGCGTTGGGCCTACTCGCCCCAATACCGTAGCCTCCGACCAGCAGGCAGACGAAGCCGCCAAGTGCCACCACCCCGATGCCGGCAGTGTAGAACTCCAGGGCAAAGAGCACGATGGCTGCCAACAAGAGCATGTAAGCGACCGGAGGAGCGGTCGCCCCGTGGAGGATTCGCTGTAGAAATCCGAGCTTGTAGAAGGTGACCTGCACCGAGGGCTGTCGGAGGGGAGGGGACGCTTCGGGGGTGATCACCTCGGCCGTGTGCAACACGGTCTCGCGGCGGCCGGTTTCCGGAGCCGAAACCGATACCGCCACCCCGTCAAGGGCGACGATCGCATCGCCCAGTGTCGGGGCCACGAGGTCAGCCAGCCCGGTCGAGGTGAGCTCTTCAGCATCCAGGCTGCGCTCGAGGGAGGCCTCCGGCAGCCCGGGAAAGCGTGTCTGGAGGAATTGTCTTTGAGCCGCGTCCCCCCGCTCGGGATCCTCACCCAGCAAGGCCGGCAGCGCCGTCCCCGCTCTGGAGTGGGGCGAGACGATTCTCAGGTGGGCAGACAGGTATAACCAGAAGGCCCCCCGCTCTGCTCGCGCAGGTGCAGGACCTATCCAGACCGCTACCGGGACCGGAGACTCTGCGATCCTGGCTGAGAGCTCAGCTGTTTCTTCCCATCTCCTGCCGAGCGAGCCCGGCGAATCGATCTGGAGCAGGACGAGCTGAGCCCTCTGGTACGCAGCGATGTCGAGCTGCCGTTCCAGGAAGGCCTTGTTGATGGCGTCGATCGGGCCCTCGACCGCCACGACGTGGACCGGGCCTTCTGTGCGGGCCTGGGCCGAGGCTGGAGGTGCGCTGATAGGGCCGGCGACCAAGGAAATGACAGCCGCGGCGCCTGCCAGCCAGAAAGCTGCTCCTGGCAGCCTCCAGCCGGCAGCTTCGTGCCGGGTGAGCTCGCGGGCCCTGCGGCCCTTTCCGCTGCGGCTCATGCTGGCCGTTCGCCCCACCGCTGTTTCGCCGGCAGCCGCCCGCTCTATGATTCTTCGCATGGACCTCACCGACTTCCTAAAACCGCGCCTTCACATACTGCTCGGTAAGGGCGGGGTCGGCAAAACCACGGTCGCCGCGGCGCTCGGGGTCGCTGCGGCCCAAAGGAACCTCGACACGCTCATCTGCGAGACCGAGGGCAAGAGCGGTCTGGGAGCGATATTCGGCAAGGGGGCCCTGGGTTACGAGGAAGAGCGTCTCGTCGAGCACCTCTGGGCGCGCACGATAAAGCCCGACGAAGCTCTGATTCAGTACCTGGAGGATCACTCGATGTTCAGGCTGTCCAGGTACCTGGTCAGGGCGAACCTCCTCGAATACGTCTCGACCACGATCCCGGGGATCAAGGACGTCCTCATCCTCGGAAAGGTCAAGCAACTCGTCCACCGGAACCGAGACTACGAACGCCCCTACGAGGTGATCGTCCTCGACCCTCCAGCAGCCGGGCACGCTCTGACCTTCCTCTCCTCGCCCCTGGGGATCAAGAACGCCGTGAGAGTGGGTCCGCTGCGGGAACAGTCCGAAGAGGTACTGGCGCTGCTGCAGGACCACGACCTCACGGTCGTTCACGTGGTGACGCTACCGGAGGAGACGCCCGTGAACGAGGCCCTGGAGGCGGCAGAAAAAGTCGTCGAGAGGACGGCCTGCAAGCTAGGGGTGGTGTTCGTGAACGGCTGCTACCCGCAGCCGCCCGGAGTAGTCGGGCCCGAGGAGATTCTGGAGGCGGCGCGAGAAGTCGGCACTACCGTCGAAAAAGAGGTGGCGGAGGGGATGGCCGCTGCATCTGCCTTCTTGGCAGAGCGTTACGAGATGCAGCAAGCCGAGAAACGAAGAGTTGCGGAAAAGCTCGGGCTCCCCACCGTGGAGCTTCCTTTTCTCTTCACCACCGACATCACGGCGAGCGAGATCGGACGTCTGGCTGCCGCAATAGAAGCGGGGGTACGAAACCTGGGGGAGCAGCCGACGTGAAAGGCGCAGCGACGTCGACATCGCCGCGGCAGGAGCGTTCCCGTGAGAGAGACAGCCCGCCGGAGTTGGTCGCTCTCGAGCGGCTGGTGGGGAGGTCGCGTGTAATCTTCGCGTGCGGTCCTGGAGGCGTGGGGAAGACGACGGTTGCGGCGACGCTGGCGCTGCATGCCGCGCGTCTTGGGGCCAACTCTTGCGTGGTTACCGTCGACCCGGCCAGGCGGCTCGCCAACGCTCTGGGGCTGGCTACCCTGAGCAACGACCCCCACGAGATACCCAGGGACGAATGGGGCGGGGGAGCGGAGTCGGCCGGGGGACGCTTCTCGGCCCTGATGCTCGATGCGAAGGCGACCTTCGACGCACTTGTCAGGAGGTACGCGCGCCGACCGGAACAGGCCGAGCGAATCGTGTCGAACCGCTTCTACCAGAACCTCGCCGAGTTCCTCTCGGGGACTCAGGAATACATGGCGATGGAGAAGCTCTTCGAGCTGACCAACCTGTACGACTTCGACCTAGTCGTGGTCGACACGCCGCCCTCCAGGAACGCACTGGATCTGCTGGAGGCTCCGGAAAGGCTGGTCAAGTTCCTGGACGCCCGGGTATTCCGGTACTTTCTGGCACCGACCGGCGCTTACCTGCGGGCCGTCGGGGCTGCAGGGCGAGGGGTGCTCAAGATGGTCGCGAAGGCGATCGGGTCCGAGGTGATCGACGACGCTGCCGAGTTCTTCTCCGCCTTCGAGGGCATGTACGAGGGCTTCAAGGACAGGGCCCGTGCGGTCTCGCAGCTCATGCGGGAAGAGGCCACCGCCTACGTCCTCGTTTCCTCTCCGCGAAAGGACGCGGCAGAAGAAGCATCGTTCTTCGCCGAGCGGTTGAGAGAAGACGGACACGAGGTCTCGGCTCTCATCGTGAACAGGATGCACCCGAGGTTCTCACCGCTGCGTGCAGGCGTCGCAGCAGGCAGAGCGGCAGCCCTCAGATCGCAGGGTTCCGCAGGAAAGCTGCTCGCCGAGATGTACGACCTGCTTGATGTGCTTGACGGGATCTCGGACGGGGAGGCCGAGAACTTGGCCGACCTTGCGGGACGATGCGTGCCGGCTCCGGTGGTGGTGGTGCCCGTACTACCCCACGACGTCGCTGCCGTCTCGGACCTCGTGGAGCTCGAGTGGTACCTGTTTCCATGAGCAGGCCGCAGAGAGTGTGGCTGTGTCATCGGGGAGTACGAGGCAGCTTGACGTCGTTTTCTTCCCGAGCGAGGCAGGCTCCTCCTACCCACTGGGTGCCGGTGGCCGCCTGGTCGCGCTCTGTCCCGCAACCGGGAGCACCGGCTGGCCCTGGGGAACGAGCCTCAAACAGTACTTGATGCCCTGTGGGTCAACCTAGTGCGCTTGTAGCCACGGTAGGTCATGCGATGCCCGCCGGCGGCTCTGATTCGCCTCAGTCGCCCGGCGGATTCGCCCCCGTGATCCGCGCGCACCTCAAAGCACTTGTCCAGGCCGGCTATGCGCAGTAGGTCCCATATTCGGTAGTCGCGCGTCCTGACGACCACCTTCCCGGCCTTGCACGCGACGGCGGCTTCTTGCAGGATTCGCAGTCCTCCTGCGTCGACGAAGTCGCAGTCCGTGAGGTCGACGACCAGAACCTCACACTCCGGCAACTCCGCCAGGGCCCTACGAGCGACTTCGGAGGAGTAACTGTCGAGGGCACCGTGACACGACCATATCGTGGCGTCTGGATTGGTGAGGATTCGTGACTTGAACATCGCACACCTCGCCCAGATAATACGACCCTCCCGCCCGTCGTGCATGGGCGCCATTCCTACCAGCACTTTTCCTGACTTCCGGATGAGGAGCCCTGCAAAGTGCGGGGAACTTGCGGGTAGGAGGCGGCTCAACACGGGACCTGCCGGCAACGAAGGGGTATCTTCGGGGTCGCCGGGGTCTGGAATTAGGGTCGGCTCAGGCGCTACTCTCGCCCGAGGGAATTGGCGATACCTGTGCAAGTGGGGTGATCGCATTACCTGTAACGGGTGAGTGAGCATGTTTTCTGTTGTCCTTGCAACGGATTCACCGTGGGTGGAAGAGGACGTCCGGACCGAACTCGACGGCCCGGACTTCGACTTGACAGTGGTCGACTCGGGTCGGGCCGCCGTGGAAGCGGTGCTCTCCGGAAGAGTAGACGTGGCGGTGCTGGACATGCAGGTGGGATCCATGGGAGCGCCGGCGATGGTGGCAGAAATCCGCAACGACCTCAATGACCGGGTCGCTTCGACACCGGCAGTCTGCTTGCTGGACAGGGCCGCAGACGCCTGGATCTGCAAGAAGATGGGAGCGGATGAGTGCCTGCTGAAGCCCTTCGAGCCGGGATCCCTGAAACGTGCCGTGCGGCGGCTTGCCGGACGTGACAGGGTCGGTCCCGGCGTGGCCCGGACGAGAAAGCGCTGAACAAGCCGAGAGGGCTCAGATATTGTCGTGTGCTCTGGCCAGTTGCTACTCAATGTCGTGACTGATTAGCTGTTCGGTCTGCCGCCGGTCGAATTGTGCTCCATGACGCTTCGGTCGTTTGGGTACCTTGGAGGTCGGCGGGACGTGGCGCAGTTTGGTTAGCGCGCAGCGTTCGGGACGCTGAGGTCGCGGGTTCAAATCCCGCCGTCCCGACCAACTCCCCTTCAGTCTGTGGACGCGTCGACAAGGGATGCCGCCGAGAGGCTGAGCGTCTCCCCCACTTCGTTCAGTCTGTGGACGCGTGGACAAGGGATACCGTCCGCGATAAGGGACTAGGCCGCGGAAGTTCAGTCTGGGGACGCATGGGCAAGGGGCGGCTTATTGTCGAAAAGCGGGACGTCTTTGAGTGCAGCTAGTGGCGGGGTGGGCGAGGGGGGCCAGTCTGGAAGGAGCCGTGAGGGGACCTCTGCCTCCCCTCTCACGGTGTTGCGGGGCGCAGACTACGGTACGCTGACCCTGTAAAGGGCGGAGGCCCCGAAGGCTGTCTGGTAGAGGTAGCCGAGGTCCGCCCGCAGGGAAAAGTCCACCGGGGTGTCGAAGGCGAGCTCGGCCACGGTCTGCAGAGTCGATTCGTCGATCACGTAGGTGGTCGCTCCCTCCCAGCTGGCCACCGCCAACCGGGAGCCCGAGACTCTTACCGTGTGGACCGGCGCTCCGAAGGATACGGCGTCCACCACGGCGAGCGTCGTACCGTCAAGGACCTGAAGTTCGCCGGTCTCGAAATTGGCCACGTAAACCCTGTTCGTTGTGGCCGAGTACGCTACCCCCAGCGGCTTTCCGCCTACGCTTCCGCTCCCCAAGACCGCACCGGTCGCTGCGTCGACGGCCACTACCTGGCCTGCGCTCTCGACCGCCACGAAGACCTTTCCTGTCGCAGGATCGAGTGCCATACCGGCGGACTCCGACCCCACCTGAACGCTTCCGACGACGGAGTTGGTGGAGGTGTCGATCACGGTCACGTCACGGGTGAACATTCCCGTTACGAACAGCCGTCCGGTGGAGGGGTCGAAGAGGAGGGCACGAGGCAATCCAGCCACCGGAATCTCGGTTACGACTCCATTGGTGGCGGTGTCGATCACCGCCACGGTGCCTGCGTAGGTGCGGGATACGTACAGCCTGGATGCACTCGAGTTCTCGGCGAATCCCCACGGGAACACGTTTCCGATTCCACCCACGGTTGCCACCTGGTCACCTGAGGCCAGCGAGAGGACCTCGAGGGGAGCGTCCAGGGAGACGGGGTCGGAAGGATCGATCTGGTAGTGACCTACGTATATCCGGCCCGTGCTTGTAGAGACCCAGAGGGCCGAAGGACGGTCGATTGTGGCCGTGTAGCCGCTGGAAGCCCCCGTCAGGGTGTCGATCACGGACACCGTGTCGGACCCGCTGTTGGCAACGAGGGCCCTGGTGTCTCCCTCGAAGACGGCGATTCCTCTTGGAGTGGTCCCCACGGGTGCTCTGAGCAGCTCGGTCATCGTGTCGGCATCCCATATGCCCACCGAAGCGCTACCTGTATAGGTGACCAGCAAGCGGGCGTTCGGATAGTCGAGCGCGAAACCTCCCGGGGCAGAGGGAGTCGGGACGTAGGCGCTGACTGCCAGAGTGGAAGCGTCGAGTACAGCGAAGGAGGAGGGAAGAGCCGCATAGATCAGGTTCCGCTGAGTATCGGCGAAAAGCGCTCGTGCCGCCTCGCTGAGCGTCACCATGGCGACTTGCGTCCCCGTAGACGGGTCGAAGGACCGTACGGTCTTGGACTGCAGGTCGGATACGTAGATCCTCCCGAGCCCCGGGTGGAAGGCGAAGCCGTCCGCGGTCACCGCAGCAGCTATCCGCTCGAGAAGCGTGTCGGTCTTGATGTCCACGACCGCCACCTTCTTCTCTTGCTGGTTTGCGACGTAGAGGACTCCATTTGCGTCATCGACCGCCAGGAAGGTCGGCTTGGTTTTCTTGCCCGTGTCGATTTGGCCCACCAGGTTCCCCGACAGGTCGGCGACCTGGATTCGCTGGCTTCCCGGGACGGCGACGTAGACCTTGTCGTATGTCCTCGAGACCGCAACGTCGGTCGGTTTGTTGGAAAGGGCAACGGTGTTGACAACGGAGTAGCGGGGCTTCGGGTAGGCGGGGGTAGGGGCGAGGGTCGAAAGGGACTTGTCGCCGGAGGAGACCACGTACGCGTAGCCGGTGTCGCCATCGACCGCCACGGCGACAGGGCCGGCGCCCACCGCGATGTCCCAGCCTGCCTCGGAGGAAGTGGGGAAGAGCAGCGCCACCGCCACGGCAGCAAACGCGCCGACGGCGACCTTCCTGACAGCTAGGTTCTTGAAGCACCCACTTCCGCCGCGGGCGGGGAGGTTTCCCCAGCCGAACATTCGCCCCTCCCGAGCCCCAAGCAGGGCTACCACATTGTGCTCGCCCGGTACCGTCCTTCGAGGGCGCTACTCTCTTCCTCTTTGCCGGAATGCAGATCGGGCGAGTGTCGATCCGGGTCGATTTTCGACGCGCCCGACAGTGCAATTGAGGGAAATTTCTGCCTTACCTCGAAAAATAGTTACTTGGGACCGGCAGACATGGTGCTTTCGAACCATGGGAGAGGTGGGTAGCCAGTACTAGGAAAGCGCCGCCTTGACTGACCCTTTCGTCACCAAGGCGGTGTCCTGCTGTGCGGAGCGGCGTCAACGGAGCTTGGTACTTCAAGGCTCTCGGCTCTCAAAACGAGAAGCGACGCACCCGCGTGCGCCGCTACTCGTTCGATTCTGGAAAGGCGGGGCCTCGAGCCAGGGATCGGTGTCGGGCCCTGCCGGACTCTTGCGAGTCTTGCGTTAGGCCGTAATCTCGGCGATCTTCTGGCCGATCGCGCCGCCGCCGACAGGTCCGCCGCCCTGCTGGAGGGCCATGAGCTTGGTCATGTCACCCTCGATTCGCAGCTTGCCGGCCATGAAGGCCTGCATACCGGCCTGCGGGTCGTTGGCCACGAAGATCTGCTTCGCCGTCTCGTAGTCGGTGGTTATCGTCGCGTCGGCATCGTCTATGTGTCCGAGTCCCCACTCGAACTTGCCGCTTGCAATGATCATGTGGAGCTTCTTCTCGCCGCCCCCGGCCGACTCGGGGACGTCGGTGACCGTCTGGTTCAGCTTGAGGTCGATTCCAGCTGTCGCACCGGCAGCCGCCTGCTGGACCTCCTCCGAAGACTCCTCGGTGATCTTCTGGACGGCTTCGATCCACTGGTCGGAGAGGAACTCGTACTTGTCAGCCATCGTCGCTCCTTTCGGCATCTCTCCGGCCCGTCGGCGTCGCTTTCCTCATGCTGCTCGCTCGGCGGGCCATCCCAACGGCTTGCACCGGCCGGCCGCCTCTGTCTGCCAGAGACCCGACTCAAAGTACAGCCGGTCGAATGCGTAGCAAATGATAGTAGGTTTGCGGCTCCGAGGCTACCCGGGCGCCATCTACCTGCCAGGTAGGCTGACCGGCGGGTGGCAGGGGGACTCTATTCAGCCGCGCCAGACCGTGAGGTGTGCCGAGGTCTCGGGTAGAGCTCCTCTCAGGAGAAAGTCCTCGGTGATCTTGTTGGTCCTCTCGGGATGTTCCAGCTGGGGTACGTGGCCGCCGTCCTCGTAGATCACAGACACCGAGTGCTCCATGAACTTGGACGTCGCCCGCGAGTACTTCCAAGAAATCAGCGGGTCGCCCCGTCCCCAGATGAAGAGGGCCGGCGCTTCTACCTTCTCGAGCGACACCCAGAAGCCGTCCTCCCCGAAGGGCTCGGCGAGCAGATACGAACGCAGAGCACTGTAGAGGGCCTGGCGCGCCGATGCCGAGCTGTAAATCCGCAAGAAATCGTCGATTGCGGCGTCGAGCAGCGCCTTGGATGTACGAGTGGACCTTCCGAGGAACGTCGAGACCACTAGCTCCGCGCGCCGGCGAGAAAACACCCCAGGGATCATGCCGACATATGAAGGGACCAGCCGCAAGAGCGGTATCAACTGCCGGTCCTTGATGGGCGCCATCGCGGGTGCGTAAAGGACCAGCTTGTCGACACGGTCGGGCCACCGTGCGGCCACCTCGAGCGCCACGCGGCCCCCCAGAGAATTTCCCACCAGGGAAGCCCTTTCGATTCCCTCGGCGTCCATATAGTGCAGGAGCTCGGTGGCGAGGAATGCAGGGGTGTAACTTACCAGCGGCTTGTCGGACTCCCCGTGGCCCGGCTGGTCTATGGCGTGGACCTCCGTGAAGCGGGCCATGTGCGCAAAGGGGTGGAGCATCGAGGACTTGGTGGCAGAGAGGCCGTGAATGAATATCACCGGCGAGACAGAAGCATCGCCCTGGCAGGCCGGCCCGCTGCGGGGACCCCGCGACTTTATCCTCGCGATCGCGACCCTGCCGGCCTGCACCCGACCCACCTCGTAGCCCCAGTCGTACGGCCGACGCGGCTCTATGTAGGAGCCCAGTTCCATGGCTCGGTGAAGGTTGCCCCGGACCGTGAGGTCCGAAAACGCGACGGCCTCGATTCCGTTCGTGTCCCCGGCGACGATCCGCTCCCAGGTCTCGGTGGAGGCCAGCGCCGAAATCTCGACCTTCTCGCCGTTGTGGCGGTCGACCTCTATTGACCCCTCCGAGAGCCTCACCAGCAGGGCGGCTTCGGGGGTGGCTATCTTGGCCTTGGTTTCGAGGGTGACCTTGTCGGGGTCTATTGCCAGGGCGACATCTGAGAGGACCAACTCTGCGTCGGCCCTCTTGCGGGCGCCTGCAGGCGCCTTCAGCTGTGCGCTAGCGGTTGCCAAAGGTACTCCAGCCTCCTGGTCGGCCGTCCGGGACCGACTACCTGCCAGGCGGGGAACTCCTCAAGCGTAGCCCGCCGAGTGGGGGAACAGGTGAATATGTCACCGGCTCCCGGGATGTCCGGCAGCGTCATCCCGTCTCGGCGACGACCTCACAATCTAATTTCGGCACCCAACCCATCTCGGTGAAATCGTCGCCATGCCGGTTGCCACTGCACTGAGGCGGCGGGCTGCCCTCGACACGCGCCTGCGGGATCCTGGCATGTAGTGCCAACGGACGTATGTGATCGAGTCTTTCGACTCATCCCCCGCTGTTCGACTGCTCGCCCCGCCCCGACCCGGAAGTGGATCCTGGCGAACTCGGAGCACAGCAGAACCGCCTCATATATGATCGGCTCGGGCGAGGTTGGGAGCGGACTCGACCTTTCGGCGGTCGGTTCCAGGTCCATTGCGGTGGTCGACGGAAAGCGGGGCTCGGATGGGCGACAGGCTCCAGGCTCTCGATGCGGCGTTCCTTGCTTTCGAAACACAGAGCGCCCACATGCACATCGGCTCTCTGGCGATCTTCGAAGGCGGGTCTCTCGAAGACGGAGTTTCCTACGAAGAAATCTACGAGCAGGTCATCGACCTGCTCCTTTCCCGCATACACCTGGTTCCCAGGTTCAGGAAGCGGGTGGACTTCGCTCCGTTGGGAATCGTGCCGCCCGAGTGGGTGGACGACGACCGCTTCGACGTGCGATATCACGTGCGGCGCGTGGCGCTTCCCAGTCCTGGCCGGGAGTCGCAGCTCTTCAACCTCGTGGGCCACATAATGTCCCGACCGCTGGACAGGCGGAAGCCTCTCTGGGAGCTCTACCTGGTGGAGGGTCTGCAGGGAGGCAAGGGAGCCATAGTCCAGAAGACCCACCATTGCCTGGTGGACGGCATCTCTGCAGTGGACATCGGCACCGTGATGCTCGACTTCACGCCCGATGCCAAGGTCGGAGAGCCGGAGCCGTGGACCCCCGAGCCCGGGCGGAGCCTGGCTGCTCGGGTGGCGGAGTTCGGCCTCGAGCGGCTGCGTAGTCCACGCAAGGTGGTCCAGACCCTGACTTCTGCGCTGAAGTCTCCCGGAGAGATAGCTGCCGCCATCCACGAGCGGGCGACTGGAATCGGCTCGCTCTTTTCCTCCAGGGGAGGGCTGATGGCTCCACCGTCCCCCATCAACGTGCCGATTTCTCCTCATCGGAAGTTCGTGGGAATCAAGGTCTCCCTGGCTGATCTGAAGACGATCAAGAACTCCCTGGGCGGGACCGTGAACGACGTGATCCTTAGCGCCACCGCGGGCGGGCTTCGCCACTTCTATGAGGTGCGGGGGGAGCAGCTGGACTCGGAGACCTTCCTGAGGGCACTGGTACCTGTGAGCGTGCGGTCAGCCGACGAGTTCCTCGCTCTCGGAAACAGGGTCTCCGCCATGGTGGTGAGCCTCCCCATAGGCGTCGACGATCCCCTCGAGCGTTATCGCCTCGTAGGCGAGGAGACCAAGGACCTGAAGGAGTCGCACCAGGCTGTGGGGGCAGAGTTTCTCGTCGAGCTCTCGAGCTGGGCCCCTCCCACCCTGCACGCAATGGCGGCGAGGTTGATGGGGCGGCAGCGGCTGTTCAACTTGACGGTCTCGAATGTGCCTGGGCCTCAGGTCCCTCTTTACGTACTGGGCGCGAGGCTAGTCGAGGCCTACCCGGTGGTCCCTCTGGCGGAGAACGGAGCCCTGTCCGTTGGGGTCACCAGCTACGACGGGGGTGTCTTCTTCGGACTCAATGCGGACGCCGAAGCACTCCCTGACGTTCACGTGGTTGCCGAGGGTATCGAGAAGTCGGTAATGGAGTACCTGGCCCTGGCTGGCTGACGGGCATCCTGTCGCTTTGAGGGCGGTACGGTATTATCCTCGCGCAGCTGCCAGCCACACGCCTCCGCCCCCACGGCCTTCCTCGAAGCGGTGAAGACCGTTGCGTCTGCAGACCAGCTTCACCAGCCGAGGGTCGATCCATATCGGGGTTCTCGGTCCCTCCGACCACACGAAGAGCAGCACCCCACCAGGTCCGAGAAGGCGAGCAAGAGATCCCACGAAGGGCGGCGCGTTCATCGACACGACCAGGGCAGCACATCCCCGACGCATTGGGGGCCTGGAGGCGTCACCTACTACCCAGTAGACGTGGCTCCTTCTTGACCACTCCTTGGAGGCAGCCACCCTCAGCATTTCAAGGGAGATGTCCATTCCGAGCACTGGCCTTGTGGGGAAGGCCTCTCGTAGCAGCTCCGTACCGAGGCCCGTCCCGCACCCGACGTCGAGCAGAACACCGCCAGATTCTCCACACTTCTGGACGAGCTCCGAGCTCAAGGCAGCACGAAGCGCAGCAGTGTGCAGGCTGCCGACGGTCGTGTCCCACGAGCGAGCTCTGGAGTCGAATGCGGCTTTGACCTGGGGCTCCATCAAGGGCCAGATCCGGGGCATAAAGAGAGCGCTGGCTGCCAGTAGCCGCGGTCGCAGCGCCGACGGAATTCGGAGTCGTGTCATCGGGACGTCCGCGTCGTGGTCATTCCCGAGGGCCGAGGCCGAGCAACAGGGCCGCCAGCGCGATTCCCGCGAACATGGCGGTAGCGCTGAGAGCCGCTCCAAGGCGGCCGAGGCGCTTTTCACCCAGTCGCCATGCGATGTATCCCGAGGCGAACCCGATCGGCCCGAAGACGACTGGGACGAAGAGCGTCAAGAAGGCGAGCACTAGCGACCACCTCGCCCACCGGCGGGCAACTCGTCGCATCCTCGTGGCGAGCAGGTCCTCGATGGATTCTTGCTGAACATGAGCTGGCTCCTGTGCCGGACCGAGGCGGACCGGATAAGTGAGAGGGGAGTGGGGCATGGCCGGTCCCGGAGGTGCCCCGTGGGGACTGACGTCGGGCGGCGCGAGCCCAGGCCACCCGTGAAGCGGAGGGTAGACCTGCTGGGGCCCCTGACTACCGGGCGGGTACCCCCAGGGGGGCCACACGGGTGGAGTCGGTGGGGAGACTACTGTCCGGCCACCCAGAACCTTGCTGCTGCCCGGTGGGTACGGTACGCGGCGCTCTCGCGCGAAAAGGGGATCTTCTGCCGTCGTGGTCGCATCGGCTCTTTCGGCCGAGGCGCGGGCATAGGCCCCGCACGCGCCGCAGACGTAGTCGCCGTCGGGTACCTCGGCCGAGCACTTCGGGCACCGCATGAGGCAATCCTAACAGTCCTGTCTCGGGCCTCAGTCCGGGTTGGGCCCGAAGACCGGCCTTCTCCGACTAGGTCAGGCCCTCTGTCCGGCCGGGCGCAACCAGCCCTGGGATAGCAGGATCTCGGCTACCTGGACGCAGTTGAGAGCCGCGCCCTTGCGCAGGTTGTCAGAGGCCACCCAGAACGCCACGCCACCGTCGTTGGTAGGGTCAGGGCGGACACGTCCTACCCACGAACCGTCGGTGCCCGCCACATCGAGGGGGGTCGGGTATTCCTCTCCTACCAGAAGCTCCACTCCTGGAGCTTCAGCCAGGATGTCCAGTACCTCCTCGACGTGTGCAGGCTCGTCGAACTCGGCCACCACTGAGAGGCAGTGCCCGACGAAGACCGGGACCCTGACACAGGTCGCCATGACTTTCAATCCGGAGTGAGAAAGGATCTTTCGGCTCTCGTCCTGCAGCTTCTTCTCTTCCTTGGTGGTCACCGGATCGACGAACGCGTCGCACTGGGGGACCACGTTGAAGGCGATGGGCTTGGGGTACACATCTCGCTTCGGCGAGATTCCGCTCGTACCGGCCCGCCTGAGGGCACTGGGACGGATCATCAGCTCGTTGGCCTGACGCTCGAGTTCTGCGATCCCTGCCTGACCAGATCCTGATACAGATTGAAGGGTGGTTACCACCAGCCTTCGCGCTCCGAACCTGCGGTGAAGAGGAGCGAGCACCGGCATCAATGCCATGGTCGTGCAGTTAGGGTTGGCCACGATGCCCTTGTGGCGGGCCAGCTCCTCGGGATTGACCTCGGCTACCACCAGCGGAACCCCCCGTTCCATCCGCCAGGCAGAGGAGTTGTCTATGACGGTGGCGCCTTCTTGGACCGCGGCGGGTGCCAGCTCCCTGGAGACGTCGCTTTCCACCTCCATCAGGACGAGGTCGAGTCCCTCGAAGCAGCCCTCTTCCACGACCTCCACCACCAGGGTCTCGCCGCGGAACCGGACCGGCTTACCCTTCGACCTTTCCGATGCGAAAAGCCTGAGCTCGGATACCGGGAAATCTCTTTCTTCCAGGATCCGGAGCATCTCTTGTCCGACCAGCCCCGTGGCCCCGACGATGCCCACCGAGACCTCCGCAGACTCTGCTGCAGGGGTTCCGGCGTCTTGGTCACGCCCCTTCTCGTGCCCTGCTGGGGACTCCCCGGAGCCCTCTCCCTCCAGGGTTCCGGCGAGCACTCCGGTGGCTCGAGCCAGCGCCAGCTCGTCGTCGGCGCCGTCGGTCTGGTTGTCACCACCCGAATCAGCCCGCATCTTCGCGGTTCAGCCTTTCTGCGATGGCACTGCGATCTTCCGACTCCATGAGCTCCAGGTGAAACGCCCGGTGGAGCTCCTGTACGGCGGTGGGAACCGCTTCTTCCCTGATCACGCAGCTGATACGAATCGGAGAGGTGGAAATCATCTCGATGTTCACACCGGCATTGGCAAGTACCTCGAACATCTGGGCTGCAACCCCGGGATGAGAGCGCATTCCCGCCCCGATGAGGCTGACCTTCCCGATCCCCATGTCGATGTCGTATCCGGAAGCTCCGATGGCGTCGACTACGCCCTTTACGGCCTCTTCCGCTTCAGGGACGTCCTCCCTGGGTACCGTAAAGGAGATATCGGTCTTGCCTTCGGACGAGACGTTCTGGACTATCATGTCCACGTTCAGGTTCCGGTCCGCCAGGGAGCGGAAGAGAGTGGCGGCGATTCCTGGTCGGTCCGGTACTCCAACGAGGGTGACCTTCGCCTCGGATGTGTCGTCTGCGATTCCCGAAACGATGGCCTTTTCCATCGCAGTCTCTTCTCGTATGATCCAGGTGCCGGGGGAGCTGGTGAAGCTCGATCTTACATGTATCTTCACCGAGTGATTCCTTGCGTATTCCACACACCTGGCCATCAGGACACGGGCCCCGGAAGAAGCCATCTCGAGCATCTCGTCGTAGCTGAGAACCGATAGCTTAACGGCGTCGGGCACCAGCCTCGGGTCTGCTGTGTAGATTCCTTCGACGTCGGTGTAGATCTCGCAGACGTCGGCACCGAGGGCTGCGGCAAGGGCAACCGCCGTGGCGTCCGAACCCCCCCTACCCAATGTGGTCACGTCGTTGGTGTCAGTCGATACGCCCTGGTAGCCAGCCACGACCGCGACCTCGCCGCGGTCCATGACCTCAACGATCCTGGTCGGCCTGATGTCGACGATCTTGGCTCGCCCGTGAGAACGATCGGTGATGATCCCTGCCTGGGAGCCGGTGTAGCTGGAGGCCTTCACCCCGAGGGTGTCCAGAGCCATGCAGAGTAGCGCGCCGGCGATTCTCTCGCCGCTGGTGAGCAGCATGTCCAGCTCCCGCTCCGGCGGCCTCGGGTTGATGGCTCTGGCCAGCTCGATGAGCTCGTCGGTGGTGTCGCCCATTGCCGAGACCACCACGCAGACGCGGTCGCCCGAGCGCACGCTGGAAGCGACGATGCGGGCGGCGTTCCTGATCCGGTCCGGGTCGGCAAGCGAGGTTCCCCCGAACTTCTTGACCCTGGTGACGGCCACGCGGACTCTCCCGCCCTCAGGGTGCCTCGGTTTCGCTGGACGTGCGGTCGAGGTCCACCAGGATGCCTCGGGCCTTGAGCTGAGCGAGGAGCTGCTCCTCGCTCTCGCCGAACATGAGGGCCACGTTTTTCACATCCGCCCGGCGGATCGCAACCAGTCTCGACGCACCTTCTCTCCTCGCGGCCATCACGGACCGTACCAACCTGAGCAACGGGCCGAACTCGACCCCTGCCTGTTGGAGCTTCTTCATATCGAGTACGACCCTCGAAACACTCACGGGCCTGTCCGGCTGGGGCAAAGACCCGAGGATCAGCGAGAGCGGAACCCCGTAGAAATCCGCAAGGGAGCGCAACCTGTCGACCGTGAGCTTGCGGAACCCCCTCTCGTAGGCGCCCAGCGTCGAGGGGTTCCATCGCCCACCACTGCGGCGTTCGACATCTTGTAGGGAGAGGCCTTGTTGCTTTCGGATCGCTCTCAGGCGGCGCCCTACGACCTTTGAGATCGAATCGACCATTACCGCCTCACAAACTTGATCCGTACGACTGCAGTCACTCTCTTCCACCCGATAGGGAGCAAGTTGCGCGCCCGGAAGAGCCATCCTGGGCGGTGCAGCTGCCCGTCCCGACCGATCGTATCGCGGTGCAAGCGATCGGCCGACCTACAATCGTCCAATCGGCGCGGGATTCGCCGGCACCCCGCAGTAGACCGGCAGCTTCGACGAGCGGGCGGTCAAGGGAGCTCCTCTGATCGGGCATAATGGTGCGGCCTACTCCGAGAGTGGTCAACCGGGGACGGGCCGAAATCCAGGTATCTCGTGGCCGGGATAATCGAGAGAGCCCCGGTGCACGCCCCAGCCTGACGGCTGTGGCAACGGAGTGCAAACCGGACGCTGCCGCGCCAGGGTGGAGGCTTCCACACGCCCAGGACGGAGGCAATGGCCAACAGCACCAAGACACAGAGGAAGAAAGCCCGAAAGCGCCAGGCAGAGATCGCCCGTCGCAAGGCCCAGCTCAGGCGGAGGCGCCTGGTGTCCGCTTCCGTCCTGGGAGTATCGGTCCTGGCGGCGGTGCTGGTCGGAATGGTCGTTGTAGCACGCAATGGCGGTGAGGAGAAGGCGAAAGAGCTGGCACCTCAGCCCACCGGTTTTGCTCCCGGTCCGGGAAAGATGTGCCTGGAGCCGGACGTGGAAACCCCCGCGAGGGAATACCCTGGGCCTCCGCCGCCCGTAATCGACCCGGCCAGACGCTACATCGCCAACATCAACATCTACACCTACGGCGTGGTGAAGGTCGAGTTGCTGGCGAAGGAGGCCCCATGGGCGGTGAACAGTTTCGTGTTCCTCGCCTGCGATGGGCAGTACGCGTCGTCCATGTTCATCCGTCTTGTCGACACGCCCCACATGAAGATCCTCCAGGGCGGAGACGGGCTGCGGAATGACGGGACCGGTCACCCCTACGGGGGCGCCGGCTTCCCTGACGAGCTGGAGGTAGCCAAGAGGGAGGGATACCGGCGCGGGATGCTTGCCATGGCAAATTCGGGTCCCGACACGAATGGCAGCCAGTTCTTCTTCGTCATCCAGGACTCGCCGGGCATTCCACCCAACTACACGGTTTTCGGACGCGTGATAGAAGGGATGGAACATCTGGACCGGGTCTTCCAGGTGGGGACTCCGGCGGCTAACGGCGACGGTCAACCGGCGCGCAACGTGTACATCGAGTGGGTGACGATCGAAGAGGACCCCCCTTCCCAGCCGCTCTCTCAATCCACAGATGGCGCTGAGGCTTCGGCCGGGTAGCGCACTTCGCATCGCCGCTCTCGTAGCGGCAGGGGCCGTCGCCACTTCTTGTGTGGGTAGCCCGCCGCCTCCCCGGAAAGATCTGGCAGCCGCGGTGGAAAGGACGGCTGGCAGCGACGATGCCTTCGAGTTTTCGCTGTGGGCCAAGGTCGAATTCGAACCCGTCGGTGCCGCCCCTTCCCTTGGTCATGTCCAGGGGGAGGTCCTTGCCGAGGGGTCTTCCAGGCAGGGAAGGGGATTCCGTGCGCTGGTCCGGAAGAAGCCCGTCCTGTGGAAAGGACCCAGGGGAAACGCTCCTCCGGACGGCTCGGAGGGTGGTGCGGTCAGTCCGGCCGAGTGGCTCGTGGTGGAGGAGGTCCCGGGAGCCGTCAGGGCGCCTGGCCATCCAATCTGGTTCTCGGGGCGGTCTGGTGCCATGGATCTTTTCGGGGGGCTGGCTCACGCACTGCCTCCCCTGGGGTCTCCCGACACCGTCTTCGCCAGGATCTCGTCGTTCTTGCCTCGGCTAGGTGAGCCGAGCCTGGTCGGGGTCGGCGAGGCCAGGGGGCACCCGGTGGAGATCTATTCGCTGGGACCGGTGGGAGGAAAGGCCTCGCCTCCGGCCGCGCTCGTTGATTCTGCGGGACGGGCAGTGAGGATAGCCTCTCCTTCGCCGACGCCGACTTCGCTCGATGGCTCGGGAAAGGAAGGGCTCGCAGAAGCCGCCTGGTCGCTGCTCTACGGTGACATCCCCGACGACTCGATTACGGACGCGATCCGAGCCGACGTCCGCTACTCGGTTTCCAGTCGTGTTTTCGTCGATCAGATCGACACGAGGATCAGGAGGGTAGAGACCACCCTGGCGATCCTCGGTCCCGATGCGGCGGTCAAGGTCCAGGCAGCCTCGGACTACTGGGGGTTCGACAGCGTGGGAGAGTTCAAGATTCCGGTAGACACCACTTTCGTCGCCCCCGACGTCCAGGACATGTTGAGGCAGTCAGGCTTTGTCGCCTTCGTTCCCACCGTGGTCCCACCCGGCCTGGAATTCACCGGTCTGGAGCGAGCATCCGCGGCAGGTGCGTGCGACCCACTTACGCTCGCGTACACGGGTAGGGGCAGGTCGGGTCACGTACGCATCTGGGAGTCGCCCGAGAAGTGCGGTCCCAGCATTCCCAGGACGCCTAATGCTTCGACCAGCTCTCCCAGGGATTCGGAGGCGCACCGTGATGCGGAGTTCGTGGCGACGGACACGCCTTCGGGCGCGCGAATGGAGGTCAGGACCGAGCCCGATGTCGTCACCGCCTACAGGAAGGTGGACGGGACCTGGGTGTCGGCGAGAGCCGAAGGGGGGATCTCCGTTCGGGAGCTGGTGGAAATGCTGGACTGGCTTGCCCCGCTCGAGCTTCCGATTCCGCCGGAACTCTCGCTACCCCTTCCCCAGCAGGGCCCAGAACGCCGGTGATCTCTGCGTGTAGGGGTCGCCTCGAGAGCCGCGGAGGTGCGCACCCTGCGTCGAGGCGGGGGCGCGCGTTAGGCTGTAGCGTGCGCCGGGGATTCACAGTGCGGCGAATCTTGTGACAGTGTGGCGTTCGGGGCGGTCATGGCTTGCCGCCAGAGAACGACTTGGTCGGGAGGAGGTCGTAGATGGGTATCGAGAAAGTCGGAATCGTAGGCTCGGGAATCATGGGATCGGGGATCGCCCAGGTGTGCGCCCAGGCCGGCTTCGATGTCGTCCTCCGCTCGAGGACCCGCGAGCGAGCGGAGGCGACGGTGGCCTCCATCGACAAGGCCCTCTCCCGTCTGGTGGAGAAGGGAAAGATCGAAGAGTCCGAAAGAGAGGCCACGCTCTCTCGTATCGTCCCGACCTCGGAGCTGAAAGACCTTTCCGACTGCGACGTCGTCATAGAGAGCGTCGTCGAGGACCTTGCCACCAAGAAGGACCTGTTCAACCACTTGGACGACATCTGCAAGGACGACTGCATCATTGCCACCAATACCTCGACGCTTCCGGTCGTCGAGATGGCTGCACAGACCCGGCGTCCGGAGAGAGTACTGGGAATCCACTTCTTCAACCCTGCTCCCGTCATGCAGCTTGTCGAGATTGTCCGTGCGATCACCACCTCCGACGAGACGGTCGAAGCTGCTCGCGGTCTCGTCGAGGCACTGGGCAAGAAGCCGGTGGTCGTCAAGGACAGGGCGGGGTTCGTGGTCAACGCTCTCCTGTTCCCCTACCTCAACAACGCCGTGAAGCTACTGGAGGCGGGGGTCGCTTCGAAGGAAGACATCGACCAGGCAATGGTGGCGGGTTGCGGTTTCCCCATGGGCCCACTAGCTCTCCTCGACCTGGTCGGTCTCGACACGTCGCTTTCGATCATTGAAGCGCTTTACGAGGAGTTCAGGGACCCCAACTACGCTCCGGCGCCCTTGCTGAAGAGGCTCGTGGCTGCAGGGAAGCTGGGCCGCAAGTCCGGCGAGGGTTTCTACGAGTACTAGCAAGAAGGCCATTCCATGCGGCTACGGGTCGACCGAGCCGCGGGCCCGAATGTGAGTCGGCTGGTGAATCTCGAAGACCTTCTGGCAAGACGGCTGGACTCGTGCAGAGTGGCGGTCTTCGACCTGCTACAGGGGTTCCAGGCAGTGTCCGAGTTCGAGGCGATCGCCGTATACCGCCTCGACCCTTCCGAGAGCTCGCTGACGGTCGAGGCCGTGGTCAGGTCCCAGACCGACTCCTCGGTGGTACCTGGACTCCAGCCAGGGGCCACTCTTCCGGTCGATGGGTCCTTCGAGGAGGACGTTGCCGCTCTACGTTCGTACCTGGTGGTACCCGACACCCAGTCGGACTCTCACTTCGCGCAGCGAGGTGCATCGATGGGTGTCGGATCTTACGTGGGCTTTCCGCTTTCCCGTACCGACGGCTCCCTCTACGGAATTCTGTCGGGCTACGGGAGCCGGCCCCGGCCCGTGGCTCGGGCAGTGACGACCGCTTCGAAGGCGTTCGCCCGTGAGATTGCGGCTGAACTGGAAGTTGCAGAGTCGATCGATGCGGTCCTCAAGGGCGAGGCCGACCCCTGGGAGCTGCTCCAGGGCTTTGGGGCAGTCGCGAGGATTGCCGGGAAGGAGGCCGGTTCCGACGAGACCGAGGCCGCTACCAACGCCGCCAGGATAGTGGCTGCCGCCTGCGGATTCGACGTCAGGACGCCCGCCCGGACCGGCGCGGGAGGCTCGGTGGAGCTCTCTTCCGAAGATTTCGAGCCGGCCCCCAACGTGTGGCCGGCGAGGGTCGACGACGTGGTGGGGCGTGCCGACGAGCTGTTACCCCGGTTGCCTGGGGCGAGAATCGACGCCCGACCTGCTGCTGCCGGAGTGGCTGTGGACATGGACCTGCGGACCCTCGAGCGGGTCGTCGCAAACCTCTTGCTGCATGCCTGGCGGTCTTCTCCTCCGGGAACGCCGATCCTCGTTTCCAGCCTGAGAGAGGGGAAGTGGGTCGAGTTGTCGGTCGAGGACAAGTCGGGCCTGACGCCCGTCGAAAGCCTCGCCAGAAGGATGCACCCTGCCGGCAGTCGGAGGATTGGCCTGCCGGTCGCCCAGGCGCTGGTGGAGGAAGCCGGGGGCAGGATCTCGCAGGTACCTACCGAAGACGGAAGGAGGTACGTGGTCCGACTACCTGTCCTCGAGAACGACGGAAAGCTCGAGAACGGTCCGGGCGGGACAGGAAGGTCGGCGAAGGGCGCGTGACCACGATGCGGATTCGGGCGCACCGGCGCAGTTAGGCGGCGCGGCGACCTCTCGCCTTTCGGGCCTTCCTCACGACGTACGCCGCGGCAAGCAGCCCCGCCGCAGCCCTTGCGAGGGCGAGCTGGGCCCGGTACGTCTCCTCCGGCATTCTCCAGCGACCGAGGGTCACCCATCCCTTGTTGGCTTCGAGCGCTTCGGCCAGGGCATCCCGACTGGAGTACTTCGTGGTGAAACCGGCCTGCCTGAGCTTCTCGCCGGACATGATCGCGGGGTACATGAGGTAGTTGATCTCGCCTGCAGGAGCCTCCAGCAGTCCGAGCTTCCACCCAAGTCTCGCGATGGGGAATATGAGCGAGGCGGGAAGCGCGAGGGTCTTCTTGCCTGCCAGGGCCAGGACCTCCTCGAAGGAGAGCTCGTCGGCGGGACAGACGTTGTATGCCCCGTCCAGATCGTGCTTGATCGCGAAGTAGAGCGACTCGGCAGCGTCCTCTTCGTGCAGGAACTGAAACGGTGGTTCGTACCCGCGCACGGCGAAGATCCGAGGAGCTTCCAGGGTCCGGGAGATGAAGTTCTGTACATGACTTCCAAAGACGATCGCAAACCTGAGGATTGTGAGCGTGACGTCGGGGTGAGCGTCCTTCCACCGGCGCATCAGGAGCTCGACCTCCAGCTTGTGCTCAGCGTAGTTGAAGTCGGTATTCGCCCTCAGGGGGCTCTCCTCGGTCAGCGGATAGTCGTTGTCGGGCCTTGCTCCGTAAGCCACGATCGAGCTGGTGTAGACGACCTTGGGGATCGCTGACCTGTCGACAGCGTTCAGCACGTTCCTCGTGCCCTCGACGTTTATGTCGCGCATTAGCTGCTCGTCGTGCATGGGGTTGAGGACGAAAGCCAGGTGGACCACCGCATCGCTACCGGAGATCGCGTCCGCTAGCTGCGGGTCACGGATGTCGAGGCGGTGAAACTCCAGCTTCTTGGTCTTTTTCCTGGGCGGGACGATGTCCACGCCTATCACCCGCTCGATTTCGTCGTCCGCTTCCAGGCGGTCTAGTAGTCGTTGTGCTATGTATCCGGATACGCCGGTGATCGCAACAGTGGTCATGGTTTCCATCCCGTATCTCGACAACGAAAGGGCCGCCCGAGAGGCGTCTTGAGCTGCTGAGCTGTTCCAGTTCGAGAGTCTACAATCCGAGACGCCGGGCTTGTAAGGTGACCAGCCTGTCGATGTCACTGCGACTCCTGGGCACCGACGACCTGACCTCGACTGCGATCTCCCAGTTCTCCCAGGCGACGGCCGCCACGAGAACGTGGGCAGCGGGTCTGGTCTCGGTAGCGCCCGGCCCTGTGGGTACTTCCTCCGGCGACTTTTCCAGGAAAACCCCGGGCCCTGCCGTCTCGGGCCAACCTTCCGGGCGATAGCCGGCGTCGACGCCATATGGCGGGGATAGACCGAAACCGGCCGCAAGGCCCCCCTGGCGATCGTAGTCGAGTTGCCCTCTTGCCCCTTGGGGGGTCGAGAAGCGAAGGATCTGCACGGTCACAGCCGTGTCGGTCATCGGACCCGGAGCGACCGCGGACTTGTAAGCGATCGTCACGGCACCCTCTTCGAAGCCGAGCCGGGCAAGCCGGTCGCGCTCGGTGCGAGCTAGGTCCGAGGGCAATCTCGAGGCCAGATCTTCGATGCTCTGTGGTCCCGACTGGACCCGTGCAAAGCCGTTGCCGATGTCCGAGGCATCGAGGACCAGGGCCGAGATACCTTCCCGTAGATCTTGTTCCACCTGTTGTTCTCCGGCGGTCCCCTCGCCTTCACGAGCGGTCTCCCGGTTTCCGGTCAGACCCGTCAGGCCGATGGTGATCGAGACGACACCGGCTACAAGACCCACCGAAAGCACGATCCGCCGAAGGTTCGAAGGAACCCGTCTCCGGCCGCCACGCCTGTGCCGTCGGGTCGGTCCGGGGATCATGGGCGAAGCCTCGCCACCTGGCAGCGCCGGAACATCGGATTCGCTCAGGTCTCCCCCTCGGTGTCTTCCAGGTCTGCCTCGTCGTCGGCCACCAGGAGCGGCGACTCGACAAGCTCCCTTCGTTGCAGGTAAGAGGATGCGGTCGCCTGGACGATCGCGGCGACCGGAATACCCAGCAGCGCGCCTGTAGCACCGAATAGGTAGCCGCCGGTGACCGCAGCCCCGAACGCGACGGCGGGGTGGATGTCCATCGTCTTCTCCGTCAGCTTGGGGGTGAAGAAGTAGTTCTCGACTTGCTGGAACACGATCACGAATCCCAGGACCCAGAGTGCGAGCGAAGGCTGCTTGATCGCGGCTACCGCCACCGGGATGCCCACAGCCAGATAAGTCCCTATTACCGGAATGAACTGGGACACGAAGCCCATCCACATCCCCATGGCGAGAGGGTACGGAACTCCGATGGCGAAGAAGAAGACGGTGTGGGCGGTAGCAGATACGGCGCCCAGGAGAGTCTTGGAGTAGATGAAGGCGCCCGTGCGCTGAATCGATATCTCCCAGACGTGCAGGAGGACTCTCTGACGGTCGGGAGGAAGCAGCGAGCAGATTCGCCTCCTGAAGCGCGGCCCGTCGGCTACCAGGTAGAAGGTGAAGAAGAAGACCATCAACAGCTTGAAGACCAGCCCCAGCGCGAACGAGCCGGCGGACAGGACATCCTCGGCGCGTCCGAGGAGCCATTCCCGCAGGCCCTCCTGAATCTGGACTGACTGGGTCGCAGGTTCCACCGCTATGAAGCGGCTGGCACCCGGGACGCGCTGGGCCCACTCGGCAACGGAGTGAAGGATCTGTGGAGCCGACTGGATCAACTGGGCGGTCTGGCCGACCACCGCAGGAACTATCGCGGATGCGAAGACTCCCGCCAGAAGGAGCACCCCCAAGAACGTCAGGGCGGTCGCCGATCCCCTCCTCATTCCGCGGCGGGCAAGGAAGTCTACTGCCGGTTCCAGGGCGAAGGAGAAGAAGAGAGAAGCGACCAGCACGACGATCAGCTCTCTGAGTCGACTTACCAGCCAGAGCGAGGCCAGGGTTGCCAGGACAAGGGCGACGATCTGGATGAAGCTCTTCGTGCTCAGCAGGGTCACGGTGAGTTCCCGCTGCGGAGCACTCGGCTGGGGCGTCGTCCCGAGCCCCACAGCTTCGGCAGTCTTCTCCCCGGAGGCGGGGGACAAGTCTTCTAGCTTCCCGGAGGGCTCCAAGTGCACACTCTCCCGTTCGGCCGGAATCAAACGGTAACCCACCCGCGCCCCGGAGCTTGACGCCTCCGGGACACCCGACTCACCTGAGGCCGTTGAAGAGGTCGTCTTCGGGCAATGTTACGTCAACAGTGGACCGCGCCAGGTGGTAGTCGTCCGTGGGTAAGTGCTCGGCCAGCAGATCGTCAGGGATCTTCAAGAAGAAGCTGTCGGGGTCCACCTGAGTGCGGTGCGCTGACAGGGCCTTGCGTCTGGCCGGAAGCCAATCTGCTATCCGGACGCGGGTTGTCACCTCGATGGGCGGCATCGACCTGCGCCATGCCAGCATTCGCTCGAAGGGCGACTCTTCGCCGAGGGACACGAGTATCTGGTGCATCGTTTGCAGGCGCTCCTCTGCGAAGGAGGCGTGGTAGTACACCTTGGCTACCTGGTGCGGCTTTCCGAGTTCGGACCGGTAGGCCGGACTGGCGGCGAGGTCGACTGCTCGCATGGAGACCTCGTGGGTCCTCACATGATCGGGGTGCGGGTATCCACCGAATTCGTCGTATGTGACGACCACCTGAGGACGTTCGAGCCGCAAGATTTCCACGAGTCGTTCGACCGCGACGTCGAGATCTACAGCCGCAAAGCTACCTTCGGGAATGCCAGCCGGGTCGGTCGCAAATCCGGAGTCTTCGAATCCCAGCCAGTAGTGCCTCGACAGCCGGAGCGCCCGTGCCGCCTCCTCCATTTCTCTGGCGCGCACCTCGGCAATCCTGGGGGCAATGGAGTCGGCGTCGAGGTACTTGTTCAGGACCTCTCCTCTCTCGCCCCCCGTGCATGTGACCACGACGGTCCTCACGCCCTGATCCGCGTACCTGGCCAGAGTCGCGGCGCCCTTGGAAGCCTCGTCGTCGGGGTGGGCGTGAACTGCCAGGAGTGTGAGGCCTGAGTCTCGCAGGTCGACAGTGACGTCCCAGTAGCTGGCCCCGCTCTCCAGGAATTCGAGGTCGGGTCCGCTGCTTGCGGCTGAGCTCACCCGGAGCGCTTGATGTCCTTCCAGGGGACTCCCTTGTCTACTTCCGGTTCTCGTGGAAGTCCCAGGACCCTTTCACCCACCACGTTTCGAAGTACTTCCGACGTCCCGCCTTCGATGGTGTTGGCCCTCGCTCGCAAGAACGCGTGCGCGCGAGACTCCGCTTCCCTGTCGCCCGGCTTCCAGGCCACCCCACCCATTCCGGCGGCAGTGACGGCGAAGTTCGACTTGCGCTGGTTGAACTCCGCGTTGAAGAACTTGGCGAAGGACCCCTCGGGCCCTGCCTGCTTGCCGCCCGCTCTGGCGAGCTGGGCCCTGAACGCGGTCACCTCCTTGACCTCTTGGTCCGAGAAGATCTCCGCAAGCTTCTGTCGGGTGAGGGGGTCCGAGCGGTCGGGAATGCCGTCGAGGAAGGTCTGCCAGGGGTCCTTCCTGGTGCCGCCCGTCATCGAGACCGGGTCAAGGGAGAGACCCGACAGGGTGATCCTCTCCCACATCAGCGTGGTTCGGGCGCAGACCCACCCGTTCCCCTCGCCCCCCACTATGTTCTCGTGGGGCACTCTCACATCGGTGAAGTAGACCTCGTTGAACTCGGAGCCTCCGGTCATCTGCTTGAGGGGACGGATTTCGATTCCCGGGGACTTCATGTCGACTATGAAGTACGTGAGGCCATCGTGTTTTGGGACGTCCGGATTGGTCCTGGCGAGTAGCATGCCGAAGTGAGCGTACTGGGCAATCGACGTCCAGACCTTCTGCCCGTTTATGACCCACTCGTCTCCGTCACGGACTGCCCTTGTGGCAAGGGATGCAAGGTCGGAACCCGCCCCCGGTTCGGAGAAAAGCTGGCACCAGATCTCCTCGCCGGTGAGGATCTTCTTCAAGTAACGCTGCTTCTGGGCCTCCGTGCCGTGCTCGATTATGGTGGGCCCGGCCAGGCCGACGCCCAGGATGTTCGGGCCGAAGAGAGGGAGGCGGTAGTGGGAGAGCTCCTCCCGGACGATCCTCTGCATCCAGGCCTCGCCTGACAGGCCTCCGTATTCCCTGGGCCAGAGTGGTGCGCCGTAGCCGCTCTCTCCGATGGTCCTCATCCAGACGAAGGGGTTTATGGGGTGTTCTTGCCGGATCCGGGCGTAGCGCTCGTCGTCGCCCTCGTCGATGGCTTCCATCCAGCCCTCGGGAAGCACTTCGGCCAGCCACTTCCTGAACTCCGCTCGGAATGCGGCCATCTCCGGGGTGTCTTCGATTCTCCAGCGCATGAGGGTCTGCTCCTGCGTAGTGGTTGCTCGCTTCGGAGGGACGTTCTGATTCAAGAATACAGGGCGCTCCCTCCATCCCGTAGCCTGTGAATGCTGGTCGGTGTCTCGACCGGGCGAGGTATGCGAGCATGGCAGTAGAAGAATGTCTGTCGAAGTGGAAATGCACTGCGAGGGTCGGGTGGTGTCGGTCACTTTGGCCCGGCCCGAGGCGAAGAACGCTCTGGACCCCGCCACGCTCCTGGAGCTGGCCCAGGCCTGGGACCGAATCCGGGACGACCCTGATATCCGAGCGGTGGTCCTGACCGGCAAGGGAGACGCGTTTTGCGCGGGGATGGATCTGAAAAGAACGATCCCCGCGGCCAGGCGCCTCGCCTCCGGGGAGCGAATCGATGACACCGAGTTTGCAGGACTGAAGGCCGCTCCGATGGCGACCTTGCAGACGAAGCGCCCCATGAAGCCGATCGTGGCTGCCGTCAACGGGCACTGCAGGGGCCAGGGTACCGACATGCTTCTCGCCACCGACTACAGGATCGCTTCCGAGATCGCGACGTTCGCTCTGGAAGAGGCGAGCATCGGCGTGTTTCCCCGCGGCAACACGACGGTGCTGCTGGCACGGCAGGTTCCCTGGGTGCACGCCATGGACCTCGTCCTGCACGTTTCGGGAGGGTGGGACGCCACAAAGGCACTGCGGGCTGGGCTCGTCAACGAAGTGGTGCCAGCCGACCAGCTGCTGAACAGGGCACTGGAAGTGGCCGAGAGGCTGGCTTCTTACCGCCCAGAACTGGTAGCAGCGATTCTGGAGTCGATGCGCACCAGCGCCTTCGGAGAGGACGCAGAGTCCGCTGTGTGGAGATCCCATAAGATTGGCAGCGATCTGATGAGGGAGTGAGCAGATGCGACTCGAAGGACACGGCGGAATCCTGATAGCAGAGGTCATGAAGCGGTGGGGTGCCGACCACCTCTTCACCCTTTCGGGAGGGCACATCTTCCCCATATATGACGGTTGCGTGAAGGTGGGCGGTATCCGGATCGTCGATACGAGGCACGAGCAGACAGCTGCGTTTGCAGCTGAAGGTTACGCGAAGCTGACGCGCAGGCCTGGATTCGCCGCGCTCACTGCCGGTCCGGGCGTGACCAACGGGATGTCGGCGCTCACCACGGCCTACTTCAACGGCTCTCCGCTGGTGGTATTTGGGGGCCGGGCGCCCCAGGCGAGGTGGGGCCAGGGGAGCTTGCAGGAGTTCGACCACGTTCCGGTGGTGCGTCCTGTGACCAAGGTCGCAACCACAGCCACCTCTACCGGGGAAATATCCAAGGTGGTCGACTCTTGCGTCTCGGAGGCGACGAGCCCCCACCGGGGGCCGGCTTTCGTGGACTTTCCCCTGGACGTCCTCTTCGTCCCCGGTGAGGCAGAGCTGGACGACGGCACGCCCGCCGGCCAGCAGTCGCCCAGGAGCGTGAGCGGGGACCCGGCGGCCGTGGCTCGCCTGCTCCAGGAGGCGGAGCGCCCCGTCCTGGTGGCGGGTTCGGACGTGTACTGGGAGGGCGCCTGGGACTCTCTCCGAAGCCTCGTCGAAGAGGCTTCGCTGCCGACCTTCTTGAACGGGATGGGAAGGGGCTGCCTACCCGCCGACCACCCGCTCTGCTTCTCGAGAGCCAGGTCCACGGCCTTGAAGCAGGCCGACCTCGTGATGGTCGCGGGAACGCCGCTGGATTTCCGGCTCAACTTCGGCCGGTTCGGTCAGGCTCGAGTCGTCCACTTGGTCGACCATCCGGACCTGGTTGCCCGCCACGTCGAGCTTGCTGCGTCGGCAGCAGGCCCCCTGGGGGAGGTTTTCGACGGGATCAGGACGTCGGCGAAGTTCGGGGCACGGGAGGAGTGGATAGCTTCGTTGCGTGACGACGAGAAGAAGAAGCGGGCGAAGGACGCCGAGGAGATGGGTTCGGGTGCCCGGCCTGTCAACGCTGCCAGGATTTACGGGGAGCTCAAGAAGCGGCTCGAGCGGGACGCGATAGTGATCTGCGACGGTGGGGATTTCGTTTCCTTCGCCGGAAGATACGTGGACGTCTACGAGCCGGGCTGCTGGATGGACCCGGGACCGTACGGCTGCCTGGGGACGGGAGTGGGATACGCCCTGGCGGCCAAGCTTCTCTACCCGCAACGTCAGGTAGTCGTAGTGTTCGGGGACGGCGCCTTCGGCTTTTCGGGTCTGGACTTCGACACTCTCGTCCGCTTCGACGTACCCGTGGTCGGAGTGGTGGGGAACAACGGGATCTGGGGACTGGAAAAGCACCCCATGCGGGCCCTGTACGGGTACGACGTCGCAGCTGACCTTCAGCCAGAGTGCCGGTACGACCTTGTCGTCGAGGCTCTCGGCGGCCACGGTGAGTTCGTCACCGACCCCGAAGAGATCGGCCCAGCTCTCGAGCGAGCATTCGAGGCGGGCAAGCCGGCGCTGGTGAATGTGGCTACCGATCCTGAGCAGGTCTATCCCAGGAGCTCCAACCTTGCGTGAAACACCGAGGGGGCGCGCTGGCACCAGGACGGACGGAGGAGAACGAGGCGGCTAGACAGCCTTTGCGTGAAACACCGAGGGGACGCGCGCTGGCACGCCGCTGCGGTGCGAGTGGGCTCCCGTCCTCGACTGGATCAGCAGGAGAGAAGTGCATGCCCCCTGTCGCTACGCGGAGGTTCGCTCTTGGGTGAGCGAGCGCGCTGAGGGGGTCTTCACCCCTCGAGCCAGACGCCTCTTTGCAGGCCAGGCAGCGGCTCAGACAGGAGACGGCCTCGCCCAGGCTGCCTTCGCCCAGCTGGTCGTCTTCGAGGTATCCCGAGGTTCGACTCCTGCGGCAATCGCTCAGGTTCTGGCGGCCACTCTCCTCCCTTACTCGCTGCTCGGACCCGTAGCCGGAGTGGCTATCGACCGTACTGACCGGCGCAAGGTGCTGGCGGCCTCAGCGGCGCTTCGTGCAGGACTCGTCCTGTTGGGTATCGCAGCGTGGGCGGCGCGTTCGACACCGCTGGCGCTGTTCCTGGTGCTCTCCATCACCTCGGTCGGACGGTTCCTGCTCGCTGCCAAGTCCGCAGCGTTGCCGAGGGCGATCGGTCTTAGCGAAGAGCTTCCAGCGGGCGAAGCCCCCAGCTTAGAAGGTGACCCCGGCTTCGAGGAGGCACAGGGGCAAGGGCCAAGACCCTCTCCGGCAGCCTCTCCTGGGGGCGCGCGAGGCAGCTACGAGGGCGACGCGAAACTCTCGCTACTGGCACGGGCCAACGGGTTCTCCGCCGGACTGGGGGTAGTTTCGGTATTCGTAGGGGCCATCATGGGTACGGCTTCGGTCGCGATCTCGACGCCTCTGGCCTTTGCGCTCTCTTCTGCCTGGTACCTAGCTGCATCTGCGCTGTTCGCGTCGCTGGGCGAGCTTCCCCCGGTTGGGCGCGCCCGGTCCGCCGGTAAGATCATCCCCACGGTCATCTCCGGCGTGAAGGAGGAACTGAAGCGGGCTTCGAGAGGGGAGATTGGCCTGCCGCTGGCGAGTCTCGCCTGGCATCGCGTCGCACTCGGCGCCACGGTTATCGGAGCTGTCCTTGTAGCCGACTCGGAATACGGACTCGAGCTCCCCGGATACACCGGCGCCCTTGTCGTCGCTGGCGCGGCAGCTCTAGGGGGAAGCGCTGTAGCTCCGCTGATACTGAGGCGAGCGACCTTCCGTGGCGTCTGCGCTCTGTCCTTCGGGGTCGCCGGCCTTGGTGCATTCGCTGCGGTCGTGGACCGTCGGCTGGTAACGATGGCCGCAGTCGTTGCGGGGTCTTCCTTCGCCTTTCAGGTGCTCAAGGTGGGGGTAGACTCCGTGCTGCAGGAGCGAGCACCCGACCTTGTAAGGGGGAGGGTCTTTTCCTTGCAGGACACTGCATACAACGCCTCGTTCGTGCTGGGAGCAGCGATGCTGGTTCCCGTGTGGTCCAGGCTGCCCCCCGCAGCGGCTTTCGCGGTATCCGCAGGCATGTTCACGGCCGCCGGTGTCGTGACGGGGGCATCTGCGCTCCGGGCCGGCAGGAGAGATCGAGATGGTTCCGGTAGGCAGAGCCGTGCCGGTTCCTACAGTCCGAAGGCCAGTCCGAAGGCGAGCACTCTAACGGAGTTCGGCCGCGGACGATCTCCGTCCCACTCGGAAGGGAGCAGGGCGTGGCTCGCGGTCGGTATCCTCTCGGCGTCGGTGGGGGCACTGTCCTTTCCTCGCCCGTCGTGGTGGCCGCTGGCCTTCGTGTTTCTCGTACCTCTCGTGGTGGGGATCTCTCTTGCCGCCTCACAGACCCGCGCCGGCCTCGTCGCCTGGGCTGCGGGAGCGGGGTTTTTCCTTGTCAGTCACTACTGGATGGCTCACAAGACGCTCTACTTCCAGCCCGTGATCGCCGCCTTGTTCGGCCTCACCTGGGTCCCGTGGGCTCTGGTGGCCAGAGCTGCTCTTGTCCGGGGGAGGTGGGTCGTGGCTATGGTCGGGGGACCGTCGCTCTGGGTGCTGGCGGAGTACGTGCGTTCCTGGTCCGTGCTGGGCGGTCCCTGGGCCCTTCTCGGAGCGAGCCAGTGGCGCACTCCCTGGGGGCTGGAGGCGGCATCCTGGGGCGGGGTGTGGCTGGTCGGCTGGCTCCTCGTGCTTGCCAACGTGGCCCTGGCATCAATAGTCCTGAAGGCTCTCGGCGATCGCCAAGAGCACTCTTGCATTGACCAGGAATCCGGACCTCGTGCGCGGGCTCAGGTTGCCGCCGTGCTTGGAGTGGTGACAATGGTCGGCTACGCCTGGGCCTCCTACGACCCACAGAGGGTCTCTGGCGACGAGCGAGTCCTGCGAATCGCAGGTGTGCAGCCCGGGGTGATCGACCCTGCCGAAGAGCGCTTCGCTGCAGGGGAGGCCCTTACCTACGGTCTCCGTGGAGACTTCGACCTCGTGGTGTGGGGTGAGTCGTCCCTCGGTGAAGACCCGTTCCTGCGCCCCGAATACATGGAGCGGCTGCGCCGCCTGTCGAGCACCCTCGGGGCACCTCTTCTCGTGAACGTGGACGCCAGAACCGAGAGGGGCTCCATTTACAAGACCGCCCTGCTGGTCTCCGAGGAGGGTCCTCGGGCCAGATACGACAAGCGGAGGCTCGTCCCCTTCGGCGAGTACGTCCCGCTCCGCCCGCTGATGGGATGGGTCACACGCTTTACCGACGCCGCTCGAGAAGACCGAGGGAGGGGAACCTCCGACGTCGTCATGGATGTGCCGGGGACGACCGAGGCCTCCATCGCTCCGCTCGTGTGCTTCGAGTCTGCATTCCCTGACATGTCTCGGCAGCTTGCGAAGCTTGGTGCAGACGTCATCGTTGTCCAGTCTGCGAATACCACGTTCCAGGAGAGCTGGCTTCCCGATCAACACGCCTCGTTGGCGGCCATGAGGGCGGCCGAGTCCGGCAGGCCGGTCGTTCACGCCACCATCAGCGGGGTGTCAGCGGCCTTCGACGCTTACGGGCGGCGGCTCGCATGGGTGGACGCGAACCACGTGGGGTCGTGGGCTGCAGAGGTTCCGTTGGGGTCGCGGAGGACCTTGTATGCGAGTCTCGGGGACTGGGTTCCGGTAGCATCCGCCTGTGGCGTGCTCGCGCTTGCTTTCCTTATTGCCGGACCGAAGAGCCGCGTCTTTCGGAGGTCCCGGGCCTAGTAGCCGACGCCGTGACTGGGGGAGCGCCTGGGACCTGGCTACGGGGCCTGCTCGACTCCCCTTACCGGAAAGAAGGGCCTCAGCGGCCGAAGGGCTTTCCGATCAAACCGGACAGTTTCCAGGCAGTGGAAGGTTCGATCCCTCGCAGGAGGTGAGGGGTTGGGCGCGGCCTCCTGGCGGCTTGCCAGATTGCTCGCCGAGCCCGGATCGCCGCCCACTCCGCATCGGTCCTGCGCTTCTGGCGCTGTCCGGATAGCACCGTGATCAGGGCAGCGGTGATCGCCGAGGCTTCCTCCGGCGACGGCTCCGGTTCTATGACAAAGGAGAAAGGATGACCTTCATCTGGGTGCGTTTCCTGGGCGGTGAGGGTGCCGGGACCGGAGCGGCCCCCCCCAGGTTCGGTGTCGGAGGATTTACCTGCCCCTTCCTGGCCCGGCGCTGCGCCCGGCTTTTCGGGTGAGGGCGACTCTGAGGTACCTTCCGGCCTCGGCGCCTCGGTCGCGTCGAAATCCACGCGTTCACTCACAACGGCATGTTTCCGTGCTTGCGATGGGGGAGGGACTCCCGCTTGGTGAGCAGCATCTCCAGGGCGCGGACTAACCTCGGCCTGGTCTCGGAGGGGAGTATCACCTCGTCGATGTATCCCCGTTCGGCAGCGATGTACGGGTTGGCGAACTGCCGCTCGTAGTCGGCTACGAGCTCTTGTCGGCGGGCTTCGGGGTCTTCGGCTGAGGCTATTTCTTTCCGGAAGATGATCTCGACGGCGCCCTGGGAGCCCATCACGGCGATCTCTGCGGTGGGCCAGGCGACGCAGTAATCCGCCCGTATCGACTTCGAGTTCATCACCACGTACGCGCCGCCATAGGCCTTGCGAGTTATCACGGTCATTCGGGGAACGGTGGACTCGCAGAAGGCGTACAACAGCTTGGCGCCGTGGCGGATGATCCCCCCGTATTCCTGGTCGGTCCCGGGCAAGAACCCCGGGACGTCCACGAAGGCTACCAGCGGAATATTGAAGGCGTCACAGAACCTGACGAACCGGGCGGCCTTGGTCGACGAGTCGATGTCGAGCGTTCCTGCCATCTCCATCGGCTGGTTTCCGACGATACCTACGGTGTGCCCACCCAACCTGGCGAACCCTATGACAATGTTCCGAGCCCAGTGAGGGAAGACCTCGAAGAACTCCCCGTCGTCGACCACCATCTCGATGACGTGGCGCATGTCGTAAGGCTTGTTCGGAGAGTCGGGGATTATCGTGTCCAGAGCGGGGTCGGCTCTGTTGGGGTCGTCCTGGGGCTCGTAGTAAGGAGGCTCCTCCATGTTGTTGGAAGGCAGGAAAGACAGGAGATAGCGCACCGCTTCCAGGCACGAAGGCTCGTCGTCGGCGACGAAGCTGGCCACGCCCGACCTCGAGGCGTGAGTCATGGCACCGCCAAGCTCTTCGAAGGTGACCTCCTCGCCCGTCACCGCCCTGATCACGTCCGGGCCTGTGATGAACATGTGAGAAGTCCCCTTCACCATGAAGATGAAGTCCGTCATCGACGGCGAGTAGACGGCCCCGCCCGCGGTGGGCCCCATGTTGACCGAAATCTGCGGTATCACTCCGGAAGCCTGCACGTTGCGGTCGAAGATGCGTCCGTAGCCGTTGAGACTCACCACCCCTTCCTGGATCCGGGCCCCGCCCGAGTCGTTGATGCCGATCACCGGTGCACCGGTGGCCATCGCCAGATCCATGATCTTGCAGATCTTCTCGGCGAAGACCTCGCCCAGTGAGCCCCCAAAGACGGTGAAGTCCTGGGAGAAGACAAAGACCTTCCGTCCGTCTATGTAACCCCAGCCGGTCACAACGCCGTCACCAAGCGGGCGTTCTCTGTCGATTCCGAACGCGGTGGACCGGTGCCTCGCAAGCTGGTCCAGTTCCACGAAGCTCCCCGGATCGAGGAGCAAGTCGATCCGTTCGCGCGCGGTCAGCTTCCCCTTGGCGTGCTGTTTGTCGACCGCCTTCGCCGACCCTGCGTGCAAGGCCTCGTCTCGGCGACGCTTGAGGTCTGCGAGCCTTTCGGCTGTGGAGGGCCTTTCGGTGACGTTTTCCTTGGACATCGGTAACCGCTCGGGTTCTCTTCTTCGACTACTTCTCTCGGCTAGCTCCCGCCGTCGCTGTCCTGGACCAGTTCAATCAGGGTGCCCATCCCGTCCTTGGGGTGGACAAAGGCGACCATCTTGCCTCCACCGCCCCGGCGGGGCCGCTCGTCGACCAGCTGGGCGCCTTGCTCGGTCAACTGGGCCAGCAAGCCTTCCAGGTCGTCGACGGCAAGACCTATGTGGTGAATTCCCTCTCCCCGCTTTTCCAGAAACTTGGCTGCTGGAGAGTCGGGGGAGGTGGGAGCAATGAGTTGAATGTAAGACTCGCCCACTTTGATCATCGCTTCTTCGATCTTGTCGGACTCGACATGTTCGCGCGACTCGACGACGACGCCGTAGCGGCGGCCGAGGTGGGCGAGGGCTTCGTCAATGTCTTTTACAGCAATGGCCACGTGATCGATTCTCGATAGCCTCATCAGGATCCTCCAAAGACGTCGGCCAGCAGACACTCCCACTTGGGAGACCCAGGCCAAGAGGTTACACGACCACCACCGCGCCATCCTAACGGCGCACGTCTCGAACTACCGCTGCTGAGCTCTACGCCAGCGAGTCCGGCGAAGTCAGAATGCCTTTATGCGCCGGATCGTCGAGACAGGACGCCGCGGTCGGCTCCCGGGGAAGGTGCTCCTGAAGGTAGACTACGAGGACGGAGGTGACGGCCACCACTTAACCGACGAAGTGTCGATCCGTGAGGGAGGACAGGGAAATGCCGGGATCCGTAATTCTCGAGGGAGCGAGGACACCCATCGGCAAGTTCCAGGGCGGACTTGCGAGGTTCACCGCTATGGATCTGGGAGGCTTCGCAATCAAGGCTGCGCTTTCCAGGGCGGGCGTGAGACCGGAGGACGTGGACTACGTGATCATGGGCCACGTACTCCAGGCCGGCCAGGGGCAGATCACCGCTCGCCAGGCGGCCGCCAAGGCCGGAATTCCCATGGACGTGCCTGCTCTTACCGTGAACAAGGTGTGTCTCTCGGGGATCAATGCAATTTACCTGGCAGACCAGATGATCAAGGCCGGCGATGCCGAGATCGTCGTGGCAGGCGGCATGGAGTCCATGACACAGGCTCCCTACCTGCTTCCTGGTGCCAGGGGCGGATACCGCATGGGAGATGCCAAGGTCGTGGACTCGATGATCCACGATGGCCTCTGGTGCGCCTTCGATCACTGTCACATGGGGGAGGGCTCCGACCGCAACAACGCGAGGCTCGGCATAACCAGGGAAGAGCAAGACCTCTGGGCGACGCGTTCGCACGAGCGTGCCGCTGCGGCCACCAAGGAGGGAAGACTTGCCGAGGAGATAGTCCCCGTAGAGGTCCCGCAGCGCAAGGGGGACCCCGTAGTGGTCGACAGCGACGAGGGTATCCGGCCGGAGACCACTCCCGACACGCTTGCCAAGCTCCCTCCTGCCTTCGACAAGGAGGGGACGATCACCGCGGGTAACGCGAGCCAGATATCAGATGGGGCATGTGCAGTGGTGGTCACCACCATGGCCAAGGCCGAGTCGCTCGGAATCGCTCCCCTGGCAGAGATCGTCTCCTACGGGATGGTGGCCGGCCCGGACGCGACTCTTCACAGTCAGCCCAGCCGGGCCATCTCGAGGGCTTTGGAGAAGGCGGGGATTGCGATCTCTGACGTCGACCTGTTCGAGATCAACGAGGCCTTTGCGGCCGTTGCGATTCAGTCCACGAAGGATCTCGGCGTCTCCGAAGACGTGGTCAACGTCAACGGCGGAGCCGTCGCCCTCGGTCACCCCATCGGTGCCAGCGGGTGCCGGATTACCCTCACGCTGGCCAAGGAGCTGCGCAGGCGGGGGGCGTCGGTCGGCGCTGCAGGCATCTGCGGGGGCGGGGGACAGGGCGACGCAGTCGTCTTGAGGGCGCTCTAGCACACCTGCCGAGGTCTCGTCGAGAGGGCGCCGGCTCTCGCCCGCCATCTCCGGCACCGGCGACCCGGTGCCCTTTCCCTCCGGAGGTCCGACGGGCCGCGGCCCGAATCGTGTAGCACTCCCCGAATTCCGGAAGCCGGACCAAGGAGGAAATCATGGACGTCCGAAGCCCGCACGCCCCCCTGGCTGTTCGGCCGCTCCCCGCTCGCCGGGCAGCGCTCGTCCTGGCGGCTGTGCTCGCGCTCGGTCTGGGGGCGTGCAGCAAGTCCCAGGGGATCCTGTCGGTCGCGGACAGGAACGCCTTCACCGAGTCGGCGAATCAGGCGATCGACACGATGAACTCGATACTCCAGGAGATGAACGCCCGCGCGTCGAGCGGGGACTTTTCCGGGGTCCCCGAGAAGGTGAATCCCCAACTGGCCCGGCTCGACGGGATCATCTCGGGAATGGAGTCGAAGGCCAAGGAGCTGAGCGGGGAGCCCAGGAGCGTCGCGGACCAGATGGTGGCTGCCGCCAAGGACTGGCGGAAGAACGCCGACGCAGCCCTGGCGGCGGGAGTCGCCAACGATGCGACGACCTACTCCTCCACGATGGGGGCCTTGAACGCTGCTGCCGACCGGTTCAACTCGCTGACCCAGCAGTGGAACAACATAGGAGTCAAGTAGCGACGCTGCGGTCCGGCGGGGGGTCGGGAGGCAGCACCGGTCACTTGCGTCGCCCCGACCCCCTGAGGGCTGCTCCCAAGAGCACGACCAGGGCGGCACCTATGGCCACGTACATTCCCGGGGCCGCCACGTAGGCAATCTCTCCCTCGGTACCCAGCTCGCCGGAGAGGGCAAGTTTCAGCAAGAAAGCAGACGGTACGAGTACGGCAGCCAGCCCCGACAAGCTGAGCCCCGTAGCTGCCAGTTGACTGCGAGGGAGTACCAGGCCGACCACCGCGATGACTGCCAGTACGACCGTGACGAGTGCCGCCGACAGCCATGCCATGGGGTAAGTGTCGGATACTCCCGTGACCAGCAAGGTTATCGGCAGGGAGGCCGGACGCAACGAGTCCAGAGAGGTCTCTCCTTGAACGGCCATCCACGGCATTGCAAGCGAGGCCAGCATAGCGACCACGCCGAGAGCCCCCACCACTTCTGCCACCGAGAAACCCCCCCGGGTCGCAGCTCTGGCCGTGGCCCGACTACCCCGGTAGTGGCTCTGCCCAAACCTCTGCTGCCATGGGTCTTTGACCTCGAGTGCCCTGGCCTCGTGGTGGTCCACGACCCACGGGTCGGCCGCGGCGGTGCCCGCCGTACGAGTGAAGTGAGCCGCCGGCCCTGTCCCTGCGCCGCCCGGGTAGGCCGAGGCCGTGCCCGGCAGAGGGGCTGAAGCGGTTGGCGTCCCCGTTGCGGCAGTGGTAGGAGGCTGGGAGAGGTCTTGCTCGACCGCTTCACGCAAGCTGGGAACCGCCATCATCTCCAGGGACCGCAGGGCATCTTCTCCTCGGACTCTGCGTATCCGCTCGATGATCTCCTCGGGCGACTCGGGCCCACCATACGGGTCTACCGGTTCTCCGGAGTACGGGGTGCCTTTCGTGACTGTGTGAGAAGGGGCTTCTCGAGAGGCGCTGGTGGGCCTCAGCCGGTCGCTGACGGTCTGGGTCCTGGCCTGCACTGGCAGCGGCGACTGACACGACATGCACGAGTGAGCACCCGCCGGGTTCGGGAACCCGCATGCAGGGCAGTTGGTAGTGTCGGCCATCCAGATTCCTTCCGCGAGCGTGAGTGCCACGGATATTATCGGCGTCCGCAAGTCCGGAGTGGACTCCCTGGAGGGCGCGCCGTCGGGTCCTATTCTCCCGTGGCGCACGAGGCCCGCCCTTGCAATACTGCAGGCCGAACTCGTTGGGCTAGGCTATCGCATCTACAGGGTAAGTGGAGGGTAGCTGACCAATGCCACCAGCACGATGGCAACAAGCCAGAGTACGAGAGATCATCGTGGAGACGCCCGAGACCAAGACCTTTCGGCTCGACCTGGAGGAACCGATGGACTTCCAGCCGGGCCAGTACGTCAACATCAGGTTCGAATTCGAAGACAAGGGCCGAGTCCAGCGAGCCTACTCGATCGACTCATCCCCGACCAACAAGGCCTTCGTGGACCTGACGATCCGGCGCTTCGAGGACGGCACCGTTTCGAAGCACATGTGCGACAACGTGAGTGTGGGCGATCTTGTGGAGACACGGGGCCCGTTCGGGAAGTTCGTATGGACTCCCGAAATGGGAGGCCCACTCTACCTGATAGCGGCAGGCTCCGGGATCGTGCCGTTCATGTGCATGATTCGCTACTGCGACGACCTGAAGGTCCACGACATACCCATCACGTTGCTTTACAGCTCCAAGTCGTGGGACTACATCATCCACAGGGACGAACTGGCAGAGATCGAGTCCCGCATGCCCAATCTCCAGGTGATACACACCTTGACTAGGGCACCCGACGACCCGAGGGTGTCCTACCACCGTAGGATCGACAAGGAGATGATTGCCGAACACCTTCCCCCTGACGCGCTCTGCTACGCCTGCGGACCACCGGAGATGTGCGAAAACGCCGAGGCGGCACTGCTCGAGCTTGGCGTCCCGGCCGAACGGATCAAGCTGGAGAAGTACGACTGAGCCTCGGTCGCTGAGCGGAACACCCCGGCGGAGAGGGTCGTAACGTCAAGGGTCCCGACTCCAGGGACTTCACGGACCGGGTGCACTCCCTCCGCATACGAAGGCAAGCGAGACGCTGGTGAGCCCTTCGAGGAAGACCATCTCGGCCTTTATGGTGCCCCTCGTTCCGCCGCCCGAGATCTCCACGATCGCCTTACCGTCCGCGTATGGGTGGAGCTGGCCGTCTGGGTATCGCATCGCCATCCCCACCGGCACCTCGTAGGTCCCGTCACCTCGGAAGTCCCTTATCTCGAAGTTCGACCTCCACGTCCTGTCTCCCAGCTTGGCGTCCTCGATCTCGACCCAGAAGTGGGTGGTCGGCATGGGGGAGCACAGCACCACGGCCTTGGACGCCTCGGTCTCCCTGATGCCACCGGTCGTCTTTATCGAGGTCGATGCGTCGGGAGGTACCGACTGCTGAGGCAGCTCGTTCTTGGGGATGAAGATCGGCTCTCCCGCCGGAGGCTGGATGTCCTGTGGTGGAATCACGGTGTTCTCCGGATCAGGTCGGGGAAGGTCTCGCCCCCGCGGGTCCTTGATGCCAGTGGATATCTCGCCCTCGCTTCCCTGCACCCCTTCGTTGCGTCCGTAGTCCGAACTGAGGAGAAGTGCCAGCGTGACGCCGCCGAGTACAGCGGCGACGACGACTCCCGCGACCACGAAAGCGAGCATCTTCTTGCTCATTTAAACCTCCTCGAAGGTGTTAGCCGGGGCCCTGCGACCCGGCCCGAAAAAGTGCCGGCGAGGCCTGCGACTCTCCCCCGACGCAGCGCCTCCAAAAGGTCCCCGGCTGTCCTCCTACTGCTCCTCGTTGGGGTAGGTCTCGCGGCAGCCGCTGCACCAGAGCTCTACCTCTTGCTGGGCTACCGGCTCAGGGTTCTCGATATCTTCGAAATAGACTCGACGAACGGGCCTCAGGTCCGATACGGGTGTGTCTGCCCCGCATGAACCGCACGGGGCCTGGTCCCCTCCGTCAAAGAACTCCACATCACTTGTCTTTTCGATGGCGGCCTCCAGCTCGGTTCTCGGAAATCATCTAGCTTGGCATGTACTGTGCATTGCTGGGATCAGGGCACTCGGCAGTCCGGATCCTACTGGACTTCCCTGCGCCACTCGAACGCACGCCCCAGTGTCAGCTCGTCCGCGTACTCAAGGTCGGCACCCACGGGAAGCCCGCTCGCAAGGCGGGTGACGAGCACCCCTCGCGGCCTCAACTGCCTTGCAAGGTACATGGCGGTGGTTTCGCCTTCCACGTTGGGGTTTGTGGCTACCACCACTTCCTTGACACCTCCCTCTTCTACCCGCCTTATGAGTTCCGCAATCCTGAGCTGCTCGGGGCCTACGCCTTCGATCGGGTTGAGCGACCCACCAAGCACGTGGTAAAGCCCTCTGTATCCACCGGTTCGTTCGATGGCGAGGATATCCTGGGGCGACTCGACCACGCAGATGATCGTGCTTTCCCGCCGAGGGTTAGAGCAGACCGAGCAGAGCTCGCCGGCGGCGTAGTTGAAGCACTTCGAGCAGATGGAGATGGAATCCCTAACCCCCTCCAGTGCCGAGATGAGTTCGTCGATCTCGCCTCGCCCTCTCCTAAGGAGGTAGAAGACGACGCGCTGGGCTGTCTTCCGACCGATGGTGGGAAGTCGGGAGAGCCTATCGATGAGGTCTTCGATGGGAGGTTCGAACACGGATCTCGTCGCTCGGGCTATCAGGAATCGTCTTGGGTCCAGCCAGTCGTACCCTCGTCAAAAGGGGCGTTCTCCCGGTCGGGTGAGGCCCCAGTTGACGAATCCTCCTCGACGCCGCCGGACCACAGCGGGTCAAGGCCTCCGACCGCATCCAGCCCTGGAATCGAGCTCAGCCCGGGTACGGAGCTGAGGGCAGCCAGGCTCTCGCCGGTCGCTCCGGTGGCAAGGTCCTCCACCTTGGAGACGGCGTCGTTGACCGCTGCTGCTATCAAGTCCTCCAGCATCTGAAGGTCCTGGGGGTCCACGCACTCAGGGTCGACCTTGACGCCGACCACCGTGTGGTCTCCCCGCATGGAGACCTCGACCATGCCCCCTCCGGCACTCCCGCTTACCACCCGTTCTCGGAGTTCCTGCTGTGCCTTTACTAGCTCGTTCTGGATTTGTCGCACCTGGCCGAGCAGAGCATCGAAGTCGAGCCCACCCCCAGCCATTTTCCCCGCGCCTTTCCTTGTCGGCTGGGCGAGGGGGGCTCTGGGTGTTCTCTTTCGTCTGGGGTTCTTTGCCATCGTCAGGGTCGCTCCGATTCGTTCGCTGGCTCTATGGGAATGGCTCCTAGCTCGGCCATCAGCAACCTCTCGACCACCTCGGACTGGGAAGGCTCCGAGCCGGGGCTCACCTTTTCCTCCGACACCGCTCCCGTAGGGGCCACTGACTCCGGGGCCACCCCTGCCACCTCGTCGTGCGCGCCGTCCTGTCTCTCTGCGGGGTCTTCATCGCCGGCTTCCTTCCCGCTTGCGGCGAGCCGGGAGACCACCTTCAAAGGGCGTCCGAATGCGCCTACCACGACCTCTGCTAGCTGGTGACCAAGGCGCTCGGCGCTTCTTGCGTGGTACTCGTACCTGGCAGGGAATTCGAGTACCAGCGTGGAGCCCTCGATACTAGCCGGTCGACCCTCCTGGAACACCGCGTGCGCCTTCATCTTCTTCTGTTCTTTCAGGGCGCTCAAGAACCGCCTCCAGGCACCTTCGAGGTCGATCTCCGAGTCGTCGGGCGCTTCTGCTGTCGACGTTTGGGCACCGGTTTTGGGTGGGGGAGTTTCCGAGGCGGAGGCGGGAGGACCGCTCGAGGCATCCGAGGCTGAGATAGGCGCTCTGGCGGTCGCCTTGTCGCTGGTGGGCGACCTTGTTTCCTCCCTGACCGCGCGCAGGTCCCTCGAGATCCTAGCGACCTCGGCTTCGAGTGCCTCCACGCGCCGGGCGACCTGTCGAGTGTCCGGAACTTCTTCGGGTCTGCACATCCGCACGACGCCCAGCTCGAACGCGAGACGCGGCGGGCTACCGGAAGCCATGGAGGCCAGCATCTCTCCTGCTATCTCGAGGCAGCGCAGGATCGAAGGCCGTCCAAGGAGCTTGGCGATTTCGGCCAGCTCCCTCGCGCCTTCGGAGTCCACTGCCGCCACGGCCTGGGTCTGGCGGGAAGGGAGGTACGAAGCGATCATCAGGTCCCGCAGGTATGCGGCGAACCTGTTCGCGAAGGCCCTGAAGTCCTTGCCGAGATCCGCGACCCTGGTGGTCGTCTCCAGGCATTTCTCGATGTCGCCTGTGGCAATAGAGCGGGCGAGGTCTGCCGAGAGCCCGGCGTCGTCGTCGCCCAGGACGGAGGCGACGTCGGCCAAAGAGATCGACTTCCCCGTGGCGGCAAGGAGCTGGTCGAGCAGCGACAGGCCGTCGCGGGCTGAACCACGGGCCAGAGTGGCCACGCGCTCGATGGCCGCTCGCTCGAATTCGATCCCCTCGCGCTTGCATATGCTCGCGTAGTGGTCGGCCAGCTCAGCAGGGGGGATCAGTCTGAACTCGAAGTGCTGGCAGCGCCCGGCGATGGTGGGGGGAACCTTGTTGGGTTCGGTGGTGGCCAGGACGAATACGACGTGCTCGGGAGGCTCTTCCAGGGTCTTCAGCAGGGCGTTGAACGCATGGGTAGAGAGCATGTGGACTTCGTCGACGATGTAGAACTTCTTGCGCGCCATTGCCGACAGGCCGGTGGGCACGTTCGACAGGAAGTCCCGCGTCTCTTCTACCTTGGAGTGCGTGGCGGCGTCGATCTCGAAGACATCCGAGAAGGTTCCCGCTGCGATCTCCCGGCACGGCTGACACTCTCCGCAAGGCTCGGGGGTCGGCCCTTTCTCGCAGTTGACGGCCTTGGCGAGGATTCGGGCGGTGGAGGTCTTGCCCGTACCCCTCGGACCCGAGAAGAGATATGCGTGAAAGACATGCCCACGCTCGACCGCGTTGGCGAGGGTCTTCGCCACGTGGGGCTGGCCGACGAGTTCGGAGAAGGTCTGCGGTCTGTACTTCTGGTAAAGCGAAGAAAACGGCATTCTCCGAGACCTTACCTGCGATCGCGCCGCCTATCGAGCCGGAGTGGGACGTGTGGTGGCCGTGCACCCGCCCTTGCCCGCTTCCGCGTGGGCGCTTTCCGGCGGGCGACTGGGCCAGGAGCTCCTGCGGCACCCGGCATCACCTGCTTAGAGCTGCTTCCTTCCGGACCTGACTCGGTTCGCAGGGTGCCGTCGCGCAGGACCCGACCGTCGATGCCGACCCTACCGTAGGCCACCCACACTTCCACGCACGCAGGCGGGAATTCGGCCCGGCATGAGGGGATTTCCGGTTCAGGGCACCCCTAGCTCCCCGCCTAGCACGGCCACCCAAAGTATAGGCGTCCCAAGGAGGCCGCCTGGCAGGTTGTGGTAAGGCGCCAGCAGATGAGCGGGTTCAGGGAGGCTACGTGCTCCCGCTCCGACAGCTGGGCCACCAGGGCAGCAGATCGGCGGGTTCGGGGAGGCTACTACTGCCTGGGTTCGAATAGGGCGGGAGAAGACGAGGGTTCTTCCTTCGCGTAGACAATAACGTCTCCACGAACCCTGGCGAAGGGCGTCAGGCGATGGGGCTCGCACCCGCTGTCGAGGATGTGTCGTACGGTCCATCCCCGTACCAGCAGCGCATCCGAGATGAGCTGCCGGTGACAACGCCACCACACAGCCTCAGCACACATGAGTGCGATTCTCTGTTGTCGAGCGGTAGCCTCCACCATTGCCAGCACGCTCCGGAACTCTGCGGTGGTCATGAAGTCTGCGTATCCTCTGAAGGCACCGACTCTCCATCCGCTGTTGGGCGAGTCGGGTTCCGGCTTCCGGTAACCACCCAGAGTTTCGAGCCAGGAATACTCGATCCCCACCTTCCGCAGCGAGTCGGCGAGGGGCTCCTTGTTGAAGTGCGGGAACTTTCGTGAGGACGGCCAGCGACGCACGTCGACCAACCGCTCGATCGAGTGCTCCCGCAGCAACGACACGAACCACTCGATTGCCCGAGTGGAGTGGCCGACTGTGTGGACGACGCCCTTTTCCTTGCAGGCCCCGGGTGCGCCCGATTCGGGCGCCAAGGTCTGATCCTTGCGGTCAGCCCGAGGGTCCGGCAGGTTGGAATGTCTGCAGGAGCGGGATCTGTCCACGTCGCGCGGAGGGGGAGGGATTCGAACCCTCGAGGGGCGTAAACCCCTACACGCTCTCCAGGCGTGCGCCCTAGGCCGGACTAGGCGACCCCTCCTTCCAGGGCACGTACCGGGGAGCAGCGCTACCGCAGTAGTGCCCACGGGCTCCCTGGCCGTCCGGTTTAGAGTAGTTGGCCATTCGAGGGACGCGTTGGGAAATAGCGACAGGTGACCGACGAAGAGCTGATGCGCCTTGCCCTGGAGGAAGCGCGCGCCGCCGCGGAGGCAGGAGAAGTCCCGGTGGGCGCGGTGGTCGAGAGGGACGGACGGATTCTGGCCCGGGCCCACAACATGAGGGAGACCGCTGCGGACCCCACCGCCCACGCGGAGATACTTGCATTGAGGAGTGCCGCTGCCTTGCTGGGCACGTGGAGGCTGGAGGGAGCCACCGTCGTGGTGACCCTCGAGCCGTGTCCGATGTGCGCTGGAGCGCTCGTGAACGCAAGGGTGCAACGGTTGGTTTACGGATGTCCTGACCCGAAAGCCGGGGCGGTTTACTCCCTTTACAACGTCGTCTGCGACCCCAGATTGAACCACGAGGTCGAGGTGGTGGACGGCGTCCTGGGTGAGGAGTGTGCAGCGGTCCTGGGAGACTTCTTCAAACAGAGGAGGCGCAATTGATGCGAGGTCGCAGATGCGAGAGGACGTGAATGCGGTTTTGAGGGAGGCGGTCGTGGTTGCCAGCTGTGCCGGCGCCGCCCTGGCTCCTCCTGTACGGAGGCTTGACGACTGGGCTTTCAAGTCGCTGCATACGGCGATGGCCGCCACTCGGAGGCGGCGGGTTCTGTGGTGGCTCCTCTCTCAGGCGGGATGGTTCGGGTCGGCGGTGATCTGGTCGGCGTTTCTGGTCAAGACAGGTAGAGGAAGGGCCGGACTCAGGCTGATCGTATCGGCAGCTCTTGCCTGGTCGGCAGCGCAAGCCCTGAAGAAGGCGACAGGGATCGAGCGTCCGTGGGACCGACTGGAAGGGGTCCGGCGCACAGGCGGCATCCCTACCGGCTCATCGTTCCCAGCCGGACATCCGTCGGTGGCTGCGGCGGTGGCTGCCGCAGTCCGAAAGGACCCCGCGGTCCCGCTCTCCTTGCGCGGGACGTTGCTTGTCTTGTCCCTCCTGGTGCCCCCCGCTCGGATAGGAGTCGGCGCTCATTACCCACTTGACGTCGTCGCCGGTTACTTCCTGGGAGACATGGTGGGAAGGCTGGTGCGCACCGCCTCCCGCTGAGCCCGAGCCCCGGAAGGGTCGTCTCGTTGCCGGGATCGGTCGGGTTCAGCCAAAAGTGGCCGGGCTCATAAGGCAGGAAGCGGTGGTGGTGGCGACGCTACACTGCGACGCTGGAGGAGTCGCCTAGGCTGGACGATGGCGCCGCACTCGAAATGCGGTAGACCCGCAAGGGTCTCGTGGGTTCAAATCCCACCTCCTCCGCCACGTTGGCACCGTTGCGGACTGACCTTTTCCGCCTTGTCGAAAATGTGAAGTACGAGAGGGTTTCGCAGCCGGCTTGTCCGCCGGCTGTATTCCATTTCGCTCTACCCGCGAGCCGGGTGCTATCGGCCTGCGACGCTGCCGGGCCCGTCTCTACGGCAGGGCCCCCGTCACCCGTTCCAGGACCTCTGCAGCAGCGACTCCCTCGCCACGGGCGATCCCGGCCAGCGCGCCTTCAACCCCGGCCACGGCTTGGGGCAGATCACCCGAGTCGGGACTCTCGTCACTCGAGAGCGAGACGAGAGCCGCTCGTACTTCCCGCTCGACCGGAGCATTCTCAGAGTGCGCGACCCGTAGCGAGTTCGCCGCCCACCTCAGAGCCGAGTCGTAGAACTCGACCGGGCTGGGGGGAGCCGAACAGCCGGGGGGTTGGGTAATCGGGGCCGCGTAGCCTGGGTCTGGGGCCTGGTCCGCGCCGCGGCGGAAGGGGACCGTCAGGGCCGCGGCAGCCATGCCTGCGGCCACGGACGATGCGGCCAACCTCCGCTCCCGGCTCCAGCCGATGCCGAATGGCCCCGGTCCAGCCCGGTCCTGGTTGCCGGAGGCGGCGTCTACGCCGTCGGCGGGACCGCCAACAGAAGCGGTCCCACCCCCTCCATGTGCGAGGGATGTTTCGTACAGGTACTGGGCGAAGCGTTCGTGCCAGGCGACCAACGAAGCCATGGCCTGCCCCGAGGCCTCAGCATCTCCCGAGCAGATGCTCGAGAGCATCCGATCGAGATCCTCGGTCATTTCCCGCAGGTAGGCTGCGAGGACCGGTGCTCTGGCCTCGCCCCAGACGATCTGCATGAAGCTTTCGAAGACGGCCTCCCCATCGGCGGTACCGTCCGATGCGACATCTCGGTCGGGATCATCGAAGTGAAGCATCTGCAGCTGGGCACGACGCCAGGCATTCCAGGAAGCAGTGAGGGGTAGCTCCTGGTCCGCCCTCAGAGATGCGGCAAGAGTAGTGGTGATGACCTCGTCTGCCATCGCCAGCAGGGTGACGGCTCTCGCCCGCAACCCCGATGCCTCCCCCTCCCCTTCGGACGCCTCTCCGCTTTGAGGGCTCTTCGAGCCCACCCGACGGGAGTGGGCCGAAAGGATGTACGAGGCAGCCTCGAGGCCCGCAGCAAGGTAGCCCGCTCTTGCGACGCTGTCCGGGTCTAGGGGCTGCACGAGGTAAGGATTCGCCCCGCCACCCTCGGGCACCGGGGGGGAGACCGGTGGAGAACAGGAGGCCCCCATCACGAGAACGAGCATGAGGGCGGCGACGGGCCCCGAAAATTTCCGAAAAAAAGAGCAAGGTGGCGAGGGGGGGAGCCACCTTGCTCTCGAGTCAGAGAGATCCGGCGCTAGGCGCCGAACCAGCTCTGAATAACCTGTGCGAACATCATATCGCCGCTGATCGTGAGCTGTCCAGACATAAAGAGCTGCATGCCGTCCGCCTTCCCGGCGACCATCCGCAGCCAGTTCGGGAAGCTGAGCTGGAGCGTGACTCGTGGGTTCTCTCCCGGCCCTTCCTTCAGTTCACACTTGCCATCGGCGACGTTCATTGAGTACGAGATCGTCTCGTCGGGAGTGGTGATGTCGTACTGTATCACCGCCGACTGACCCGCTGCCTTGTCAGGCTGGAAGCGGGCCACCATGCCCTCGAAGATCGGCGTGAGGATGGTCTTGTAGCCCTGGGCCTTACCGACTTCGTTGATCTCGTCATCGGACTTGCCCTCGACCAGCTCAGCAAGCTGGGCCCTGGGATCGTTTTCCGCCATGGCTTTTCTCCTTTCGGTATGGGCTTTGACGTCACCGTCTACACCTGTAGTTCCCGGGAAGTAAGAAGCACCGAGTCCGGTCACCCTTCCGACGCAACCGCCGGGCCGCTCCGCAAGCGACCCCCCAGCTTGACCAAGAGCGGCGTCAGCGTTCGGGATCACGCTTTCTGGCGCTCCCGACCCCGGGCTGGGGGCGAGACGCGACATGGAGACTATATTTGAATCGCGAGCGCCTGTAAAGAGGGGGTTACTTAGTGGTAACAAATCGGCCGACGGTGGAGCAGGGAGAGCCGGACGACACGGCTCAGACGGAGGGATCTTCTTCCCCCGGCAATTCCCCTCTTCAGGGACCTGTCAGCCGCTCCGAGCACGAAGTGCCGGCCGGTCCCGGGGGACTCACTTCCCCCCAGGAGTGGCGTGCCGGCAGTCTGCTCCGCGAGATCTTCGAGGCGGGCGCAGGGGCCACCGATTCGGAATCGGCAAGACGCCAGCTCGCTGCATTTCTTCAGGCTGTAGGCGTCTCCGAGGACGAGTTTCGCTCTGCTGCCGAGAGCGGTACCCTGGACGTCCTCGTCATGGAAAGGGTACTGCTGCCGGGTGGGCGCAAGTACTCGATCGAAGACGCGGCCGCACTCACCGGGGTCCCCGTCGAGATGGTCTCCAGGATCTGGCGGTCCATGGGATTTCCCGAACCCATGTCGACACGTGAAGTCCAGTTGACCGACGAAGACGTCGAGATGCTGTCGATCGCAAAGCGCTACATGGACCGAGGGGTCGACCCCGAGCTGCTCATCCAGTTCATCAGGACCGTAGGTTCGGCTCTTTCCCGTATCGCCGATGCCGAGGTCGCTGTCGTCAGGACGGTCGGAGAGGCGTTCGCTCGGGGAGAGATAGGGAGCAGGCTCGCTTCGGAGGGCACGCCTCCTGCCGAGCTGGGGAAGGTACTCGTCGACCTCGTCAGAGAGAGGGATGCCGAAATCAGGAGGCTCCTCGACTACGGGCACCGCCGCCACCTCGTCTTCGCTACCAGGCGGGAGATCTCCTGGCAGCCCGGATCGAGGGCGGGCCTCGAGACGGGAGTCGTCGGCTTCGCCGACCTCGTGGGATTCACGGCCATGAGCCAGCAACTGGACCCGGCCGAACTGGCGGAGATGGTCGAGAAGTTCGGCTCGCTCGCTTACGAGCTCGTCTCCTCGCGGGGCGGACGGGTGGTCAAGATGATCGGCGACGAGGTGATGTTCGTCTTCGAAGATTCCGCTTCGGCCGCCAGGGCGTCTCTGGACCTGGCCGAGGCGTACTCCTCCGACGAGGAGCTGACCTCGGTGAGAGTGGGCATGGCCTCCGGCGAGCTTCTGGTTCTGGACGGCGACTACTATGGCCCCGTGGTAAACCTGGCCAGCCGGATCGTCAATATCGCCCTGGCCGGCACCGTCGTCGTGTCGGAGAGCCTGAGCGAGCAGCTTTCGGGCGAAAGCGAGTTCGTCTTGCGCCCCATGCGCCCCCGGAGGCTAAAAGGCATAGGAGTGGTGCGCCTCTGGGTACTCCGGCGTCCGGGAGCCCAGCGACCGATAACGGCAAGAGACCTCCGTCAGCTTGGAACCCAGACAGTTGCGGAGATCCTCGGTGAGGGGGTCTGAGGCCGGCATGCGGGTAGCCACGTGGAACGTCAATGGCATACGGGCTCGACTGGACCGGGTGCTCGAGTGGATCGAGGCAAGACAGCCCGACCTGTTAGCCCTGCAGGAGCTGAAGACCGACGAGGACAACTTCCCCCACGACGAACTGAGGAAGACCGGCCTCTTCGTTCTCGCGCACTGCCAGAAGGGCTGGAACGGAGTCGCTCTCCTGAGCAAGGAGAAGCCGGTCCTTATCGAGGAAGGCCTCCCGGGTTTCGAGGACATGGGCGCTCGGCTTATCGCTGCCGATGCCGGGGGGATAAAAGCTGTCAGCGTCTACGTCCCCAACGGCAAGGAAGTCGGCCACGAAGATTTCGGTAAGAAGCTCGCCTGGCTGTCGGGGTTGAGGGACTACGTGGCAGCTACGTTCGATCCGGAAGACCGACTCGTGGTCGCCGGTGACTTCAACGTCGCGCCTGAGGACATTGACAGCTACGACCCGGAGAGTCTCGCAGGTACCATTTTCCACACCGGAGAGGAAAGAGCCGCTCTGGCGAATCTGCTCGATTGGGGGCTAGTGGACGCCTTCCGCCGTGCCAACCCCGACGTCCAGTTCTTCACCTGGTGGGACTACAGGGGCGGCAACTTCCACAAGAACCTGGGGCTAAGAATCGACCTTTTGCTGGTCACCGAGCCGCTTGCAGACCGTATCGAGTCCGTCTGGGTGGACAGGGATTTCAGGAAGGGACCAAAGCCCTCCGACCACGCCCCGGTCGTGGCCGACATCTCTTTTCCCTAGGAGGCCCCAGGGCTCTTAGGGTGGGCTGCCCGCCGGGCGAATCTGCCCATCGCGGCGTCGGCGATCCGCGTCGGCAAGAGCCTGCCCACCTCCGCGGCCCAGGCCGGCAGCGTCACCCTGTAACGGGCCTTGGGACGGGCTTCGGTGGCGGCGCGGAAGATCACCCTGGCGACCGACTCGGCGTCCTTGCGAAAGAGGTCAAGGGCAGAGCTGCTCCCCTCCTGGTAGCGCCCCACCGCATCTGCTCGCTCCGGGTCTTCTTCTCTCAGCCGGCGGGTCACCCTCTCCAGCTCTCTTCGTGATCGCTCGCCAAAGGAGGTAGCGATCGGGCCGGGCTCGACGAGACAGACAGAGATCCCGAAGTCACGGAGTTCCAGGCGCATTGCATCCGAGAGCGCCTCCAGGGCGTACTTGGACGCGCAGTACGCACCGAGGTTGGGGGTCACGATGCGCCCTGCAGCCGACGAGACATTCACGATGCGTCCCTTGCCGAGGGCTCTCATATCGCCGAGGGTCGCCCGGACGACGCGGTGTGCTCCGAACACGTTCACGTCGAAGAGCTCCACCAGCTCGGCTGTGGAGATCGCGTCCACGGGGGCGGGGATGCCGAAACCGGCGTTGTTCACCACGGTGGCGATCGGACCGAGTGCCTCACGGGCTCTTTCGACTGCCCTCATGACGGACGATTCGTCCGTAACGTCGCACTCGATTGCCAGGAAATTCTCGTCCTGAAGGTGTTCGATCGAAGAGAGGTCTCGGCCGGTCGCCGCGACGGCGAAGCCGCGTGACCTGAAGTACTCGGCAGTGGCCCTGCCTATCCCTCTCGTCGCACCGGTGATGAATACGCTGGTCCGTCCCTCTTCGGACATGAGTCGACCTCCTCACCACGCGCTTCCTCTCGGACAGTCTCGACATCTTAGGCCGGACTCGGTTTCCTCGAATCGACCGAGAAGGTGGGACAATACCGCTGCCCGGTACAGGGCTGTGCGGTCCCGCAGTGGTATGGGGCGGCGAGGATCTGGCCAGGGCTGGACAAGAGGACTTACCAGAAGGCGACAGGAGGACGACTTGGCGCGCAACATGGACAAGTGGCTCGGGGACGGGGGCATGCCGTTGCTGTCGGAGCTTGGGGCCGCGATAACCGGATACGAGGAGGGTAGGGCTCAAGCAGAGTGGGTTCCGACGGCGCTTTGTTGCAACCCTCAGGGCTTCGTCCAGGCGGGGACCTTCACGGTAGTGCTGGACGCAGTGATGAATTTCGCAGTACTTGCAGGGCTCGATCCCGGAGAGACCACGGCTACTCTGGAGATCAAGACGTCCAACCTTCGCCCGGCCACGGAAGGCAAGCGCCTGAGCGTCGAGGGCAGGGTGGAGCGCTACGGCTCGTCGGTTGCATTCACATCGGGAATCGTGCGAGACGAGGCCGACAGAACCGTGGCGCAGGCGACGGGCACCTTCTTCCTCAGGCGTAACAGGGACTGAACGGTGCCTGGAGCCTGGCCAGGCTCCCTCGCTCCCGAGCGTCAGCGGTCTGGCCCGGAGCCCTCGCCCCCGAAGAGGGCGAGTGAAGCCGTGAAGCCGTGCAAGAAGTTCTTCTTGCCTACCGGACCTATCTCGCCGGCGCAGAAGAACCCCGCCAGGGGAACCCCGCCAAGCATCTCGGAGGCGACCGAAGCGTCGTGGTGGGGGGTTCCGAAGAAGGGCGTGCCTCTGCCGTTGCATGTGAAGAGAAGGGCCGCCTCGGCCTGCTTACCCGAAAGAAGGGCTACCAGATCCTGGTGGGAGGCCTCGGCGTCTCTGACGTGAAACTGGACGGTCCTACCCACCTCTATCACGTCTCCGACGGCTATCGCGCCGCTATCCTGGTCGGCCGCGACCACGTTTCGGATCACGAAGTCACCCCGCTGGAACTCGACCTGGTTCTCGTCTGCCACCACGCCTATATGGAGGCCCCGGAAGGCGAGTCTGGACTCGGGCTCGCCTGCAGACAGCGACTCCTTGAGCCTCTCGGTCGCCGGCTTGCCACCCAGTTCGTAGATGACGTTTCCCTCTGCTCTGGTCACCACGTAGGGTTTGCCGATCGGGCTGCACCCCTGGGACACCACGGTCTGGACCGGTATGCCTGTAAGGATCGCCCCCACTGCTCCCTCGGAGGTAATCGTCCTGTCGAGGACGAGCCTGTTCTGTCCTGGCGCCCTTCCTGCAGAGGCCAGGCCGCCTGTCGTCAAGAGCGAAGGATGGTCACGGTTGATCCGGTCCAGGAACGCCCCCACCGGAAAGCTGAAAGGATCGGCCAGCAGCAGGACAGAAGCACCATCGGGCACCGTTCCTGGCCAGCCCAGAATTACGATGTCGTCTCCGCTCGGAATCGCCTCCATCAGCAGTGGCTGCACGCCGAGGGATTCGGAGGCGATACAGAAAAGGGCGATGGCCGGACCCTCCTCGATCTCGGTGCATCCGGCGACGACCCCTTGGGCGGAGGCTCCTATCAGCGTGCGCGGCTTCAGGATCTCGTGGCAAGAGTCGACGATCTCTCGAAGCGATCCCAGGTGGTACTCGCTTACGAACAGCACGGCCAGGCTGGGAGTGGAGGTCTCCAGCACGTCGATAACCTGTCCGAAGACCTCTCCAGCGGCGGCTGCGGGATCCGGGTGGTTGGAGCTACCGGATGCGTATCTGTCCATCTGCACCAGTCTGCCGGCGGGTTCGGGCTAGCGAGGTACCCGCTCTTCGAGTTCCGGAAGTTCCTGGTTCCCCTACTGGACCGGAACCGTGTCTCTCATTGCGTTCCAGCTTACAGACCCGTGAGCTAACCGACGGGCTTGAGGAGGCCAAGCGAGATGTCCCTGATCTTCAGCCGTGAGGCCGCCCGGATCATCAACACGGAGAGTGGCTCCAGGTATCTGCAGGAGGAGATCGGCCCCAGGTCGCAAGGCTCGAAGCCAGCTTCCTCGATCAGTTCCTCTGCGGTCCGCTTTGCCTCCGGATCGCCCCCGCAGTAGAAGACCACCGGTTTTATCCCGCCGAAGAGGTCCTTGGTGGCTGCTATCACGGTGGCGGGAAGGGCGTTGAAGGCTGCGACCGTCCGAGCGCCTCTTGCGCGAGCGGCAATCTCTTCTCCCGCTGAGGTGGTGAGACCGATCTCCAGTTCCCCGTTCTCTCCGATCGGGTTTACCGTCTCCAGCAGCATCTTGCCCTCGAGGTCGCCCATGAGCTCCAGTGCCTGGGGCACCTGAGCCCACTTTGCCGACAGCAAGAGGACCTCGCAGGCCTCAGCGGCTTCCCTGGGCGTCCCCCACGATCCGTTAGGCCCCAGCTCCGATGCCAGTCTCCTTAGCTTCTCTTCGCTGCGGGAGAACGTGAAGAAGATATGGTGGCCTGCCCGCGCCCACTTGCCGGCAAGCGCCAGTCCTATCTGACCTGGACCTACGATTCCGATCTTCAGGGGAGGCTCCTTCCCGCCGTAGCTCAGGTGGGTTTTCGATCAGAGCCGAGCCCACTCATTCTGCCCCTGCAAGCGACCCCCCTTCCAGCCTGCCCTGGTGGGAGGCCGAGAAAAGAGATGGACCACACTAACCGGGTCGCTGCTCGCGATCGCGCCGTGTTTGGCAGATGGCGGCGGGGAGAGGAGACACCCCGTACGGACGGGATAGGAAGGCGACTCGATATCCGACCGGTCGAGGACACGACAGGCTCCCCGTACGGACGGGGTAGGAAGGGCTCGGTACTCGTCAGTCAAGGCGCCATGCGGCAGCGGCCGGAGGATCGCCTCTCTTCTTTCGTGGCGAGCTCGAACTCGGCGGAGGGAGAGGGATTCGAACCCCCGGTGGGTTGCCCCACAATGGTTTTCAAGACCATCGCCTTAGTCCGCTCGGCCATCCCTCCGTGGGAATTCTAGGGACGCCGCCTGCTTCCGGTAGGGCCCATTTGCGAGGCCACTCGAGCGGGGTATCAGGCGGTGCTGCTGGGCCGCCCAGGAGGTGCTTGCCTGTAGGGGGCAGTCAGTCTCCACCGATCTCTACCGACCCCCTCCGTTCTGCCTCATCTGCCTCAGCGGAGTTGCAGCGCAGTGCCGGGGATCGTGGATTCTTGGTGGGGCGGCCCAAGGATTTGCGTCCGGGCACGCAGGCGCGGCAGCGTTCCGTTACCTGCCCCCGTCTCCTTCGAGCGGAGGTGCAACCGGCTTTTCCGGCATTTGGAGGGTCAGTTCATGGAGCGAGAAGTCGACGGAAACCGGGATTTCGAGTCGTCCTGGGTTGCAGGCCTCTCAGGCCTGATGCTGATGGCCGGGGGGCTCAGCCTCCTGCTGTGGCCCTCGGTTACGGTAAGGGTCCTCGCCTCCGGAGCAGGAACCGCCTTGACATTCGCCGGCGCACTCACGGCACTTGCCGCTGTCGGCGCTGTCCACAAGAACTACCACTGGGCCCCGATGGCCGTGGAGTCCTTGTGGTTTACGGCCTTGGGACTGAGCATGCTCACCGTCGGGGAGACGACGGTTCGTGCTCTGGCAGTTGGTACAGGGGTGTTCCTCGTGGTGGGGGGGTCGGTCCAGATCGTCTCGGCTGCGACCCTCGGCACTTATCTGAGCCGTAACGGGCGGCACCTAGTTCGGGGTCTGGTCGCCCTCGGCACGGGGGTCGCAACCGTTGCGCTTGCCGGAGAATCTCCTGGAGCCCTGGCAATCGCACTAGGCGCCTGGCTGGTCGCAGCCGGGGTCCTGAAATTCCTGCACGCTTTGGCGGGAGGTTACGCCCGCACCGACCCTGCCATATCGGACTAGCCGAACCTAGAGCAAGGACCGGCTCCCATCTCGCCGTACCATCGAGGCCTGGTCTTCCAGGTCAGGGGATCCGGGTTGCGGTGGCAGCCTGAGTTGTCGCCTCACAGGACAAGGCGTGGTACCGCCTACGCGCCTTTTCCAGGGACCCGTCCAGGCGCCGGAGCTCGAATGCCTGGTGGAATGCCGCTTCCTCGGGGCGCTGTCCGTAAGTGCAATCCGCCCACAGGCCTTCGAGGAAGCCTCTTGCGGTGGCGAACGCACTTTCGGGGTGGCCCCTCAGGAGCTGACCGATCGAGGCGCGTAGCCATCTGCCAAGGAAAACCCGTGCGGCGTGGACGAAGACCTGCGGGAGAGAACCGTGCCTTCTTATCAGCCAGCCGGTATTGCGGCTGACATAGTAGCTCCGTGCGGCGGGAACGGTGGAAGTGGAGCTGCTCTCCTGGTGGACGACCCTGGAGCTCGTGACGACCACGGTCTTCCAACCCCTTCTTACGGCCCTCATCGACCAGTCCGACTCCTCGCCGAAGAGGAAGAGCTTCGGGTCGAACACGCCTACTTCCCGAAGAGCATCGTTTCGATAGAGGGCGCACGCTCCACAGTGAAACTGGACCTCGGCCCTCAGCCCCGGCTCCGGTATTGCCTTCCCGCTCGGGCCATCCGGTATGACGCAAGCGCGCCACATGTCGAACCTGGAACCTGCGTTTGCCCACAAGAGCCGGTCGTCCTCGTAGACCAGCTGGACAGGACCCGCAACTGCGGTATCCGGGTGCTCGAGGAGCTCCTCGACCAGGGGGAAGAGGAAGCCCTCGCTGACGAAGCAGTCGTTGTTGACGACCAGGGCCGCAAAAGCGTCGGGATCTTCGAGCACGCGGAGCAGTCCGGCTGCGTTCCCCCCGGCGTAGCCGAGGTTCAGGGGTAGCTGGAGGTGGTGATGAAAGGGAAACTCTTCCCTGAGTCGGTCCGCCGACCCGTCCTCCGAGCCGTTATCGACGATGAGGATCTCGAGGTTGGGGTACCCGTCTTTCTCCAAAGCGCGGACGCAGTCGACGGTCATCTCGGCGTTGCGCCAGTTGAGGACGACGGCCCATACCCTCGGCCAGATCTTCCCGGAGGGGTCGATCGGCGATGCGGTGGAAGCCGGCGAGTCGTGCAACCTGGGGCTCCGGGCGCTCTTGGGGGTCGGATCCATTCCGGTAGTGGGCAGAGTATATCCGCTCCCGGGCGCTCGTGCATGGGGGACTGGGTCAAACGGACTAGTCAGTCGGCACCGACTGTGTGGGCGGCGCGTGCCTGCCGACAGTGTGGGTCTTGACGGCCTCGCAGATAACCCTGTGAGCCAGTGCGGCCGGGCAGAAACCTGTCGTCTCTGCGGTCTCGTGTGCTGGATCGCGACAGAACCCTGTGAGCCAGTGCGGCCGGGCAGAATACCCTTAGTGTTACGGTTGAGTGTAGCGGACCGGTTGAGAGCTGATAACGACCGCCCTCGGTCGGATCCGATGGGGAACTTCGGAGGGGTCGCCTAGTCCGGTCTAGGGCGCCCGCCTGCTAAGCGGGTTGGCGGGTAATTCCGCCTCGAGGGTTCGAATCCCTCCCCCTCCGCCACAGCTGATCGTTAGCCGGGCCGCTGTCTGACGATCAGGTGTGTAGAGACACTTGTCGAGGCCGGGGGATCTCCGCATGGACCTTCAGGAGGGAGATTCCGCGTCGGCCGGCGGAGTGGACTTCGTAATAATTTGTCTTGCGCGCCCCTGTAGGGGCGTGCGGGTGCGCTCGTAGCTCAATCTGGATAGAGCATCTGACTACGGATCAGAAGGTTGGGGGTTCGAGTCCCTCCGAGCGCGCTGGCCCTGTCGTGCAACCCGGATTCCCCGCGCTCGTAGCTCAACTGGATAGAGCATCTGACTTCGGATCAGAAGGTTGGGGGTTCGAGTCCCTCCGAGCGCGCTCCGTCTCCGCCCCATATGCGGCGCGCGGCCCCGCAGGTTCTGGGAAACAGGCAGAGTACCTCGGCGGCCACCCCAGCAGCCTTGCCCGATCACTCGCGGAATGTCGCCCTACCTTCGAGCGACCCTTTGATTTCCTGCCCGCCAGAGTAGACTTGCGCTTTGGCGCCGGCCCCGGAGCCTGTCGATGAACGAATCTAGGAGTGACTCGCCGGGGAGGGTAGTCGTGGGCGATGAAGCGATCGTGACCCGCGGCCTTACAAAGCGGTACCGCTCGACGTTGGCCCTGGACGGTCTGGACCTGTCGGTGAAGAGAGGTGAGATCTACGGCCTTCTCGGGCCCAACGGAGCAGGCAAGACCACCACTATCAGGCTCTTGCTGGGACTGATCAGGCCTACGTCGGGGTCTGCCTGGGTGATGGGTTACGACGCGTGGCGGCAATCGGTGCAGGCGCACCGCCATCTGGCCTACGTTCCCGCCGAGCTCTCCCTCTGGCCCCAGCTCACCGGCGGCCAGACCCTCGAGCTCCTCTTTCGCCTGCGAGGAGGCGACGAGCGCGGCGGCTCCCGGCGCCGCTACATGAGCGAGCTCGTCGAGCGGTTCCAGCTCGACCCGACCAAGAAGGTCCGCTCCTATTCGACTGGCAACAGGCAGAAGCTCGGGCTTATCGCTGCATTCATGTCCAGACCTGAGGTCTTGGTCCTCGACGAACCTACCGCAGGACTCGACCCGCTGATGATTCAGGTCTACCGGGACTGCATCCGCGAAGCTGCCGACCGTGGAGCGACTGTCTTCGTCTCGAGCCACGTGCTGTCAGAAGTCGAGGCTGTCTGCACGAGGGTTGGCTTGCTGCGCGACGGGAAGCTGGTAGACGAGGGCCCTCTGGATACCATTCGTCACATCGCGGCTCGTCGAATACGGGCGACGTTTTCTGGCCCGCCCCCTGAGCTGTCCGGCCTCGACGGGGTGGGGGAGCTGGTGAGGGACGGCAATAGGATCGAGTGCTTCTACACGGGCGACATCGAAGCGCTGGTCTCCCGGCTTGCAGGTACCGGTCTGGTGGATCTGATCTGTACCGAGCCCAGCCTGGAGGAGGTCTTCCTCGCACACTATGGTGAGAGCGACCTGGGTCGGGCGTCCGACCCTTCCAGCAAGAATGCGAGCGAGAGCAGGCCGGGCTCTGCAGGCACGGGCGCCGGGTCTTCACGGTGAAAGAGACTGCGGTGTCGACGCCTTCGGGGACTTCCGGCGTGTGGGCCACGGGTCTTGGGGCTAGTGGACGCTACTGATCGATCCTCCAGGTCTTCCGGCGTGTGGGCCACGTTGTTGCGATTCCAGGTCCGGAGGCTGGCATTCGGGGCGGGATCGTGGGGCATCCTCTCCCTCGTGCTTCTGTGGGCGACGTCGTCCCTTTATCAGAGGGCCTATCCGGACGAGGAGGGGAGGGCTCTGCTGGCCCTCAGTCTCGGCAGCAACAAGGCGCTGGTGGCCATGCTCGGGACGCCTCGTAGGCTCGAAACCGTATCGGGGTTCGTGACCTGGCGTTCCTCGCTGGGATTGGTGATCGTGATCGGCATCTGGGGCCTGCTTGCGGGCACGAGGATCCTGCGCGGCGACGAGGAGTCCGGCAGGTGGGAGTTCCTCGTCAGTCAGCCCATATCGTCGCAGGGTGCCACGGCTGTTGCAGTCGCAGCACTCTGGACGTCGTCGCTTTTCATCTTCTTCGGCCTGCTGGCGGGGATGCTTCTTGCGGTTCCTGGGGGCGAATTCAGGACGCCGGACTCCGTGGCCTTCGCTGCCTCCCACACCTTGATCGGCGTCGTTTTCGCCTCGGTCGGGGCCCTGACTTCCCAGATGTTCCTCCAGCGACGCACGGCCAACCTGGCTGCTGGCGGCCTGTTCGTGGCCTCGCTCCTTGCGAGGGCAGTGTCTGCCGGAAGCGAGGGGATGAGCTGGTTCTCCTGGACGACGCCGGTCGGGTGGCTGGACGAGGTCCGCCCCTACGCCGGAGTGAGGCCAGGGCCGCTCCTCCTGCTGGTAGCGAGTGCAGGAGCCATCTCGGCAGCAGCGGTCTGGCTGGCCCGGCAGCGAGACGTGGGCGATGCGCTCATAAGAAGGTCGGAGCATGGCCCGACCAGGGGAATCTTGCTCGGCAACGTCGTTGGAGCTTCGGTGCGGTTCACGCTCGGGGGATTTCTCGGGTGGCTGGCGGCAGCCATCGCGATCAACTTTACTTTCGGGGCGATGGCCCCCAGCCTCATGAAGGCCCTGGTCGAGTCGGAGGCGTTCCAGAGATTCAGGTTTTTCATCCCCTTTGACCTGGTCACGGTGAAGGCTTACCTGGGATTCACGCTCCAGCTAACCGTGGGGATCGTTGTGTGCTTGATGGCAGCGACCCATGTAGTCGGCGCCCGTAACGAGGAGTCCACAGGACGTCTCGACGTCTTGCTGTCGTCGCCGATCAGCCGCAGGGAGTGGATCTGGCCGAGGCTGCTGGTCGGCATCTGTCAGCTCGGAGTCGTCGGTGTGGCAGGGACCATGGCGGCATGGCTTGGTCAGGCCGCCTTCGGCGGCGACGTGGGCGCGGCTGCCGCAGCCGGTGCCTCCGCTGCCTTCCTTCCCCTGGCCCTCTTGTACCTCGGTGCGGGTGTCGCGGCGATGGGGGTGGCTCCGAGGGCGACGGCTGGGTTCGCGTGGTCGTCCGTGATCGTCTCGTTTTTCACCTACTGGATAGGAGCCCTGCTCGAAGCTCCCCGGTGGATCCTCGGGTTGTCGCCCTTTTACCACCTGGCTCCGGCACCTCTCCGGCCGGTGAACCTGGTCTCGGCGGCCGTCATGGGAGTTCTGGGCGCGGCGTTGACCGTGCTCGGGGTGGAACTCTTCGCGCGCCGGGATCTTGCGTCGGAGTGAGCCTGGGGTTCCCCTTCTGCCGCCCCCTCGCCGACGCCTGCGTTAAAGACGCCCCCCGGCCGTCGCGTGGCCGCCCGTAGCCTATATCCTCTCTGGGGACCCCGACGGTCCCCTGTCGCGCAGCGAGGTCGGTGCTCGAGTCCTGACGACCGGGTAGTTGGCTGCACGCTCGCTCGCTCAGACAGGCGCATGGTCAGGAAGTCGTAGTCGTGGTGGTCGTGTCGATGGCGGCATCGGAGGGCTCGCTCAGCTACACGGATACTGGAGGCCGAGGAGAGGCCGTCTCGGCGGCGAGCTCTCCCGCGCCCGGAGACCGTACTCGGGCGACTTCCTTGCCGGGAGCCGGTGTGGACCCATACGAGCTTGTAGACCCCCGCCAGGTCGGCCTGGACCCGGCAGGGGTGCAGGCGCTCCTCGACCGTGCAAGGCGCGAGGTTGATGAAGGGATTCTCCCCTCCTGCCAGGTGGCGCTCGCAAGGGAGGGTCGCCTCGTTCTGTTCGAGACCCTTGGGGAAGCCCCGCCTGAGAGCAGGTATGTCATCTTCTCGGCGACCAAGGGCGTCGTGGCGGGCGCGGTGTGGATTCTGGTGGGAGAGGGCTCGCTCAGGTGGGGCGACAGGGTGGCCGAGATCGTCCCCGAGTTCGGGACGAACGGGAAAGACGTCGTCACAGTCGAGCAACTACTCACCCATACAGCGGGGTTTCCCTATGCGCCGATGAACTACGAGGTGGCGGCGGACCGCCGCAAGAGGCTGGAGAAGTTTTCCCAGTGGCGCCTCAACTGGGAGCCGGGGTCCAGGTTCGAGTACCACCCTCTTTCCGCACACTGGGTCCTTGCCGAGATCATCGAGCGCCTCTCGGGAATGGACTACAGGGCGTTCATCAGGCAGCGGATATTCGACCCCCTTGGACTCCGCTCGTTCGCTCTCGGCGAGCCTCCCGAGAGGCAAGCCGACGTCAGGGTGCCCGTCTCGGTAGGAGAGCTTCCCACCCCCGAAGAGGTCGAGGCAGTGCTGGGATTCAAGATCGACCTGTCCGTCCTTCAGGGGTCGGTGACCGAAGAAGCTCTTCTGGAGCTCGGCAAGCCGGAGGTTCTCGCCATCGGGCTGCCCGGTGGTGGGGGGATCTCGAACGCGGCAGACATTGCCCTGTACTACCAGGCAATCCTGCACGACCAGGGCGACATCTGGCAACGAGACGTCATCGCCCAAGGAATCGAGCCGGTGTCGGACCTCCCCGACCCTCTCTGGCGAATCCCCTCCCACCGAAGCCGCGGAATGATGGTCGCCGGCGGTCCCCCCGAGGCGCAGCTACGAGGTTTCGGCCACGGGCTGTCCCCGCGGACTTTCGGACACGACGGGGCCGGAGGTCAGATAGCCTGGGCCGACCCCGACTCCGGTATCTCCTTTTGCTACCTGACTGACGGTATGGACCGCAATGTGATCCGTCAGGCCCGGCGCTCCGTCGCCCTTTCCAGCAGAGCGGGCGCGTGCCGTGCTACCTGAAGCCGGCACCCTACTCTCGGTCGGTCGGGCGGGGGGCGGAAAGGGCACCTGAGCCTTGCGCCGGATTGTCGTAACCGTCGTCGTGGGAGGGGCCGCCTTCCTTTGGACCCTCGGAGTCGTCTCGCCTGCTGCCCCCAGAGAGTCGGGAGTCGTGCGCGGGTCGGCCGTACTTGAGAGTGGTACTCCGGTAACGATCTACCTTCCCGGCGGCGAGCCCGTCTCGGGGCCAGGAGCAGTGGTGGGACCTCCGGGAGAGCGCTTCCCCCTCGTGGTCCTCGCGCACGGTTTCGTGGGAGACAGGGTGGGGCTGCGCTTCCTGGCCGAGTCCCTGGCGCTCAACGGATTCGCCGTGGTGACCTACGATGCCCCCGGCCAAGGTCAGAACCGTAACCCGTTCGGGTCATCCGCCGGACCCTCTCACCTGAAAGCCATGGGGGATGTCATCGAGTGGGCTTCGAGGAACGAATCGGTGGACGCGACGAGAATCGCCGTGGGCGGCCACTCCATGGGAGCCGCCACAGCACTCGACTTTGCGGCGAGCGATGGGCGACCTTCCGCCGTGCTTGCGATCTCAGGCGGGTGGTCGGTCGCCGGTTCCGGGCGCCCCAGAAATGCCTTCTTCGTCTACGCCTCGGGAGACCCGGGGCTTCTGAAGGACCGCGTCCGCAAGGTAGCGTCTGACCTGGCCGGGGTGTCGGAGCTAGAGGGCGGGCGCATCTACGGCGACTTTGGCCGTGAAGACGCCGTCGCCTCTGTCGAACTGGGTGGACTCGACCACCTGTCGATAGTCGCATCTCCAGAAACGGTCCGGTGGGCGGTCGCCTGGCTGCGCGGCGCTCTGGGACCGGCCCCCGACCCGGCACACGGCCCCGAAGGCGAGGCTTCCCGGACCTCTCCGGTCTCTTCCGCCTCTGGCTCCGGGGCCGGACTGGAGCCTGCAGCGGACGCACGGATCTCCCCATACCGGGGGTTTCGGGCCGTCCCGGCACTCTTTCTCTTCGCAGCGGTGGTGGCGTACTGGGCGGGGCGTCTTGCCGGGAGGCTCCAGCGGGGAGGAGACTGGCTTCCCCTGGAAGAGAAGGTCCCCTGGCTAAGGATGCTTGGGTCGTGGGCGGTAGCGCTCGCCGTTGGGCTCGTGGTGGCCAGGGTCTTCGGCCCGGAGGGGATCATGCCCCTGGGCCTCATGGCGGGAGTGGCGGCGATTCTGGGCTCGGCAGGAGGAGTCGTGGCCGCATACGCCTCTCTTGCGAAGGACGCCGTGGGCGGCGCGGGCGCCAGGCCGAGGAGTCTGCTGGCTTTCGGGGTCTCGGGCTCGCTGCTTCTACTTCTTCTGGCAGGTCCGATCTCGCTGATCCACAATGTCGGCCTCGACCCCAGGCGGGCGGTCCAGGCGGCGCTGCTCTCGGCAGGGTTTTATCCGGGTTTCTGGGCCATCGAGTACCTTGCCCGGAGGGGCAGCACGCTAAGGGGGGTAGCTGCCTCAGCTGCTCTCAAGGCCATGGTGGTCGTGGCGGTCGCCGTGGGCATCGGAATCGGAGCTCTGCATCCGGTGATGGCGCTTGGGCTGCCTGCCCTGGTAGGGGTCCTCGCGTACTTCGAGGTCTTCGCGGCGGCCGGAGCGCGAGCGGGAGCCACGCCAGCGGTGCTTGGAGCTGCTGAGGCGGTGACGCTCGGCTGGATAGCGGCGGCTCTCGGGCCCTTGCAGTTCTGAACAGAGGTCGGGACGTACGACGGCTGGGGAGCACCAGTACCGTGCTGGTAGCGGCGAGGACGACACGCCATACAGCCGGCACAGGCAGACCAGCGGACAGCCCCTTTGACTTACGCAGATGACAAGTAGAGAGGAGGTCTCTCGATGCCCTGGCAGATCTGGATTCTGGCCACGGTCTTGGCTTGGGGAACGTGGGGGTTCGTCAACGGGATGGCCTTGCGCCACCACCACTGGCAGCAGCTCATCGTATGGGGGGTGCCCACCACCGTGGTCATTGCGTTGTCCGTCTTTGCGATTTCGGGCTCGAGATCGCAGTTCGATGGACGGGCATTCGCCTGGGCCTCCGCTGTCCAGTTGCTGGCAATTGCGGGCGTGGTCTTCTTCTATCAGGCGCTGCGTGCCCAGAACACGGCCATCGTCGTCCCCGTATCGGCTTCCTACCCGGCGGTGAGCGCGGTCCTTGCGGTCGTCTTCGGAAAGGAACACCTCCGCCCCGTCCAGGTGTTGGGCATCGTGCTTGTGGTAGCGGGAACCGTTGCGATCAGCCTTTCCTCGGGCCCCCGCCCCTCCTGAGCCCTCTGGGCAGGGGGCGGGCGACAGATAACTGATGGCGATCAGCCCTTCCTCGGGCCCCCGCCCATCCTGAGCCCCCGAGGGGCAGCTCGCTCGGAAGAGGCTCCTACCGGACGAGCAAGCTGCGTCTGCGGATCCACTTGGCGATATCTTGACCGGTCACCACCCCTGCCGGGTTCCCCGCTGCGTCGAGCACCACGACGACTCCGGTGTCGCCGAGCTGGATACGTTTGAGGACCTCCTGCGTCGACGTGTACGTCGGCACGATCGACTGCTCATCGAGGGGTTTCATGATCTCGCTTACCGGCTGGAGGTCCCAGAACTGGACAGGCGTGTCCCTGACTGCCTCCAGTGGCAGGTAGCCGGAGAGCTTCCCCCCTACGGAGACGGGGTACACCTCGAAGGAGGTGTGGGCCAGGTAAGTGTCGACCGCCTGACGTATCGTGATCTCTCCCGGTATCACCGGCACCTGGCGTTCCATCACCTCGTCCACCGTCACGCCCTGGAGCAGCTTTCGCACCTGCCGCTCCTCGTCCGATGCTCGTGCCGAAGACGAGAGGAACCAGCCGATCGCCGCCAGCCACAGCCCGGATATGAGCGACCCGGAAAAGAGCACGAATGCGCCAAGGGCGACGAGCCCGTATCCAATTCCCTCTCCCACCCGTGCAGCGACCCTTGTCGCCATGTCCAGGTTTCCTGACACTGCCCACACGGTCGCTCTCAGGACGCGCCCTCCGTCGAGAGGGAAGCCCGGAACGAGGTTGAAGACCGCAAGCACAAGGTTTATCCAGGCCAGAAAGCCGAATCCTGTCTGCAGCAGCTCGAGGTCAAGCATGCCGGCCACCCCGAAGGCGAGCCAGAACCCCACTGCCAGGGCCATCGAGGAGATCGGCCCCAGAACGCTCACCACCAGCTCGGGCCCGGCGCCTCTTGCCTCGACGTCGGCGTGGGTGGCGCCCCCGAAGACAAAGAGGGTGATCGACTTTACGGGGATCCCGAAGGCCTTGGCCGCCAGAGCGTGTGTGAACTCATGAAAGAGGACCGAACCGAAGAAGAGCACAGTGCACAGGACGGCGGTCGGAACCAGGTAGCGAAAGAGGGATTGGGGGTGGACGGCTCGCAGCCTGAGGAGCATCGACCACCCGACGAGCACGGCGATGATCACCCAGGAGTGGTCTATACGTAGCTCTATACCCCATATGCGGCCAAGACGCCAGGTGTGCCCCATACCCTCACAGCCTCGGGCTACGGAGTGGGCTCGAGGCAGGAGGCAGCTGGGCGCGCGGCAGACGCGAGCTCACGTGCTCACCGCCTCGGGGTGAAGCTCCATGTCGTTGACGATGAAGGAGTTCCGCCTGACGCCTTCCTTGTGGTATTCGGTCAGGCCCCACCTGGGATTCTTTGCGCTCCACTCCGAGAGCGCCCTTCTCTCTCCCAGGGCCGGATGCGCTCTGTAGTTGTACCAGTCGTCGAATATCAGCACGGTCCCGTCCTGGAGCAGGGGGGTGACGAAGTCCAGGGCCAGTCTGGCGGATTCGTACAGGTCAGAGTCGATGTGGACGATCGCGGCCTTCTCCAGCAGGTGCTCCCGTCTGGTGTCCTCGACCAGGGTCTCTTGGAACCAGCCCTTGACTGCCACCACCCTGGAGAGGTCCACCTTCCTCTTTCTCAGGAGGGCCCAGAAGTCGTCCTCACTCGTACGGAACTGGCCGGCTCTGAAGTCGTCGGTCAGCGCGTCGGGCCCCCGCAGCTCCGGCAGACCCTCGAAGGAGTCGAAGGCGAAGAAGCGCATGGCGGCCCACTTGCGGGCACGGTCCGAACTTCTCTGCGGATCGGAGTCGCGGGTAGCGGCGATTTCCCTTGCATAGGCCGAGCGAATGGCTCGATAGGCCTGGGCGAGGGACTCCCCTTTATACACGCCGAATTCCAGATAGTCTCCCTCGATGCCCTCTGAAACCACGAACGTGGCAGCCTTGCCGATGATGGTGTCTCGGTCGGCGGGAGGTATGGCGAACTTCCCGACCAGCTCCCTGAGGGGCAGTAGGCCGGTCCTGATGCGATCGACCAGATCCTGGTACCTGGAGCTCAACTCCATAACCGTCCTTCGCGTTTCTCCATAACGCTTTCCAGAGCCCCGAAACTTGCGAGAACGCCGGCATGTGCGCTAAGCATTACGGTCACCCGTTCGGGCATTATGGTAACGGCACTTCGCTTCCGACCATCACGTCTACTCGACCAATCACGGAGGAATCTCGGAGATGTTGACGCTGAGCGTAATAAAGGCAGACACGGGTGGGTGGGTAGGCCATTCCGCCATGCATCCTGACATGGTCGAGGCAGCCCGTTCGAGAATCGAGAGCGCAAAGGGCGATCTGATCGTCGACGGCACGGTTTCCTGGTGCGGTGACGACCTGGCGCTAATCATGACCCACACCCACGGTGTCGAGGCCGAGAGTGTGCACGGGTTTGCCTGGGAGACCTTCGAGGCGACGACTGCAGTAGCCAAGCGCCTCGGACTCTACGGTGCCGGGCAGGACCTGCTCACGGACGCGTTCTCCGGCAACTTGAGGGGAATGGGCCCGGGATATGCCGAGATCGAGTTCGAAGAGCGACCCTCCGAGCCCGTCCTGGTCTTTCTGGCCGACAAGACCGAGCCGGGTGCCTGGAACCTTCCCCTTTACAAGATCTTCGCCGACCCCTTCAACACGGCCGGGCTGGTTATCGACCCGAAGATGCACGAGGGCTTCCTCTTCGAGGTCCTGGACTTGAAGGAAGACAAGAAGATCGTCTTCGACTGTCCGGCCGAGATCTACAACATGTTGTTGTTCATCGGCGCACCCTCCAGGTACGTGATCAAGAAGGTCAGGTCCAAGACTCTGGGTGAGGACGCCGCGGCAACCTCGACCCAGCGACTCGCCTTCATGGCAGGGAGGTACGTGGGTAAGGACGACCCGGTCATGATCGTCCGTTCCCAGTCGGGCCTTCCGGCCATAGGAGAGATCACGGAGCCGTTCGCGTTTCCTCACACGGTCGCCGGGTGCATGCGGGGGTCCCACCACGCGCCCCTGATGCCGGTATCGCTTGCCGATGCCCAGCCATCCAGGTTCGATGGCCCCCCGAGGGTCGTCGGGTTGGGTTTCCAGATAAAGGACGGAATGCTGGGAAAGCCCAGGGACATCTTCGCCGACCCGTCCTTCGACAGGGCAAGGCAGTACTGCAACGAGATCATGGAGTACCTGAGGCGGCACGGGCCTTTCGAGCCCCACAGGCTTCCCCTGGACGAGATGGAGTACACGACGATGCCGGCCGTGGTCGAAAAGCTCAAGGACCGCTGGGTCGACATCGAGGACGAGACTCCCGAGCGTCGTCTCACCGAAGCGAGAGCAGACGTCGAATAGCTTCGGGGGTTTGGCGACGAGGTCCACGCCCCCGGAGCCCATCATCGGGTGACTGCCCGGTACCGGTTCCATTCCTCGTCAGCGAGGGGAATGCAGCGACGGTGAGCGGTGCGGATAGCAAGCCGTAGGCCGGGCAGGCACAGAGGGGAAGAGCGCGTCGTCATTCTCGACGAGCGAGGTACCAGGGCCGCTGAGGGACTTGTCTTCTGGGGCAGGCCCGGCAGCGGGCTGAGGCCGTATGCGGATCTGGTCGTCCACGAAGATTCGGTGCTCGACGACGTCGTCGAGGCCCTGGGACCTGGCGCGTCGGTGATGGTCGCCTACGGCGGCGACGAGACCGAGAGGGAACTTCGCCGGAAGACTCCTCCGCAGGTGACTCCCCTGGGCCTCGCACTGCTCCGTGCGGGGTGCAGGTGGTTCAAGGACTGGTACTTCCCTGAAGGCGGCATGGAAGGGGGGACGAAGCTTCAGGGCACCGTCCCTCTGGACGCGGAGCACCGCAGCAGAGCAGCTCGGAAGCTGCTGGACGAGCTGGAGGAGTGGCGATCCAGTAGCCCGGCGCGTGCGGAGGATCTGGGAGAGGCATTGCGGGTAGCCTACGGAATCCTGGCAGCCGACCTGGACGACGACCAGAGGTCGCCGAGCGCGTCCGATTCCACTTCGAGGTCCTAGAATTCGAGGTCCAAGATTGGGGTTCGCCACGGCGGGTTTCGTCATGGTAGTTCGACTGCTCTGCAAGGAAGGGGTTGGCCTGCCATGCCCTTGTGGAAGAGGCTTTTTTGCGAATTCGTAGGGACCTTCGCCCTGGTATTCGTCGGAGTCGGAGCGCTGGTGGCGGCGGGCTTCGCCGGGGCGGAAGGCGGGGCCGGAATGATCACCGTAGCGCTTGCCCATGGCCTGGTGGTTGCCGTCATGGCTACAGCGGTGGGCCACGTCTCCGGCGGACACTTCAATCCGGCGGTCACGCTGGGAACTGTCGTCGCCCAGGCGGTACGAGCAGCCGATGCGACGGCGTATGTCGTGAGCCAGTTGGCGGGAGCCCTTGCAGCAGCAGGCCTGGCGAGGGTCGCATTCCCCATCGAGGTGTGGCAGAAGGTCAGGCTGGGGACACCGAGACTTGCCGACGAAGGTATGAGGGTGACCTTTGGACAGGGAATCCTCATCGAGGCCCTCCTCACCTTCCTTCTGGTGTGGGTTTTCGCTGCGGTCGTGCTTGACCCGAAGGGAGCCTTCGCCAGGGTGGCGGGACTGCCTGTGGGACTTGTGTACGCGGCGGGCATCATGGCAGGAGAGCCCTTTACCGGTGCCGCCATGAACCCTGCCAGGGCCTTCGGACCTGCCCTTGCTGGCGGGTACTGGGACGATCACCTCGTCTACTGGATCGGACCCCTCGTCGGCGGGGCGGTCGCCGCGGCCGCATACAGGTACCTGGTCCAGCGAGGAGGCGAGGAGCAACGACAAGACGATGAGGCCGGGGGGAGGACATCCACAAGAGCACGACGACGGAGGGGACGTGCGTCGGCGTTGCCCCTCCCGCCAGGCCGGAGGTAGTGGGCTACCCACACTTACCGCAGAGGTCCTGTAGGCAGTAGGCTCTGCGGCGCATTCACCAGAAAGGACCGGTCTTATGGAACAGGCTGAGTCGCTCGTGGAGGTCTCGTCGAAGATCATCGACGGGGAGGCAGCCGATACGCCTGTGCGCTTCATGGCGAGCGGTCGCACCGAGCAGATCACCGAAGGCGTCTACTTCGTCCCGATCTTTTCCAACGTCATCGTCGTCGAGACGGACTCGTCTCTGGTGCTCGTGGATACCGGGCCCTGGGCTGCGGCACAGGCCGCAGCTTCCCGAATTCGCGAGGTCTCGGACAAGCCGGTGAGTCACGCCGTCTACACGCACGGGCACATAGACCACGTCTTCGGAATAGTCCCCCTCGAGGAATCCCAGGGATCGCGGGCGGTGGTGATCGGCCACGAAGATGTCGGGCGCAGGTTCGACCGGTACATCCTCACCGCTGGGTACAACCAGTCGATAAATCGCCGACAGTTCTCCATGCCCAACCTGGAATGGCCGCTCCAGTTCAGGTACCCCGACGTCACCTACCGAGACGAGTACCGGTTCGAGGTCGGAGACGAGGAGTTCCAGGTATTCCACGCCAGGGGCGAGACCGACGACCACTCCTGGGTCTGGCTCCCCCAGAGGAGAGTCCTCTGCACCGGCGATCTCGTCATCTGGTGCACGCCAAATGCCGGCAACCCTCAGAAGGTGCAACGCTACGTGATCGAGTGGGCCCAGGCCTTGCGCCGGATGGCCGAGTTCGAAGCGGAGTTCTTGCTGCCCGGTCATGGCCTTCCGGTAGCGGGCAAGGAGCGGGTCCGGACGATCCTCGCGGACACGGCGTCGCTTCTGGAGGCGATCCACGACCAGGTCGTCAAGTACATGAACGAAGGAGAGACCCTCGACGCCATCCTCGCCAAGGTGGAGTTCCCGGAAGAGCTTCTCGAAAAGCCATATCTAAGGCCGGTGTACGACGACCCCGAGTTCATAGTGCGCAACATCTGGCGCCTCTACGGCGGCTGGTACGACGGCAATCCCGCGAACTTGAAGCCGCCCTCCTTCGGGCGTCTGGCAGCGGAACTGGCCCAGCTCTGCGGGGGCTGGCAGTGTCTTGCCGGGCGTGCGCTAGAACTCAGCGAAGGGGGCGACTACCGCCTGGCAGCGGCCCTCGCAGAGCTGGCGTGGGCCGCCCACAAGGATCCGGGGTCGGCGCGTGTGCGTGCAGAGGTATTCGAAGCCTTCGCAGCGTCGGAGACCTCGCTCATGGCAAAGGGGATCTACGGCGACGCCGCAAGGGAGGCCCGGGCCTGGATCAGTGCAGCAGGTAAAGAGTCGGAAAGATGAAGACCCAGGCCACGTCGACGAAGTGCCAGTACTTCACGGCCCCCTCTACGCCCCAGTAGTTTTCCGCAGAGAACCTCCCCTTGGAGCCGAGCCAGAGGACCACCAGCAGGGCCAGTATCCCGGTCAGCACGTGGAAGGCGTGAAGGCCGATCAGGGTGAAGAAGGCGGAACCGTAGGCGGTCGAAGGGGGGAAGAACTCGAGGCCTTCCTTGAATTCCAGGGCCACCCCTACGAGGAATACCGCTCCGAGGCCTATTGTGGCCGCCGTATTGCGCATGAACCGCTTGCGGTCCCCGTTGGCGATCGAGCACTCCGCCCTGTTGGCAAAGAGGCTGGACACAAGCAGGATGGAGGTGATAGCGAGGCCCAGGGCCTGGTTCAGCTCTTCGGGGCGTCTCGTTCCCACCATGTAGAAACGGGACGAGATCACCGCCGAAAAGAGGAACGCCTCCGACGCCAGGAAGATCCACAGCCCCAGCTTGTTGGCTCGCTCCCGGCTGGCATCGGCACTCACTTCTTCGCCGATCAGGCCAGCAACGGCAGATTGCGAAGTCGCAGTAGCCTCGCTCATCGTGCAGACTCCTCCTTGCGCCAAAGCCACGGCATGTGCATGAAGTAGAAGAGGATGACGACGGCCTTGGCCACCGCGGGCGGGGTGACCCAGAGGAGAGGCGGACTGAGGTGCGCGGCGACGAACTCGACGACGGTCAGGGCGACGAGGGCACCAAAAACAACGTAGCCGCGCCGGAAGTCGGCCTCGATCCCCCCTCGCTCATTCGTCTTGGTTCCCATCTAACGCTCCCTCCCGATGCGTCCAGGGCTCTCCTCCGGCCTGTCCAGCTATTTGCAGGGCAGTGCCCGATCGGAGCTGGGCCGGCTGTCCCCTCACTTCTCCTCTGCAGGTGCCACCACCGCGTGCTGACCGTTCCCCGTACCGTAACCGTAGGGCTCGCCTATGACCTTGGGTGGGGAAGGAAAGTTGTGTTCAGGGGGCGGCGATGGGACCAGCCACTCCAGGGTGGTCGCACGCCAGGGGTTGGCAGGCGCCCTTTCGCCCTTGAGCGCTGACCAGACCAGGTTCCACGCAAATAGCAGGAACATCACCCCCAGTCCGAAGGCAACCAGCGTGATGAACCTGTTGGTGGGCGCCAGGGACGGGTCATAGGTGGCGATCCGGCGGTTCATGCCGTGCAAGCCTGCCCAGAACATCGGAATGTACAGGGCGTTGAACAGCAGGAAGCTCCCCACTGCGGTGATTTTCCCCAGCGTCTCGTTGTAGCGGCGTCCGGTCACCTTGGGGAACCAGAAGAATACCCCCGCCAGGAAGGCGAAGACCTCGCCACCCATGATCGTGTAGTGGAAGTGGGCGACCACGAAGTATGTGTCTTGCAGCTGGATGTCGGTCGCGACGTCGGCCAAAAAGATTCCCGTGAGACCTCCAATGAGGAAGTTGAAGACCATCGCAAGGGCGAATAGCAACGGCGTCTTGAAGACGAGCTTGCCCCTCCACAAGGTCCCCAGGGCCGAGAAGAACACCAGCCCCGTAGGTATGGAGATCAGCTCGGTGGTGACCATGAAAGGAGCGTGCATCCAGTCGGGCATCCCCGAGGTGAACATGTGGTGGGCCCACACGATCACGCTGAGGACGACGATGGCCAAGAAGCCCCCGACCGCCATGCGGTACCCGAAGAGCGGCTTGCGGGCGAAGTGAGCGATGACCTCGAGGAGGATGCCGAAGCCCGGAAGGATCATGATGTAGACGGCCGGGTGAGAGTAGAACCAGAACACGTGCTGGTAGAGAAGAGGATCACCTCCCCCTGCTGGATCGAAGAAGGTCGTGCCGGCGATCCGGTCCAGCAGGATCATCAGAAGGGAGGCCGCGAAGTACTGGGTCACCAGCACGGAGAGGATGGAAGCAGCAAATACCGACCAGACGAATATCGGCATCCTGAACCAGGACATCCCCGGGGCTCGCATCGTGGTGATGGTGGCCAAGAAGTTGAGCCCTCCCAGGATGGAGGAGAGACCGAACGTGATGACTGCCAGGATGAAGAAGACCTGCCCCGGCTTGTTGACCACGCTCAGCGGCGGGTAGGCCGTCCAGCCGGTATCGAACCCTCCCGCCAGAGGTGCCGAGAGGAGCAGAACCGCCACGGGCGGAATGAGCCAGTAGCTGAGGGCATTGAGCCTGGGAAAGGCCATGTCCTTGGCCCCGATCATCAGGGGAACGAGGTAGTTTCCGAACCCGCCGAGAACGGCCGCAACGGCAAAGGCCACCATCAGGATGCCGTGCAAGCTCATGGTCTGGTTGTAGGCATCGGCAGAAAGGAAGTCCTTTCCCGGCCCGTAGAGCTCGGCGCGCATGATCATGGCGAGAAGTCCGGCCACGAGCATCACGACGATGAACGTGGCCAGGTACTGAATGCCGATCACCTTGTGGTCGGTGCAGAAGCCCAGGTAGCGACGCCAGCCTTCGAGGTCCAGCTCCTTTTTCTGCAGACCGAGCCAGTCCCGGACCCAGGCTTCCCAGGCTCCCATACCCAGCAGCCAGCCGCAGAGCCCGAGCACGTACCCGACCGTGAAGTTGGTAGGGTCGGTCAGGCCACCCACTCCTCGAGCGAGAGCTGTGACTTGGGCTCCCGCCAGGAACCCCAGCACTCCCAGGATCGCACCGCGGACGAGGTATTTCATAGGGCTCCCTCCTCAGCCGGCTGAGCGGGCGTCAGCTTGCTGGGACCTGGCCTGGGCCCAGGCCTCGAACTCGGCCCGCTCCACGACCCGCACGGGTATCGCCATCTGGGCGTGGCCCAGGCCGCAAAGCTCGGCACACTGGAGTCGGAGCCCCGAATCCTCTGCCTGGCTGCCGACCTCGGTGGGCCGGGCGTAGGCGACGGTCGTCTTGCCCGGGACGGCGTCGATCTTCACGCGGAATGCCGGAATCCAGAACGAGTGCAGGACGTCTCTGCTGGTCACGTCGAAACGGATCCTGGAGTCGACCGGCAGCACGAGCTCGTCCCGGACGGTTATCCCGTAGTCCGGGTAAGTTACGGTCCAGGACCACCTGGCGCTGTCCACCTCGACTACCAGATCCGCGTCCCCCGCCCCGTGGGCTCCGTGCCCACCGGAGCTACGGATCTTTGCAAGTCCTACAAGTCCTGGGTTGACGATCACGAAGATCGCCAGAGAGCCGGTGACTACCAGCCAGAGTATCGAAGCAAGCGGGGTTGCTCTGAGGGGAGGACCGTCTTCGCTTCCGATCTCGCCCTTGTGGCGAAACTTGACCACGGTGACGAGCAGGACCGAGACCACGAACGCGAAGACCGGAACGCCGAGGAACACGAGCAGCCGGAAGGCCTCGTCGGAGACCTCTCCTTCCACCGAGTAGTTGCGGGGAAGCGGCGTGGTCGAAGCCGCTATTGCCCACCCGACAGCCGAAATCAGGGCCCACAGCAGGACGACGGCCAACCACTCCTTCCGCCAGGTTCCCGGAGGTGTGGAGGAATCCTGTTTTCTGGTTGCAGGCGCTCCCAAACTCATCGAAATCCGGTCGGCCACCAGCCTTAGAAGGTCGAAAACAGCCTATAGCACATCACTCTACGTTATGCAAATTACGCAGGAAGTTGTCGAAATGGGTACGGCGATCCCAGCAGCCCTCCTCTCGAGCAGGGCAGGGGCCACGGGATGGTCGGGGGACTCGAGGTCAACCCGGCGGGGTTGCACAGCCGCCACAGACTCGGCAGAATGAAGTAAAATCCGACTAATTCAGTAGGAATTAGGCCGACGGTTACTGCCTTGAGGGAGGGAGGACGCGATGGCTCGCTGGGAAGGATCGCCCGTACTTGTGGAGACAGACGAGCTCGCCGCCAAGCTCGACGATCCTTCGACGAGAATCGTCGAGGTCGACGAGGACACCACCGCTTACGAGAAGGGACACATTCGCAACGCGATCGCCTGGAACTGGTTCGTGGATCTCAAGGATCCCATCAGGCGGGACTTCGTGGACCAGAAGGGACTTTCGCATCTCCTCCGGAAAGCCGGGGTGGACGATTCGACGACCGTCGTTCTGTACGGCGGCAACAATAACTGGTTTGCAGCGTACGCCTACTGGCTCTGCAAGTACCTTGGCTTCGACCGGGTGAAGCTCTTGAACGGGGGCCGGAAGAAGTGGGAGCTCGAGGGTAGAGAGCTCGTAACCGAGGTCCCCAGTTTCCCGGAGACCGACTTCGAAATCAAGGGGCCCGTCCGGGGCGAACTGAGAGCATTCCGCGACGAGGTGATCCAGAAGCTAGGGAAGGTGAAGTTCGTGGACGTCCGTTCCCCAGAGGAGTACAGCGGGGCCAAGCTCGCTCCAGACCACCTGCCCCAGGAGCAGGCTCAGGTCCCCGGCCACATACCCGGAGCTGCCAACATTCCCTGGTCGAAGGCGGCAGACGAGGACGGGACCTTCAAGTCGCCCGACGAGTTGAAGGCTCTCTACGAATCCGAAGGTATTACGAGCGACAGGGCCGTCATCGCCTACTGCCGGATCGGAGAGCGTTCGGCCCACACCTGGTTCGTCTTGCACGAGCTCCTGGGCTATCCCAACGTCGAGAATTACGACGGTTCCTGGACCGAGTACGGTTCGTTGGTCGGGGTCCCGATCGAGCGCTGATCCGCCTGGGCGGGTCCGAGATGTCCGCCTGAGCGGCGGCATCTGCAGTCGCCCTTCCGGCTTCACGACTTCTGGCGGCGCCCGGCTTTCTGGGGTAGGGGCTCCAACTCTCGGGCTGTGCTCGGACGGCCTGAGTAGTCTTGGGCCGTGGGACGAGTGCTGGACCCTTCGCACGAGATCTTGGTCGATCCCGGGGACGGGCGGCTCCGGTCCGTCGGCTGCTGCGTCATCGCATCCACTCTGCTGGCAAAGGTCAGGGGGCTGATCGGGACCGTACGTCCTCAGGCGGGTGTCGGAATGCTGCTCGAGGAGTGCCGCTCGGTCCACACGTTCTTCATGGCATACCCGATCGACGTCTACTTCCTCGGCCACCCCGAGGCGGGGGGGAGAGTGTCGGACATCCTCCGACAAGACCGTCGTCTGGGTAAACAATCGGGAGACAGCACGCGTCGCTTCGTCGTCCTGGGTGCCGTATACGGTCTGCGTCCCTTCCGGTTTCCCGTCGCAGACCGACGGGCCCGGGCGGTGCTGGAACTGGCCAGCGAGCCCAGCGCGACCTCGCCGTCGGTCCGGATATCGCCGAAAGAGCAACTCATCGTCCGGCCCCTGGGAATCGGAACCACGCCGAGCGAATCGAGAGACCTGCCGCCAGGAATCGTCACCTCCCGGCCTCGAGCTGGCGATACGGAAGAGTCGAGGTGAGCGTCTCTCGTTCCGCGCGCGGTGCCCTTGTGCTGGTGGGGACCCCCATCGGCAATCTCGCCGACTGCTCGGAGCGCACCAGGGAAGTCCTAGAAAGAGCGGACCTGATCGTCGCCGAGGACACAAGGCGCCTGCGTAAGCTGCTTAGCCACCTCCAGGTGGCTCCGAAACGATTCGTTTCCTACCACCCTGGAAACTTCGAAAGGAGGAACCGGGAAATACTCGATGCCATCATGGGCGGGGCGCTGGTGGCCTTCACGACCGACGCGGGCATGCCGCTGATCTCGGACCCGGGCGCCGAGCTCGTGGCCCAGGCCCTGGCTCAGGGAGTCGACGTGGACTGCGTGCCTGGCCCCTCGGCGGTACTGCAGGCACTGGTGCTGTCCGGCTTTCCCGCTTCTCGCTTCGTATTCGAGGGATTTCTCCCCCGTTCTTCCTCCAGGCGACGAAAGTTCTTCGAGGAGATCGTCCACGAGTCCAGACCGGTCGTCGTCTTCGAGTCCCCCCACCGCCTGCTCAAGGCACTTTGCGACGCCCGGGAGGTTATGGGGCCCGGCCGCAAGGTCGCTGTATGCCGGGAGCTCACCAAGATGCACCAGGAGGTGCTCAGGACAGACCTCGATGGGGCCGTAGCTCACTTCTCCCAACACAAGCCGAGAGGGGAGTTCGTGTTGGTCTTCGGCCCCGGGGCCGACAGTGCCGGGGAGTCCGTCTCAGCAGGGTCGGGGGCCGAAGCTGCCGTAAGGGGTGACCAGTAGCAGAGACCTCGAGGGAGAACTGCGAATTGGAGTGGGTCGATACGCACTGCCACATCTATCTCTCCGGCGAAGGGGAGGCCGGTGGTGGCGCGGCTGGCGACGTTGCAGAAGTCCTGGCGCGCGCCGAGGCAGCCGGTGTGAAGCGAGTCGTTGTCGTTGGGATCGATCCGGAAAGCTCGGAGAAGGCGGTGCTCATCGCTGCCTCGGATCCCCGGTGTATGGCCACCGTGGGGTTGCACCCCAACTCGGCTGGCCAGCTCTCGGCGACCGTCGAGGAGTCGCTGCGAGCCCTCGCCGGTCGGTCTGAAGTCGTCGGGGTGGGCGAGACCGGGATGGACTTCTACCGCATGGGAGCGGATCCCACCATCCAGGAGAAAGCGTTTCGCTTCCACATCGACTTGGCCAGACAAGTCGAAAAGCCCGTCGTTGTGCATGTTCGGGAGGCCCACGAGGCCACGCGGAGAATCCTCGAGGACGAGGCGGAAAGAGCCCCCCTTCCCCCTCTGGTGATGCACTGCTTTTCTGGCTCCTCCGAGGACGCGCAGGCATACCTCGAACTCGGGGCCTACCTTTCGTTTGCAGGCCCGATCACCTTCAGGACGGCCAACGCCCGTGCTCTGCGCAAGGTGGCAGAGGCCGTACCCCTCGAGCGCTGCCTGGTGGAGACCGACTCACCATTCCTCAGCCCCCATCCCTACGGGGGGACCCCAAACGAACCTGCCCGCGCGGCCCTGGTCGGCGAGGAGCTGGCCCGCCTGAAGGGGATACCGGCGGCGGAGGTCGCTCGCGTGACCACGGAGAACGCCTCCGCGGTCTTCGCCTGGAGGTAGACCCGACCGGTGGGGGCCTTGGGAGGGACAGCGGACTCCGCCGAATCCGAGCGACCCTCGCCTCCGAGGCTGGGCAAGTCCAGGCTCGTCTCACTGCTACAAGAGGCAGGCGTGAGGCCGCGCGCCTCGCAGGGGCAGAACTTCCTGGTCGACCCCAACGTCGCGGAGAAGATCTGTCGCATCGCGTCGGTGGAGACCGGAGACAGTGTGCTCGAGGTCGGCGCCGGTGTGGGCGCCCTCACCTCCGCACTCGTGGGCGCAGGGGCGTGGGTCGTGGCGGTGGAAAAGGACGCGAGGCTTGCGGTCGTGCTGGAAAGGGTCGTGCCGGAGGCAATGGTGGTGGTGGCGGACGCACTCTCGGCGGATCTTGTCCGTGAAGCTGAAAATGCCGCCCTCAGGCGTGATGAACAAGAGGGATCCGCTCGGTGGACGAAGTGGGTGCGAAGATTCGAGGCTGCTCCGAGCTGGAAGCTGGTCTCCAACCTCCCCTATTCCGTCGGGACCCAGCTTTTCCTGCACCTTGTCGAGGCCTGGCCGAAGATTGCCTCGGGGTGCGTGATGCTTCAGCTCGAAGTGGCCCAGCGTCTCGTCTCCGACCCGGCTTCCAGAGCGGCTTCAGCGCCTACCCTGCTCCTCTCGTACTTCGTGGAAGCCCGCATCGCAGCGAGGGTCCCCAGTACCGTCTTTTACCCGAGGCCCCGAGTACGCTCCGCCCTTGTCGCCTTCCGGCGTAGGACAGAACCCCCGGTCGAAGCTCCCAGGGAACTGCTTTTCTTGCTCATCGAATGGGCGTTTCGTTCAAGGCGCAAGATGTGTAAGAACGCCCTGGCGGGCCTGAAATGGTTCGCCGACCCGGCTTCCTCCACCGATATTTTTGCTGCGGCCGGGGTGGATCCCAACGCCAGGCCGGAATCCCTGGGGCTGGAAGGCTTCGCCGCGCTGGCTAACGCCGTCTCCCGAGCGGACCCGACCTGGGCAAGGGGATGCTACTGAATGGGGAGGAAAGCCGACAGGCCAGATTCGGCGCCGGGAGTAAAGCTCGTACCCGTGAACTACAGACGTCTCGAGATTTTCGTCAGGGCCCTGAGCTGGCTCGGAGCTAGGCCGTGAGAGCGAGTCAGGTTCCCACTGGGATCACAGCTACGGCTCACGCCAAGTTGAATCTCTCGCTGCGCGTGATCGGTCGGAGGCCGGACGGACTTCACGAGATCTCCTCGACGATGTGCTCTGTCGATTACGGGGATTCGGTGAAGCTCTGCTTACGGGGCGACGGCCTCAATTCCCTGGAAGTAAGTGGCGCCGACACGGGGCCCGACCTCCAGAACCTGGCGCTGAAGGCTGCCAAGGTTTTCCAAGATTTCGCCGGGCGGGATGGAGTGGGGTTCGACCTCTACCTTGACAAGAAGGTCCCTCCAGGCAGCGGTCTGGGGGGTGGCTCGGCTGATGCGGCTGCTGTATTGCACCTCGCCAACGAGGCTACCGGTGCGGGGTACTCGGCCCAAGATCTGGTGAAGCTGGGGAGGGAAATAGGTTCCGACGTACCCTTCTGCGTAGTGGGTGGTCTTGCCCGAGTGACCTCTGCGGGCGAGTCGGTGACCGCATGCGAGTTTCCTTCCTCCCTGGGGTCTGCCTGGTTCGTGATTGCAGTGCCCGACTTCTGGCTTTCCACGGGTGACGTCTACGCAGCATTCGATTCTCTCCGGACTCGGGGAGAAGAGGAGGCCCCGCCAGCTGCCCTGGAGGGAGCAGTCGAGGTATTCGTGAACGATCTCGAGCCGGCAGCCGAGTGGCTTGCTCCGCCATTGAGGAAGATGAGAAGGAAGCTCTCGTCGATCCTCGGCTCGCCGGCACGCATGACCGGCTCGGGGTCGGCCCTCTTCGGAGTCTGTGCCTCCCACGACGAGGCAGTGGGCGCGGCCAGGGAAGCGAGGAAGCTCTTTCGCAAGGTAATTGTTTGCCGAGCCGCGCACCGAGGCGTGAGTATCGATTTCCAGGGCCCGACACCTCCACCCTCGGTGGCCCGCAGTCGTAGCAGCTAAGCTGGCAGGAAGCCAGCCGCTGTCGAGCCTCTTATGAGAAGGTCGAGACGTCACCTTTTCTGGGCGGGCTGCCGAAGTGAAGGGCTCCAGGATGGGAGGTGGTGTAACGGCAACACACGGGACTTTGGATCCTGGAATGGAGGTTCGATTCCTCCCCTCCCAGCTCGGAACCGACCTTTCCATGCACGGAATCGCGGCGCTGAGGCCGGCACCGCATTCGTCGGCTCCAGCGCATACGATATGACCATGACCACACGGATGCCTTCCGAATCACTCGTCCAGACTTCCAGGCCCATCTCGGCCATCGTCCTGGCAGCGGGACTGGGAACCCGCATGAAGTCCGCTATTCCCAAGGTCGCCCACATGGTCGCAGGGAGGCCCATGATCGGCTGGGTCGTGCACGCCCTTCGCCCGTTGGGGTGCGACCGGATCATCGTCGTGGTGGGGCACGGCAAGGAACTCGTCACGGCAGCGGTGAAGGAGCACCTTCCCTACGGGAGCGAGGTTGCCTTTGTGGAACAGCCGGAACCCCTCGGGACCGGGCACGCAGCCAAGGTCGGGGTCGACTGGCTGGACGAGCACGCGAGGGAGCCGGGCGGGCATGTGCTGGTAGTCCACGGCGACTCTCCCCTCATCACCTCGGAGACTCTCGCGGAGCTGGTGGTCTACCAGGAGGAATCCGAGGCAGCCGGCACCATCCTTACAGCACAGCTCGAAGACCCGACCGGCTACGGGAGGGTGCTGCGAGGCGAAGACGGCCGCGTGTGGCGGATAGTCGAGGAGAGAGAGTGCGGTCCCGACGAAGCGGCGATCACCGAAGTCAATGCCGGCTTTTACTGTATGGACCGCTCCCGGCTCGTCGAGGCCCTCAGCAAGCTCTCCAACGACAACTCCCAGCGGGAGTACTACTTGCCGGACGTGATCGAGTACCTGGTCGATTCTGGACTCGAAGTCCAGGCAATAGACGCTCCGGCCGAAGAGGTGATGGGGGTCAACACCAGGGCGGAGCTGGCCGAGGCCGAGAGGTTACTCAGGCAGAGGATCAACCGCGCTCATATGGCCTCGGGCGTGACGCTGGTCGACCCCGACACCACCTACATCGGCGCCGAGGTCTCCATTGCTCGGGATACCCGGATTCTGCCGGGGACCATCGTCGAGGGCGAGACGTCGATAGGGGAGGGCTGCGAGATCGGACCGTACACGCGGATAGTGGATTCGGTGGTCGGCTCCAGGTGCGTCATCACCTACTCGGTCCTGCGGGAGGCACAGCTGGGCAACGACGTCACGGTGGGGCCTTTTGCCTATCTGAGGTCGGGGACTCGTCTTGCCGACCGCGTCCACATAGGTGCCGCGGTGGAAACAAAGAACGCCCGCGTCGGCGAGGACACCAAGATCCCTCACCTTTCCTACGTCGGCGACGCGGAGGTCGGCGCGAGGGTCAACGTCGGTGCGGGTACGATCACGTGCAATTTCGATGGCGAGCAGAAGCACTCGACCGTGATCGAAGACGACGCGCGCATCGGCTCGGACACCATGCTGGTGGCGCCGGTGAGGATCGGCAAGGGTGCCTATACCGCGGCCGGATCCGCCATCACCCTGGATGTGCCGGCGGGCGACCTGGGGGTGGCTCGGCAGCGCCAGCGCAACGTTGCCGGCTGGGCACTGAGACGTAGGGGGACGAAGCAGGAAGAAATCTCCTCGAGCGACGAGGGCGACGGCGATGGCTGACTTCGAGGCAACGGCGCACTTCGGAAACGACCCGGTTCCGTCTCTACAAAAGCACCAGCCCACGACGAAGCACTTCATGCTGTTCTCCGGACGTGCGCACGCCGAGCTTGCCGCCGAGGTGGCAGCGCATCTGGGAATGAGCGTGGGGAAGGTCGAGCTGAAGACGTTCGCTAACGGGGAGATCTACTGCAGATACCTGGAGTCGATAAGGGGCGGAGACGTCTTCATACTGCAGAGCCACTGCGCTCCGATAAACGAAAACATCATGGAGCAGCTAATCATGATCGACGCTGCTCGGCGCGCCTCGGCGAAGCGCGTCACTGCAGTTGCCCCGTTTTTCGGCTACGCCCGTCAGGACAAGAAGGGCCTCGGGCGCGAGCCGATCACGGCACGGCTGGTGGCGGACCTGTATACCGCAGCCGGAGCGAACCGAATTCTGTGTGTGGACCTTCACACTGGCCAGATACAGGGGTTCTTCGACTACCCCGTCGACCACCTGACGGCCCGGCCTCTTCTGGCCTCCTGGTTCGAGGGCTATATAGACAGGGACATCACGATCGTCTCCCCCGACGCAGGGCGGGTGAAGCTGGCTGAGCGATGGGGAGATCACTTCGACGCCCCGATAGCGATCATGCACAAGAAGAGAGAGAGGACGGTAGCGCACAAGACTCAGATGCTGGAAGTGGTCGGCGAGGTGAAGGGACGAGCCTGCATCCTCGTCGACGACATGATCGACACAGCCGGGACGATAACTCAGGCGGCCGAGCTGCTGCGCGAGCGGGGAGCCGCGGAGATTTACGCTGCCGCTACTCATGCAGTGCTCTCGGGACCGGCCATCGACCGGCTCAAGAACTCTCCGATCGAGAAGGTCGTGGTCACCAACACCCTTCCGGTTCCCGAAGAGAAGCGGATCGACAAGATCGAGGTGGTCACCATCGCTCCCATAATTGCCAGGGCGCTCAAGGCGATCTTCGAGGACGCCTCGGTAAGCGAGATATTCGGGGGCGAGAACGAACAGATGTGAAGCCGTTGTGCGGGTGGGCCCGGACTGGCCCCGGTGAACTGTCCGCTCGAAGAAGCGCAGAGCAACCGGTCTCGGCCCCCGCCACCTAGCAGGGAAATGAGCATCGGTCCTCGTCGCTGCTTCGCTCGGCTCGGGATTCACGGACTGGAGTCCAGCCTGCGACTGGTACCATTCGACGGCCTGCGTACTTGTCGGTAGCGAAGATTCGTGGAAGGCGAGCATGCAAGTTGGTCTGCAAGCGAGAGTTCGTAAAGAGACGGGCAAGGGGGCCGCGCGCAAGGCTCGTAGGGAGGGGCTCGTACCGGCGGTGGTGTACGGGAAGGACGTGGAGCCGACCGCGCTGGTCGTGGATCGGAAGGAGATCTCGAAGGCCCTATCCACTTCTGCAGGGAGGAACGTTCTCTTGCAGTTGAAGGTCGAGGGGCGCTCCGAGCCGCTGCTGGTGTTGCCTCGTGAAATCCAGCGCAACCCGATCAAGGACGACTTGCTACACATCGACTTTCTGGCCATTAGGCCGGACGCGAAGATCCAGACTGAAGTGCCGGTCGTCCTCGAAGGCAAGGTTCCTGCAGCCTCGAAGGGCTTGGTGGTCGAGACCCACCTGACATCCGTTTCGGTAGAGTGCCTGCCCACGGATGTTCCGGACAGGCTGGAGGCTCCGGTCGAGCTGCTCGCGGATACAGGAGACCAGATAAAGGTCAGGGACCTTCCGGTGCCGGAGGGGGTCACGGTCCTTACCGACCCCGAAGAGGTGATAGCGAGCCTCTCCCTTCCGCCCGCCGCCGCTGCTGCAGAGGCGGCTGAGGCTCCCGAGGCAGCACCTGCAGTCGCCGCCGAGGAGGAGTCCGAATCCACGGGCTCAGTAGAGGAATAGTGTAACGTCGTAGTCGCCGCGCTCCGGGCCGGCTCTTTGAAGTCCCCATGCGGGGGAGGCTTTTCGCCACCGCTTTACTGCAGTGATACCTCATGCGCTCTCGTCCCCAGCGGTTGACGAGAGCCGTCGATATCGCACTCGGCAGGTAGACCAGAACGTGTTGCGGATGCTAAAACGCGCGGGCATGAGGATCGGCGGGAGGTCTGTGCCGAGACTCGAAGGCGTGGCGGCGGTCGTACTGGGGCTGGGGAACCCGGGCGCGGAGTACCGCTCCACCAGACACAACGCCGGGTCGAACGCCGTCCATGAGCTGGTGGATTCCGAGGGTGGAAAACTCAGACGAGTAGGCAAGTACGTCAGGGCCTCTCGCCTGGCGCTCAAGTCACAGAAAGGGAACGGCGAAGGCGAGACGGTCGAGTTCGTCGCCGCCATACCGCGCACCTTCATGAACGAGTCGGGGGCCGCAGCTTCCTGGCTCCTGGCCCGATGCGGGATTCCGCCAGAGTCCCTCATCGTCGTCCACGACGACCTCGATCTGCCCCTGGGGACCGTACGTCTCAAGTTCGGGGGAGGTGCCGGCGGACACAGAGGGGTCGAGTCGGTGATTCGCGCGCTCGGGACCAACTCGTTCCAGCGTGTGAGGATCGGCATCGGAAGGCCGCCCGAGGGATCCGACGCGGTCGATTACGTCCTGGCTCCCTTCGATCCGGGAGAAGAAGCCGTCGCGCGGCAGGCGATCGTCAGGGCGTCCCAAGCCGTGGTCGCTGCCGTGACACTGGGAATCGATGCCGCGATGAATCTCTACAATAGGGCCGATAGGGGAGCGGCCGGCTGAACGAGGGAAAACTCCTGGATGTTCGCTGTACTGGCTAGAGCCGGAGCACTCGCCAGAGTGGCCTTCCTGGTAGGAGCGGCTCTTTCTCTGGCTGCAGCGGTGGACCCGGCAGTGCAAAAGCCTGTGGCGCTCGCTTCGGTCGCCCTCCTTACTCTCGGGGTGCCTGTCCTCATCGTCGCCACCAGGGCTGTGGCCGGCGAAGGAGATGCCGACGCCCAGACCCTCCTCCGATTCAGGGCGCTGATGTGGGTCGCGGGACTGGCGATGCTGGGTCTGTGCGGGGTACTGACGTGGGCGACGGGCGGGCTGGCGCGGGGTTACTGGGTCGCATACTTTTGGATCCTTACTTCCTTGTCAGCCCTGACTCTTCCCCTCGACAACGCGATCTTCGGAGCACTTGCCGTCGGCACGTTCCTGCCCGCCCTTGGTCTTGCAGACCAGCTCACCCGTGACAGGTTGGACGGTGCTGTCACGGTGGGGCTCGCGCTCTTCGTATTCCCCTTCTTCGTCAACGCCGTGGTCCAGGAGCTGGTGCGCAAGAGCAGGGAGGCCCAGACAAGGGTCGAAGAGCTGGGCGAGACCGGAGAGGTACTGGAGCAGGCCTTCGAACGCCTGGCAACCGGTGACCTGTCGGCTGCCACCCGCATCGAGGTTCCTCGCACGGACGGCTCGGCTGCCCGGATCCTGCAGCCGATTGCCGCTCACTTCAACCAGACCGTCGAGAACCTCAGGGCCCTGGTCGGAGAGACCCGTGAGGTAGGGGTAGAGCTCGCCAAGGTCTCCAAGGAGGTGAGCGAGGCCTCGGCCGTGGCGCTCAGCGCATCGGAGTCCCAGAGCTCTTCGTTCCAGTCGACGCGGGTCTCCATCGACGCTTTGCTCGAGAAGACCGGCATGGTGATCGACGTGGCGAAGGCCTCGCTAGACCGGTTCACCGAGGTGGCGGAGGCTCTCGTTTCGGAGGGCCGCGAGGCGGTGGAGGCCTCGCAGAGGGGAATGGGGCGTATCGAGCAGTCGGTCGGGGAGATGGCTGCCAGGGCTTCCCAGCTCCAGGAACTTTCCACGGAAATAGGCAAGATCGTCGGGCTTATCGAAGGAATAGCACGCCAGACTAACTTGCTCGCGTTCAACGCGGCAATAGAAGCAGCACACGCAGGGGAGGCGGGAAAGGGATTCGCTGTTGTGGCCGAGCAGGTCCGAAAGCTGGCCGAGCGCACGGCGGGGGCAGCCAGGGAGATCCAGGGGTTGATCGCCGAGGTCCAGGAGCAGACGGCGGTCGCCGTGAAGGTAAGCGAGGAAGGCAAGTCGCACGTGGACTTCGGGGTTTCCATGGTCGCCAGAGCAGGAGACGCCCTAAACAGGATAACGGAAGCGGCGGCGAACGCGGCGTCAAGTACCGACGAGGTCAAGCGGTTGGCTGCCGAGCAGCAGGCCAACTCGGCTCAGCTCGCCCACGAGGTGTCGATGATGTCGGTGGCATCGGCCAACGCAGCCTCGGCCGCAGGAGAGCAGGCCAGGGTGGCCGAGCGGCTGGACCGTCTCGCCAGGACGCTCTCGGAGACACTCGCCCGCTTCAAGCTCGACTGACCGGTTTGTTCTCGGAGTCCGAAAGCGGCGCCAGGTGACGACTTTCCGAATGCTGGATAGGGACCTACTCTCCGTCATCGCTCGCACCCGGCCGGTGAAAGACGCGGCGGGAATGCTGCTCAGAGGCAAGGACGCGGTCGTTCCCGTCGTCGAAGCTGGGCGAGGCTGCTACCTGGCGGCGCTTGCGATGCGCCTCCGGCAGGAGGGACACGGACCTCTCCTCGCCGTGGTACCCGACGCCAGGGAGGCCTTCACGGTGGCCGCAGACGCCCTGGCCTTCCTGCCTCCCAGGGGGGACCGGACCTTGCTGCCGCCGGTGGAGGTCTTGCCCGCCTGGGAATCCCTTCCCTACGAGCACATCAGCCCCTCGGTTGGCGTCATGGGGACCAGGCTGCGCGTCTTGTGGCGCATGAAGTCGGGGGATCCCGGGCTGTACCTCGTGGTTGCCTCTTCGAGAGCTGCCTTGATGAGGGTCGACCCCGACGCAATTCACCAGGACCCACTCTCGCTGTCGCAGGGGAGTCGAACCGACCTATCCGAACTGGTGGAGGTGCTTTCCTCGTGGGGATATCAGCGCACCTTCCAGGTGGAGGCCCGGGGAGAGTTCGCGGTGCGCGGAGGGATCCTCGATCTCTGGCCTGCCGGTGAAGACATTCCCCTCAGGCTGGATTTCTTCGGGGACGAGGTGGAAGAGATCAGGGCCTTCTCGGTCTCGACCCAGCGGAGCCTGGGACCGCTGGCCTGCGAGGTGCTGGTCTTCCCGGCGAGAGAGCTCCGCCCCTCTGGCAAGATCCGCCGACGGGCAGAGGAGCTCGCCGCCCATTTTCCCGAAAATTCCTCGGTGTGGGAGCGGTTCAGCGAGGGCATCTTCTTCCCGGGGATGGAAAGCTGGCTTGCCTGGCTTGTCCCGGAAGCAGTCACTCCCCTCGAGCTTGTACCTCCCTCCGGCGCGCTAGCGCTGGTAGATCCGACCGAACTCAAGCGAAGGGCCGAGGCGCACACAGCCGAGGAGCAAGACCTGGCCGAGGCGCTGAGGTCCACATGGGGTCGTACGCCACACGGAGACGCCTCGAGGCCGCAAGGGCCGGGAGCGAGCGGTGGGATGACCGCACCGGCTTCGGCACACGAGGCTCGTCCCCACCGCCTGGAAGGCCACGCAACTGACGAGCACCCCCGCCTGTTTGCCGATGCAGAAGGTGCCCTGTCGAGGGTACGCAACGCGACAGTGACGCTGGTGCCCCCCGCATCGACTTCCGAGCCCGAGCGCGCCTCCTTCAGGCCGTGGCCGAAAAGCCTGGGTCCATCCGAGGTGATCGGAAAGGCAGCTGCTTACGCAAGCCGAGGGTGGGCAGTGGTGGTGGCAGCGGGTAGCAGGGGGGCTGCCCGGCGCGTCGCGGAGGCGTTTTCGTCGGAGGGATCGACCCCTCGCGTAACAGAGACCATCTGGCTTTCAGAAGAGGTCGCCCGCCCGGGCATCCTTGTCGGACCATTCTCCTACTCGGAGGGATTTCTCTTCGAGGAAAGCGAGCTGGCCTTGCTTACCGAGGCAGAGCTGTCTCCGTCGCGTGCATCCAGGAGCCGTACACAGCAGGGTCCGGGCCGGTGGCAACGGTCGTTACGGGAGCTTTTGGGGGGCGCGCTTCCCGCTGCGAAAGAGGTCGTCCGGGCGGCAGCCGAGGATGTCGAACGGGCGACCGAGCGTGACCGCCTCGAGAAGTTCCTGGCCGACCTCGAGCCGGGTGATTACGTCGTGCATTATCACCACGGGATCGGCCGGTACCTGGGACTGGTCACCCTCGAGGCGGACGGCGCGGAGAGGGACTACCTGGCGATCGAGTACGCCCAGGGCGGCAGGCTATACGTCCCGACCCAGCAAGTCGATGCGGTACAGAAGTACGCCGGAGGCGAGCGACCCCACCTCAACCGCCTTGGCGGCGCCGACTGGGCCAGGACTAAGAAGCGGGCCAGGGCAGCGGCCGCAAAGATTGCCCGTTACCTCGTCGATCTTTACAGGGAGAGAGCCCACGTCTCGGGGATCGCCTTCTCGCCAGACACCCCGTGGCAGAGAGAGCTGGAGGAGTCGTTCGGGCACCAGCTCACCCCCGACCAGGAGGCGGCTCTGGCAGCAGTCAAGGCCGACATGGAGGCGCCTCGTCCGATGGACCGGCTCGTCTGCGGGGATGTCGGCTTCGGCAAGACCGAGATTGCGGTCAGGGCGGCCTTCAAGGCGGTGCAAGACGGATTTCAGGTAGCGGTTCTGGTTCCCACCACGATTCTTGCCCAGCAGCACTTCGAGACCTTCCGGGAGCGCTTCGCACCTTTCCCGGTTCGGGTCGAGGTGCTGAGCAGATTCGTGAGCCCCTCGAGACAGAAAAAGCTGATAGAGGAAGTGGCGGCTGGTGCGGTCGACGTGATAATCGGGACTCACCGACTCCTCCAGAGGGACGTCCAGATTCCGAAGCTGGGCTTGCTGATCGTGGACGAAGAGCACCGCTTCGGTGTTGCTCACAAGGAGGCACTCAAGGCGTCATTCAGGGGAGTGGACGTCCTCACCCTCACCGCTACCCCAATTCCGAGGACTCTCGAGATGGCCCTTTCGGGAATCCGGGAAGTCTCTACCATCGAGACGCCACCACCGGGGAGGCAGCCGGTCCTCACTTTTGTCGGGGAGTACGACGAGGGAGCTGCGTCTGCAGCCATTCGGCGTGAACTGCTCCGAGGAGGCCAGGTCTTCTACGTCCATAACAGGGTGAGATCGATAGGCGCGGCGGTCGAGAAGGTAAAAGAGCTCGCTCCCGGGGCACGGGTCGAGGCGGCTCACGGTCAGATGTCGGAACATGCGCTCGAGAAGGTGATGATGCGGTTTTTGGGGGGCGAGGTCGATGTCCTGGTGACCACCACGATCGTCGAGGCGGGCCTGGACATCCCGAGCGTCAACACGCTGATCGTCGAGCGGGCCGACATCCTGGGGCTGGCCGAGCTGTATCAGTTGCGGGGAAGAGTGGGGAGGGGCAAAGACCGAGCCTACGCCTACTTCTTCTACCCATCGCGCTCGGCGATCTCGGACGAGGCCTACGAACGTCTCAAGACGATAGGGGAGTACACCGAACTGGGTTCCGGATTCGCCATAGCTCGAAAGGACCTCGAGATAAGAGGGGCGGGGAACATACTGGGGGAGGCTCAGTCCGGACACATCGCCGCTGTAGGGCTGGACCTTTACGTCAAGATGGTGTCCGAGGCTGTGGGGGCACTGGAAGGCAAGGCCACCCCAACGGCCCCAGAGCCCATTCAGGTCGACATCCCGATAGACGCTTACCTGCCCAAGGAGTACATCTCCCAGGAGTCATCGAGGCTCGAGGCTTACCGGAAGCTAGCCGAGTGCTACGACCACGGCAGCGTCGCTCGCGTCAGGGACGAGTGGGTCGACCGGTTCGGTCCGCTGCCGCCACCTGCCGAGAGGCTTCTGGAGGTCGCTGAGCTGAAGGTGGCCTGCGCCAGATACGGCATCAGTGAGTGCGTCTACTCTGGCGGGAAGCTGAGGCTGGCTCCGCTCGACCTTGGAGAGCTGGCACTGCTCCGTCTTCGCAGAAGAGGATACGAGTGTTCGTACTCGCCCGAGCCGGGGCGGCTCTTCGTCAAGCTCCCCAAGGAGCACTGCAGTCCGAAGGGGGTCGCGAGCCTGCTGGAGGAGATCGACCGCGCTCGGAGGTCAGGTCGTGGCCGGGTGGGAGGCCGTCCACAGAGGGCGAAGGGATTCGCCAGGCCTTCCGGGCGCGTTCGGGAGAGACGGGATTGACCGGATTCGAAGGGGACCGGGAGTGAAGCGTACGAAGTCATCCATTGCCAGAGTGCTACTTGTCGGCGTCGTCCTTGCGGGGCTCGGGCTGTCGGCATGCAGCTTCACCTCGCCCGTGGTGGCGACGGTAGGCGGCTCCCCCATCACCAGGGAGTGGCTCGACTCGATGCAGGCTGCTTTCGAAGGCGACCGGAGCTTGCAAGCATTGGTCAACATTGCCCCTCAGGTATTCGTCCAGAGCCCCGAGGAAGCCGCCTCGATCCCGGGCCTCACGGGCAATGAACTTCGACTCGCGCTGCTGACGCGGCGGTTGAATCTGGAGGTCGTCGGAACAATGCTGGGGCGCATGGGGCTCGACCCCACCGAGTGGCGGAAGTTCGCAGCGGACAACTTGCAGGGCAGACTTGCAGACCGCAACTGGGCCTCGGAGTCTCAGAGGTCGGCGGTCATCGACTTCGCCTCGAGGTGGCAGGGGGACCGGCAGATGCTGCTGGAAGCGCTGATGCCCTCCCAGCCCGACGAGCAAGCACTGAGAACTCTCTTCGAGGCCTATCCCACATTCGGCGCCAGGCTCTGCTTCTCGGTAATCAAGGTCCAGACCCAGGAAGACGCTCTTGCGGTCGAGGAGCGTCTGCGATCCGGGGAGAGCTTCTCTCAGGTCGCGGCCGACCTGTCTCAGGATCAGGCGAGCAAGACCCGGAGGGGCGACGTCGGCTGTGTGGTACTCTTGGAGGCTTTCCAGCGCCTGCAGGATCCGGTGCCTTTCCTGGTGGCGTTCTCTCTCGATCCGGGTCAGGCGAGGGGGCCGGTCGAAGGTGCGACGGGCGGTGCGTGGTACGTGAGGCGCGCCGAGTCGGGATCGACCGGCACAGACTTCGAGTCGGCTCGAGAGCACCTGATCCAGCAGTATTCTCAGGCAAGGATCCAGTACGTCTCGGACCGGTTCGCGGAGGTGGCTTCCACGATCGACGTCCGCATCGCCTGTCCCGAGGGACGATGGAACCCGGAACAGCTCACGATCGAGCCTTGCGTGGGGGCTGTGCCTGTCGAGGACACGATTCCCGTCCCCGGGCCTGAGCAGCCTCAGGAGGGCGTGACCCCGTCCGTCTCCGGCCAGGAGCCGGAAGGGGGAGCGGCCCGATAGGTCGGACAGGCCAGGCGAGAAGCTGCAGCACCGACGTGGAGGGCCAGGGAGAAGTCTCGATCCCTTCGAGGGATGTCGCTTCGGGCGATACGGGCTCCGCCACTCCTGGGAACGGGCCTTCCGAAGAGTCCGGGCCCATCGAAGCGGATCTAGTGGTCGCTGGTCTCGGGCCCGGTGACCCTCAACTGGTCACCAGGGAGCTGGAGCGTCTGATACGAGCGGCCCTGTCCGGCCGCGTCGCCCTGTTCGTCAGGACGCTTCAGCACCCCACCGCTCGTGAGATTGCCGAGCAGGTTGCGGAGTGCACCTCCTTTGACGAGCTGTACGAGTCCGCCGGAGACTACGAAGCTCTCTACGACCGGATGGCGGAGACCCTCGTGGAGTCGGCGGCGCAGAAGCCCACGGTGTTCCTGGTGCCGGGAAGTCCTTTCGTGGGCGAGACCGCTGCCCAGAAAGCCGTAACTGCTGCCCGGGCCCGGGGGCTGGAGGTGCGAGTGGTCCCCGGGGTCTCCTTCGTGGAAGCTGCGCTATGCGAGCTGGGCGTCGACTGCCTCGAGGAAGGCCTACAGGTAGTGGACGCCTACCAGATCGAGAAGGCTGTACTGGGCGAGGGACCCCTGCTGGTGGCCCAGTGCCACTCCGTGGAGCTGCTGTCCACGGTGAAACTGGCCTTGCTGGACGAATACCCACCCGAGCACCGAGTGGCCGTGATAGAGGGCGCTTACTCGAGAGGGGCAGCCCAGTCTGGTAGCGCTGTCGTCTGGGTGGAGCTCGTCGAGCTGGACAGAGGTTCTGTCAGGCCCGGGCCTCGAACGAGCCTCTTCGTGCCTCCGTCGTCCAGAGCGCCGGGAAGGGCGCTACGAGACTTCGTCGACCTGGTCGAGGTCTTGCGGGGCCCTGGGGGGTGCCCGTGGGACGCCGCCCAGACCCACCACAGCCTCTCGCGACACCTTCTGGAAGAGACCTACGAGGTGCTCGAAGCCATCGACGGGCTACCCCCTGAGGCACCGGGCGGGGAGCTTGACCCCCAAGCCTACGGGGTGCTGGAAGAGGAACTCGGCGACCTGCTGTTCCAGATAGCGTTTCACGCCACCCTGGCCAAGGAGGCCGGGGCGTTCACCATCGCAGATGTTGCGCGAGGAATTCACGAGAAGCTGGTCTCCCGTCATCCCCACGTTTTCGGCACCGTGGAGGTGTCGGGGCCCAGCGAGGTGGCGCGCAACTGGGAGGTGATCAAGGCGGAGGAGAAGCAGCGCCGTTCCCTCATGGACGACATCGGACGTTCCTTGCCGGCTCTGCTGCTGGCTCACAAGGTGCAGCGCCGAGCGGCCTCGGTGGGATTCGACTGGTCGGATCCTGTCGGGGTCTTCGAAAAGGTCCGGGAGGAGCTCGAAGAGGTCGCTTCGGAGCTTGGGGACTCGGGCGGCGATGGCGTCGAGTGGGCCGTGGCTCCTTCCAAGATGGTGGACGAGGTAGGCGACTTGCTGTTCGCCGTGGTCAACCTCGCAAGGCACCTACGAGTAGATCCAGAGGAAGCGCTCAGGAAAGCCAGTCGCCGGTTCGAAAGGCGGTTCCGGCGGATGGAAGAAAAGGCGAGCGACAAGGGGCTGGATCTGGCGGGACTCTCCGCCGAGGAGCTCGACGCTCTCTGGGAAGAGGCAAAGTCCGAGGAGGCTTGCTAGCCCGAAAGGCTTCTCACAGCCTGACCTTGCCTCGCAAGTCGTCGCGCAGGAATGTCGCGTCGATCTTGATCCAGGTTCCAGCGGAGTCCTGGTACGCGCCCGCGGCGTTGGCCATGAAGAACCCCTTCTCGTACAAGAACCTGGCAACGTCGAAGAACATGGGCTCCCCGCGGTACATCGGGACTAGACCCAGTTCGACCTCCAGGGCGACCACCTTCCCCAGAATGCTGTCGGCTCCGGCCAGCGTCTTCAGTTCAGCTCCCTCGACATCGAGCTTCAGCCAGATTCTGGTGGCGTCTGGCGCGTGCTCTGTCACGATGGTGTCCAGGGTCCTTGCATCGACCTCTTCGGTGGTGGTCTTTGCCAGTCCCGCGACCGTTTCCTGGGCGGCCTCGAGCGGTTCGAGGATCGAGTTGCAGGGAGAAGCGGAAGATATGTTCAGAGAGATGCGGGTGTTCGAGTCATAGGTAGCGGCCCTTACGCAGCGCCAGAGAGGGTCGTCTTTTGCGGCACGCACCAGAGCCTCATAGGGCTCTCTCCCCGGCTCTATCGAAAGAATCACCCCGGCATAACCGGCATTTCTCAGTCCCAGGGCATACTGCCCGACATTCGCGCCGCAGTCGATCGCCAGATTGACGTCAAGCTGTTCCAGGAGTCGTCTTCGGACGGACATCCCAAATGGCGGGTGCCCGATGCGGTAGAAGGCGAAGTTGAACTTCCCGTAGGGGCCATGAGTCACCCTCCAGACGCCGACGCCTCTGCGCTCCAAAAAGGAGCGGAGGCGCTTGTATATGGTCGGCGTCCGGGCTCTCGGGCCACGGACGTCTCCGGGAGTCGTCACGGACTTTTCGGCGTCGGTGGTCTCGGATGGGTCAGCCAGTGTAGCCCTCTCCGAAGTACCAGTTCGTCAGCGGGGCGGTGACGCCGTTCGAGGTGTGGCCGTCGGTCCAGATGCCCAGGTACCTGAAGTACATGGGCCTCTCCACGACGATCGGCTGCGAGGCCACCACCTTGACGGACACTTCCCTGTCCTTTCCGATCTCGGCGTTGACGTCCACGGTAAACCGGGACGACGCTCTTACCTTGTAACGGGACTTCTTCATGAGGCCCATCGAGCCGTGGTACTCGATATCTACCGTGACCTCGGAGGCATTCGGGTTGCCCAGGGTCAGGTACTCCTGGAAGTACTTCCCGGTATATCCCTCGGCGAAGAGCCAGACCTCCGACGGCTCTGCGTTGCCCACCCCGACGGTCCCGCCGCTTATCGGGCCCATGTACGAATACCAGTTTTTCGCGTAAAAGTACATCGGGCGCTCGGCAACGATCGGCAGGTCCGAGGTGACCTCGGTAGAGTTCTCGTACCCCCGCCCAATAATGGCCGGCACGAAGAGGGTCAGCCTGGTCTCGGCGGGGAGTCTCAGCTCATGGAGCACAGGCGACCCCCGGTTCTTCAAGAAGCGGACCTGCGCTCTGGCGGGGCTGGAGTTCGGGTTCCCCAGCGTCAGGTACTGGTCGAAGCCGTCGCCGGTATATCCTTCGGCGAAGTAGAAGCGAGTGGAAGGCCGGGCGACGCCCGAGGAGACGTGTCCGCCGGTCCAGCGGTCCGGACCGTAGGCGAAGTACATCGGGCGCTCGGCCATGATGGGCCTGTCCGACTCAACCACGGTGCTCAGGCTCTTGTTCTTTCCGACCACCGCCTTCACGTTGACCGTCACGCGTCGCCTGGCCGGGACCACCAGCGTCTGGTCCTTGTTGCTTCCCCCCTCGATCAGGTAGCGCAGGCGCACCGTGGCGTCGCTGGAAGAGGCGTTTGCCAGCGTGATGTACTCCTCGAAGGTCTCCCCAGTGTATCCCTCGGCGAAGAAAAAGCTTGTGCGGGGGCTGTCCAGTCCCACGCCCACGTGCCCCCCGGTCCACAGGCCATGGCCGTAGGCGAAGTACATCGGGCGCTCGGCCACCACTGGTGAGGTCGACCTCAGCTCGATTCCGTGTTCGGTTCTGGGGACGACGTCGTTAACCCTCACGGTCCTGCGGCTCCTGGGGGGAAGCACCACGGGCGAACCCACCACGGAGGGGGCTCCGTTGAGGAGGTATTCGAGCGTGGCGGTCGCGGTCTGGTCCTGGGGGTTCTGGATCGTGACGTACTCGTGGAAGGCGAAGCCGCCGGCCGGGTCGGGCTCTACCCACCGGAGCGCTGCATTGAGGCTCTCGTAGGGGTTGATCGGGGTCCCGTCCGGGAGGTGTATCTCGAAGTGCAGGTGAGGTCTGGTGCCCTCTGCGTTGCCGGAGTCGCCCACGTACCCGATGTGCTGACCCCGCCGCACGGGCGCCCCGGGCTCGATGCCGACCGCGAAGGCCCACCGGATTCCTCCGGCGCCGTCATCGGTTCCCGGCGTGTCGTTGTTGAGGTGAATGTACCAGTAGCGGTATCCCGATTTTCCGACCAGCTCGAGCATGTAGCCCGCCGAGCCCTCGTCGAGGAGCCACCAGTTGACGAATCCGTCTTCGGCAGCCACCACGGGGGTGAGCTTGGCGGCGAATATGTCGATGCCGTTGTGGGTCCTGCCGCCCGATCTGGGAGCCCCGAAGTCGTCGGTGTAGCTGTTTGGCCCAGCGACAGGAAAGACGATCGGTACGACCTGGGCGGAGCTCGTCGCGGCATGCAGGATCCCTGCCAGGACCGCGACGAGCAAGCACACCGCCACTCTCCGGCGGGAAGCTGATTTCTTGGGGAGGAGGGGTCCGGTCACAGGCGCAAGATCGGGTGCGTGTTCGAACTTCCGCTGCGGAAAGCTCGGACAAGGATTGCTCTGAGAAATTTACCAAAGCAAGCAAATAGATACGAGGACCTTGGGAACCCCGGGGCTTGTTCGACCCTCGCCCGCTCCTCGAATCCCTCTGCCAGTACGGCCCGCTCTCGGCCACAGCTGTTCGACCCTCGCCCGCTCCTCGAATCCCTCAGTCGGCTCGCCTGGGAGCCCAAAGCTCGTTGGGCTCTCGCCGTTTGGTCTTGTTGCCACGATCCAGAACCCGCATAGCCGGCGGTTCCACACCCACCCCTAGGGCTCTGGCCGTTTGGTCTTGTTGCCCACGCCGCAAGATCTAACTGGCGGCGCCGAAGTGCAGGTCTAACTGGGCGAGCGGCGGGGTGTGGCTCTGTGAGCCATAAGCTGTCGTATCCCTCGAGAAGGCGCGGGCGGGGCTTCCCAGTTTTTCGATTACCTCTAGGCCCTGGCCCACAGGCACGCTCTTTGAGGGTTCTTTGGAGCCTCTCTTCTCGCGGTCACCTGGAGCAGCTCGCCTCAAAAGGCAGGGGAGTTCTGCACCGGACCGAGGCGGTCAGGACACCCCTTCGGTGATAGATCCTGGCCCGCGGCGCTTCGGACACTTTGGAGTCCCCGGAGGGAGGCGTACCCACCTCGGCGCCTGATCGGCCGCATCAACCGTCATCCTTCTCCCTGCTTCCATGAACTACCGCTCGGGCTATCTTGTGTCCAGGCAAAGCAGGAGCGGTATGTCACGTGGGGCGGCAAAAAGGCCGGTACGGGTCGACAGTGTGGTGGCCGGTAGGCGAGGTCGTGCGTGTCGGCGGCTGCGGCAACAGGCCGTTTCTTCAACCCCAAACGTAAATCGCTTCCTTGTCGGAAAAGTAAAGACGGTCGTCCGGGCCCTGGAGCACATCCAGACCGCACCCATCTGGTCCCCTTCCAGGTTCGGGGAGCCCCTGTACCCACAATTGGCCTTCTCGGTCCACGACGAACATACGGTTTTCGGCGAAGGAGCAAAAAGCCACAGCCCCCTCCAGGGCAGCAAACCTCTTGGACGACACTACGACGACGCCAGTAGGGACGACTACCCCATCTCCTGAATGCCAGATAGGTCGCACACCCCGGTAGTACCTGGGGCCGAAGGAGCCGGGCCACCCATAAAACTCGCCCGCCGATACCCGGTTCAGCTCGTCGCAGCAAGGCGGTACGTCGCCTCCTGACGGACCGTTGTCGGTCGCATACGCCTCGCCATTCGGCCCGAAGGTCAGGCCGAAGGAGTTGCGCAGGCCTGTAGCCCAGACCGGGTTGTCTGGCCCGAACGGACCGTCGCCAGGGACGGATCCGTCAGGTTCGAATCGCAAGATCTTGCCCCGCAAATCGTTGGGATCGCGCGACGCCGTGGGAGCCAGTGCATCACCCAAGGTCACATAAAGCTTCCCATCCGGTCCGAATGAAAGCCTGCCGCCTTTGTGACAGCAGCCTTCCCCGGCAGGAAGCTCGATGATGACCTTGTCCTCCCGTACGGTGTCTCCCTCTAGCTCGAGTCGATGTATACGGGAGACTTGGTCGGTGTCCGCTGGAGAAGCGAAGAGGTAGATCCAGCGGCGGTTTGCAAACTCGGGGTGAAGTGCCAAACCGAGAAGGCCTCGCTCGCCTCTGGTGGAGACTGGAATTTGGTGTATGAGCGTTCCTTCGTATTTCGGTGGGGAGCCTCCTGGTCTTGCGGCGAGGTCGACCTTGAAGAGACGCCCCGTCCTTTCGGTGTAAAAGAGTTCGAAGGCGGGGGAGATTGCAATTGCAGTAGGGAAGTTGGCTCGGAGCAGGACCTTGGGACCTTCGCCAGGCATCCACTGGGTATCCACCGGCTTCATCTCCAATGGCGAGGCGAGATTCTGAGAAGGTGCCTCGGCCGGTTGGGATGATCCACTTGGCTGCGGTGCCCGAGAACATGCGGTGAGGGCGATTGCGGCCACCAACGATACGTAAATCATGTGAACCAGAGCTCCCGCTGAGCGCTTCTGTTCCAGCTCCGAGTTACCCGAGCCGCGGCTGCAGGAGTTTCGCATGCAGGTCTATGCTCTCACGGAAGGACAGACTGACGTAGGTTCTCCAGCAGAAGAGTGGAACCGAGAGACAGTAGCCATATCCTAGTTCTTCGGCCGTCAACCCTTCAATACGCGCTCTTGGTCCGGAGCTGGGTACATGCTCCGACCTGGCCGAACCGGTGTGAGCCAGTCCATCGCAGCGTCGGCCCCTGATGTCTGCGAGGGGCATCTCGACCTTCTTCCTTGCCGAGCGCCGCGAGACTCATGCTCGGTCCTCGGTGTTCTCTCCTACCACCACCATGCTGCTCCCTGCCTCCATGGGCTCACCCTTGGCCATCTTGTGTTCTGGGAAATCGGGAGCGGAGGATGCAGCATACGCGAGTGAGAGACTGGGTAATTGAGGAGGTGCTTAAAAAGCGGTGCCCACTCCTGCGACGAAGACGTTACAGCGCTTGAGCGTGTCCCACAAAAGTTTTCTGGTTTGTAGGCCGAAAGGCGGAAGCGCGTGGAAGGGTGGCCCGGCGCGGCTCGACAGCCAGAATGTGAGGACGGTGATCAGCGACTTTTTGACACCTTTTGGCAGGCTTGGGTCTCCTTAGCCGTCCATATTTCTACGCGTCCGAACGTGCGATAGGGACAGTAGTGTTCTAACAGGTAGCCATGGATTATCCAGAGGCGCTCCGCATTTGCGAGACCGCCGACTCCGTCCACTCCTGTACGAGACCGGTAGACAACGTACTTGACCTTATGGGATCTGAGCGACCGAACGACTTCCTCTTGGTAACGAGGGGGTGCTGCGAACCAGGTTACTGGGAACCGGCTAGGGGGTGGCACGTCTACCAAGTAGTACCAGGAAGGGTCGAAGGTAAATGCATATATGGTCTCCCCGGGGTCCAGAGTGGTCCGCATTGCTTCGGCGGCGGAGTAGGTATCCCACCTCAGGAACTCGCGGTCTTCCCTACCGAGGGGAAAAGCTGTGGCCAGATTCTCGGGGCTGACGGCAAGGACGGCAATGAGAATCGAAATCGTGAGTGTACCCGCGACTAACGCGGACGAGGAGAGGCGTCGAACTCGTTGTCCTACCTTCAGGCTAGTAAGCCCTCTCCCCAGCCAGGCAAGGCCAAGGGCTAATGTCAGAACGCTCGAGCTGGCGAGGTGAGGGTAGTCGGCCCTCCCAATTGCGCTCCTCAGCGTGGCCAGGCTTGCCGTGAGACACAAGATGAATGGGTATTCCGCTGTCACCCACGAACGTAGGCTTGGTAAAAGACGTGCTGATGCGGCCCGATGCCGTAGGAAGGATATGGCCGTGAGGAATGTGTTGAGGGAAGCCAACCCCAATGTGGAAACCCACTCTGTACGGGTCAGATCAAGCGGTATTCCATCGAGGTGCTCTTTGAGAACTGGAATGTCGACGAAGGTGAACCTGACGAATTCAGGTACCGCATCTCGGAGTACAAGCGCCAGGAGACAGGCTCCGAGTACGAAACCGCCTGCTGAACCGGTCAGCACCGCTCGCCGGAGACCCCGGTGCGCATCTGGGCTGTGGTGGTCTATTACGAACAAGGATCCGATTGCTGCCACCGCGCTTGTCAGGAGCACGAAGTATCCTCTGTCGACCGAATAGACAAAAGCTATCCCGGGCATGGCCCCGACGCATGCCGCCAGAACCGCTACGGTGCTTGCCTTTGGAGCCGGACTCAGCAACTTGCGCCAGAGCATGTAGCCGAGCACCAGGCAGGCGAACATCGTCACTTCGCGCGACTTGAGAGATACCGGCAACAGATTGGGAACGCAGAACCCTCTTGAAGGCCCACCCCACGGCAAGATATCGATGCTTACAGGGGTGCATACGAGGGAGCGGTCGGGACGGGATCCAGCCCGGCGAGTCAGGGCCGCTGCTGCCCAGATTCCGAGGGTTGATAGAGCGAGAACCGAAACTCTCCGGCGACTGACTGTGTAAATGGCAAGGGGCACCATTCCCCACGCGAGCACGCTGAGCGCTGACCGCACCGCGATGTGCGCGGCTATGGACTCTCCAAAAAGATGGAAGGCGAGCAGGGTCCTGTATGGATCCTGGAAGACTCCGTGTACCAGAGTGACATCCTTGTAAGGCTTGAGGCCGTACTTGATCGCGGTAGCCGGAGCGAGAGCCTCTCCGTCATGGAAGTGGTCGAATCGGTCGCTGGTCTCGGAGACCAGTGCAAAAAGGGCGGAGGCAATTATCAAGCCGGCCACCCCACCTACGACAAGGCGACGTGGTGATGCGGCCTGGGTGGTGTCGTATATGTCGTTCTCCTGCGAGATCGGCCTGTGGCTGCTTCTAGTGGCGAGCCACATGAATAGCAGCGCGAGTGTAGGCATCGAAACAATGACCAACAGGCGGACCAGGTTTGTCTGGGGGTGGTAATTGAGCGCCTCGAGGGCGCTCTTCATGCCCCACACTCCCCTGTAGGGAATCTTCACACTCGCTGCCACAATCGCCGCGGCAGCATAGGTCGAAACGAAGACGAAAAAGGCGGTAAGCGGGGAGCAGGGATCGAAGTGTTTCAGCAACCTACGCACGTTCAAGGTGTACCGGTCCCTGCTCGCTGGATGGTGTTCTATCCTATCGCTCGCGCTTGAGGCCCTTCCTGGCGGCCGTCACGGCCTCCCCGGGCGAACGGTGGGGCCTGGTCGGCCGCATCCTTGGAGGAATTCGAAGCCCCCTCAATCGGGGCGCCGCCCCGAGGACCTCTACCTCCGTGGTCGGCTTCCCGACCCTGGCCACCACCTCTTTGAGGCGGAAGCCCTGAGGCGACCTGGACCTTGGTCTCAGATCCTCAACCCCTCAGGCGACGGGTTCGTCACGTAATGCCTGCAGCCTTCAGGCCCCGACGCACAGCTTCAGCGAGGGGAGGTGCTACTGGGCGTCGAGATCCTCGAGCCCCGTGCCCTTGAGGTGCCCCTTGCGCTCGAGGAATTTCTGCTACGTCCGTCTGCACTTGGATGCGGACCGGCAGCTGCCCCTTGCGCTCGAGGACTTTCTGCTTTGTCTCCGCGAGCACGCAGTCGAGGGCGCAGGACCGTGAGCGCCAAGATGACATCCTGCTACCTTCCGCGCTTGAAGGTGTTACGGATCAGGTCCGCAACACCCCACAGGAAGCTGACGATCTCGCTGTGGTTCACGCATTCACCTTCCGTCCGCTCCTCGCATTAGCGTCGCTTCTTCTCTACCGCTCCCTGCTTCCATGGACTAACGCTCGGGCTATGTTGTGTCCGAGGAAACCGGGAGCGGTAGAGACACGAGGCCGCTCAGGCCGGGCGTCGCCGGCGCCTGGCGGCGTGGCGAGCCCGCTGGCTCCGCTCCCTCCTGCGCGACCGCAGCTCCGACAGAGCCCGGTACACGGCGGCCCTCTGGTCTTCGCTCAAGGACTCTCTGGTGTAGGAGAGCTGCACCACCGCAGAGATGACGGTCATGGCGTGACCGCGGTCGGCGCTGGGAAGCATGGACCACAGCACGGAGCCGTACTCAGTCGGGGTCTGGGCGAGGTTCCGCCGTATACCCACCGCCTCTTCCAGCATGCGCAACAGGCTGTGGGCCTCGTCTGCCGCCCGCTCCCGGGCACGCCGGGCGTACCGCCGCCAGACCAGCGCCGCCACGACGATCGCCAACAGGACCGCCGCCACCACAGCAGCGACCCACCACTTCAAGGCCTTCTCGGCCGGTCGTAAGGCCCCCAGGCGGGGCTGGATGTCGGCTGAGACCCACCCGTATGTGGGGACGTAGAACTCTACCCAGGTGGTGCGCATGGCCCTGTCGAGCTCGAAGACTGGGGAGGCAGGCTGCAAGCCGGCCGCAGGGCTCTGAGGTGAGATGCCTGCGGCACCCGGGACCCCTCCGGTAGGCGAGCCCGGAAGGGGAGTCCGCAAGGGCCTCGGCCTGTAGCCGAAGCCGACGCGGGCCGGGACCCCGACCGACCGCATCATGACCACTGCGGCCACCACCGCGTCGTCACCGGTGCCCTCCATCTGCTTTTCGAAGAGATAGCGGTCCACGGCGTCGGCGCCCTCACGCTTTCCCTCTTCGGGTCCCGAGAAGCGGTGCCTTAGGACCACGTATTCGATGATCGCCTCGGCCTTCTCGTAGGGAGTGCTGCGTCCGGCGGTGACCTCGGAAGCTAGGTCCTTGACCCGGCGCGGGATGCGGGGCGGCAGCTGTAGGCCCTCTGCCACGATGTGCGATGGCACGGGGCCGTCGATTCCACGCAGGTCTGCCGGGGAATCGAGGGGGACCTCGGATTGCACCCTGTACATCGCCCCTCTCCTGAGGGTGGCCGAGGGGACCAGGGTAGCCGCCCCCCCAGCGCTCACCGAGATACCAGGGTTGCCTACGAAGGCGAACTTGCGGGGCTCGAAGGCAGCTGGCAAGGGGCCGTCGTAGTCGGCGACGATCTCGACCAGTTGCTCGAAGTCACGGTAGGGGGCCAGGCGTTCTCGGTCGACCGAAAGGGTGCAGGGGCATTCGACCAGCCTGCGCCCCGTTCCTTCGGGCGCCCGGAAGGTATCGCCTTGGTACTCGGTGAAAGCCGTGACCCTCATCAGTCTGGGCTCCGGTGCGGTGACATAGGCGAATATCTGGGAAGGGCCGTGCTCTTCCACCGTGTTGAGATCGAGAACGTATCCCGGTTCTCCTCCGGCGCCACGTGCTCGCCCCGGCTGGTCTCCCTCGCCATTGCCCCCGCGGGAGGTGCCACCCCCCGAGGTCGACTCGGGGCGAGGTGTCTCGGTACCGGAAGAAGGCGTGCGACCCGGGCGCTGAGTACTCGTCCCGTAGGGGCTTCTGTCCGTCGAGTCGCCCGGTGCGGACAGCGAGTACCTGATCGGCGGGACGATAATGGCCAGCAGAGCCAGAACCGCCGCGGTGGCGAGCGCCGGGAGAAGCGAGCGAGTCCAGGACCCCGAGATGCCCGCGGCGGGGGAGGGTCCCGACTCGAACTCTGGCGGGTGAGAGACCCTGGTGCGGAGCTCCTGGGCGTGGGCCTGGGAGAGTACGGCCGCGAAGCAGGTCGCCCAGGCCAGCCCGAAACCCACAGACCAGGGGGAGTCGGCGCCCGCAAGGACGGCCAGGGGGACGACGCCGGCACTTATAAACGAGTTGACGACGGCGTCGGGAGCCGAGATGCAGGCGAAGGAATGCACGGCAGCAGCTACGAGGAGGGCGACCGCCAGGGGAGCGTCTTCAGGGCCGAGGATCGCTGTTCCCAGGACCAGCCCTGCCACGGCGCCAAGACCTGCAAGCGCCACGACTGCCCAGCGGCGGAATTGGACCGAGAACCTTCCGGGGGAGAACATCAAGGGGTCCGCCAGGAGGTGGCCCAGGATCCCGAGCGCCACGACCACCAGGAGAAGTGTCAGGTAGGCAAGGCGAGTTCTCGCCGGCGAGTTCCATCCCAGGGTCCCGGCGAGCCCGGCTGCCGAGGCCAGAGCCAGAGCCGTAGACACCCTCAGCGTGCGCGGCATCGCTTCAGCCCTCCCGGAGCGCGGCCGGCGGGCTCAGCTTCGACTCCGGCATCTCCCAACAGAGCGTCGCCGACCCCGGTACCCAGAGGGCCATAAGCCCCCACCTCGCCTTCGGATTCTCGCAACAGGACTTCACGGCCTCAGACCGCCACTCGCCCGAGAGTCCCGGCCGCTCTGGCGTCGAGGGGGTAGAGGTCGATCCGGTCGGAGAGCATCGCCAGCCAGGCGGTGTTCTGGACGACTGCCGGGCTGTCCGCAAAGACCACCGCCCACTCCCTCGAGAGGGAGGGCAGGTACGGGCGGGAGTGGTGGGTTGCGACGAGGAGTTTTGCGGCCCGCTTCGGCGCCTCTCCGATGCGAGGGATGGTGGGAAAGTCCGGACCGAAGTTGGTTCTTGCCCAGTAGTCCATGGCCTCCTCTCGGGAGCGGACACGCTTCAGTTCCTGGCTTCCGGAGAGCAAGAAGACGGTGTGGCCTCTCCTCAGGGCAGCCAGGCTGAGCGAGGCCGCGACCACCAGAGCACGCTCCCCGAGGGTGTCGCCCAGCCCTGTGGTCGGGAGGGCCGGTGTGGTCATCCACAGCTCGGCGAGCGAGGGGTATCTGGTCGAGTCGTCGCTCACCCAGGCCAGGCGGGGAGAGAGGGTCTCGACGGCAACTACCAGCTCCAGTCTCCCCTCGTGCTCCATCTCCCTCACGAAGAGCTCGTCGTGGCGGGCCGAGGCCCTCCAGTGCACCCTACGGACGCGGTCTCCAGGCCGGTACTCCCGTATGTTGAGGAAGTCGACGCCCACACCGGGGCGGGGAGGCCTCGCCCGCACCTCGCCTGCCCAGGTGACATCTCCGATGCCTTCCGGCAGCTCTACCGGCAGCGTCGCAGGGCCTATTACCACGTCAGCCTCGGTCACCACTTCCTTCTTGGCGACGAAAAGCCCTGCCGGGATCGAGGTGGCGAGCATGGTGCGGAAGTGGTTCCAGTGGCCCCTCTGGGTCAGGCGGAGAAGCCACGTGACTTCCCGAGCGCTCTCGGATGCCGCGAGGAGGACCGGGTGCACTCCGAAGTTCTGGTCCTTTGCGACGATTCCACCCCTTGTGCCCGGCTCGGATATCAGGCGGATTTGGAAGGGGATCGGGGAGCCTACCTGACCTCTCAGTGTGAGGTCCCTCGCCACGCTCACCCGCTTGAGCAGGTCCCAGGCCATGTATGCGGAAGCGGCGCAAAATGCAAGCCCGACCGACCCCACGGCGACGGCCAGGTAATTGGCCTGGAACACTCCGACCACGAAAAGCAGGCCGCAGGTCCCAAGCACCGCAAATCCCCGCGAGGTCGGGAAAGGAAATCCGCTCAGGTACCGCCTCGACCCTCGGACGGCGATGGGGCGAGGGAGTGCGACGGGCGGTGCCATCTTCCCCTGGGCCTCAGGCTACCTGGGGCCTCTGTAGTGCTCCTCGCCCGCCACGACGACGGGGGTCGACTCGATCAGCTTCCGGACGAGCGCGTCGCCCGCCCTGTGGTCGGACTGACCGGAGCCGGCGAAGATGATCCTGTGTCGGAACACATAGGGGGCGAGAGCCTTGATGTCGTCGGGGAGTACGTAAGAGCGACCGGACATCGACGCTCTGGCCTGACCCATGTGCACCAGGGCCAGGCCCGCCCGAGGACTCGCTCCTAGCAGGACGCCGGGAACCCTGCGGGAGGCCGTTACCAGGGCGAGGACGTACTCGAGGACCGGTCGAGAGACGTACACGGTCTTGACCTCGCGCTGGGCGGCAAAGAGCGTGCCGGGGTCGATGACCGGATCCATGACGTCGCCCAGGGTCCCCTCCGCCCCGGCGGCCAGCATCTGCAGCTCGTCGCCGTGAGAGGGATAGCCGAGCTGGAGGGCGCACATGAACCGGTCGAGCTGACCTTCGGGCAGCGGGTAGGTTCCGTGCTGCTCGAGGGGGTTCTGGGTGGCGATGAGGAAGAACGGTTCGGGCAGCCTGTAGGTCTTGCCTTCCACCGACACCTGGCGTTCCTCCATGGCCTCCAGGAGGGCGGACTGGGTCCTGGGCGTGGTCCGGTTTAGCTCGTCAACGAGTACCACGTTGGCGAAGACGGGACCGGGCTGGAACTCGAAGCGGTTGTTGGCCCTGTCGAAGATGTTCGAGCCGGTGAGGTCCTGGGGCAGAAGGTCGGGGGTGGCCTGGACCCTGGAGAAGGTACCTCCGATCGCACGGGCCACCGAGCGTGCAAGACGGGTCTTTCCGACCCCCGGGACATCCTCCAGCAGGACGTGTCCTCCGGCGAGGAGTGTGGTGACCACCAGGGTGACCTGCTGGCGCTTGCCCTTGAGGACGCGGTCCAGTGCTTCCACGAGGGCCTTGGCGACCCCCGGCACGTACCTGAGTTCCTGACTTTCGGCTACAGCCATTCCGCCTCGCTCGGCCTCGCTCGAAGGTAGATATCAAGGCTAACTGATCGCACCGGGGTTCAGCGCCGGACGGTCGGGGGAGGTTTCAGACGAGGAGGTCGTCCGACTGAGGAAGACGGCCGCCCGGCTGCCGGCGAGGTGGAGCCCCAGGAAAGGCTGCTGCGAACCTGATTCATCAATTCGGCATGGATTTTCCGGATCGGCCGGACGGATACGGGCAGGATCCAACGTTGCGTTTGCTATACGCGGAAATGTCGGCCATGTTCAACGGAATGTCGTTCAGCCGAGCTTGCGTGCGTGGATGAAGAGGATCTCGCCCCCCGGTATCCGGCCCTCCTTGCCCAAGTGTGGAGAGGGCCGGGTCTAGTGCCGCGGCAGGTGGACGCAGGCGGGCCGCAGCTGATCGGGTGGAGGGGGTTTCGTCTCCCACGCGTCCTCCGCCAGGGTCGCCACCTCGCGGCGCAGCGTCTACAGCAGGGCTGCCATTCCCGCTGCTTACGCGACCCCGAAGCGACGAATGTCCACTTCGACGCCCAGTTGCTGCATCTCTTAGGCACGGCGGAGGGTGTCATCGGTGACCTCGCCTGAGACGGAGGCTTCGCCACGGGTCTGACAGACGCTCGCAGGGACGCCGCGCAGGATCAGGACGGTACCGTTGCGCTCGATGGTGACGGTGGTCGTGCCCTCGGCGGTCTCACCGGTCTTGCAAATGACGCATTTCATCGAGTCCTCCTTTTGAATTCGGGGTCCCATTCTGTCGGGTTTGGTTCATAGACGGTGATAACGATCCACTCGCGATCCTGATCGTTCCAGGCAACGACGACGTGAAGCGGTCTCCCCTGAACAGTGGCCAGCATCAGGCGGCTGGGATATGGCTTTTCGTCAGGGTAGTCCGCGATCGTCTCGCCATTGGCGATCACCTCCTCGACTTCCCAGCGGGAGGGCCCGCAATACACGGGTTCGGCCTCGATGGTGTAGGGGGAGGGGTTTCGTCTTCCCTCATGTGGAAGACAGTCAACCCGGCCGACAGTATCGTGCCGGGTGACGTTCCGTCTCCCCGCGGGCAGAAGGAAGTGCAATACCACATGCCAGAAAGCATGCCACCACCCTCTGACACCGAAGGTCCTGGGGAGCACCTGGCCCGCCCGGAAGGTCCCCACGTTCGGATCGCACCGCCAAGACCATCTCGGGCCTTAGAGCCCCAGTGCCCCTTGCGTGTCGCGGCACTGCGGTCCAGTCCAGAAAACCGCTAGAACTCAAGGCGCAGTGGGTCATGTTGGAGGTCGAGGGGGCTCGAGCAGCCGGCCCCGCCCCAAGGAGGGCCGGCCTAGGCCCGGAGTCACTTCCGGGGACGGACAGGGGAGCAGACGAGGACCACGCCGAGGTCCTAGCGCCTGAGGTGGACGGATGAGCGAAGCAGGGCCGAAGTACCCGGGCCCGACGGAGGTCCGGGAAACCCATGCAGGCATCGTCTTCCTGGTGGGCGACAAGGCCTACAAGGTCAAGAAGCCGGTGCGCTTCGAGTTCCTCGACTTCTCCTCGCCGAACAAGCGCCTGGCCGCCCTGCGAAAGGAACTCGAGCTGAACAGGCGCCTGGCGCCCGATGTCTACGAGGAAGTCCTTACCATTCGGGACGACCGGGGCGAGGTAGTAGACGCCGTCCTGGTCATGAGGCGCATGCCGCAGGAACGCTCCCTGGAATCTCTGGCTCTGAAGGGAGAAGACCTGAGGCCGTGCCTGCAGGCAGTTGCGTGCAAGGTGGCCGAGTTCCACCGCCGCACCTCCGACTCGAGGACTTCTGCTGCCATAGCGGAAGCCGGAAGGCGTCGGTGGCTCGAAGGCAGGTGGGAAGAGAACTTCGCCGACCTCGAGAGGTTCTCGCCGACTCTCATTCCCACAGAGCTGGTGGAGACCGTCCGGGGGGCCGTCTTCGAGTACCTGGTCGGGCGGGAGGAGCTGCTCGAGAGTCGCATCGAGCTCGGCGAGGTCAAGGACTGTCACGGAGACCTGTTGAGCGCCGACATCTTCTGCCTGGACGGCAAGCCCGAGATCCTCGACTGCATCGAGTTCGACGACCGGTACCGGTATGTCGACGTCGCCTCGGAGGTGGCGTTTTTGGCGATGGACCTGGTCCGCCTGGGCAGGCCGGCAGAGGCGAGGTACTTCCTGGAAGAATACGTGACGGCTTACGGACGGCCGCTGCCTTACAGCCTCCTGGAGCACTACATGGCTTACAGGGCCGCCGTACGCTCCAAGGTGGCCTGCCTTTCCTACGAGCAGGGCAGGGCCGAAGCGGCCGAACCCGCCCTCTTCCTTGCCAAGGCGTCGGCAGACCATGCCAGGAGGGCAGTACCCCTGCTGCTCGTCGTAGGGGGTGCCCCGGGGACTGGAAAGAGCACGCTGGCCGCGGCCCTTGCCGAAGCCGACCTCTTCGCCGAGCGGGTCGGTGGCCGGCCCCGCTTCGAGCTGGTCCGCTCCGACGTCGTACGCAAGGCGCTGGCCGGCCTCTCGCCCGCCGAGCGCTCGGGTTCGCCCCCTGGAGGCGGTATCTACACGCCCGAGTTCACCCGGAAGACCTACCTGGCGATGTTCGACAGGGCAGCCGAGGCCCTGGCCCTCGGCCGCTCGGTGGTCCTGGACGCCACCTTTGCCTCGGAAGAACTGCGCCAGGGCGCCTCGGGGGTTGCTCGCAGGCACCACGCAACCCTCGTCGAACTGGAGTGCCGCGCTCCTCGCCAGGTGTGCGAAGAGAGGATCCAGGCACGAGCGCGGGAAGGAAGGGACCCTTCCGAGGCGGACACCGAGGTGGCCAGGCTGGTCTCCGCCCACTTCGACCCGTGGCCGTCTGCCACGCCTGTGGACACTTCGGTTCCTCCGGAGGAGTCCCTCGCCACGGCAATCGCGGCGGTCGAGCGCGCAATGGGTTGCGGCTTCTCCTGGGGCTGAGCGATGCCCGGCACCTGCGCAACGCCGAGTACGTGGGTCACGCAAAGGACCTGCGCCACGCCCGGTACCTGGGCCCGGTTGGTCGGGAGGTGAGCGAGGGGAGCTCCCTCAGACCAAAAGCTTTCTCGTCACCATGGGAAGGATGCCGCCGTGGCGCAGGTACTCGAGCTCGGTCGAGGAGTCGACCCGGGCGGTCGCCTCGAATCGCACCTGGGTCTCGTCGGGCTTCTCGGCGACCACTTCCAGTCGCTTCTTGGGGTAGAAGTTCTCTGCCAGCCCCCGAATGAAGTAGCGCTCGTCACCCCTGAGGCCGAGTGACTGGGCCGTCACGCCCTCGGGTAGCTGCAGGGGCAGCACTCCCATCTGGACGAGGTTGGACCTGTGAATCCGCTCGAAACTCTCCGCGATGACCGCCCGGACTCCCAGGAGGGCGGTCCCCTTGGCGGCCCAGTCCCTCGAGGACCCCGCCCCGTACTCCTTCCCCGCCAGCACAACCAGGGGAACTCCTTCCGAGGCGTAAGCGACCGCAGCGTCGTAGACGGTCGTCTCTTCGAGTTCGGGGAAGTGCAGGGTGAGCCCGCCTTCCTTGCCCGCGGTCTCGGCCTTCAAGTCGAGGAGCATGTTCTTGATTCGGGTGTTGGCAAAGGTCCCTCGGACCATCACTTCGAAGTTGCCTCGTCTCGCCCCGTAGGAGTGGAGGTCTCCCGGGGCCACTCCTCGCTCGGTGAGCCAGAGGCCGGCGGGGGAGTCCTTGGGGATGGCTCCGGCGGGAGAGATGTGGTCGGTGGTGACGGTGTCTCCCAGATACAGCAGAACCCTCGCTCCCTCGATGTCGGAAAGAGGCGGCGGCTCGGCCGGCAGGTCTTTCACGAACGGCGGCGGGAGGATGTAGGTGGAGTGCGGGTCCCAGGAGAAGGTCGAGGAAGTGGGAGCCTCGATCTGCTTCCATCGCTCGGGGCCTTCGAATATGGCGGCGTAGCGGCTCCTGAATTCGTCGGGTTCTACCGTCTCGGCGACGATCCTCGCCACCTCTTCCTTCGTAGGCCAGATATCCCGCAGGTACACGGGCTTCCCCTCTCGGTCCTTTCCCAGGGGTTCGGAGGCGAGGTCGATGTCGACCGTACCGGCCAGGGCATACGCTACTACCAGCGGCGGGGAAGCCAGGTAGGCGAGGCGCACCTGGGGGTGGATCCGACCCTCGAAGTTCCTGTTGCCCGACAGGACGGCGGCACAGACCAGCTTGTGTTCGTCCACTGCCCGAGCCACCTCGTCCCTCAGCGGTCCCGAGTTGCCGATGCAGGTGGTGCAGCCGAAGCCGACCACGAAAAAGCCGAGCTTTTCCAGTGCGGAAAGCAATCCGGCACGCTCCAGGTAGTCCACCACCACGGGGGATCCCGGAGCCAGGGAGGTCTTGACGTAGGACGGCACCTGCAAGCCCTTCTCCACTGCGGCTTTCGCCAGGAGCCCCGATGCCACCAGCACTTCCGGGTTGGAGGTGTTCGTGCAACTGGTGATGGCCGCTATGACCACGGCGCCGTCGGACAGCTCGACTGTCTCGCTGCCGAGCTGGATGCCGAATGACCGCTTTTCCTCTACCCATGCGGTCTGAGCGAGGGCCTTGCGGAAGTTTTCCTTCAGTCCGGAAGGAGTGGTGCGGTCCTGGGGACGCCTGGGCCCGGCCAGCGACGGCTCGACCGACGAGAGGTCGATCTCGAGCACCTCGTCGTACTCGATCTTGTCGAAGAGGGCGTCTCTGTAGGCTCGCGCAGAATTGCCCGCGGTCGTGCCGTCGGAAGTGCTTCCGACGAAGAGGCCCTGGGCGATGCAGTACTCGCGGACCCTCTCCACCGCTTCCTTGGGCCTGCCCGTCAGCTCGAGGTACTCGAGGGTCCTCTCGTCCACGGGGAAGAAGCCTGTGGTGGCTCCGTACTCGGGAGCCATGTTCGAGACCGTGGCCCGATCCGGTACGCTCAGGCTCTGGAGTCCCGGCCCGAAGAACTCGACGAACTTGCCCACCACCCCGTGCTTACGAAGCGCCTCGGTGACCCAGAGGACCAGGTCGGTGGCGAAGACCTCCGGGGCGAGCTGGCCCACGAGCCGCACGCCCACCACGGTCAAAGGGACCATGCCTACGGGCTCGCCGAGCATCGCGGCTTCGGCCTCGATCCCCCCGACTCCCCAGCCGAGGACGCCTATACCGCTGACCATCGTCGTGTGCGAGTCGGTACCTACCAGGGTGTCCGGGTACAGCCACGGCCTACCCTTCGCTTCCCCGCGCTCGACCACCCGTGCGAGGTACTCGAGGTTCACCTGGTGCACGATCCCGCTGCCGGGAGGGACCACCCGGAAGTTCGAGAACGCTTGCTGCGCCCACTTGAGTAGCCTGTACCTCTCCAGGTTCCTTTCCATCTCCAGGGAGACGTTGATGTCGAAGGCCTCCGGTGACCCGTAGGCGTCCACCTGGACGGAGTGGTCGATGACGAGGTCGACTTGCAGGAGGGGGTTTACCGCGCCCGGATCCTTGCCGTGTCGCAGAGCCTCGTCCCGCATGGCTGCAAGGTCGGTCACGAGTGGAACACCGGTGAAGTCCTGGAGGATGATCCTCGAGGGGCGGAAACCGAATTCAAGACCCGCCGACCCAGGTGCAGGGGCCGACCCAGGTGCAGGGGTCGACCCGGAGGAAGGGGCTGACCCGGAGGAAGGGGCTGACCCGGAGGCAGGGGTCGACCCGGAGGCAGGGGCCGAGGCCAGCACCGCGTCTATCTCGGACGGCTCAGCCATACCCAGGGCCACGGCTCTGGCCACGTTCTCGAGGAATATCCGCTTCACGAAGGGAAGCCGCTCGAGCTCGGACGTGTCCACCACGCCGGCCAGCGGTACGTACTCGAAGTCGCCTCCAGAGGTGTGCAGCGCCTCGCTTCTGACCGGTGGACGCTCAGTAGGTGAAGGTCGGTCGGTCATTCCTGATCCCCTGATAATCAAGATGCCTTCGTCGGTCTCGGCCGAAGAGCCCGGTGCCAGGAGGGGCGCGGCTCTCGTACTTGTGGCAGTATCGAGACTACCGCCGATCCTTCGATGTGACCTCATGCGTAGCCACACCGGCAAGTTCTAGTCGATCAGATGCCAGGGATCCGCTGGAGGGAATGGTCGGCCGCCTGCTTCAAGGAAGCCCAACGGCGGCAGGTACCGGTCCTGCTCGCGGTCTTCTCCCCGTGGGTGGCCGCCTGCAGGAGGATGGAGCTTTCCACCTACTCCGACGCCCGTGTCGTCACCTTCGTCGAGGGGAACCTCGTGCCGGTGCGGGTGGACGAGGTAGACCGCCCCGACATCGCCTCCCGGTACGCCTACGGCAGGGCTCCGGTCACGGCGTTCCTCACCCCCGAAGGCCACCTCCTTACCGCCGCCAACTACCTGGAGGCCGAGCAGCTCCTCTCCGCCATAGAGAGGGTGACCCTGTACTACCGGGAGCACCGGGAGGAGATCTCCAAGGAAGTTGCGGAGAGGGAACGAAAGGCGCTCCTGGCGAGCGAGCCACAGAACCCGATCACCCCGGGTGCGGTGAGGCGTGTGGAAGAGGCGGTGATGGCGCGGGTCGATTCCGACCCTCCCCTGGAGCTCGCCCCGGATGCGGTCTCCTTCCTCCTGCTGCGGCACATCCGGACCGGCTCGGGCGAGTACCTGGAAGCGGCCACGTCGCTGCTTTCGCGGTGGGCCGACTCTCCCCTTTACGACAAGGTCGACGGGGGCTTCTTCCACAGGGTGTCAAAGCCTGACTACTCGGACCTCGAGCTGTCCAAGACCTGTTCGGACAATGCCGAGGCGCTCAAGGTCTACGCGGCGGGGTTCAAGATCTCGGGCTCCGACCGCTTCGAAGCGGTGCTCAGGCAGACGTGCGGGTGGGTCTTCGACACGTTGCTCGACAGCCGCACGGGGGGCTTCTTCGCCGGCCAGCTTCCCGACGCCGACTACTACGTGAAGGCCAGACGCGACCATGCCCACCGGCCCAGGGCTCTCGACAGGATCTACACCCAACCCTGCGCGTCGATGGCGAGGTCGCTGCTGGACGTGGCCCTGATCTCTGGCGACAAGGAGACGGGCCGCCGGGCGCTGTCCGCCGGCGAGCTGCTCTGGAAGGAGTGCTACGACGCCGAACAAGGGATGGCGCACCGTCTCGAGGCCTTGCTGGCCGAGCGCAGGTTCGGCTTCTTCGCAGACCAGATCGCCATGCTGGACCTGCTCCTGAGGATCTACGAAATCGGCGGCCACCCCTTGCACCTGCAGCGTGCAGTCGAGCTGGCGGGATTCGTGGAGGCAGCCTACGCGGACCCCGGAGGCGGCTTCTACGACCGAACCCCCGAAGATGACGACGTCGGGCACCTGAAATTCAGGAAGAAGTCGGCTGTCGAGAACGGCAGGGCGGCCCTGCTCTTTTACAAGCTGGGCGCGCTGACCCACAGTGACCACTTCAAGGAGGTCGCGGCTGCGACTCTCTGGCGGTTCATGGCTCACCTCGAGGACTTGGAACTTCTGGCCTCCCCGGTAGCTCTTGCTTCCGACATTCACCTGAGGGGCATGTCGGAGGTGAGCGTGGTCGGGCCCCGCCAGGACGTCGTCACCTCCCGGCTCAGGATCGCCGTGCTCGAGCTCTTCTCGCCGACCGTGGCCGTGGGGACCATCGACCCCGAGGACGAGACCACCTTGCGGGTGAGGGGACTGGACTTCATCGGGCGACCCGCAGGCTATATCTTTCATGGCGGGGAGAAGTCGGGACCCTTCGAGGACCCCGAGGAATTGAAGGAACGCGTCCTCCAGCTGGCACGGGGAGCCTGAGATGCTCGCAGGCGGTCGACCCTTGCTCGTGGGAGTCGGGTTCGAGGCGAGCCTGCCGGATGCAGGGTGGGCCGGCCTTTCGGGCGTCGCGGGGATGTCGGATCTGGACGGTCGGATTCGCCCAGTCCTCTTCTCGAGGACCGGCGCTTCCAGGGAGGTAGGCGGGAAGAGCAGAGATGACCGCAAGCAGTACGGGGCACGCGCCCGGCCCCCTCCGACCAGATAGTCTCCCAGCCGGCGGCGCGGGCACCCCCAGGAAGCCCAGAAGGCGGCTTTCGGCGGCGGAGAGGCGCAGCCAGTTGCTTGCGGTGGCGGTGGAAGTCTTCGCCGAGCGGGGCTACAGGGGTGCCTCCATGGCGGAGGTGGCCGAGAGGGCCGGCGTCACCAAGCCGGTCATCTACCGGCACTTCAGCTCCAAGAAGGACCTCTACCTCGAGATCATGGAGGAGACCGCCGAGCGCCTGCTCTCCAGGATCTGGAGGAACGTCGAAGCTGCCCCGGACCCCTACGAAGCAGTCAGACTCGGGTTCGTCGCGTATTTCGAGTACCTGTCGAGGTACGCGCAGGCTTTCCACCTCCTGCAGACCGAAGCCTACGAGGAGGTGGAGATCCGAGAGAAGATCGAGAGCCTGCGTGACAGGGTCGTCGAGAGGATCGCGAGATTCTTCGCTCAGGCAGGCACAGGGCTGCGGCCCGGCGACCGCAGGGTGGCTGCGACCTGCATAGTGGGCATAGCCGAGCTTGCCGGACGCCATCTGGTGCTCGGCAAGGGGGAAGACCCCGAGAGAGTCGCAGCGGTGGCGGCCTCGCTTCTCGTGGGAGGGCTGGGCGATCTGGTGCGGAGGTTCGGCTCTCAGGCTGACTCGCGGGTAGGCTGACTCGCGGGCCGGCCTGCAACGCTCTCTACCTCGATCCGCAGCTCGAGCCTGGTGTCGGAGGGTCGACCCGTCCGTATCACCCCACCTATGGCGGCAATCTTTTCCGCCGGCGTGACGAACGTCTCCGGAAGGGAAGCTGCACCCACTGCGCCCCCGTCCTTGGCGGCACCTGCGTCCGCGAGAGCCCGTCCTGCTTCGCCCCCTTGCGGTTCCTGCTCGCCCACCGGTGCAGGCGATGGCGGAGGTGGTGCCTGCGCCGGACCACTCGCCTGAATCGGCGGGCGCGTGAGCCCGTGTCCTTCGGAGCCGGCGAAGATGGAAAGGGGAGCGGGCCTGTCCTCTCGGGTGGGCTCCATGGACAGCACGATGTCGAGGCGGACTCCTCCCGATCCGAAGTCCGAGGCAGATATGTGTGCTGACCTCAGCCCCCTCTTCGCCTTCACTTCCAGAAGGATGTCTCGCAGGGCCGAGTAGAGCAGGTTCTCCTGGCCCTGGCTGAGACGGGGGTGGGCCTCCCACCGAAGCTCGACGTCGGCGAGGGAGCCTCTTAGTACCTCGTTCACGAGAGTCCTCGCCGCTGCCTCCAACCCTTTCTGTTCCAGCACCGTGGGGCGGAGCTCGTCGACGGCCTTTCTCAGGTTCTGCACCGCCCGGCCGAGCAGTGAGCGGGCCATCTTGAGCCTCTCGGTGGCCTCTTGGACTCCCGCTTCCTGACCTTCGGATTTCTCTTCCGTGGTCCCAGCGGCCTGCGCCCCCTCTTCCGCTCTTGCTGAAACTGCCACCTCTTCCAGGACGGAGGCCGCCTCCTGTACGTCGTGAGCCGGGCCTTCGATCAGCGCCTTGGCCGTTCGTTTCCTCTCTTCCTCGAAGATCTCGAAGAGCTTGATGAGAAGCTCGGTACGAGCCCGCTCGAGCTCCGCCATCCGCTCGGACAGCTCTTCTATCTGGTCGTCGAGGCGGATCCGCTCGGTGACGTCCCTCAGGACGAGCTGAAGCTCGAGAGACGGCGCTTGTCGGCCGGTTCCCTCGAAGACCCTCTCGCCTTCGGGAGTCCTGAAGCGGACCCTCACGACGTTGGAAGGCTCGGCTCCCCTGGGTCGGCGGCCACCCCTTGCCCGCTGGCGCCCGTCGGGGGGAGGCGCTTCCTTGGCCTCGGGGGCTATCTGGAAGTCGAAGGGAGAACGCTCTATCAGCTCCGCCAGGCTCCGCCCCACTGCTACTTCCGCGGAAATCATGAACGTCTCGCAGAAGGCCGAATTGACCAGGGTGACCCGCCCCTCGGGGTCCAGCTCGACTATCGGGTCGGGGGCTTCTTCGACGAGCGCCGTGTAGCGTTCGGCGGCGTCCACGGCGCGGTGGAGGAGGTGCTTGCCGTGACGGTAGCTCAGGTACTGGCGGGCGAGGATCGATGCGGTGATCGCCACGATCATGGCCTGAAGGCTTCCTGCCACCCCCGTGCGGTGCTCGAGGATCGTGTCTATCAGCAGGACCACCAGCACGACGGCCAGGAATCCGAGCGAAATCCTGTAGGTCTCGTAACGCCGTTGTGCTCTGGGCGCTCTCTCCCTCTCTCTTGCGCCCACGAGAGGTATGAGGAACACGCTTCCGCTGGCCAGTGCCCTGAGGATCGGGTCCGGCCAGTAGGGAAGGGCTGGCACCCGGTAGGAGAGCGCCGAGTAGGTCGAGTAAGCAAGCACCGATCCCACAACGGGGGCGAGGACGTGCCTGGCGAAGGGGAGCCCTCCGTAGCCGTGGACGAGGGAGACCGTATAAAAGCCGACTAGGATAGCACCTACGGCGATCCAGGCCCGGGTACCAAGGGCCTCTGCCGAGAACCCCAGGTTCGGGCCGGCTACCGCTTCGAGGAGGCTCGCGACGGCAGCGCCGAACACGAACACGTCGAGGAGGTCTATCGGGACCTCGAGGCCCGAAGCGTTGCGGCGGATCACCAGAAACGAGATGGCCGTCACGGTCGTCAGGGTTACCACGAACAAGCAGGTCGCAACGATCAGACCTACGGCCGTCGGCCCCACCACCAAGCCGACACGGTAGATGGCCAGCTCGGCAGTCAGGGTGGCGAGGGTAACGCCGAGCAGGCGCCACAGGGTCCGGTCCTGGGGGATGTCCTCGGGAAAGGCCAGTGGCCCTGACCGCAGAAGCGCCAGCACCGCGGGCGGGAGGAACAGGCAGGCGAAGGAGAGGGCCGCGCCTAGGTTGGGGGGGATCTCGTCCGGCGCTCGCACCTCCGAAGCCGCGGCGAGGATTACCAGGAGCGCCTGCGCGGTGCCGAGGACCGCTACGGTCCTGCCTGGCCCGCGTGACCCCTCGCTATGCTCGACTCGGGAATCAGGTCCTGAACGGTGACTCCCCGGCGTCGCTCCCTCCGTTCCCCGGCGGCTCCCAGCGGTCGGCGAGCCGTCTCAGACGCTGGACCTCCTCGACCAAGGCTACCCTGAGGGCTTCCAGCATTTCAGAAGTTGTCGACCGTCCAACCGAAATCCTCAAGTTGCGCCGTGAGTCTGCGCCCACTGCCTCGAGGATCGGCGAGGGCTCGAAGGCCTCTGCCCCGCATGCCGAGCCCGAGTGCACGGCAAATCCCCGCTTGTCCAGGCTCAGTACTACAGCCTCGCCCTGGACTCCTTCCAGCTCCAGAGAGACGATGTGGGGGACTCGGTGGTTGCGGTCCCCCAGGACGCGGACGCCGGACAGCGAGGCGGTGAGGTCCTCGAGGAAGGACTCGGTCAGCTCGGCCTGGCGGGCGGCTTCCGAGTGGAGGTCCTCGGCTACCCTCCTGCAGGCGGCCCCGAAGGAGGCGATGGCGGCCACGTCCTCTGTGCCGGCACGGCGGTTGCGCTCCTGGGCCGCACCGTAAAAAAGGGGTCTCGGCCTGAAGCCCGGAGCCGTAACGACTGCTCCTGCGCCCTTCGGGCCACCGAACTTGTGAGCCGAGGCTACTACCGCTACCGCTCCCAGCTCCGCCATCGAGAAGGGGATGCGGCCGAAGGTCTGGGCCGCATCGGCGACGATTCTTGCCCCGTAGCGGCGTCCCACCTCGGCCAGCTCGGCAAGAGGCTGGAGGGTGCCCAGCTCGTGGTTGGCGTGCTGAATGAAGCAGAAGATCGACGTCTTCGAAGGCTTTCCCCCGTAGGCCCTGTCTACGGCCTCGGACACCGCTGCTTCGAGGGATTCGGGGGTGACCCGTCCTGCCGGATCGACTTCGGCCTCTACCAGTACGAGCGAGAGCTCTCCTGCGAGCTTCCTTGCAGGCTTCGTAACCGCCGAGTGCTCGACTCTGGATATTACGAGAGCAGCACCCGAGAGTGCGGCAGAGTAGACCAGCCAGTTGAGCCCTTCGGTGGCCGAAGAACAAAAGGTCACGTTCCTCGGATTGGCCCCCACGAGGTCTGCTACCGCCCCGCGAGCTTCCTCTACTGCCCGGCGGGCCCCGAGTCCTTCCGCGTAAGGGCGCGCCGGGTCACCTACCACGGCTGCCCACCTGAGGAGCTCCTCTCTTGACTCCTCCAGAAGGGGAGCGTCGGAGGCTTCGTCCAAGTAGACCCTGTCCATCCTGGGAATATGTTTCGAATCTCGATACCGGTCTGGTTTCAGTGCCTTTGCGAGTCCGGTGCCGAGAAGTGCTAGGAATCCAGGCGCAGGGGGTAGGCCTGCACCGTCGCAAACCATACTTCGGATCGTCCGGGATCCTGGGCCCGGATTCGGGCGATCGCTCCGCTTATCTGATCGTAAGAGGAGTCATCAGGGAGAGAAGCTCGCACGGCAACACGTGCTACCCCTTGACAGATCGGGGATCCCTGCGTATAGTTACGCAGTCCAGACGTCCGGGAATCGGGGAGGTCGGGCAGTGGCCGGGGAAGCGATCCGACCAGCAAGACCAGCTCTTCTGCCCCGCTCGAGCCATCCCCCTTTGGCCAAGGGGTCAAAGGATGGCCTCATCCGCCGGATCCTGAGGGGGGGTGTATTTCCTCTTAGCTTCGTCTCTACTTGCCTATCCTGCAGCCTCGCCCAGACGGGCCCGGGCTCAGACCTCAGGCCCCCAACCTGAGGATGCAAAGCCTCCTCGGGACGGGCGACTGCATCTACCCCTTACCCAAGGGGGCCTGGAAGATAGTCTATGTCGTGCCAGGCTACAGGCTCTCCTACTACCACGACACAGAGGACTTCTCACGAGCAAAAGAGATCGTAGTAACAGGGTCTCCCATCCAGTTAGAGGACCAGCACATCTACCCTGAGGCGTAGGGAGGTCTCCCAATGTCTAATAAAAGGCTCTCTCACACAAGACGGCTCTCCAACCTCCTTGTTACAACCCTTGCGGTATCCTCCCTTCTCTTTGGCATCCCTAAGTCCCAAAGCCCAGCCTACGGACTGGTGGAGGCTGGGTTTGTGGATGGGGTCGTGGTGGGGAGGGGCTTGAGAGTGGGACTTACGGTGGACAGATCCACAGGTGGGCCAGTTGTGATCGATACAGAGAGCACATGGGCTGCCGAATGGCGACGCCGTGAGGCCTACTATGTGACCACCGAGGATTGCACGATTTCGGTACCACAACAGCTGGTCCACCGGGCGTATCTCGATGGTAGTACTGCGGGGGAGGCTTTGCACGCTTCGCTGAGATACTGCGCCTTGGTCAGCTTATATATCCCCTCAAGCGGCGAGAAGTTGTATATCGCGGAGGCGAGTTACGAACAGTACCATATCGACTCGATCTCGATCCCGGATGGCAACACATTACTCAGCCGAGCATTTGGAGACTTGCCATTCGTGAGCCGCAATCTTGGCCTAAACCAGTCGAGAGGCCAGCTGCTGTTTGCCGAAACGACCGCTGTCGCGACAAACGCGCGACCACCTGAAACTTCCAGACGTCTAGGTCTACTGTCGGTTGAAAGGGCCTCAGTTGAAGCAATCGGATCGATACTAGCATCCTCCCCCTGTGGCGCTGCTTACAACGAGGCGACCAATCGCTGGTACGTCGTCGATGACGAGCCAGGCAGGGTAACCGTCCTCGATGGCTCCACCCTGGCAAGGCTCTCAGAAATAGAGGTCGCTTCCTATATTGGTTTCTGGGCAAGAAGACAGTTCTGCCCCATCGCCGTAAACCCGGAGAAAAACCGGATCTACCTGCTGCGGATAGAACCACAATTCCCCGACTGCTGTCACATCTTAGAAGGAGGCACCGCCTACCTAGTCGTAATAGACGGCGAGACGAACACGGTCATAGAGGAGAAGGAAGTGGCAAACCGCACCGCCCGACAGGCACTCGCAGTGGACCCTAGGACCGGCAAGGTCTTCGTCTATGGCCCAACAGAGGACAACCCAAGGAGGGTCCAGGTCTTCTCGGACTCCACCCCTGAGACCCTAATAGGAGACCTCCAGACAGGACGGTACACCCAGTGGTTCTTCGCGGAAGGCACCACAAGGCCGGGCTACAAGATGTGGCTCACCTTGGCCTCTCCAGATCAGCCAAACAGGGTGAGGATCTCCTTCCTCACAGCACAAGGCCAGCCAGGTCCTTTCTTCAGGGAGGTGGACCTGCCAGCTAACACAAGGGTGACCATCAACGTAAACGACCAGATAGGAGAGGGATTAGACGTCTCAACCAAGATCGTCTCGGTCTGGGGCAAGCCCTTCTATGCAGAACGGCCTATCTACTTCGCCGGAGGGGAGGCTCACTCCCAGGGAGGCAACCTGGGCTCAGGGGTGCACAACTGAGGGCTGGGCGGTCACCTCTGGCCGCCGCCTCCGACAAGGCCCTGTCCCCTGCCGTGACCATCTGCTCTCGGACGCCCTGTAGCCCCGACCCTTTGATCATGTCCCAAATAACTCCCCTGCCACCGCCATGAATCGGCGAGGATTGGGAGACGCTCCTGTGGGCCGGGGCGAGCAGTCGGCCGCAGCGGCGCTGCGACGTCGGACGGTGGAGTAGCTACGGAGGGGTGAATGTCTCCGTTCTCAGGACCTGGAGCTGGGGAGAGGCCGCCCGGTGGGGACCAGCCTCTCTCGGGCCCCCCGGTTTCGCCGTTCGCTCCGGTGGCAGCCTTCGGTCCCCAAACCCGGGTGATCCTCGTCTCTTCGGGCAAGGGAGGGGTGGGCAAGTCGTCGGTCACGGCCAACCTCGCAGTCGCACTCGCAAGGGAGGGGAAGGACGTCTGCGTCATCGACGCGGACGTCTACGGCTTCTCGATTCCCAAGATTCTGGGAGTCGAGGACGAGCCGACCGTCCGAAACGACAAGATCGAGCCGCCCAAGGTCCTTGGCATCAAGGTCGTCTCCATGGGGTTCTTCGTGGGCGAGGAGCAGGCGGTGATCTGGCGGGGGCCGATGCTTCACAAGGCGCTCCAGCAGTTCGTGACCGATGTCAACTGGGGAGAGCCAGACTACGTCCTGGTCGACATGCCACCGGGCACCGGAGACGTGGCGATCTCCATGTCGCAGTTCCTCCCCTGGTCGGAGCTTCTCGTGGTCACCACTCCCCAGCACGCCGCAGAGAGAGTCGCCCAGAGGATGGCGGCCATGGCGGAGAAGGTCAACCTGAGGGTCGTCGGCGTGATCGAGAACATGTCGTACTTCATAGGCGACGATGGAAAGCGCTACGAGATATTCGGCTCGGGTGGCGGTGCCGAGCTGGCCGAGAAGTTGGGGGTGCCGCTGCTCGGCCAGGTCCCGCTAGAGCAGGTCCTGAGGGAGGGGGCAGACGAGGGTAGACCGGTGGTCGAGTACGCCCCCCAGTCGGAGTCTGCCAGGGCGATAGTGGAGATCGCTCGCCGGCTCGACGAGATGGAACCCCCCGCTCGCCCATCTCCTATTCCCCTCGAAGAGGCTCAGCGCCTGTCCCCCCTCGGAGAGCGCCAGCCAGGCTTGGGTCAGCCAGGGGAGGCCGGCCGACAGCCTGGACGGGGAGTCCCTTCGTCTCCCGGGCGGAGCACCCCTATACCTTTGCGGCTGACGCCCAAGAAAAAGCCGGAGCGCTAAAAGGCTTGAGACGAAGAGGGCATGCTCGGCGGCACCTTCGACTTATCTAGACTTCTCAGGATTCTGCCAAGGCCTTCAAGAGAGACGAATTCGACCTCGAGGCCGGAGACCTTGCGTTTGCGGGGCCTTTCGGCGTCCGATGCGACCACCAGATTTCTGCCCTCGGGGTAGCGCCTTCTGAACGAGAGAAGCCCCGCGCTCGAGCCAGAATCGTCGTAACCACATGCAACCAGTTGTGCGTCCGGTGTCACTAGATGCAATCGTGGTTGCGTTCGGTACGGGCGGTGGAGGACGGCGCCGGGAGCAGCCGCGAGCAGCGGGAAGCAGGCGGGAGGCAGCCGGGAGCGGCGCCGTCTGGGGCGAGCCGAGTCGAGCCCCGGCTCGCGACTGGATCCGGCCAGGTCAGACCGGGTAAAGCTAGCCGTCTCGTGAGGCGAGCGAGCCCAGGAACTCGACGGTCCGCTCCGAAGAGGCGACCTTCTCCTCCTTGGCCTCTCCGACGCCCACGGGTACGGCCAACACCTCGGTTGCGCCGGCGTCGAAGTAGGAGCGGATCTGGCTCTCGACGGCAGCTTCGTCCCCGGCGATCACCAGGTCCGCAGCCGAGCCCGCACCTTCGATGTCGAGCATGGCGCGGTAGGAGGGCAGGGTCGGGTAGATAGCGAACACCCGAGCAGCCCTCTCTCTTGCGGCATCCACGTCGGGGGTGAGGGCGACCTGAATGCCGGCCACCACACGGGGCGCTGGACGGCCCGCCTCCTCGGCGGCTTTGGTGATCTTGGGTACGATGTGGGTTTCCAGGGTCTTGCGCCCCGTCATCCAGGTGACGGTTCCGGCAGCCTTTTGTCCCGCTATCCGAAGCATCTTCTCGCCGAGCGCCGCCACCAGGATCGGGAACGGGCTGGCACCGGGCACGCTGAGGCTGGCGTTCAGTCGGTAGAACTCGCCCGAAAGGCTAGCCGAGCCCTTCTCTACGAGGTCGCCGAGCACCGTCAGGTACTCGCTCATCTGCTTGGCCGGCTTTTGGAAGGGGATACCCCACATGGTCTCGATGACCGGCTTGTGCGACAGCCCGATGCCCAGATGCAGGCGCCCGCCGACGGCGGACTGGACGGTCAAGGCCTGCTGGGCGAGGGCTATGGGGTGCCGCAACTGGATGGGGATCACGGCTGTGCCGAGCGCTATACGCTCGGTGGCCATGCCCGCAACTACCAGAGTGGTAAGAGCGTCGGACCCCATTACCTGAGGAAGCCAGACGCTTGCGAATCCGATCTCTTCTGCTCTCTTAGCTTGCTCTTTCAGTCCCTGGGGACCCACCGGAGGTCCCGAGTAGTCTCCGATTCCCAGTCCGATTTTCATCCCGCTTGACTCCTTCCGTGATTTATCGCTCTCGACTCGGGCGGGCGCTCAGTGGCGACCCCACTTCTGTGCGGCCTGGTAAGCCCTCGCTCCCGGGACGCAGGCAGTCCGGCGCGGCCTATCGAGACCAGATCGAGCTTACGACCGAAAGCCCAACGTTGTCAGGGCCGCCGGTTCCCACAACCTCTGCCGGTCGTGGACCGGGGGAGAGTAGGCTCTTGTGGAGTCCTTTGGGATGCAGGTCGCGTGAAGGATCCGACCGCAGCCTGCCGTTGCCCGAAGGGCGTATCTCCCCGGAAGGGGGCGCGCCAGCGGGGTGGGGTCCAGGTGTGGTGTAGGGAGGCAAGTTGATGACTGCGGGCGTGGTTTCCGGAGGAGAGCCGGGCGAACCTTCCGAGGCGCTCGGGAATCGCGCTTCGAACGAGCCGGCTGGCTGGATCGCCGGCAAGACCATAGTCTCCCTGGAGTCTAGGTTCCCCAGGGAGTTCGCCGGGCTCATCGAGAGGCGCGGCGGGAAGGTGATCCAGGCCCCCTCGATAAAGGAGGTCCCGGATCCCGACTCTCCGTCGGTCGCCGAGTTCGTGGAAGGGGTCTGCGAGTCTCGCTTCGCTGTGGTGGTCCTTCTCACCGGTGTCGGGACCCGCATGTGCATCGAGGCGGCGGGGCGCGGTGGTCGAGAGGAAGAATTCCTCGCCGGCCTGCGCGAGGCGACGGTGGTCTGCAGGGGTCCCAAGCCGGTCGCGGTCCTACGCAAGAACGACGTCGAGCCTTCCGAGATGGCACCCGAGCCGCACACCAGCGAGGAGCTGGCGGGGGTGCTCCGCCGAAGGGCGGGCGAGCTGACGGGCAAGAACGTGGCCTTGCAGCACTACGGCGTCGACAATCCCTACATCCGAGAGGTTCTGGAGTCCGTCGGTGCTGAGGTCTTCGACGTCTACCCGTATACTTGGGGACTTCCGGACGACGTCGGACCGCTTGAGCAGGCGTGTCGAATCATCGCAGAACGGCGAGTCGACGCGGTCTGCTTCACGTCCAGTCCCCAGGTGGCCAACATGGTAGAAGTGGCTTCACGGGTCGGTCTGCTGGCAGATTTGAAAGCCGCCCTTGCACAAGCAGTCGTGCCGGCAGCGGTGGGGCCGGTCGCCGCCGCCGCTCTGAAGGAGGTGGGCATCCGCCCGCTCGTGGAGCCTTCCAGGCCCAAGATGGCCGACCTCGTGCGGGCACTGGACTCCTTTACGGGCTCGTTCGGCGGCTGAAGGCTGCAGCGTCTGGGAAGCAGAGATCGCTCTGTGTCCTATCGGACGGTCGGTCTCCTCGGAGTGGGAGGTTGTGCGGAGTGGATGCTTTCGTCGACGTCAGAGACATCGACCACGTGGCGATCGCCGTCGAGCGGATCCGTGACGTGTTGCCTCTCTATCGCGACCTGCTCGGGGGGGAATTCGTCGACGCGGGCGACGACACTCGGGCCGGGAAGAACTTTCGCTTCGTCCAGTTCCGTTATCCGGGGCCCTTCAAGATCGAGCTGCTCGAGCCGCTGGGGGAAGACTCGTTCGTGCGCCGCTTCCTCGACCGTCGGGGTCCCGGGATGCACCACATCCTGGTGCACGTAAGGGGCATCGAACAGGCCATCCAGGCCGCCAAGGAAGCAGGCTACAGGGTGGTCGACGAGAGTCTGCGTCCCCACGGCTGGAACGAGGCGTTCTTGCACCCCAAGTCGACCCAGGGCGTCCTGATCGAGTTCGGCGAGTACAAGCGCCATCCCGACGAGCACAAGGCCGCCGGCGAGACCGAAGAGTCCGAGTGGAAGTTTCCTTACACCCTCGAGGAGGTCCTGGACGGGATACTGGGCGGACCCAAGACGTGAGCACGGGTCGGAGACCCCTGTCAGGGCGAGGCTGGCAGACGGACTCGGATCCGGCAAGGGGTCAGCCGGGCACCAGCCCCCTGCGCCTCTTGACGAAGCGGGAGAGCGCCGTGAAGACCAGCGCGTCCAGGATCATCCCGAGAAGCAGGATGACGACGAGGATCGCGAGCATCCCCTCGGTGTCCGACAAGTCCCTGGCGAACTGCAGCTTCACCCCTATCGAGGGCTGGTTGGCGATGATTACCAGCAGCTCGCCGGCTACCAGACTGCGCCATGCGAAGGCCCAACCCTGTTTGAGGCCGTCTACGAACGATGGCAGAGCGGCGGGTAGGACCACGTAACGGTACGAGTCCAGTCCCCTGGCGCCCATGGCCCTCCCTGCTCTGAGCAGTAGCGGGGGAATGTCGTCGACCCCGGCTATGAGCCCATTGGCGATGGCCGGAGCAGCTCCCAGTACCACGACGAAGGTGATCGCCGCCTCCGATAGCCGGAAAAGGAGGATGGCCAGCGGGAACCAGGCGATCGACGGCATGGACTCCAGCCCTGTGACGAGGGATCCGACTGCGACTCGCAGGGGCTTGAACCAGACCACGGCGCTTCCTACGAGGAGTCCGATGACTATGGCAAGCCCGTATCCCACGGCCGCCCTTCGCATGGTAATGGCGACCGCGGTTGCCAGGTTTCCCGAGGCTAGATCTTCCCAGAGCCGGCCGAGGACCGGGCGCGGAGGGGGTAGCACGTACCTTGGCTTCCACCCCGAGGCGACGAGAAGCTGCCAGCCTGCGAGCGCCATGGCGGCGGCTGCGAGCTTCGGCCAGCTCCTCTCCCAGACCCTGGCGGCGACGGTCTTGGTGGTGGGCTTGGGAAGCTCGAGGGCGTCCAGACCCGAGATTTCCTCGTCGAGGGCCTCGTGCCCTCTGAGGACATCGAGTTGCTCCCCGCTCCCCTTTTCAGTCTCGTCTGGGGGCTTCTGGCTCATCGATTCCGGTTCCATACCCAAGTTCGCCTGGGCAGCCTGGTGTCCCGGCGGTTCCCGCAATCTCCGCATCCCGGCGTTCGCCATTCCCGCGGTCCCCGCGTCGCCGGCGCTCTCCGGCTCTGCATTCCCCGCGGTCCCCGCTCGAGAGAACGACAGGATCGGCGGCACCGACATCCCCACACCCAGCACGCTTCGCTCGCTCGAGGGCGCGGGAGCCGCCCGGCCGTTGCTCTTTCTGGCTTGGTCGAGAGTGCCTCCGACGATTCGTAAGGCCCGTCTGGCCGGCATGCCGAGGCCGAGTCATCCAGCCCTTGCCGACTTCTCGAGCGTCTCCCTCAGGGGATCCAGGTCGACCGCTGCAGCGATCTTCGGCTCGTCAAAGGGTGGCAGCAACTTCATTTTTGCCGCCTGGGCCGCTCGCACCTTCACCGTCTCGGCGAGCGGATCCACGGTGAAGCTCAGCTCGGACCAGGCTCTCTCGATCACCTCGGGAGGAAGCGCCTTGCCCGCTGTCCTGGCGATCCACCGTTCCACAGCCTGCTTCGCCGCGGCCGCCTCGAAGGGATCTGAAGAGGCGAGTCGGCGCACGCACTCGACGTGGGCCAGGAGCAAGGCGCTGAGCTCGTCCGGCCTGGACCTCATGAAGGCCGGATTCGCCACGGCGACCGTGGTCGAGAACTGCCCGTCCGGCCACAGGTCTCGCTCGTCCACCAGTACTCGTCCTCCCGCCTGCACCACCAGTCGGGAGGCCCAGGGCTCTGGGACCCAGGCTCCGTCTAGCTGGCGCGCCCTGAAGGCTTCGAAGATCTGGGAGTTGCTCCTCGAGACCACCGTGACGTCGCTGTCGGTGCCAAGGTCTGCTGCAAGCCCCTGTTCGGCCAGCCAGACCCTGAGAGCGATGTCCTGGGTGTTCCCCAACTGGGGGGACGCCAGGGTAGTGCCTTTGAGATCGACTACCGAGGTGATCTCGGGCTGGACCACCAGGGAGGCACCACCCGAGGCCGCTCCCGCGACTATCCGAATCGCCTCACCTTCGGACCGCAAGTAAGCGTTGACCGCAGGGCTGGGGCCCATGTAGGCGAAGTCGACCGCTCCGGAGAACATGGCCTCCACCGCCTGGGGACCGCTCTCGAAAAGTAGCAGGTGAAGCTCGGGTGCTCTCTCTCCGCCGGAGCCGCCTCCGAGGGACTCCAGTGCTGCCGCGAAGCGGCCCTCTTCCACGCACAGGATGGCGGGGGCGTGGGTGAGGTTTGGAAAGAGTGCCACAGTGAGGGAGCGCCCTGAAGCGTTCCCTTCCGCCGTCCGGCCGGTGCAGGACGCCAGGACCACCAAGAGTCCCAGAGCCATCGAGGCCGCTGTCCGCCTGCACACCCTGTATGCCTGGCAGAGCGGAGCGTCTTCGACCCCTCGGGCAGAAGTGGGGGCTGGCCCCGGCTGTCGTCGTGGCCATTTGCCTGAGCGTGAGCGGCGGCAGCAGCTTATCCGTCGAGATCTTTCCAAGGCGGACCGGACTACTACGTCCCAGTGGATCCAGGGCCGGGATGATCACCCTGTCCTGGAGTTTCCTGAGGGTCGGATCCCGGCCCGCCCCCAGGCACCTGTTGGCCGGCAGGGGACGGGCCGAACCCGGGCAGCCCTTGCGGAGGCGGGCCGGAAACAGCCGGGCCGGGTTCGGAGCCCGGAGGTCCTTGCTTTGCCTTGCCGGTGAACAGGTTCCTGTCCGCAAGGTTCGAGGCCAGGTTGAGCCCCCACTGCCCTACCAGGACCATCACGACCGAGGCCACAAGCCCCACGCCTGCGCTGTAGCGGGAGTCCCAGCCGAACCTATGCGGGACCCTCGGAGGAGGCGGTGGGTAGACCGCAGGCTCGGAGCGTGGCCCCCTCTGTCGCGGCCGCCGAGGCTCGAGCGGGGAGGGAGTAGTCCCAGGCTCATCGGGGGCGGGCGCGATCTCGACGCCGGGTTCGCCGATGTTCGCACCCGGAGAGGCGGGGACGGCAGGATCCGGCGAGGGCTTGACCGTGGAATTCCCCGCGCCCGGGCCGGGAGAAGCGGGCTCTCCTCTGCCACCTTGCACCTCGGGCAGAGGAGTCTCCCGCAGCGGTACGGGTATCTCCCTCCCCGAATCCACTCCAGGGTTCGCCAGGACAGCAAGCGAGCCGACGATCCCGAGCAGGGCAGCTATCAACAAGAAGCCGGAGAACAGGCCCAGGTAGTACCCCGTCGCTCGTCGAGGGTCCGAGCCCTTCCAACCCGCCAGCCCGACGACAAAGGCGGCGCCGATTGCGCCAAAGAAGACGAGTACGGCAAAGCCCGCCAGAGCTCTCATGGGCGCTCCTCTTTACCAGGGGACGGCCTCGGGTGCACTTCCTGCTTCATCTTCCGGGGTCGCATGAAGCGGCCCAAATAGAATGACCCCGAGAGGGACGGCCGCAACCTACGGACTCTACGGGACCACTCTACCTTGGGGTTCGGAGAATGCGCCGGAGGGGAGGAGAGCAACGGTTACGACATCCGGCGGGGGTCGGGGTCGTCGCACCTTCGGGCAGGGCAAGGTACGCATCCGCCATGACCTCACCGGTCGGAAGGGCGCAAAATGTCTCGGCGTACGGGAGAGGGTCCCGGCCCGAGCGGTATCGGGAGCGGGACTCGTCAAATGGGGTGAGGTGAGATGGAGATCAGAATCGGCGTGGTGAACATGCACAAGGAACTCACGTGCGCGGTCAAGGACAGGGACCGCCTCGAATCCGTTCTGCGGCAGATCTCGGAAGCCATCAGCGAAGGGGCCTCGATGATCTGGCTCGAGGACGACGACGGCAGCCGGATCGGGGTACCCGCGGACAAGCTCGCCTACGTCGAGGTGGAAAGCGACAGGGAACGTCCAGTTGGTTTCGCCCGTTCCTAGCACCGATGCCAGAGAAGTCCACGTCCTGGACCACCAGCTCCTCTTCGTAACTGGCAAGGGAGGCGTTGGAAAGACGACCGTCGCAGCCGCCCTGGCGCTACTGGGGTCGAGCCTTGGAAAGCGCACGTTGCTGGCGGAGCTTGACGGCAAGAACGACATCTTCTCCTTCTTCTCGGTGTCGCCCGAGCAAGGCGCGATCCAGCCTCTCCACGATGGGCTCTTCGGCCTGTCGGTCGACACCGAAGTGGCGCTCAGGGAGTACTTGAGGATCTTTGCCCGAATTCCTCTCATCGGGCGCATCGGTCCACTCGCTCGAATCTTCGATTTCGTGGCGACAGCGGCTCCTGGGGTCAAGGAGATACTCACCATCGGGAAACTCACCTGGGAGGCCGGACTCGAGGACCCGAACCGACCGGGCTATCCGAAGTGGGACCTGATCGTCGTGGACGGAACCGCCAGTGGCCACATTGTCGGTCAGCTCACGGCCCACCGCACGATCAGGGACATGGTCCAAGTCGGCCTCATCAGAGAGCAGACCGAGGGGATGGCTGCGATCCTCGAGGACCCTGAGCGGACCGCCGTCGTCGTCGTCACCACGCCCGAGGAGATGCCGGTAGTGGAGACAATCGAGCTCCTGGAGAGGCTCCGGACGGAGAGCCGAACCAAGGCTGCAGCGGTAGTGGTCAACCGCTCCCTTCCCGAGTTGTTCACCCACTCGGAAGAGGCGGTCTTCGAACGGCTTTGCGAGCCCGACGCGGCAGAGACGATCGCCTCTCACATCGCAAGCGACCCCGCGCCCTTTTTCGAGGCCGCACGTCTTGCAGTAGCTCTGAGGCGGACAGCCTCGGAAAACCTGGGGCGCCTGCGGGACGCCGTTGACGTTCCGGTCTATTACGTGCCGTTCGTCTTCACGGCGGGCTACGGCCTCAGGTCGACGAGAATCGTCTCGGACGCGCTGGCCGAAGAGCTCTCTTAGGGAGGGACGGTGGGAATCCCGCCACAGACGGACACTCTTGACACCATCCCCGACCACCGCTCACTGCTGGTCGACTTGATGGCATCCAAGGGAGTGGTGGTCGTCTCGGGAAGCGGGGGTGTGGGCAAGACTTCCATAGCGGCGGCTCTCGCCCTGTTCTCCTCGTGTCACCTGGAGCGCAAGTCACTGGTGGTGACCATCGATCCCGCGCGACGGCTCGCCACTGCTCTCGGGCTTTCGGGCCTGGGAAACCAGGCCGTCCAGATCGACCCGGCCTCCCTCAAGGAAGCTGGGCTTCACGCCGGAGCAGGCCTATACGCCATGCAGGTCGACACCAAGAGGTCCTGGGACGAGATGATCTGGCGGTATGCCCAGTCCGAGGAAGAGGCCCAGCGCATTCTCGGCAACCGCCTCTACCAGGGGTTTTCCGGGCGCTTCGTCCAGAGCCACGACTACATTGCAATGGACAGGCTCTATGAACTCCGCAACCGCGCCGAGTTCGACCTGATTGTCGTCGATACCCCTCCGTCCAGAAACGCCATCGACTTCGTGGAGGCGCCCAGGCGTGTCCAGGAGTTCTTCGGCGGGCGACTTCTGCGCTTGCTTACGGCCCCGTACCGCATGGGAGGCGATGTCGGCTCCCGCTTCTTCAACTTCGCGGCTCGCCCCTTTTACCGCATCGCCGATCAGATTCTGGGTTCGAAGTTCCTCGAAGACATCGCCGAGTTCTTCCTCTCGTTTCAGTCGATGTACGACGGCTTTGTCGAACGGGCCACTGCAGTCGACAACATGCTCCATGACCAGCAGACCGCCTTCGTCGTCGTCTCGACTCTGGAGTCCGCAGCTCTGGCGGAGGCCCGTAACTTTCGCCGTCTCCTGGTCTCTCGAGGCTTTCCCCTCGAGGCGATTCTCTTCAACAAGGTGCTGCCCGCTTACCTCCTGGACAAGGCCGCATCGTCCAGAGCCGACCGCCTCGAAGACGACGAGCTGGCCGCCAGGCTCGAAGAGCTGCTTGGCGAAGACTACGAGGGGCGCCTGGTGCGCCGCGTACTTGCAGAGCTGGCCGAGAACTTCAAGAACTTCCACCTGGCAGCCAGCAGACAGGCCGACGAGGCCCGCAAGTTCGCGCAGGACGACCTTCTCGTGGGCGCCGTCCCTTACGTGCCTGGCGAGGTCGCCGACCTCCACAGCCTGGGGCTGATCGCCGAGCGACTCTTCGGCGAGCCGGTCTTTCAGGGCAAGTCGTGAAGGAGGTGCTGGGCGGGGCCCTCGTGGGGATCCTCGCCGGGTTGCTCTCCGGGGCGGCAGGGCTGGGTGGCGCGGTGATATCGACGCCCGGGATTAGGTTGCTGGGCGCAGCGCCGCTCACTGCCGTCGGGACCACCGTACCGGCGATCGTGGTGGCCTCTGCGACAGGTTCCTGGAACTACCTGAGGTCGAGGAGCTGCGACGTGGGTGTGGCCGTCTCCACAGCCACGACCGGCGTCTTCTTCACCGTCCTCGGGGCACTGTCCACAAGGCCCATCGGAGGGCGCCCACTCATGCTCGCTACTGCGTGTCTGGTGGTCTACGGCGGAGGAAGGGTGCTGGCCGGTAAACAAAGCGGTGCGACCGGGGTGTCCGAGGAGTCCACGTCCTCGAAGCCACCGGGTCGGGTCGGGTCGAGCTCGAGGAAGAGGAGGCTGGCCGCGGCTGCGGGAATCGGGGTCTTCGCCGGCTATCTGTCTGGGGTGCTTGGGATCGGAGGCGGGATCGTGATGATCCCCGCGTACTTCCGCCTGCTCGGTCTTCCGATCAAGAAGACCACGGGAACCTCGCTGCTAGTGGCCGGAGTGCTGGCGATTCCGGGTACGATAGCGCACTGGTGCCTGGGCAACATCGACTGGGGCCTGGCAGGAGGAGTGGCGCTAGGAGCCCTGGCCGGATCGTATTTCGGCTCCAGGATCACGCTGCGATCTTCCGAGCGAAGAGTGCGCATCTACGTCGGCAGCATCCTGGTCCTCATTGGTCTTCTGTACTTCGGAGGAGAGATCGTCTCCTGGCTGAGTGCCCGGACCTGAGCACCTTGGGCCGTTTCGCTGCACAGGGGTCCGCTTGCCGGTCTGGTCGATATTCGACAGGTCTTCTTTCGGCCCGGCGATCGGAGCGTTTCAGACCCTCCCTTCCGGGGACGATACTTGCTATTGACCCGAATTCGATTCCTTCCGGAAGGAGAGGGCTGCACCGGCACGCTCCGGATGCAGTTCTCCGCCATCTCGTTCACCGATCGAGGAGGGAACTTGAGCGAATCCGTCCCGGCACCCCCGCCTCAGGTACAACGCGAGAGCGAGGAGCTGCAGGCAGCGCTGGAGGCGGCCCGAGACGTGGGTTACAGGATCGTCGCCAACGTCAACCGGGTCGTCAGGGGCAAGTCAGAGGTCGTCCAGCTTGTCACCACGGCCTTGCTGGCTGGTGGTCATGTCCTTATAGAGGATGTCCCGGGTGTGGGCAAGACCATCCTTGCGAGGTCCATAGCCGTCTCTATCGGAGGCCGCTTCGCCCGAATCCAGGGCACCCCCGACCTGATGCCTGCAGACGTTACCGGTTCCGTCATCTACAGGCGTGAGGACGAGTCCTTCGTCTTCCACCCGGGGCCGATCTTTTCCAATGTGGTGCTGGTAGATGAGATCAACCGGGCCACCCCCAGAACGCAGTCGGCGCTTCTCGAGGCCATGGAGGAGCGCCAGGTCACGGTCGAGGGCCACAGCTACATGCTCCCCAACCCCTTCGTCCTCCTGGCCACCCAGAACCCCGTCGAGTACCACGGCACCTACCCGCTGCCCGAGGGACAGCTCGACCGCTTCACCCTGGCCGTCTCCCTCGGCTATCCCGACAGGACGGCCGAGAAGGAGGTGCTCAGCTCGCAGGCCCTGGGACATCCGATAGAAGACCTGAAGCCGGTCTGCAGCCTCGAGGAGGTCGTGGCTGCCGCCAGGGCGGTCCGCCAGGTACATACGGCACCGGCCGTCCTCGACTACGTCGTGGCGATCGCGAGCTCCACGCGAGGTCACCCGCAAGTGGCAATCGGGATCTCGCCGAGAGGATCGCTGGCACTGCTGCACACGGCGCAAGCCAGGGCAGTGATGTCCGGACGGGACTACGTCTCGCCCGACGATGTCAAGGCGGTGGCTCCTGCGGTCCTGGGGCACCGTCTGGTCCTGTCGCAGGGTTCCGGTACGATCGGAGCAGGGCGAGCCTTCGTCACCGAGCTGATGCGCCACGTTCCGGTTCCAACCGTGCGCTGAGGTGGTTGCCGTAGGGAAGGTACTGCGGCGGGCTCGAGACGCCGGGGGCCCTGTACCGGGCATGGACTCCGTACTCGCGAAAGGATGCGAGAGGAAGGGGTAAATGGGGTGAGGGAGAGGATTCGCAGGCGGCTGGAAAGGGCCAGCTCGGCTCCGACTGGAAAGGGTGTCGTCGTGCTTGCCCTTGCCGTCTCGCTGTTCCTCATAGGAACCAACACCGGCAGTGCCTGGCTGTACCTGCTTGCCTCGGCGTGCCTCGTCCTGGTCGGGGTGTCTGTCGCCTGGTCGACCTTCTCGCTCAAGGGGTTGCGGGCTTCCAGGGGCGGGGTCGTTCGGGCGACGATCGGAGAGTTGGTCGAGTATCCGGTCGAACTCGAGAGCGGGCGGCGGAACTCATCGATAGTACTGGTGGACACAGCGACCGGGTCGCGCCCCGCGCTGGTGCCTCCTTGCAATGAGGGCGGACGACTCAGGGGTTCTTTCAGGGCAGCACCCGAGAAGAGAGGGGTCTTCGCATCCGAGCCACTGTCAGCCTGCTGCGAAGCTCCTTTCGGGCTCTGGCGAACCAGGCGGAAGGTCCCTTGCGCCGGTGACGTGGAGGTGGCACCGCCCTTAGCGGATATTGGTCTACCGCCCGGACTTGGCTCGCACTTGCTCCAAGGTGAGGGCAAGAGGGAGCCCCCCCGCAGAGGCAGAGGTTTCGAGTTCTTCGCCCTGCGTGAGTACCAGAGCGGCGACTCCGTAAGGCACATCTACTGGCCGGCCACCGCGCGCAGGCAAGAAGTCGTGGTGCGCGAATTCGAGGAGGAGGGAGTCACTCCTCTCGTGGTCGTCCCCATGACCTGCGGTCCGAGCCCGGATAGTGTCTTCGACAGGGTGTTGTCAGTGGCTGGCACGCTCACCAAGGCCGCCGTGAAGGCGCACATTCCTGTCCGCCTTGTCCTTCCCGACAAGGCCGGCAGCCAGCCCGAGGTGCTCGACTCGCCTTCGGCGACGGTGCTCAGGTCTGCGTTGGCCTCGGCACCGGCTCCCGTCTCCTCCCGATCGGTACTGGCAGCGGCTAGTCTTTGTCGCAGGATCCCCATGGCCTCTGTGGTCTGGGTCAAGGCGGCGTCGTCTCCGTGGCCGCAGGGTGCCGAGGGGCTGATCGACTTCGCAGTGGTGGTTCTGGACCGGCCCGAGACAGAAGCGCCGGAGCTGCAGAGACACCTTGTGGGAGTACGCACCTGGTTCGTCCCGGCGGAGGGTCCCGTATGCTTCGAAAGTCCGTCGCAGCCTTCCGCCGCATAAACAGACCGCCTCCCCCGGAACACTCCGTGGCCCTCAGGGCGGCAGCGACCGCAGCCAGTCTGGTCGGGGTCGTCGCCTTGTGGACGGCTGAGATCATCAGACCCACCACGGCGGTGGTGGGCCTTCTGGCCATACCGGCCGGGATGGCCTTTTCGTATGCCTTTCGCCGCCGTGACAACTGGGAAGTCAAGCTCGTCTTGAGCCTGGCGATCCTGATCGCTTTCGGGACCTTCTTGCGGTCGGTAGCACGGGTCGGAGTGGGCTCGATTGCCGACACGATCCAGCCTCTCGGCGAACTGATGGTGTGGGTACAGGTCATGCACTCCTTCGACGTGCCGGGGCGAAGGGACCTCTACTTCAGCCTTGCTGCGGGCGTCGCGATGGTGGCAGCCGGCGCTGTGCAGGCCATCACCGACGCGTTCGGCGTGGTTTTCCTGGCGTTCGGTGTCGCCGCACTGGCGACCCTGGCCTTGGGCCACAAGTCGGAAATGCGAGACGTTGTCGACGTGCAAGGGGGGACATCCTTTGGGCCCGCCGCCACCCGGGCAGCAGGGCAATACGAATCCCGGGAACGTTCGACACCTGCACTTGCAGGCGCCCTGCGTCGGGCCATGGCGCTGGCAGTCCTTGCCTCGGTGGTCGCGGTATCCACGATTGCGACCTTCGCGCTGCTACCCCGTTTCAGGACTGGGCGCATCGTGAAGCTGCCCTTCTCGATCAAGGGGATCAACCCGACAGGAAGCGACGGCTTGCGTATAGAGACGCCCGGCCTCGTCGAGGCCGACGCAGCGGGAGGCCAGACCGTCGTGCAGGGCGGGTACTTCGGCTTCGCCAACCAGATGGACCTGTCGGTCAGGGGTAGGCCCGGCGACGAGCTGGTGATGAGGGTCAGAGCCGACCGTCCGGCCTTCTGGAGGGGGCTCGCGTATGCGACCTATGACGGGCGGTTCTGGTACGCCGACGAGGATCCTCCCGACAAGATCGAGGGCACCGATAACGAGATGGTGTTGCCGAGCCCGCCTGGCCCGGCGCTCGCGCCCTCTCGCTACGACGAGCTGATCCAGACCTTCTTCATCGAGGCACCCCAGGCGAACCTGGTCTTCAGCGCCTACCGGCCTACTCGGCTCTACTACCCTGCGGCGTATGTTCGTCTCGACCGGAACGGCTCGCTCAGGAGCCCCGTGCAGGTGGACCAGGGAATGGTCTATTCGGTCGTCTCCAGGCGACTGGATCCGGGAGCCGACGAGCTCAGAGCGGCCGAGACCGGAACTCAGCTCCCTCAAGCGGAACTGGAGCGCTACTTGCAGGTCCCCGATACCCTCCCCCAGCGCGTACGCGACCTTGCCGCATCGATCACGAGGGACGCGCCCACTCGTTACGACAAGGTCCTGGCGATCGAGTCGTGGCTGATGCAAAACACCGAATATACGCTCGACATACCCCCGCTACCTCCGGGCGCGGACGCTGTCGACCACTTCCTCTTCGAGGAGAGACGGGGCTTTTGCGAGCAGATCGCCAGTGCCGAGGTGATCTTGCTGCGGCTCTCAGGAGTGCCGGCCCGCCTGGTCTCGGGGTACGTGCCGGGAGAGCGATCGTTCTTCTCGGGCACCTTCGAGGTGCGCGGCAGCGATGCCCATGCCTGGACCGAGATCTACTATCCAGGCCTCGGTTGGGTGGAGTCCGATCCGACCTACGTCGTGCCGAAAGCCGGCACCTTTTCCAATGTGCGGTATGCCCTCGAGTGGCTTGGACGGCGGTACTCTGCCCTTCCCGCCTGGATGAGGGCACCCTTCGACATGGTCGGGCGGTACGCAAGAGGGGTTGTCAGGTTGGAGCCTGCGAACCTGTTGTCGTTGTTCATCATCCTGGTATCCGCCGCCGCGGGAATCGTGCTCATCAGGAGGCAAAGGAGGCGAAGGGCCGAGGCTGCACTGGCCTGGGAGCAGCGCGTTCTGGCCAGGATGGAAGAGGCGGGGCGAACGGCCGGCATTCAGCAGCGCTACCCCCACGAGACGTTCCGGCAGTATTCCTACCGCTTCGCTTCGGCGCTCATAGGACGTCCCGACACAAGGGCAGGCCCGCACGTATCCGAGATTGCCGCGTTGCTGGACAGACAGGTCTTCTCGGGAAGGCCTCTGGAAGAGGCGGAGCGAAGGCAGGTCGAGGAGCTGCTCGCGCGACTCGAAGTCGAGCTTACCCAGGCCGAGCGGGCCGGATCGGTGCGGGTCTGAGCTGCGGGTCTAACCCGTATAGCCTTCTGCGAAGTACCAGGAAGTGGAGGGCTCCGTCCCGCCTTGTACGTTAGACCCTCCTCTCCACATCCCCTTGTACGTGAAGTACATGGGCCGCTCGGCGAAGAAGTCCCGGTCGGAACGGAGAGCCACGGAGACCTCTCCGGCTCTGGAAACCTCGTCATGTACGGGAATAGTGAGTCTGGACCTCGGCGGAACCCGGTAGGACTTGGTCCTCGGATCGGCTGACGGGAAGCCGTAGGTCGCCTGTACGACGATCTCGACTGAGTCGGGGTTGAGCAGGGTCAAGTACTCGTCGAAGCCCGGAGCCGTGTATCCCTCGGCAAAGAAGTAGTCGTTTCTGGGCGCCCTGGCGCCCACGGCAACGTGGCCTCCACCAATGTCTCCGTAACCGAAGTAGACGGGACGCTCGGCCACTATGGGTCGGCTCGCCTGAACCCTCGTCGACACGTCCTTACCGGCACCGACGTGGTCGTTGACCCGGATGGTAGTCCGACCCTTCGCCTTCACCGTCACCCCTTCGAGCCTCTTGAGCAGTCCTTGGTTTCCGAAGAACTCGATGGTTGTGGACGCGTCGGCATCTCCTGGGTTGGCGAGAGTCAGGTAGGTGTCGAAGCCCTTGCCGGTGTACCCCTCTGCGAAACTCCACTGCGTGCTTGGCGCCCTGGCTCCCAGAACGACGTCACCGCCTTTGGCTCCTCTGTAATCGAAGTACTGGGGCCTTTCGGCCACGATTGGCACGTCCGATACCACCTTTGCAGCGACGTCCCTGTTCGGGCCCACCACTGCGTTCACATGAACCGTGTACCTGGATCTGGGCGGCACCGAGACGGCCAGATTCTGTCTTCCCGAGGGATTGAAGAGGAACTCTATCTGCACGTTGGCCGGGGCATCGGAGGGGTTGTAAAGGGTCAGATACTCCGAGAACGATCCCCCCGTGTATCCCTCGGCGAAGTACCACTCGGATGCGGGGGCCGATGCGCCGAACCCAGCGTGGCCCCCGTCGAAGGCGTTCTGGTAGTTGTAATACATCGCTCGCTCTACGACCACCGGTGCCGAGCCTCGCACTGCTGCGGCGATCTCTTTTCCCACGGCGAAGTCGTTGACGAAGAAGGTGTGCCTTCTTCCGGCCTCTACCGTGAAGGTGCGACTTCCGATGAAACCTTCGTTGCTGGAGAGGTCGAAGGTCACCTCTACTGGGGAGGAGTTGGGGTTGTAAGTCAAGAACCACTGCTCGAAACTCGGACCTCCCAGCAGGGGCAGTGGGATCCGCTTGGTCATCGACCCCTCGACCTCCACTACCGCGTAGTAGATTCCGGTTAGTGCGGGACTGCCGTCAGGGTACCTGGAGTTCCACCCGACCTCGATCGAGCCCCCAGAGCCCGTCGCCGTCAAGATCGTTCTCCCTGCGGAGTCGACGACCGTGACCTTCCAGGGAGCCGGGTACTTGAGGTAGGCAGAGAATGTCGACGGCTCGTAGGATCTCCCCGTCCAGCGGGGCGCCTCAGGATTCCACCTGGCCCCGAAGACCTTCTGTCCGCCGGCATTGCGGGCATCGATCGCCGCCGAGCCCAGGGTCCGATACACCCCCTCTCCCGGGCAAGAGGTTGGGAAGGCGTCCCTGTGGCCCGAGACGGCTCTCAGGTTGAGGGCCACCCCATCCGACCTGACGATGTCCACCCTCGAGGTGGGGTCGACCGAGTGGACGTCGAGCTTCCAGTCCAGCAAGCTGACCAGTGACGAGTAAGCGCCCGAGGGCATGGAAGCCGACGAGAAGTCTCCGATGATCGCTATCCCTGTGGACTGGCTGTTCGAGCCCCAGCTGTGGGCGCCGATGACGGGCTGGTCCACGCCTCCGTAACGCCCCTCGAAGATCTGTCCGTACCGGTCGATCAGGAAGTTGTAGCCGATGTCGTTCCAGCCGTTTGTCAACACGTGGAACGCATAGATGCCTCTCACGATAGCGGCCGAGTCGCCTGGGCCGTAGCTGTTCGTCGAGACCGTATGGTGGACGATGGCCAGCTTGACCGTCCCATAGGAGGGGCCCTCGCGGCGGAGCGACTCGTCGGCTCCCCATTCTGCTCGTGAGATGATCCTGGGCTGGGGGCTAGAGGCGTCCGCCCGCAGCGGTGCGGAGCGGAACGCGGCTTTGAGATAGGCAAGGGCCTTGCGCCACAGGGGGGCCGTTCGCCCCCGCACGTCGATCAGTGCGATCTCGGGAGGGCCGGTAGCGCCTTCGGGCTGGCGCCAGCGGACCTCGAGGTACCGGGAGGGACCCAGATAGACCGGGACGACCGAGATTCGCCTGGTGGCTTCCCTGGATGCGGGGTCCGGGGCGTCGACCTCGTCGGTGGACATCCAAGGGCCCCACTCGCCCGGGCGCAAGGCCGACCGGACCTCGAACAGCGGTTCCACTTCCTCGCCGTCTACGTGGTCGCCGATCGCGGCCGGATCCGCCTCCCAGAGCGCTCCCGCCATGTCGAATACGCGACCCGCATCGAGAGTCAGGGAGTTGTCCTGGCCCGACTGGGCGATGTCCTCTGTTTCGGTACGGACGACCGTTATCTCCGGGGGAAGCTCGGGCGCGGCAGCGTGGGCCGGGGCGGGAAGAAATCCCGATACCACGCCCAGGAACAACAGGGTCGCTAATGCGCGCGCCGCGGCTCTTCTGGTCAACGCCTTCGACCCAGGATCTCCCAGCGGTTCCAGCTGCCTCTATGCCCCACGGCCGAGGGTCGTCCCACGGCAGAAGGCCGTACCTGCCGCCGCCCGATCTCGAATTCTAGCAAACCAAGCACATTACCCTCGCGCCCGTGCCGGCCGTGCAACCGTGCACGCAATGGTCATCAGCCACTGCGCCCATACACACAACCCTCGCGCCCGTGCCGGCAGCACCGTTCACGCGGCTCAAGCCGCCGCTCCAGCCAGGTCACCTGTAGCGCCCGTCGCCCGGGCCGCAGACTCCTCACTTCGAGGCGGCAGCTCTCGCGAGTACTTCCAAGAGCATCGGCATGGTCAGCTTTTTCGTGAAGGTGTTCTGCCGGCTTGGATGGTAGGAGCCCAACATCCGGATCTGCCTCGGCTCGGAGTTGCTCCCTCTCCACTCGAGAAGAGCTTCGGCTCCGTGAGCGAAGGTGGGCCTGGGGGAGGGGACGCGCCCTCCGGAGCGCTGTACCGCAAGCAGCACTCCCTCCCATGCGAAGCGCCCGAGGGCGATGATCGTTTTGGGGGCCAGCAAGTCGATCTCCTCGACCAGGTACGGGAGGCACGCGTCGCGCTCGGCAGGGGTTGGCTTGTTATGGGGCGGCGCGCACCGCACCACCGCCGTCAGGTAGCACCCGTAAAGGCGCGCTCCGTCGTCTCTGGAAACCGAGTCAGGGACACTGGCCAGGCCGAGCTGGTGGAGGGCCCTGAAGAGGAAGCTCGCCGACGCATCGCCGGTGAACATTCGACCGGTCCGGTTTCCGCCGTGGGCAGCAGGGGCCAGCCCGACGACCATGAGCGAGGCCCGAGGGTCTCCGAAGCCTGGGAGCGGCCTGGCCCAGTAGGTCTGGCCAGCGTGGGCGCGAGGAGGGTTTCGCCCACACTCCTCCCTCCAGTTCACTAGCCGCGGGCAGGCCCTGCAGGCGGTAATCTTGGCGTTCAGCTCCTCGAGGACTCTGGTCCGGTCCGAGCGCGATCTCACCTCGGGCTCCCCGAGCACCTCGCCCGGTCCGGCTCGAGGAGGCCGCCGGGGGTAGAAGTGTCGAATGCGCCGACCGGCGACGCTACCGACCCGACGGGAACGTAGCCAGGGAGCTCGAAACAGAGGTGCTGGACTACCACATCCATTACCACCGTCACGGTGAGTCTGGGCCGTACCGACTTGAGCGGGTCTTCAAGATCTGCGCAATCGCTGCCGAGCGAGGGGTTTTGCAAGTCGGCCTGAGCGAACACATCTTCCGATTCGTCGAATTCCGTGAAGTGGTCGGGGACTGGTGGAACGATACCGACGACGACCCCCGTCTCAAAGGCCATTGCAGGCGGTATTTCGACGAGCACGCCACCCAGTCGATCGGCGATTACCTGGATCTCGCTGCACAGGCTCGGGACGCTGGATTGCCGGTCGCATGGGGTCTCGAGGTCGACTACTACCCGGGTCGCATGGAGGCCGTGGCGGATTTTTTGGCCGGCCTGAGCCTTGATTACGTCCTCGGTTCGGTCCACTGGATCGGAGCCTGGGGGTTCGACAACGAAGAGGTGCTTGACGAGTGGGAGCGGAGGGATGTGGATGCGGTGTACCGACGCTACTACGAACTCTTGATCGAGATGGCAGGCACCGGGGTGCCGACGGTGCTTGCCCATCCGGACCTTGTGAAAAAGTTCGGTCACGTCCCGAGTTCCTTCGACTCTTCAGAAGCTTTCTCCGATCTGGTGGTGCTCTGCAAGAGCGCAGGGATCGGGCTGGAGGTCTCTTCGGCAGGGTGGAGGGTTCCGGCCGGAGAGCAGTACCCGGCCAGAGAGCTCCTCGAGGGAGCGGTCGCTGCGGGACTCAGGCTCACTACGGCATCCGACGCCCACATGCCAGAGGCGGTCGGCCACCGCATAGACGACCTCTGCAGGCTCCTTGGCGACTTGGGTTGTGGCAGTATCTACGGTTATCGTCACGGCGAGGCTGTTCCGGTCGCACTGGAAGGTGCTTCAGAACAGGCAGGCGGCCTGGGGGGTGCAGGTGACCTGACCGCGCCTTCCCCGGGGGGTTCCGAGACAGTTTCATACCGCCCACACGGCGAGGGGGAGCTGTGAAGCATGGAGAGTAGAGCCTTGCCAAGTCTATCGCCGAGCGAACCCCAGCCTTCGCTCGAAGAGCTGGTATCCAAGTACACGAGACTGACCCCGGAGGGCGCCGCCCACATCCAGCACCTGCTGGCCACCTGGGGCATCCTGGCGGATCTGTCGTTTGCCGACTTGCTCCTGTTCACCCCCCTGCAAGACGACGACAAACGTTTCGCGGTGCTGGGGCTGGCCCGGCCGAACACCGCGCACACTCTCTACGAGGTCGACCCCACCGGTGCCGTACTCGGGGAGGCTGTGGTCCCATACGTGGCTCGCTGCTGGAGGAGCGGTGAGGCAGTGGCGACCGAGACCTTCAGGCCCGAGGTCGGCGAGCGCGTGAAGGTGGAAGCGGTACCGGTCCGACTGAGCGGGACCCTGGTCGCGGTGCTAGTGCGCGAGTACCTGGCTCAGTTCTCCAGGCGCCCCTCCGACCTCGAGAAGACCTATCTCGAGGTCGCATCCACCTTGCTGCAGATGGTCAGCGAGGGCACCTTCCCCTTTGCGTCCGAAGAGCTGGAGGTCGAAGGGGTCCCCCGGGTAGGCGACGGAATCATGAGGCTCGACGGCGAGGGGCGCGTCGTCTTTGCGTCGCCCAATGCCGTGTCGGCCCTGAGGCGCCTCGGCGTCACGACAGCAATCCGGGCCAAGACCGTAAACGACCTGGGGCTGGACATCCCGGTGAGGACGGCCTTCACGCTGCGAGCTCCTGCCAGCCAGGAGGTCGAGGCCCAGAACGCTACCGTCGCCTTCTATGTCATCCCGCTGTTTCCCGGAGGCACCTTGACGGGCGCTCTGGTGCTGGTGCGCGACCTGTCCGAGATCAGGAGCCGGGACCGCCTGATCCTGTCAAAGGACGCTGCCATAAGGGAGATTCACCACAGGGTCAAGAACAACCTCCAGACCATCGCCTCCCTCCTCAGACTGCAGGCGAGACGCCTGCGCTCTCCAAGCGAGAAGGACGCCCTGGAAGAGTCGGTGAGGAGGATCCGGGCGATCGCCCTGGTGCACGAGGTTTTGAGTCGAGAGCCCGGTGACCAGGTGCCCTTCAAGTCGATTCTGAGGTCCCTTGTCGCCATGGTCGAAGAGGCATTGGTGCCCAAGGACGCCAACATAGCGATAAGGATCGAAGGCGAGGTGCCGGACCTTGACGTGGAGATCGCCACACCCATGGCCGTGGTAGCGACAGAGCTACTGCAAAACGCTGTCCAGCACGGTTTCCCCAGGAGAGAAGAGGGCGAGGTAATAAGAGGCGAGGTACGCCTGAGGATGAGTCGGGACGACTCTCACGTAATCATGGAGGTCGCCGACAACGGGGTGGGGTTCCCGCCCGACTTCGACCTCAAGCGTGACGCGGGGCTGGGCCTGCAGATCGTGGACACCTTGGCTTCCGGAGAGCTCGGCGGGGAGCTGAGCGTGAAGAACGACCAGGGCGGGGTGGTCACCATCAGGGTGCCGCTCCCCGGCTGAGGCCGGCCTTTCTGTGATGGTCGTGATGGCCGAACCGGCCGGGAGCCCTCCAGTCGAGCGTGGGTCCGCTCAGGAGAGGAGCCCGGCGGAATCGTTTCTCGGAGGCTTCAGTAAACCGAGAGTTCGGCTATCTGTGCAGGGCTGAGTCGCCCTGCCAGCCACTTCTTGCGGAGGATCTTGCGCTCCTCCTCGCTGGTCCCTCCCCAGACCCCGGATTCCTGATTCGTGGCGAGGGCGAACTCCAGGCACTCGGCCCTGACTTCACATATGGCACAGATCCGCTTGGACTCCTCGATCTGGATCAGTGCGGGACCGGTAGTGCCGATGGGAAAGAAGAGATCGGGCTCCATCTCCCTGCAGGCGGCGCGCTTGCGCCACTCTTCTTTGCTGGGATCGAATACCCTCGCCAGTAAAGTGGACATCGATGTTGCCCCTTTCCGCCATTGCTTCTTGCTACCCCTCGAGCAGGGCAGCCCCGAGGGTTTGCAGTGCACCGATGGCTCGGGTGGGCCGCAGGCCATCTTGTGCCGAGAGCCTCCCGGTGGGCCACCCCCGCCCTTGTGCAAAATTTCACATACGCTTGCAAAAAAATAATAAGCGCTAACCAGAGTGCGAGACTTCGTGAGCCTCTTCACAAAGCATACGACGATCGGGATCGCATTTCAAGGGGTCGGCCAGAATTTTTTTTCGCCATGCGACTTGGCGATTGCTTCATCGCGACAGGGAGGCTAGCAGGCCTGCTTTTCCCCTCTTTAGCATCGAGGACCGCTCCCTTCCGGGCGGCGGCAGCTTGCTACCGCGACGCATCAGCTCCTTCCCAGGTGCGGCGTCACAGCCAGGACGGGCCTCGGCGCACATCGCGCCAGGGGTGCGCCAGCCGGATGAAGGCGCGCCTGGAAGGAACAACCTGGTGGGGCAAAGGGGGGCGGTGCGGGCCTCGAGGGGATGCGGCCCGGCCCGACGAGTACGAGACGGGGGGATCGGTAGCAGGAGCGAGGGGGCGTCGACGGGCCGGCCCGACGGGTATCGAGTGGGGTGGGAGATGCGTCTTGACGAGGTGATTGCCTGGGGCTATTTCGCGGTGCTCGGCCATCGCGGCGCGCCGGAGGAGGAAACCGAAAACACGCTCCGCTCGTTCTCCAGGGCTGTGGAATTGGGTGCAGACGGCGTCGAGCTGGACGTCCACCTTTCCAGGGACGGCGTGGCGGTGGTCTGCCACGATCCGGTAGTTACCACAGCAGCAGGCGCCGAAGTGAGGGTGGCAGATGTCGACTGGGCCGACCTGGTGGGCCTGGAGGTCGTCATGGGTGGGCGGCCCGGCAAGTTGTGTCGTCTGGAAGAAGTCCTGGACCTGCTAGGCGGCCTTCTCGTGGACATAGAACTCAAGGACCTGCCGTTGGGCTCGCCCGAGCTTGCAGAATCAAGGATCGGAGAGGTCGTGGCAAGGGCAGTACAGCGGGAAGGGAATGTGGAAAAGACCCTGTTGACGAGCTTCTATCTCCCGCACCTGGAGCGTGCCGGGGCCATCGCTCCCGAGATATTGCGGGGCTGGCTGCTCCCCCCGGGGATGGATCCCAGCGACGCCACAGGCCTGGCCGCTGTCCGGGGGGTCTCTTACCTACTACCCCACACGTCTGCCCTGGAAGGAGCGGGCCGCATCGAGGAGGTAGTGGACCGGCTCGCTTCGGAGGGTCTGGGGATGTTCTGCTGGACCGTGAACGACGTGGATCTGGCACGGCGCCTCAAGGCGGCTGGTACGGCAGGAGTCATCACCGACCAGCCGAGGACGATTGCTGAGGCCGTGGGGAGTGTCGGTCGGCGTCCCGGCAGCAGTACGCCGGACTGACCACGTGCCGGCTGGATGGCAGGCGGTCGACGGTCACAAGGTCGCCACCGGCCTCGGCTCCCTTGACCTGAGCGTCATTCGACCGGATCGAGTACGGAGGACTCGACTACAGCTCGGGTAATGTCCAGTCCTCGCCGGAATTCCTCGACGGGAAGCCGTTCGTCGTCGCCGTGCATCGTCTCGATCAGCTCCATGGGGATGATCGAAGGAGTGAGGCCACAGCACTCAACCCCCTTGGCTCGCCAGAAGCGAGAGTCCGTGAAACCTGTGGCGACCGAAGGGAGGAAGAGGGCCCCGGGAGCTGACTTCTTGCAGGCGTCTTCCAGGGCCGAGTAGAGCCTTCCCCTCGGAGAGGTCCCCTCGGGACTGCACCGGAAGATGACATCGACCGTGACGTCGTAACCCTGGGCGATCCCCCGCACCTCCTCGACGAATGCTTCCACGTCCGTGTCCGGAAGGAGCCTGCAGTCCAGCGTGGCCGTGGCGGTGCCAGGGACGACGTTGGGCTTGTATCCAGCCTCGATCATGGTCACGGTTACCAGGTCTCTAAGTAAGGCTCGCTGTGCTCGGGAGAGCCGGGCAGCGATGAGCGGGAGGACGGCTCTGCCGGCCGGACCGGCAGCCGCTCTCATGGCTGCCTTCTCGACTCCGTCTGAGTGCTCGGCGAGGGTCAGGTACAGCCGCCTGACGTCCTCGGCCATACGGTAGTGCCGGTTGCGTGCCTTCAGCTTCGAGATGCAGGCCAGAAGCTTGTCCAGTGCTTGGGAGTCCGGTGGGATGCCGCCGTGTCCGGCCTGACCACGCGCCTCGAGCTTCAACCAGACGGCAGCCTTCTCCGTCAGTCCGCAGGCGAAGCCGTCTTTGCCCGGAAGGACCGATGCCACTCCGAAGCCGCCTTCGGTGAAGAGCTCCGAGCAGGCAACCGAGTCGGGGTGTTCGGCCACCAGCCAGCCCGCGCCGGAGGCGCCCCCCTCCTCCTCGTCAGCGACTGCCACGAAGACCAAGTCCCGCTTGAGCCGGGCAACTCCGGAGGCAAGGCTGTCGGCCGCATGCATGAAGGCCCATAGGTGCATCACCCCGAGTCCTTTCATGTCGAGCGCGCCTCTTCCCCATATCTCGCCGCCTACCACCTCACCCCCGAAGGGGTCCCGTGTCCACCTGGACTCGTCGGCGGGAACCACGTCCATGTGGTGCATGAGGCAAAGAGCCGCGGAAGGGTCCTCACCCGAGGAGAGCCGTGCGACGAGGTTGGGACGGCCATCGGGAGCCTTGTAGATCTGGTAAGGGAGAGACCGGGCCTCCAGATAGGAGGCAAGAAACTCCGCCGCCGGCCCCTCGTTTCCGGGAGGGTTAGTCGTGTCGATCCTGATGTAGTCGGCCAGCGCGGAGAGGGCCGCGTCGTGGCTGAGCTCGCCCTGATCCCTCTCGGAAGACCCCTTCTTTTTCGATTTTCTCGCTGTCATGGTCGCCTCCCTGCTCCGATCCTGGAATCAGAAGAAGCGGCTCGCGGGCCGACGAAGGCCGTCCTCAGACGACCACCTCCACGACGTCTGGCTCCCACGTCAGGGAGGCAGATGACTTCCTGCCGACGAACTCGCCGTCGACCTCGACGGCCACAGGCTCGAGAGCCTCCAGGACAAGTTGATCTTCGTCCTCGAAGACGGCCATGTCGGGCCCTTGCTTGATGCGCCTCGCCGATACCATGGCCGAACCCAGGATCCCCAGTACCTTGTGGACTTTGGCGGTCTTTGGTGCCACTGCCCACAGTGCCCTGTCGAAGCTGGCTTCGGGCACCGGCCTGATGGGGAACGACTTCAGGTAGGTGTAGACGGAAGAGTTGAGCACCAGCGAAAAAAAGATCGAGGACTCGGTCCTCTCGGGGCTGGAAAGCGTGATCTTCGGGTGCTTCCTGTCGAAGTGAAAGAAGAAAATTCTCACCGCCTGGGAAACGTAGAACCAGTCCCGGTATAACTTCTTCAGGTTCACTCTCCGCTCTACCGCCTCGACCACCTGGGCATCGAACCCGAAGCCTGCCACGAAGGCGAAGTACCGGTCGTCGAGCTTTCCCAGCCCAAGGGTCCGGCGCCGGTTGCGCTGCACGTCACGCATGAGTTGAACGACCGCCCGGTCGAGCTGGCGCGGGATGCCCAGGGTGCGAGAGAGCACATTGGTGTGCCCTCCGGGAAGTATTCCTAGCGCCGTGGGCGTATGTGCCAGCCCGTTGATCGCCTCGTTTACGGTACCGTCGCCTCCCAAGGTGACGACGAGGTCGAAACCCTGGGCGGCGGCCTCCTTGGCAAGATCCGTGGCGTGACCCTTGTGAGTTGTGACTGCTGTCTCGAGCTTGTGCGCCGCCGCGAGGGTATCTTGCACGTGCCGTTGCCTGCGCGGTGAGTGTCGGGTGGCGTTGGTGTTTACGATGAGAAATACTCGTGCCAATCTTTCCGGCTCCACGCTTGCCCGTCACGCTGGTGCCGTGCCGTTGATACGCGCCGTGGAACCCGTGGCGGCTTTCGCCCGGGTTTGCCACGGGGCGCGTCGGACAGAGGGCCGGCGCTCGATATCCTCGATATCCGGGATGCTACCGGACGCGCAGTCGCTCCCGCAGGCACACGCCGACCGCTTCTGCCCACCCCAGTCCGTAGGGGCGGTCTGTCACGTAGACGTTATCGAATTTCTCGACTTCCTTGACGAGTGAGGGATCCAGCTCGACCGCGTGGCGGAGCAGGAACATCACCCCCACCTCGCTGGCAGTTTCGATGTCCTCCCTAGAATCGCCCAGAGATACCGTCTGCTCCCGTCTCAGCCCTAGCCTCCTCCTGACCTCCCCGACCGCCGCGGCCTTGCTCGTGCCCTTGGGCAGGAGGTGGTAGGCGTGGACCCTCGACACTTCCAGACTCTCGTAGCTACGAGGAATGACACCGTTGTCGACGAGGTGACACCAGCCGACCCCGGCTTCTTCGAGAGCGCGGTTCTCGGTGACGGTATCCACGAGCCCCCTGAAGAGGTGGGAGGCCAGCCGCCCTTCGTTCCAAGGGGTGTGTTCCTCGAGCCGGCCCTTGTTTCGTTCCAGGAGCAGTTCCACGGCACCCGAGGCGAGCATCGCTTCATAAGGGGAGAGCTCCCCGCCCGGGAACTCGCCGAAGAGGTGCAGTAGCTCTTGGGTGCGGGCCCCTCGGGGTCGCAGAGAAACCACCGCCCCGACCTCTGCCACGAAACTGCGGGCGCCCACGACCCAGGCCACGGGCTCGACGTGCTCGATCTGCCGCCCCGATACCGGTACGACTTCCACCCCCGCTGCGTGGACTTCTGCCAGAGCGGCGGCAGCCGCTCCCGAGGCCGTCCCATCCCCCAGGGCGAACAGACTCCCGCCCCTGCCGAGCAGGGTCCCGTCAAGGTCCGTGAAGACGACCTCGACCTGGGATGCAGCCAGGGCGACCGCCTCGGCGTGGTCGGACAGGAACTTCACCTCGGTGCGAGCGCCTTCAAGGCCCGGCCTGTCATGTCACGAGATCCAGCGAGGCAAGAGGGGGCCGCCGACCGATCCTCAGGTCTCGCCCGTACAGGCCGGCATAGGTCGCCTGCGCATCGAGTTCTCCGAGGGGAGGCTCGAAGCCCGGCGCCCTCCTCAGGATCGCATAGGAGACCTCCGCTGCCATGGGCGCCAGTTCGTAGAGGGGGCGGTTGCGGTGGTGCCTGATTTCCAGGTCGCACTCCGCCACCCTGTCCTCTCCCGCCAGCGCGTAGACGTCTATCAGGATCCCCACGTCGACCCCGTACCCGGTGTCCAGCGAGATCCTTTCCAGCACCCACCGCCTGGCCGCGTACTCCCCCGAGAGGGGTTGGGTGAAGGCTGCGACTGACGGAAAGAGGTGAGAAAGCAGAGGTCGCGCAGTCAACTCGGTCACCCTTCCGCCTTCTCCGATCCGGGGTTGCATCCTCGCTTGGTCGGAAGCAGACTCGCCTTGCGCTCCTGTAGTGGGGCCTTCCGCCAGCGGCCTCTGGTAGTACGCCTTCACGAAGAGCAGCGAGGGATCCTCGATGAGGGGCCCCACCAGGCCCACGACGAATCGTTCGGTGAAGTCGGTGATGTCGGCGTCGACCAGGCAGATAACATCCCCGGACGTCGCGGCAATGCCCTTGAAGATCGCCTCCCCCTTTCCCTCGGCTCGGCCGAGTTCGGGGAGCACCTCGTAGTCGAGGACGACCTCCGCTCCTGCGTCCCTGGCCATCTCTCTCGTGCGATCGACCGAGCCGGAGTCGACCACCAGGACCTCATCGACCAGGCCCGCGTCCCGCAGGCGCACCAGAGTCTGCACCACTGGCCCGATGGTCCCTTCCTCGTTGAGGGCAGGCACGCAAGCCGAAACCGTGGTAGCGCCCTTGCGGGCGACGAGCTCTGTCACTTCGAATTGGCGGAAAGAGAAGCGTTTGATTCCTGCCTCCCATCCCGTACGGGTTCCTACGCGACTTGGCGATCTTATCGGCGGTGGGCTGCCCCAGTCACCTCATCACCTGTACTTGTGCACCTGACGGCGGGCTCGGTGATGAGTGGGCGCCCCATCACCACCTCATCCCTGTGCTTGTGGTCGTGACCTCTTGCGGAAGCGTAGAAACGATACTCTTGCCCGGTGACGCTCTCTTATACTGAACCGACCTCCTGGACTGGTGAAGGCTGAGGTCGCCTTTCCGTGCCGCCGTTGTCGTGCTGGGCCCGCTCGTCTTCGCCGGAAGGGTCGGGCCGCGCTCGGAATGCCGGGGTTGGGCCCTTCCCTCCTAAGCCGGTGAGCCTGTCGGCGAAGGGGGCTAAGATCGGAGAGGTACTCCGTGCGGTCGACCCCGTCGCCCGGGCGTCCGTCTGACGGAGGGCAGTAGCTCAAGCAGGTAGAGCACCGGTCTCCAAAACCGGCGGTTGGGGGTTCGAATCCCTCCTGCCCTGCACTCGTGAGGATTCCATCGTCCGTCGATTCGATACTCGAGAATCCGAGCCATGAGGAAGCGGTGAATTGAACAGGCAGATGCGGCGTCTTGCCCAGAAGCAGGGAACGGCCACCCCGCAGGAGGCGGCCAGAGCGACCGCGGAGCTTCGGCAGGCGAGGGTCCAGAGGCGGAGCGCCCAGCAGCCGGCACGGGCGAAGGCCAGGAGGACTTCTCCGGTCCAGTTCGTCCGCGAGTCCATTGCAGAGCTCAAGAAGGTCGACTGGCCCGGTCGTGCCGAGGTCGTCACCTACGGCATAGTCGTGGTGGTAACGCTGATCGTCCTTGGGGCGTACGTCTTCGCCGCGGACGTGTTGCTGGCTCGTGCGGTGTTCGCCTTTTTCAAGTGATCGAGTCCGGAGAGGTAATCAAGGTGATGAACGAGTCCGCCGGCACCGATTCAGAGCGACGGGACGCGGCAGCCGAGGAAGACGTCGAGGTAGCCCTCGACGCCAGGGAACGCGAGGAAGAGATGCGCGAGCGCGCACACGACACCGCGCCCGTAGAGCCGGGTCTCGAAGACGAGGACTACTCGGAGAACATGCTGGCGCCTCTGGAGGAAGCGCCTGAGGCGGCCGACGAGGAACTTGCAGTCGCCGAAGAGGAAGAGCTGGCCGAAGTAGAAGAGGCCATGGAGAGCGGCTACGACGAGGTCGAGGACGAGGTAGTAGAGCTCGAACTGGAGGAGGGTACCGAGGAAGCAGAGAGAGCCCTCGACGAATACGAAGAGGAGTGGGAAGGCGAATACGAAGAGGAGTGGGAAGAGGAGCCGGTCTCGCCCTATGACCTGCCGGGCGACTGGTTCGTCGTCCACACCTACGCTGGCTACGAGAACAAGGTGAAGAAGAACCTCGAAGCCCGCATCAAGTCGATGGGCAAGGAGGACGAGATCTTCGAGGTCGTCATCCCTACCGAGGACGTGATCGAGTGGAAAGACGGCAAGAAGACCGTCGCCGAGAAGAAGGTCTTCCCCGGATACCTGCTGGTGCGCATGTACCTCAGCGACGACTCGTGGCATGTCGTCCGCAACACACCGGGCGTCACGGGCTTCGTCGGCTCGGGCCCGAAGCCGACGCCACTTTCCAGGCAGGAAGTCGAGCAGATCCTCCAGGTGAAGCCCGAGTACCAGCGCAAGGCCAAGCCGAAGGTCGAGTTCGAGGTCGGCGAGACCGTGCGCGTCAAGGAAGGTCCCTTCGCCGACTTCGCCGGGCAGATCGCCGAGATCAATCCCGACCAGTCCAAGCTCAAGGTACTGGTTAACATCTTCGGCCGCGAGACTCCTGTGGAGCTCAGCTTCGGCGAGGTGGTCAAGCTCTGATCCGGGTTGTCGACCGGTCCGAGCACTCAAGACCCGATATTTTCCTGGAACACGTAGAGGACGACCGAGAGTAGGCCATATGGCTAAGAGGAAAAAGGTTGCAGCGGTGATCAAGCTTCAGTTGCCTGCCGGTCAGGCCACGCCTGCGCCGCCGGTAGGAACGGCCCTTGGCCAGCACGGAGTCAACATCATGGAGTTCTGCAAGGCGTACAACGACGCCACCAAGTCTCAATCGGGAACCGTCGTGCCTGTCGAGATAACGGTCTACGAGGACCGTAGCTTCAGTTTCGTGACCAAGACACCTCCGGCATCGGTCTTGCTCAAGCAGGCAGCCGGAGTCGACAAGGCCTCCTCCGAGCCTGGCCGCTCCAGCGGTGGCACCGTGACCCGTGACCAGGTACGCAAGATCGCAGAGGCCAAGCTGCCGGACCTGAACGCCAACGACATCGAAGCTGCCATGCGGATCATTGAGGGTACGGCACGCTCGATGGGAATCGAGGTCGCCGGCTGAGGTGGGCTGACCGAAGAGACGAGTCGGAGGAAAAACCATGCCGGTCAGGTCGAGGAGATACCGGGAGGCGGCTGCGAGGTTCGACCGTCAGGCCGCCTACTCGCCCAGAGACGCCATCGGAATCGCAAAGGAGCTCGCGTCCTCCAGGTTCGACGAGACCGTCGAGGCCGTCTTCCGGCTTGGGATCGACCCCAGGAAGGCCGATCAGAACGTGAGGGGAACGATCCGCCTCCCGCACGGTACCGGGAAGAAGGTCAGGGTGGCGGTCTTCGCCGAGGGCGAGAAGGCCAGAGAGGCCGAGGAGGCCGGAGCCGACGTGGTCGGCGGTGCCGACCTGATCGAACGGGTCAAGAACGGATTTCTCGACTTCGACGTGGCCATTGCCACTCCCGACATCATGGGCCAGGTCGGGAAGATCGGCAAGATCCTGGGCCCCCGAGGGGTGATGCCGAACCCCAAGTCGGGAACCGTCACCTTCGACGTGGGCCCTGCCGTGCGCGACTTCAAGGCCGGAAAGATCGAGTACCGCAACGACCGGACGGGAAACGTCCACGTCCCCATCGGTAAGGTCAGCTTCGACCTGGACCAGCTGGTCGAGAACTACGCAGCGGTGGCCGAAGAGCTGATCCGGGCCAAGCCTCCAGCCGCTAAGGGCCGCTACATAAAGAAGGCAGCGGTCTCGACGACGATGGGTCCGGGGATAAAGGTCGATCCGGCGAAGGTCCGTCCCGAGTGAGACCTCGGGTCTGCCAAAGGGAGCCGGACCTGAGCGTCTCAGTGCGTTCCAGCAGAGCCACCCACGGGGTCGGTGACTACGAACATCACAAGCCCCTCCGAGTCCATGACCTGCTCCAGGCAGGGCAGCGCGCTCAAGCCCGCTGAGGCTCTGTAGAGCACCGTCTTCGATACCCGCCGCGGGTCTCCTCTCTTCTCGGCGACCAGCTCCGAGAGGACCAGGTCGTCTGCCTCGATCGGTGGGGCCCCTTCCTCGACGACGACCCGGTCCGAGGACTGTGCCTTTGGGATCCAGCGGGTCCCTCTGGTAAGCAGCACTGCTTCCATTCCGTAGGTCTCCTCCAGACCTGCGACCTTCTCGCATGACGGCCGGTGCAGGAGGTCAAGCACGGCCGCCTTGCGGGTTTCGGAGTCGGCCAGCGGGCTGGCATAGAAGGCGTGTGGCACGTACACCATTCCTCGCCCAGATAGCCCAGAGACGATCAGCTCTTCCTGACCTCCCAGAAACGAGCTTCCCTCAGAGGTCCGTGTCTGCAGTACCGCGGCGGCTTGCTTGAAGGTCGGGTCGACCGGCGAGTAGGCATATGCGAGGTAGTCATCGGTCCGCACGTTCCAGGAGATTCCGAAGACGGCCACCGTGGCCGCCAGCGCCGCCTTGAGTACGGGCTCGGGGCTGAACCTGGAGACCAGGAGGTCACCCTGAAGCGAGCGCCTCCGGGCCCAGTCCGTGATCTTGACCGAAGCGAGCACGCAGGTTCCGAGAAGGGCCGGCACTGTCATCCACCACGAGAAATAGCTCCAGCCGAACAAGGGATAGGTCACGAAGGCGGATAGGTACGCCATCCATGCGAGCGCGGTACAGGCCACCAGGGCTCTGGCGGCCCCTCGCATCCTCCAGTCGCGCTGGTTCCAGGCGGGACGGAGGGCTGCAATCCCCGCCACCAGGGGGATCCCGAAGCCGAAGCCCACGGTCCAGTGCGACACGTCCAGGCTGGAAAGCGACTGCCAGTGTATGTAACCACCGGCGCCTCTGCGAGACACCACCCCATCGAGGACGGGTATCAGGTACGGGGAGGCTACTGCGCAGCCGGCAGCGGTCCCGAGCAGCACGACCGTGGCCACCTTGAGTGTGCCTGCCCTGGTGCCGGGATCCTCGGGGGCTAGGTGTGTCAAGCGCTCGGCGGGCGAGGTCCGTCCGAGATCTCTGGACTGCAGGCCCGAAAGCTTCGTCCAGACGAGCGCTGCTGCCACTGCGAGGGGCAGATACAGCGGCATAATCAGCACGAGGGCGGCAGTCAGCACCGTGCAGACCGAAAACGTCAGGACGGGCCTGTCGGTCAGCTGCGATACGGCAACGGGCAGTGCCAGGCAAAGAAGCCCACCCAGCAACTGCTGGGGCTTCTCGACCACTACCCACCAAAGCCCCCGGTCGGGCGGATAGGAGAAGAGGTAGTAGGTGGCGAACCCGCCCACCCCGAAGCAGGTGACCAGCGCCACCGCAGGGTGGGACCCCACTCGCCTGGCTAGATAGGCGATTCCTGCTGCGCTTGCGAGGATGGCTGCCAGTGGCATCCACCGCAGGGTCTTCTCGGCACCGAGCCCTAGCGCCTTCCCGAGCCCACCTACCGCCCAGAAAAAGAGGGGAGGATAGTGGGCGGGCGTGTAGCGGTAGAAGTAGTCGCCCAGCAGATTGCCGCGCTGGATCTGGTCCAGGAGAGCGAGCTGGTAGCGGTTGTCACCCTGGCCTCCGTCGTAGAAGCTCGCCATCCAGAGGGCCTGAAGCGCATACAGTGAGGCGAAGGCGGCAGCTACAGCCAGGGTGCGAGGGCACCACCTTTCTCTGTGGTCCGGCGGAGCCAGGTACAGTCCGATGCCGAGCAGGACCCCGCCGACAGCAGCAGCTCCAAGAGAACGGGTCAATCTTCTTCAGATCGATGCTGCTCTGCGAGCCGTGCTATCTCTTCGATCACCTCGGCGTTGGCCAGGGTCGTCACGTCGCCGAGTTGACGGTGTTCGGAGACGTCTCGCAGTAGTCTGCGCATGATCTTGCCCGATCGGGTTTTGGGAAGGTCGTCGGTGATGACGATGCTCTTGGGGCGGGCGATCTTCCCGATCTTTTGGGCTACCCACTCGCGCAGCTCGGCGATCAGCTCGTCTTCGTCTCCGTCGTAGGCACCACCTGCAAGGGTGACGAAGGCAGCGATCGCCTGGCCGGTCTCGGGGTCCGACCTGCCCACCACTGCGGCCTCCGCGACTGCTGGATGGGCTACGAGGGCGGACTCGACCTCGGCGGTGGAGATACGGTGGCCACTGACGTTCATGACGTCGTCGACCCGGCCCATCAGCCAGAAGTAACCCTCTTCGTCGCGTCGGCATCCGTCACCGGTGAAGTAGACGCCCGGGTACCGCTCCCAGTAGGTCTTCTCGTACCTGCGGGGGTCGCCGTAGATGGTCCGCAGCATGGACGGCCAGGGAGACCTGATCACCAGGTAGCCTCCGTGACCTAGCGGGACCGAGTCGCCCGAGTCGTCGAAGACGTCCGCTTCGATCCCCGGGAGTGGGTAGGTCGCCGAACCCGGCTTCGTCCTCGTGATGCCCGGAAGTGGGCTGATCATGATCGCTCCGGTCTCGGTCTGCCACCAGGTGTCCACGATCGGACAGCGCCCCCCGCCGATGTTGGTGTGATACCACATCCATGCCTCGGGGTTGATCGGTTCGCCCACGCTTCCCAATAGCCTCAGCGACGACAGGTCGCAGCGGGCCGGGTACTCCTCTCCCCACTTCATGAAGGTCCGGATGGCCGTGGGCGCCGTGTAGAGGATGGAAACCTTGTATTCCTCGACGATGCGCCACCACCTGTCCTTGTCGGGGAAGTCGGGAGTCCCTTCGTAAATCACCCCGGTGGTTCCGTTGGATAGGGGGCCGTAGACGATATAGGAGTGTCCGGTGACCCAGCCGATGTCGGCGGCGCACCAGTAGACGTCGTCGTCGTGGACGTCGAATACCGCCCAGTGAGTGAAGCTCACCTGGGTCAGATAGCCTCCGGTCGTGTGGAGGATGCCCTTGGGCTTGGCCGTGGTCCCCGAGGTGTAAAGGATGTAGAGGGGATCCTCGGCGTCCATCTCCTCGGGAGCTCTCTCGGCTGGCTGGCTGTCGACCAGCTCGTGCCACCACACGTCCCGTCCCGGCGTCATGGGAGTCTCTTCTGACTCCATGCGCCTGAATACGAGAACTTTTTGGACCGAGGGGGCTGTCTCGAGGGCCCTGTCGGCGTTGGCCTTGAGGGGTACCACCGAGCCGCGCCGCCAGGCGCCGTCCTGGGTGATGAGCACCTTGGCGCCGGCGTCGTTGATCCGGTCTGCCAGTGCCTCTGCCGAAAAGCCGCCGAAGACCACCGAGTGGACGGCGCCGATTCTGGTGCATGCCAGCATCGCTACGGCCAGCTCGGGAACCATCCCCATATAGATGGCCACCCTGTCGCCGCGCCGGACTCCCAGAGCCTCGAGAGCGTTGGCGCACTTGCACACGGCCTCGTGCAGGTCCTGGAAGGTAATGGTCCTTCGCTCACCCGGCTCTCCCACCCAGTGAAAGGCCACCTTCGAGGCCTTTTCGGCGAGGTGGCGGTCAATGCAGTTGTAGGAGACGTTGAGCTTGCCGCCGATGAACCATTTGGCAAAAGGAGGGTCCCACTCGAGGACCTTTTCCCAGCGCCGAAACCAGTGGAGGCGTTCGGCTTGCTCGGCCCAGAAGCCCTCGGGGTCGGAGGAGGCCCGCTTGTAGATCGTAGGATCCGAGATGTTGGCGGCAGCCGAAAAGCTCTCCGGGGGCGGAAAAGAGCGGTTCTCAGTAAGCAAGACCTCGATGGCGTCCACGTTTGCGTCTGACTCCTTCTCCGCCACCTCGCTCCCTCCTTACCCGTGCGACCCCTTGGATATCGCGTGCGGCGGGCGGTGAAGCCAATTGTGTCAGATACAGGGAAGCCGGGCGGCCCGGATCCTGAGATGAGGCCTCTGCTCTGGCCCAGCGGGTCGGGATTCCTGGGAGGCCGTCCGTGCATCTGTGCTATAGTCGTGCCCCGGCCGAAGACAGCAGGTGCATCCGGACGCGTAATGCGGGAGGAGTACAGCCGTCTCTCCCCGCCTGCCGAGGCAGATCCTTCCGATCGTCCTCGCGCCGAATTCCGTCCGGTCCGTTCTCCACCCAGGAGTCGCATTGCCCAGGCCAGAAAAGGAAGCCGCAGTCGCAGAACTAGAAGAGAGGATCTCGCGCTCCGACGGGATCTTCGTCACCGAGTATCGCGGACTCACCGTCGCCGAGCTCGCCGAGCTCAGGTCCACGCTCCGGGACCGGTCGGCCGAGTTCAAGGTCGTGCGAAACACCCTGACCAAGCTCGCGCTCGAGCGAGCAGGCAAGCAAGACCTGGCCGACTTCTTCGAGGGTCCTACTGCAGTCGCCTTTTACACCGGAGACCCGGTGACGGTGGCCAAGGCACTCAGAGATTTCTCCCGCTCTCATCCTGCGCTCGTGCTCAAGGGCGCGAGCCTGCAGGACTCGGTGCTTGGGGCCGACCAGGTGGAGCGACTGGCGACCATAGAGCCGAGGGAAGTGCTCCTGTCCAAGGCGGCCGGAGCGATGAAGGCGCCCCTCTACCGCGTGGCTTCCACCGCGGCCGGAATCTTGCAGAAGACCGCCTACCTGTTGGGGGCGAGGCTTCGCGATCTTGAGGAATCCGGGGGTGCGACCGGGGGGGAGACGAGCGACAGCTCGTCGCCGGCACTTACCGACTCCGGCGGTGCTGACGAGTCCGAGGGCTCGACCGCTTCCCAAGGGGACGGCGAGTCCGAGGGAGAGGGGTCCTGAGTAAGGAGACGAACAGGAGGGATCATGGCGCAGTCGAAGCTGAGCACCGAAGAGCTGATCGAACAGTTCAAGAACATGACCGTGCTCGAGCTATCCGAGTTCGTGAAGGCCTTCGAAGAGGAATTCGGAGTCACCGCAGCGGCGCCGGTAGCTGTCGCTGCCGCCCCTGCTGCTGGTGCCCCTGCTGCTGAGGGCGGCGCGGCCGAGGAGGAAAAGGACGAGTTCGACGTGATCCTCGCCTCAATCGGCGACAAGAAGCTCCAGGTGATCAAGGAAGTGCGAGCGCTGACGAACCTAGGTCTCAAGGAGGCCAAGGAGCTGGTGGACGCCGCCCCCAAGGCGGTGCTGGAGAAGGTCTCCAGGGAGGAGGCCGAGAAGGCCAAGCAACAGCTAGAGGCCGCAGGAGCCACGGTCGAACTCAAGTAGTCTTTGCCGCGGCCGTGGTTCGGCGGGCCCAAGGGGTGGGCTACAGGCGTCGAGAAATAGTTCTTGACGCCCCAACCCTCGCGGGTTATCGTAAGCGTTTGCCGTGCCCGCGCCTATCTTCGTGCACTCTTTCCTCCTGACCGATCAATAGAGGTGGGACCTGTGGCTGCAACGCGACCGTTCACGCGCGACCGTCTTTCTTTCGGAAAGCTCGAGGAAGTCCTTCCCCTCCCGGACTTGATCGCCGCCCAGCGGGACTCGTACAAGAACTTCCTCGAGAAGGGGATTAGAGAGACTCTTGACGAGATCTCCCCGATCGAGGAGTTCACGGGCAAGCTCTCGCTCACATTCGGCGATTACTCCTTCGGCAAGCCTCGCTACTCGATAGAAGAGTGCAGGGACAAGGGAATCACCTACGCTGCCCCGCTCGAAGTCCGGGCGAGACTGATGAACAAGGAGACCGGGGAGATAAAGGAAGAGGTCGTCAGTCTCGGCGAGATTCCGATGATGACGCCCCAGGGCACCTTCATCGTCCACGGGACCGAGCGGGTCGTGGTCTCCCAGCTGGTGAGGTCTCCTGGGGTCTATTACAACTACGAGATCGACAAGCAAAGCGGTAAGGAACTGGTCGGCTGCAAGATCATTCCTGCCCGCGGTGCGTGGCTGGAGTTCGACGTCGATAAGCGGAACACGCTGGGGGTGAGGGTAGACCGCAAGAGGCGTGCCTATGCCACGACCTTCCTGCGGGCACTCGGCTTCAACGACGGAGATTTCCAGGAGTTCTTCGAACTGGCCGGCGGCAGCCATTCAGAAGCTGCTCTGAGAATTCTCGAAGAGACCCTGGAGAGGGAAGGGCCCATCTCAGAGGAAGAAGCCCTGAACGACATCTACAGAAGGGTCAGACCCGGCGACCCTCCGAACCCGGAACAGGCCCGTGCATACATCGAGCAGATGTTCTTCTCTCCCAAGCGGTACGACCTGGCCAAGGTCGGGCGCTACAAGGTGAACAAGAAGCTTTCCACCGAGTTCGAAAAGCTGGCCAGGCCGCTCAAAAAGAGGGAAATGGCCCAGCCAGACAAAGAGTGCGTGGTGCTGACCAGGCAAGACATCATCGCAACGCTCTCGTACCTGGTGGCTCTCGAGGTCGGCGAGGAAGGCTACGATGTCGACGACATCGACCACTTCGGGAACCGTCGGGTGCGCCCGGTAGGCGAACTCATACAGAACCAGTTTCGCACCGGGCTGTCGCGGATGGAACGGGTCGTGCGGGACCGCATGTCGACCCAGGACGTGGAAGCTGCCACCCCCAAGACGTTGGTGAACCCCAGGCCTGTGGTGGCCGCTCTGAAGGAATTCTTTGGTTCTAGCCAGCTGTCGCAGTTCATGGACCAGACCAACCCGCTCGCCGGCATTACCCACAAGAGGCGACTGTCGGCATTGGGGCCGGGCGGGTTGTCGAGAGAGAGGGCAGGTTTCGACGTACGCGACGTCCACCCCAGCCACTACGGCCGGATGTGCCCCATCGAAACACCAGAAGGCCCCAGCATCGGCCTCATCGGGTCGCTCTCCACCTACGCCCGTATCAACGAGTTCGGCTTCATCGAGACGCCTTATCGCAAGGTCAAGAACGGAAAGGTCACCGACGAAATCGAATACCTCACGGCCGACGAGGAGGACCGTTACGTCATCGCCCAGGCGAACGCCGAGACCGATGCATCGGGTCGCTTCGTAGGGGACAGGGTTCTCGTGCGCAAGAGACGGGGAGACGTGCACTACGTCACCCCTTCGGAGGTCGACTACCAGGACGTATCTCCCAGCCAGCTGGTCTCCGTCGCCGCGGCACTGATTCCCTTCCTCGAGCACGATGACCCCAACCGGGCGCTTATGGGGGCCAACATGCAGCGCCAGGCGGTACCCCTGGTGCGCCCGGAAGCCCCGTACGTCGGGACCGGTGTCGAGGCCCGCGCCGCGCTCGACGGCGGTAGCGTCGTGGTGGCCGAGGCACCCGGGGTGGTCGAGGAAGTCACGGCCGACTACATCAAGGTCTCGGAAAACGGCAAGGTGAGGGAGTACCCCCTCGTCAAGTTCCGCCGTTCCAACCAGGGTACGGCCATCAACCAGATTCCGATCGTCGAAGAGGGCCAGCGCGTCGAGGCGGGACAGATACTCGCCGACGGGCCCAGTGTGGACAGGGGCGAGCTGGCTCTCGGTCGCAACTTGCTCGTGGCGTTCATGCCCTGGGAGGGCCACAACTTCGAGGACGCCATCATCATCTCCGAGCGCCTCGTCGCCGAAGACATCCTCACCAGCATCCACATCGAGGAATACGAGGTCGAGGCGAGAGATACCAAGCTCGGAGCCGAAGAGATAACCGCCGACATCCCCAACGTGGCCCCCGAGATGCTCGCGGACCTCGACGACCAGGGAATCATCAGGGTCGGAGCCGAGGTGCAGCCCGGTGACTACCTGGTGGGGAAGGTCACTCCGAAGGGGGAGACCGAGCTGACCCCCGAAGAGCGTCTCCTTCAGGCCATTTTCGGGGAGAAGGCGAAGGAGGTGCGGGACACCTCGCTCAAGGTTCCGCACGGCGAGTCCGGGAAGGTCATCGCGGTCCAGTCCTTCACCAGAGAAGAAGACCCTTCGCTTCAGCCGGGCGTCAACCAGATCGTCAGGGTCTACGTTGCCCAGAAGCGAAAGGTCTCCGTGGGCGACAAGCTGGCAGGGCGTCACGGCAACAAGGGTGTTATCGCCAAGATCCTGCCTGTCGAGGACATGCCGTTCCTCGAGGATGGGACGCCGGTGGACATCATCCTCAATCCGCTCGGCGTACCTTCCCGAATGAACCTGGGCCAGGTACTCGAGGCACACCTGGGCTGGGGTGCGCACTTCGGGTGGGAAGGAGGCCCGGAGGCCAACGGGGTCGACCCCCTGCCCGGGCACAAGGAGCCGGCTGTATGGATCAAGAGCCCCGTATTCGACGGTGCTCGTGAGAACGAGATATTCCAGATTCTGGCCAGCGCCAACCCGGGCATCGACGGGATGAAGCTGGTGGACGAGGAGGGGAAGGCGGTCCTGTACGACGGCCGCACGGGAGAGCCGTACGACCACAAGGTCACCGTCGGCCACATATACATGATGAAGCTCCTCCACCTGGTGGACGACAAGATCCACGCCAGGTCGACGGGGCCGTACTCGATGATCACACAGCAGCCGCTAGGCGGGAAGGCCCAGTTCGGCGGACAGCGCTTTGGGGAAATGGAGGTCTGGGCCCTCGAGGCCTACGGCGCGGCTCACGCTCTCCAGGAGCTGCTCACCTCCAAGTCGGACGATACCGTCGGGCGGGTCAAGGTCTACGAAGCCCTGGTAAGGGGGCACAACGTTCCCGAGCCGGGGATCCCCGAGTCGTTCAAGGTACTCCTCAAGGAGATGCAGTCGCTGTGTCTCAACGTCGAGGTGTACTCGAGCGAGGGAGAGCGCCTCGAGATGCGCGAGCCCGAGGAAGACGTCTTCCGCTCGGCTGAAGAACTGGGGATCAATCTGAGCAGACCCGAGAGGTCCACCGCCGTTGAAGAAGCGGCAGAGGAACTTGGCGGCGCCGTCGAGGAGGGCCTGTGATCGACATAAACGAGTTCGACACGGTAAAGATCGGTCTGGCCTCCGCGGACCAGATTCAGAAGTGGTCGAACGGTGAGGTAAAGAAGCCGGAGACGATCAACTACCGGACTCTCAAGCCCGAAAAGGACGGGCTGTTCTGCGAGAAGATCTTCGGTCCGACCAAAGACTGGGAGTGCGCCTGCGGCAAGTACAAGCGGATCCGCTTCAAGGGCATCATCTGCGAGCGCTGCGGCGTCGAGGTGACCAGAGCGAAGGTGCGTAGGGAGCGGATGGGCCATATAGAGCTGGCTGCTCCCGTCACCCACATCTGGTACGTGAAGGGAGTTCCCTCCCGCCTCGGCTACCTCCTTGACATGACTTCACGCGAGCTAGAGAAGGTCATCTACTTCGGCGCCTTCCTGATCGTTTCCGTCGACGAGGAAAAGCGCCAGAAGGACCTTCCTCGCCTCGAGGAAGAGGTGAAGATCGAGCTCAGCGCGATCGACGACGAGCGCGACGAGAGGATCGAGCGAGAGCTCGTCAGCCTGGAAGACGACCTCCAGGACCTGGCAGAGGAGGGGGCGAAGGAAGCCGAGATCGAGGCCCGCAGGAAGAGGGCGGAGCGGGCGATACAGGAGCACAGGCACAAGGCCGAACAGCAAAAGGCCGAGCTGCAAGAGGTTTTCGAGGTCTTCAAGGCATTGAAGCCCAAGCAGCTCATCGAGAAGGAAAGCATCTGGAAGGAGCTCCAGTACCGCTACAGCGAGTACTTCGAAGGGGGTATGGGGGCCAAGGCGATACGGGACCTGATCTCGACCATCGACCTCGAAGCCGAAGCCCTGGAGCTACAGGAGATAATCGAGACCTCCAAGGGTCAGAAGCGAGCTCGGGCGATAAAGCGCCTCAAGGTCATTAACTCCTTTCTCAAGTCCGGCAACGACCCCAAGGCCATGGTGCTCACCTGCATCCCGGTCATCCCGCCCGACCTGCGGCCCATGGTTCAGCTCGACGGCGGCCGTTTCGCCACGTCAGACCTCAACGACCTATACAGGAGAGTCATCAACCGTAACAACAGGCTGAAGCGACTCATCGACCAGAACGCACCCGAGATCATCGTCAACAACGAGAAGCGCATGCTCCAGGAGGCCGTGGACGCCCTCTTCGACAACGGGCGACGGGGCCGCCCGGTGCTGGGCTCGGGCAACAGACCGCTCAAGTCGCTCTCGGACATGCTCAAGGGAAAGCAAGGGCGGTTCCGCCAGAACCTCCTCGGAAAGCGCGTCGACTACTCGGGCCGGTCGGTGATCGTGGTGGGACCTCAGCTTCAGCTCCACCAGTGTGGGCTGCCTCGACAGATGGCTCTCGAGCTGTTCAAGCCCTTCGTGATGAAGCGGCTGGTCGACCTGGAGATCGCCCAGAACGTGAAGACCGCCAAGCGGATGGTCGAGCGGGCCAGGCCTCACGTGTGGAGCATCCTCGAAGAGGTCGTAAAGGAGCACCCTGTCCTGCTGAACCGGGCTCCCACACTGCACAGGCTGGGCATCCAGGCTTTCGAACCGGTGCTGGTCGACGGGAAGGCGATACAGATCCACCCCTTGGTCTGTACCGCTTTCAATGCGGACTTCGACGGCGACCAGATGGCGGTGCACGTGCCGATCTCGCCCGAGGCGCAGGCCGAGGCAAGGATACTAATGCTCTCGACGCACAACATCCTCTCCCCGGCAAGCGCGCAGCCCATCGTCACCCCCACCCAAGACATGGTCATCGGCATCTACTACCTGACCGAAGACTCGCCCGAACCGGAGAAGGTCTTCCCCACCAAGTTCTCCTCTCCCAAGGAGGCGCTTTTCGCCTACGAGCTGGGTGAGGTCGGGCTACACGACGTGGTGGAGGTGCGCATCCCTGCTTCCAAGGCCCTTTCGCTCGCAGAGGGATCTGGTGCGAGGTCGTCCGATGGGGCAAAAGCCTCCTCCGAGGGTAGCGGGCTCGAGTCCGAGAACGGACAGGGACCGCTCGTGCGGACCACGATCGGACGGCTCATCTTCAACGAAGTCTTCCCTGCCGACTTTCCGTACATGAACGAGGTGATCCGCAAGAGGCAGCTCGCTTCGATCATCGACGAGCTGACGGACAGGTATCCCAAGGCCGAAGTGGCACGGACCCTCGACGGCATGAAGGACCTCGGCTTCAAGTACGCGACGAAGGTCGGTCTGACAATTTCGATGAGCGACGTGAGGACGCCGCGGGCCAAGGCCGAGATCCTCGAAGAGTTCGAGAAGAGGGCGGAACAGGTCGAAGAGGACTACCAGGCCGGCCTCATCTCGGAATCCGAGAGGAGAGAGGAGCTCATCGAGATCTGGACTGAGGCCACTACCCGGGTGTCGGAGGCCACCGAGCGAGAGCTCGAGTCGTCTCGCTTCAGCCCACTTCACATGATGGTCGGCTCGGGGGCCAGAGGAAACATCATGCAGGTCCGCCAGCTCGCCGGCATGCGAGGTCTGGTCGCCAACCCCAAGGGCGAGATCATCGTGCGGCCCATCAAGTCCAACTTCGCCGAGGGCCTCTCAGTGCTCGAGTACTTCATCTCGACTCACGGCGCACGAAAGGGACTGGCCGACACCGCTCTGCGGACAGCCGACTCCGGGTACCTGACTCGCCGCCTGGTCGACGTTGCCCAGGAGGTGATCGTCCTCGAGGAAGACTGCGGGACCGATCGCGGCATCAAGATTCCCACCACCACCGAAAGGCCGGACATGAGGATCTACGGTCGCGTCCTTGCAGAGGACGTCAAGGACCCCGAGACCGGCAAGAAGATCCTCAAGAAGGGCAGCTACGTCGGCAAGGCCGAGCTCCAGGCGATTCTGGAGGCAGCTCGCATCACCGAGAAGGGCCGCCAAAGAGTTGCGCAGGGACTCGAGGCGGTGACCGTAAGGTCCGTCCTCACCTGCGAGACGGCCCAGGGAGTGTGCCGGGCGTGCTACGGGTTGTCACTCGCCACGCGAGAGCCTGTCCCCATCGGAGAAGCGGTGGGAATCATCGCGGCACAGTCCATCGGCGAGCCGGGAACCCAGCTCACGATGCGGACCTTCCACACAGGAGGTGTCGCGGCCGAGGACATCACACAGGGACTCCCCAGGGTAGTTGAACTCTTCGAGGCCAGAGAGCCCAAGGGGAAGGCTCTTATTGCGGAAATCTCCGGCAAGATCTCCATTTCCGAGCAAGAAGACGGCAGCGTCGTGGTCAAGGTAAAGGGCGACGACGAGACCAAGGAGTACCTCGTGAGGAGGCGAGACCACCTCCTCGTCAAGAGCGGCCAGGAAGTGGCCGCCGGCACTGCCCTGACCGAAGGCCCGAAGGATCCCAAGGAAATTCTGGAGATCGAGGGAATACGAGCTGCCCAGAACTACCTCGTCGAGGAAGTGCAAGCCGTATACCGGAACCAGGGCGTGGCCATTCACGACAAGCACATCGAGATAATCGTGCGCCAGATGCTGCGCAAGGTCCTGATCCAGGAGGCGGGCGACTCCGATTTCCTCCCCGGAGACCGCGTGGACCAGCGCCTCTTCCGTAAGGTCAACCAGGAGCTGGTTGCAGCCGGAAAGCGCCCTGCAGAGGGCAGGCCGGAGCTGATGGGGATCACCAAGGCCAGTCTCGCTACGGAGTCCTGGCTCTCCGCCGCCAGCTTCCAGGAGACCACCCGCGTGCTTACCGAGGCCGCGGTCTCCGGAAAGGTCGACACACTCGCAGGACTCAAGGAGAACGTGATCATCGGGAAGTTGATCCCAGCGGGCACCGGAATGAAGCGCTACCGGGCGGTAAAGGTGGTGGCACCCGACTTTGCCGAGACCGTTCCGGCAGGACTGTGGGACACGGTTTCACAAGAAGCCGAGATGCCCCAGACCTCGGAGGACTGGGCGGAGCTGATGGCGGAAAAGCTGGAGAGCCGGTCCGGGCTGCCCGAAGAGACACAGGAGGCGGGCGAGGCGAGCGGGTAGGCCGAGGGCGTCGCCCTGTTAACTGCTGGACACGGCAGGGCCCACTCGATAACCTTCGCTTCCCGCCAAGATCCGGGCCCGCAGCATACAGCAGCGCCGGACGTGCTCGGAACGACATCCTCGTTGGCGGCCGGCCGATCCAGACCGTTCAGTATTCCAGAAGGAGCAGCGGAGCTTGCCGACCATAAGTCAACTGGTCAGAAAACCCAGAAAGCGGGTGGCTTCCAAGTCCAAGACCCCCGCCCTCAAGGGCTCGCCGCAACGGCGCGGGGTCTGTGTACGTGTGGCCACCCAGACTCCCAAGAAACCCAATTCCGCCATCCGAAAGGTCGCCAGGGTCCGACTGACTTCTGGGATCGAGGTCGGCGCCTACATCCCAGGAGAAGGTCACAACCTGCAAGAGCACTCGATAGTGCTCGTGCGAGGGGGGCGAGTCAAGGACCTGCCCGGCTACCGTTACAAGGTCATACGGGGAGCACTGGACGCGGCGGGAGTGAGCGGGCGCAAGAAGGCTCGCTCCCGGTACGGCGCCAAGAAGGAAGCCAGCTAAAGGGAGCACCAGAGAGCCAGATCCGGCAATGCCCCGAAGAGGTCCTGTCCCAAAGCGCGACATAAAGCCCGACCCTCTCTACCGCGCGCCCATTGTCACCCAGTTCATCAACAAGGTGATGAAGGACGGCAAGAAGTCGCTGGCAGAGAAGATCGTCTACAAGGCACTGGAACTGGTGGCCGAGGCCGAGCGGGAAGACCCTGTCGCGGTCTTGAAGCGAGCGGTAGACAACGTCAAGCCGACTCTGGAGGTACGGAGCCGTCGTGTGGGCGGGGCCACCTACCAGGTCCCCGTCGAGGTCCCGCCCAGGAGGGCCCAGACACTTGCCGTGCGCTGGATAGTCCAGAACGCCAGACAGCGTCAGGCGAAGCCCATGTACGAGAAGCTAGCTGCGGAGATCCTGGACGCCTCCAGAGGTGTCGGTCCGTCCGTCAAGCGGCGGGACGACCTCCACAAGATGGCCGAAGCCAATAGGGCCTTCGCCCACTACAGGTGGTGATCCAGGAACCAGGGCGCTAGAATCCCCCCCTTTAGCGCCCGTAGCATCCCGACCGAGCAGCCTGGGTCTCGGCGCGCGCGGAGGATGGAGGCGGACGAGGGAAAGATATGACCGAGGCGATAAGGACGGAAAGAGAAGGGGCCGGCGAAGGAGCTCTCTCCAGTGAGAAGCCGGCCAGAAAGAGGCCCTCGGGCCTTTCGATCAGAGAGTACCCCCTCGCGCGCACCCGCAACATCGGGATCATGGCCCACATCGACGCGGGGAAGACCACCACCACCGAGCGCATCCTCTACTACACGGGCAAGACCTACAAGATGGGCGAGGTCCACGAGGGCTCAGCGGTCATGGACTGGATGCGCCAGGAGCAGGAGCGGGGCATCACGATCACCTCGGCCGCGACCACCTGTAAGTGGAAGGACCACTGGATCAACATCATCGACACCCCCGGGCACGTCGACTTCACGGTGGAGGTAGAGCGCTCCTTGCGCGTACTCGACGGGGCGGTCGCAATATTCGACGCGGTGGCGGGAGTAGAGCCCCAGAGCGAGACCGTCTGGCGTCAGGGGGACCGCTACGGGGTACCTCGAATCTGTTTCGTAAACAAGATGGATCGGATCGGGGCCGACTTCGACGGGGCGGTCCATAGCATCGTCGACCGCCTGGAGGCCAGGCCTGCCGTCGTCCAGTTGCCCGTAGGGGCGGAGTCCCATTTCGAGGGCGTGATAGACCTGCTCACCCTGAAGGCGCACATCTGGACCGACGAGAAAGGTGACACCTGGGTCGACCGGGACCTCGAGCCCGAAGAGCTCGACCGGGCGATCGAGGCCAGAACTCGCCTCGTCGAGCTGGTAGCGGAGCACGACGAGGAGCTCTTCGCCAGGTACATGGAAGATTCCGAAGTGTCTGCTGCTGACCTTGCAGCCGCGCTCCGGCGCGCCACCATCGCCAACGAGCTGACCCCGGTGCTGTGCGGCAGCGCATTCAAGAACAAGGGAATCCAGCCCCTGCTTGACGCGATCGTCGCCTACCTTCCAAGCCCTCTCGACATCCCGTCCATAGAGGGCACCAACCTCGAGGGGGACGAGATTCTCTACAGGAAGCCCTCCGACGACGAGCCCTTCTGTTCGCTGGCTTTCAAGATCATGTCCGACCCTCACGTGGGCAAGCTGACCTACATCCGGATCTACTCTGGCATCCTCAAGAAAGGCGACCGGGTGCTCAACGCCAATACCCGCAAGGCGGAGCGGATCGGGCGAATCCTTCAGATGCACGCCAACCACCGCGAAGACAAGGAAGCTGCCTTCACCGGCGACATCGTGGCAGTGGTGGGTCTCAAGGACGTGACCACGGGGGATACGCTCTGCGATCCGGGCCATCCGATAAAGCTGGAGTCCATAGAGTTTGCAGCCCCGGTCATTTCGGTGGCGATCGAGCCCAAGACCAAGGCGGACCAGGACAAGCTCTCAAAGTCGCTTCAGGCGCTTGCAGCCGAGGACCCGACCTTCGTCGTCAAGACCGACGAAGAAACCGGGCAGACCATCATCTCGGGAATGGGAGAGCTCCACCTCGAGGTCATAGTCGACAGACTGGTCAGAGAGTTCGGGGTAGACGCCAACATCGGCAAGCCACAGGTCGCCTACCGCGAGACGATCTCGAGGCCTGTTTCCAGCCAGGAGGGCCGCTACGTGCGGCAGACGGGCGGCCGCGGCCAGTACGGTCATGTCGTTATAGACATCGAGCCACTGTCGAGGGGGGCGGGCTTCGAGTTCGTCGACAAGATCGTCGGCGGGAAGATCCCCAAGGAATTCATACCCGCGGTGGACCAGGGAGTGCAGGAGGCCATGGAATCCGGCGTACTGGCCGGTTATCCGGTGGTCGACGTGAGAGTCACCCTTACCGATGGCTCCTACCACGAGGTCGACTCGTCGGAGCTGGCCTTCAAGATCGCGGCCTCGCAAGCCTTCAAGGAAGCGGCAAAGAAGGCAGAACCGAAGTTGCTCGAGCCGATCATGTCGGTGGAGGTGGTGACCCCCGAGGACTACCTGGGAGACGTCATCTCCGACCTCTCGGCGAGGAGAGCGAGAATTGAAGGGACAGAATCACGCGGAAACTCTAAGGTTGTACGGGCCAGGGTGCCTCTGGCCGAGATGTTCGGGTATGCTACAGACCTTCGCTCCCGAACTCAGGGTAGGGCGACTTACACCATGCAGTTCGACTCCTACCAGGAAGTACCCGAGAACGTCGCGTCGGAAATCGTCGCACGGGTGCGAGGCGAGTGAGGGGCGGGGCCCGACAAGAGCAGTCGGCGGTAGACGCACAATCCTGAAGGAGCGAAGAAGCGATGGGTAAGCAGAAGTTCGAGAGGAGCAAGCCTCATCTCAACATTGGGACCATCGGCCACATCGACCATGGAAAGACCACTCTTACAGCTGCCATAACCAAGGTCCTGGCCGAGCAGAACCCCGCTGTGCAGTACACGCCTTTCGAAGAGATCGACAAGGCGCCCGAGGAGAAGGAGCGCGGTATCACCATAGCCATCGCCCACGTCGAGTACGAGACGGAGAACCGCCACTACGCTCACGTCGACTGCCCGGGCCACGCCGACTACATCAAGAACATGATCACGGGCGCCGCCCAGATGGACGGGGCGATCCTCGTCGTCTCGGCTGCCGACGGGCCGATGCCCCAGACGAGAGAGCACGTCCTTCTCGCCCGGCAGGTGGGCGTTCCCTATATCGTTGTCTTCCTCAACAAGGTCGACATGGTCGACGACCCGGAGATCCTGGAACTTGTCGAGCTGGACGTGAGGGATCTCCTCAACAAGTACGAGTTCCCCGGCGACGATGTTCCTGTAATCAAGGGCTCGGCGCTCAAGGCCCTCGAGGGCGACGAGGAGGCCAAGAAGAGCATCCTCGAGCTCATGGAGGCCTGCGACACCTACATACCCGAGCCGGTCAGGGAGGTCGACAAGCCGTTCCTCATGCCGATCGAGGACGTCTTCTCCATCCAGGGCCGGGGCACGGTCGTGACCGGTCGTGTCGAGCGAGGCAAGCTCGAGAAGATGTCCGAGGTGGAAATCGTCGGCCTGCGTGAAACTCGCAAGACCGTCGCCACCGACCTGGAGATGTTCCGCAAGTCTCTCGACTACATCCAGGCGGGTGACAACGCAGGAGTTCTGCTTCGGGGTATCAAGAAAGAAGAGGTCGAGAGGGGTATGGTGCTGGCCGAGCCCGGGACGGTGACCCCCCACACAGAGTTCACCGCCCAGGTGTACGTCCTTACCAAGGACGAAGGTGGCCGGCACACGGCCTTCTTTGACGGCTACCGACCCCAGTTTTACTTCCGTACGACCGACGTAACCGGAACCGTGCACCTACCCGAGGGTACCGAGATGGTGATGCCGGGAGACCACACCGAGATGCGCGTCGAGCTCATCCAGCCGATCGCCATGGAAGAGGGTCTTCGGTTCGCCATCCGTGAGGGCGGGCGTACGGTCGGTGCCGGCAGGGTCGTAAAGGTCATCAAGTAGTACCGTCCGGCCAGGAAGTCGTCGAGTTCCGGAGCCGGGCTCCGGGGAGCCGGGTCTGAAGCCAGGGCCCGGCTTCGTCCTGTCAGATCAGTGAGAGTGCGCGAAGCGAGCAGCTGTGGCTGAGCACGCAGGAAAACCGCGAATACGCATACGGCTCAAGGCCTACGACCACGCGATCTTGGACCAGGAGGCCAAGAAGATCGCCGAGACGGTGGTCCGCACTCATGCCAAGGTCGTGGGTCCCGTACCCTTGCCGACCGAGCGACATCGCTACTGCGTCATCCGCTCGCCCCACAAGGACAAGGACAGCCGGGAACACTTCGAAATTCAGATCCACAAGCGGCTGCTCGACATCTACGACGCGACCCCAAAGACCATGGACTCATTGCAGAGGCTGGACCTGGCTGCAGGAGTCGAGATCAACATACAGGCCTCCTAGGGCGGGAGGTTGCGAGCGTGGCGGTCAAGGCGATTCTCGGACAAAAGCTGGGAATGACCCAGCTCTTCGAGGAGGAGAGCGGGCGCGTGGTTCCGGTCACCGTACTCAAGGTCTCTCCTTGCAAGGTCGCTCAGGTCAAGACGGTGGAGACCGACGGGTACGAAGCTCTCCAGCTTGCCTTCGGCGAGTCTAGGCCCTCGCGGCTGAACAAGCCCGAGAAGGGGCACATCAAGAAGGCAGGGCTGGAGTCCTACCAGGTACTGAGGGAGGTCAGGACCGAGGCCGCCTCCGAATACCGCCCGGGAGACGAGATCCGTGCCGACGTCTTCGAGTCGGGTGACCGGGTCGATGTCACCGGTGTGTCCAAGGGAAGGGGCTTCACGGGCGTCATGAAGAGGCACGGATTCAGGGGCCTTCCTGGAAGCCACGGGGCGCACAAGGTGCACAGGGCCCCAGGGTCCATTGGCATGGCGGCGACACCTTCCCGTGTCTTCAAGGGAAAGCGCATGGCGGGTAGGCACGGCAATGCGACGGTCACCGTGGCGAACCTGGCAGTCGTGAAGGCCGATGCGGAGCGGGGAATCCTCGTCCTCAAAGGAGCCGTGCCCGGGCCCAATGGGTCTGTCGTGACCGTCAAGGAGTCTTACAAGGCGCCGAAGAAGAGCGCCTGAGCCGATCTCCGACTGGGAGCTTTAGCGAGCAAGAATGCCACGAGCCAGGTTGTTCTCGATAGAGGGTGACGTAGTGGGAAGCGTGGAGCTTCCCTCCGAGGTGTTCGGCATCGAACCCAACGTGGCCGTCATGCACCAGGTCGTCGTCGCCCAACGGGCCGCCGCCAGGGCGGGAACTCACTCCACGAAGCGGCGTGGGGAGGTGCGCGGCGGGGGGTCCAAGCCTTGGCGGCAAAAGGGAACCGGGCGAGCCAGGGTCGGATCGATCAGATCTCCTCTGTGGGTCGGCGGCGGGATAGCGCACGGCCCCAAGCCGCGGGACTACTCCAAGAGGGTACCGAAGAAAATGAAGCGGCTGGCATTGCGCTCGGCCCTCTCCGACCTCGCTGCCCACGACGCGGTGCTGGTACTCGAGGAGTGGCCGTTCGAAGACGGTCCCTCCACAAGGGAAGCGGTACGGCTGTTCGGCGCGATGGGAGTAGCCGGGCAAAAAATCCTGGTGGTAGTCGAGGACCTGGAGGCAATTCCGGCGCTTTCGGTGCGGAACATCCCGTGGGTAAAGGAGTTGCGCGTCGACCAATTGAACACCTACGACGTGGTGGACGCAGAGTACCTCGTGGCCGATCTGGCCTGTATGGGAAGTATCTCCGGGGGCGAGCTGGAGGTCGAGCGTAAGGCGCAAGCCGGCGACGATGGGCCAGCGTCGGAGGCAGGCTCCGGAGGCGACCGGGAAGAGGAGGGTGAGGATGGCGAAGACGACTCGTAACCCACGAGACATCCTCATCGAGCCTCTGGTCACCGAGAAGTCGTACGCTCAGACCGAGGCCGGCAAGTACACCTTCGTCGTCCATCCCGACGCTGACAAGCCTGCCATACGGGCCGCGGTGGAAGAGGTCTTCGGTGTGCGGGTGGTCTCGGTGAATACGCTCAAGCGGCCGGGCAAGAAGAGGCGCTCCACCCGGACATGGAAGTACGGCAAGACGCCCGAGCGGAAGCTGGCAGTGGTGACGGTGGCACCCGGCGAGAAGATCGACCTGTTCGAGAGCTAGAGGGCGTCGACTCATGGGACTGAAGAGACTGAAGCCATACACCCCGACCACCCGGTTCCAGACCTACTCCGACTTCTCCGAGATCACCAAGTCGAAGCCCGAGAAGTCGTTGCTGGCACCGCTTACCAAGACGGGTGGGCGCAACGTCTACGGGAGGATTACCACCCGGCACCGAGGTGGTGGCCACAAGCGGCGCTACAGGATCGTCGACTTCAGGAGGGACAAGGACGGCGTCCCCGCCAAGGTGGCGGCGATCGAGTACGACCCCAACCGCAACGCACGCATAGCCCTCTTGCACTATCTCGACGGTGAGAAGCGCTACATCATCGCCCCCCAGGGCCTTTCGGTGGGCGACCGAGTCGAGTCAGGGCCCAACGCGGACATCAAGCCCGGTAACGCCCTGCCCCTGCGAAACATCCCTGTCGGAACGGTAGTTCACAACATCGAGCTTCGTCCGGGTGGAGGCGGGAAGCTAGTGCGGGCAGCCGGAGGCGGAGCGCAGCTGATGGCCAAGGAAGGAAAGTACGCCCAGCTGAGGTTGCCCTCCTCCGAATACCGTCTTGTGCTGCTGGACTGCAAGGCGACTGTAGGTTCGGTCGGAAATCCCGAGGCCGAGCTGGTGAGCATCGGCAAGGCAGGCCGCGCACGCTGGCTGGGGCGGCGCCCCTCCACTCGAGGGGTCGCGATGAACCCTGTCGACCATCCTCTGGGAGGCGGCGAAGGGAAGTCCTCGGGAGGAAGGCACCCGGTCTCGCCGTGGGGAAAGAAGGAAGGCCGGACTCGCAAGAAGAACAAGGCTTCCGACCGGCTGATCGTGCGCAGGCGCAGGACCGGGAAGAAGCGCCGCTGATGCAAGATCCGGCCAGAATGGCGAGTGTCGGGGTAGCTCAGGAGATCGAGTAAGGGAGGTCGAAGGAGTGCCGAGAAGCCTCAAGAAAGGCCCATTTGTCGACCAACACCTTGCCGACAAGATCGCCGAGCTCAACTCGAAGAACGAGAAGAAGCTGATAAGGACCTGGTCGAGGAGGTCCACGATCACCCCCGAGATGGTCGGCCACACCATCGCCGTCTACGACGGACGGCGCCACGTGCCGGTCTATGTGACCGAGGCCATGGTAGGCCACAAGCTCGGGGAGTTCGTCCCCACGAGGACGTTCCGATCGCACGTAAAGTCCGAGAAGTCGACGAGACGGTAATCCAAGAACTCCATGGCGAAGCGGGTAAGCGAGGAAGTAGAACCAAGAGAAGCAGTCGCGGTGGCGCGCTACGTGCGGATGTCGCCCTACAAGGCCAGGGTCGTGGCTGACCTGATCAGAGGCGCCGACGTCGGGGAAGCCGCACGGATACTGACCTTCTCGAAGCGCGCGGCAGCCCGCCCATTGCTGAAGTTACTCGAGTCGGCGGTGGCCAACGCGTCCCAGAAGTACGGCTTCGACCGGGACGAGCTGTACGTGAGCCGTGTCTTCGTCGACGAGGGACCCACCCTGAGACGCTGGCGACCTAGGGCCCGGGGTAGGGCGACGAGGATTCGCAAGCGGACCTGCCACATGACGGTCGCCGTGGCCAGGGCAACGGAGGAGTAGTCGGGAATGGGGCAGAAGGTCAATCCGTACGGCTTCCGCCTGGGCATGGTGACCCAGTGGAAGTCTCGCTGGTTTGCCGAGAAGAACTACAAGACCTACCTGATCGAAGACATCCGCATACGGGAGTACATCAACAAAACGCTTCACCGCGCTGGGATCTCCAGGATCGAGATAGAACGCAAGAGCCCCGAGTCCATCGTCGTGGACATCCACACGGCCCGACCCGGAATCGTGATCGGAAGGGGCGGTGCCGAGGTGGAGCGAATCCGCAAGGAAATCCAGAAGCTGACCGGGCGACGGGCTCAGGTCTCCATTGTCGAGGTGAAAAACCCCGAACAGGACGCCGTACTGCTGGCCCAGGCGATAGCGGACCAGCTGGCAGGGAGGGTCAGCTTCAGGCGAGCAATGAAGCGGGCAGTACAGGCAGCGCTGAAGTCCCCGGGTGTCCAGGGTGTCAGGGTGCAGTGCTCGGGTCGGCTGGGGGGCGCCGAGATGTCCCGGCGAGAGTGGTACAGGGAGGGGCGCGTACCTCTTCACACCCTGCGGGCCGACATCGACTACGGCTTCGCCGAGGCCAAGACGAAGGCTGGTCAGATCGGGGTCAAGGTCTGGCTCTACAAGGGCGACGTGGCCGATTACCGCAGGCCTGAGGAGGACGAGAAGATCGCCGTGGAAGCTGCAATGGCTGCGGGGGTGTCCACCCACGTGACCTCGCCGAAAGCCAGAGCGGAAGCTGCCACTGGCGAGCCACTGGTGCGTTCGATCCCCGAGGAGGTCGAGTCGCTCGAGGAGGTCTCGGGAGGGAAGCGCCTGATCGTGGCAAGGACCCGTTCTCAGGCGGAGCCCCCTTCTCGGGAAGAGGAGCAAGGGAAGGCCGAGCCTTCGAGCGAGAAGGTCTCGTCCGAATCCGAGACCGCCACGGAGACTGCCTCGGAGGGTGCCATCTCGGCAAGCGAACAGGCCAGGGAAGAGGAGGGAAGTCCCGGAGCCGACGGGGCCGAGAGTCCCGGCGAGCAGAGCGCGACCGAGGGCGACTGAGAGGGACCACCTTTCTGGGCTGTCGAGCCGCCGCAAAAGGCAAGCCGTAGGTGCGCCTCAGTTAGCCGTGTTGCCGTCTTCTCGCAGGCGGCAAAATGCCGCCAGAGAGGCAGTGGCGGTTCGCTACAGTAGCCAACTTGGCTGCATTCGACGAATCGATGGGGTGTTCCGGCCGTGTTGATGCCGCGAAAGTACAAGCACAGAAAGCAACAGCGTGGGCGCATGACCGGTGCTGCCAAGGGCGGCACAAAGGTCTGCTGGGGTGACTACGGCCTGCAAGCGCTCGAGCCGGGCTGGATCACCAACCGCCAGATCGAGGCCGCAAGAATCGCGATTACCCGCCACATACGCCGTGGCGGGAAGGTCTGGATCACCGTCTTTCCCGACAAGCCGGTGACCTCAAAGCCTCTCGAGTCCCGAATGGGATCGGGCAAGGGTAACCCGGAGAAGTGGGTGGCGGTTGTGAAGCCCGGGCGTGTGCTCTTCGAGCTTGCCGGCGTGCCAGAGCCGGTCGCCAGGGAAGCCATGAGGCTGGCTTCCCACAAGCTGCCGGTCAAGAGCCGCTTCGTCACCAGAGAGGTCTGACCTCTCATGCCGACGAGGGCAAGCGAGCTGAGAGAGGCCTCTACCGAGGAGCTCCACGAGAAGGTCGAGGAGCTGAAGGCAGAGCTCTTCAACCTGAGGTTCCAGAAGGCCACGGGCAGGCTCGACAACTACAAGAGATTGAGGGAGGTCCGAAAGGAGCTCGCCAGGACGCTCACGGTAATCCGGGAGCGGGAGCTGGGAATCGAGCCCGTCGAGCGGGCCGAAGAGCCCGAAAGGCGGAGGAGGAAGCTCTTCCGAAGGCGGCCTGCAGAAGAGGAGGCCGGAGAGAGCCCCGAAGGTGAAGAGGCTCTCGACGAGGAAGAGGGCGAAGAGGCAGAGGCCTCGGCCGACCAAGAGGACGAGTGATGGCGGAGAATTCCCCGCAAACACGTGCCAGAGGAATGCGAAAGCGGCGAATAGGCGTGGTCACCAGCGCCAAGATGGACAAGACGGCGGTGGTGGCGGTCGAGCGTACCCTCAGGCACCCCAAGTACGGCCGGATAGTCAAGTCGACCAAGAAGTACTACGCGCACGACGAAGACAACTCGGTACGTGAAGGCGACCGAGTCCTCATTGTCGAGACGCGCCCGCTGTCCAGACTCAAGCGCTGGCGCGTGGCGGAGATCCTGGAGAGGGCTAAGTAGTCCGGAGCAGCTACGGTGATCCAGCAGGAGTCACGGCTCAAGGTAGCCGACAACACGGGCGCCAAGGAGGTTTTGTGCATACGCGTCCTCGGTGGCTCGGGGAGGCGGTATGCGTCGATTGGCGACGAGTTCATCGGCACGGTCAAGGAAGCCACGCCGGCTTCACAGGTCAAGAAGGGCGATGTCGTTAGGTGCGTGGTGGTGCGGACCCGCAAGGAAGTTCGCAGGCCCGACGGTAGCTACATCCGCTTCGATGACAATGCCTGCGTACTCGTTAACGACCAGAAGCAGCCCCGTGGAACCCGCATATTTGGCCCGGTCGGCCGGGAGCTGCGGGACAAGCGCTTCATGAGAATCGTTTCCCTGGCGCCGGAGGTGATCTAGGTGACGTCGCGAGCCGGAGCCAGGAAGGCCCCCAAAATCAAGATCAGGCGTGGCGATACCGTGCGAATCGTAGCGGGCAAGGACCGAACTGCACGTAACGCCGAGGGGCGAGTGGTGCGAGTCATCCCTGAGAGAGGGCTGGTAATAGTCGAGGGGCTCAACGTAGCCAAGAAGCACCAGAAACCCTCGGGCCAGGTGATGCAAGGTGGCCGGATCGACAAGGAGATGCCGGTCCACATCTCGAACGTGATGCTCGTGTGCAAGACTTGCGGGCCCGTGCGCGTCGGCTACAGCTTCACTGACGCCGGCAAGATCCGCGTCTGCAAGAGCTGTGGGGACGAGGTATGAGCGGGAACGGAGACGCCCCGGTACCCCGCATGAAGAAGAAGTACCTCGAAGAGGTGCGCCCGGCTCTGATGAAGAAGCTGGGGCTTTCCAACATCATGCAGGTACCCAGACTCGAGAAGATCGTAGTGAACATGGGCGTGGGCGAGGGGGTTACCGACCCCAAGAAGGTAGACGGGGCAATCCAAGACCTGGCCGTCATAACTGGGCAGAAGCCCCGTCTCAACCGGGCCAAGAAGTCCATTGCGGGATTCAAGCTGAGAAAGGGCATGCCCATTGGCGTCTCGGTCACCCTGCGAGGTGACCGCATGTGGGAGTTCTACGACAGGACCGTGACGCTGGCCATCCCCAGGGTTCGTGACTTCAGGGGTATGTCGCCGAAGTCATTCGACGGGCGGGGCAACTACAGCTGGGGATTCACGGAGCAGCTTGTCTATCCCGAGATCGACTACGACAAGATCGACGCGGTGCGTGGAATGGACATAACCATCGTCACGACGGCCGAGACCGACGAGGCGGCCTACGAACTGCTGCTGGCGTTGGGGTTTCCGTTCAGTCGAAAGGAGACCTAGGTTGGCTCGGAAGGCGCTTATCGAGAAGTGCAAGAAGGAGCCGAAGTTTGCGGTTCGCAAGTACTCGAGGTGCGAGCGGTGCGGACGCCCCAGAGCAGTGTTCCGCAAGTTCGGCCTGTGCAGGCTCTGTCTCAGGGAGCTCGCGCACAAGGGCGAGATTCCAGGGTTGAAGAAGGCGTCCTGGTAGGGAAGCGATGAGTCAGACAGACCCGATCGCAGACATGCTCACCGCTATCAGGAACGCGAACCAGGTTTACAAGAAGGAGCTCGATACTCCGCTCTCCAAGTTCAAGCTAGCGCTAGCCTCCCTGCTGCACGAGGAGGGCTACATCGAGGGCTACGAGGTGGTGGAGGCCTCTCCGGTCCCGCGGCTTGTGATCAAGCTGAAGTACGGGCCCAACAAGGAGCGGGTGATCCAGGGCATCAGGCGCGTATCGAAACCGGGGCGCAGGGTATATGTGAGAGCCAGCAAGCTTCCCAGGGTGTTGGGAGGGATGGGCATCGCCGTCATCTCCACGCCGAAAGGGTTGATGTCCGACCGCAAGGCCAGGCGCCAGCGCCTCGGCGGCGAGGTCGTCTGCGAGGTCTGGTAGTCCTGGGGAGTCGGGAGTTCTAGGGCGTGTCGCGGATAGGGAACAGGCCCATAAGCGTCCCGGACGGAGTCGATCTCGAGGTCGACGGCCGCAATCTCAGGGTGAGGGGTCCAAAAGGGGCTCTCGAGTGGACCTTGCCCGAAGGAATAACCATAAGCGTCGAGGACGGTGTGGTGCGTGTCAGGAGGTCCTCGGACGACAGGACCGTAAAGGCAATGCACGGTCTGGCAGGCGCCCTGATTTCCAACATGGTCGTGGGCGTATCCAAGGGATACACGAAGTCGCTTGAGATCGTGGGGGTGGGATACAGGGCCCAGGCCAAGGGGCGAGGAGTCGAGCTCAGCCTGGGATACTCGCACCCGATCGTTTACGAGCCCCCAGAGGACATAACCCTCGAGGTACCTTCCCCAACCAAGATCGTGGTTTCGGGCATCGACAAACAGAAGGTGGGGCAGGTGGCAGCCGAGTTGCGCTCCTTCAGGCCGCCCGAGCCTTACAAGGGCAAAGGGGTCCGCTACGAAGGAGAGCAGGTCCGGCGAAAGGCCGGGAAAACCGGCGCATGACAGGGTAGCGAGAGGATCCGATGGCAAGGCGTACGAGGGAGCAACAGCGCAAGCGGCGCCACATGCGGGTGAGGAAGAAGGTCTTCGGCACCCCCGACCGTCCGCGCCTTGTTGTGTTCAGGTCCTCCAGGCACATCTACGCCCAGCTCGTAGACGACACCGCCGGACGGGTTTTGGCAGCGGCCTCCACGCTGGAGAAGCTGGAGGTACCCGAGGACGGGCCTCCCAACCGCAAGGTGAGGGAAGCTGAGGCGGTCGGGAAGTTGCTGGGCGCCAGGGCCGCACAGAAGGGAATAACTCGCGTCGTATTCGACAGGGGCGGGTACCTCTACCACGGCAGGGTGGCGGCGCTCGCCGAAGGAGCCCGGCAGGCGGGCCTGCAGTTCTGAGTGACGAGCTGGAGAAGATGATAGAGCCGCGCAGAGATTTCCTCGCCGAGGACGACTCCCAAGCCTTCGAGGAGCGGGTCGTCGAGATCAACCGTGTAGCCAAGGTCGTGAAGGGAGGACGGCGCTTCAGCTTCACGGCCCTGGTCGTGGTCGGAGACCAGAGGGGTAGGGTGGGGGTCGGCTACGGCAAGGCTCGGGAAGTCCCCATGGCCATCCAGAAAGGCGTCGAGGAGGCCAAGAAGAACTTCATGACCGTGCCGATGGCCGGGACGACTATCACCCATGCGGTCCAGGCCGAGTGGGGAGGCGCGCGGGTTCTCCTGCGTCCGGCCGCACCTGGAACCGGAGTCATCGCCGGCGGAGGAGTGAGGGCGATCCTGGAGTGCGCAGGCGTCAAGGACGTACTGGGCAAGTCTCTGGGCAGCCCCAACGCCATCAACGTCGTGAGGGCGACGGTCGAGGCTCTCCGGAAGCTGCGCAACCCCGATGAGGTCTCCCGCCTGAGGGGGCTTCCTGCAGAGGAGATCATGCCGAGAGCCCTGGTCGAGGCGTACAGGAAGTCCCAGAGGGCGGAGGGCCAGACCGGTGCCACCGCGAGCGAAGTCGCCAGCGCAGCCAGTGAGGACTCCAACGTGTCCGTGAGCGAAACCCCCGACGAGAGTCGGCAGACCGACCAGCGGTCCAGCAGCGAGGAGGCGCCGGCAGATGCCTGATGGGGTGAAGCTGGCCATCACCCAGACCAGGAGCGCCATAGGCTCCAAGCCGACCCAGCGACGCACGCTCAAGGCGCTGGGACTGAGGCGCATCGGGCAGACGGTGGTCAAGGAAGACCGGCCCGAGATCAGGGGGATGGTAAGGGTGGTTCAGCATCTCGTCAAGGTGGAGGAGGTCAAGTGAGGCTGCACCACCTGCGCCCGCCGGAAGGATCACGGAAGAGAGCCATAAGAGCAGGACGTGGAGAGTCCGGCCGTCGCGGCAAGACCGCCGGCAGGGGTACCAAGGGTCAGAAGGCCAGGGACCAGACCAAGGTGGGATTCGAGGGCGGACAGACACCCCTCAAGTTGAGGATCCCCAAGATGAAGGGCTTCAAGAACCCCTTCAAGCGCGAGTGCGCCGTGGTCAACGTCGGCAGGATTGCCGAAGCCTTCGAGGCGGGTGCTATCGTGGATGCCGAGGCGCTCCGCTCCAAGGGTCTGGTCGCCAAGAAGAAGTTGCCCGTGAAGCTCCTGGCGGAGGGCGATATAGACAAGGCCCTCACGATTCGTGTCGATGCGTGCTCGGCGAAGGCCAGGGAAAAGGTCGAGGCGGCCGGCGGCAGCGTCGAGACAGTACGGGGCTGACAGAGGCTCTCGCACTCCTACCCTGAGAGGGCGAGCTTTTCGGAGGGGTAGTTGCTCTCCTCGTTCAAGAACATCTTCCGCATAGCAGACCTGCGCAACAAGATCCTCTTCACCCTGCTCGTCATCGCCATCTACAGGGTGGGGGCCCACATACCTGTGCCCGGTGTGAGCGTACAGGCCCTCCAGCAGGTGCGAGAGCAGACCGAGAGCCAGGGCATCGTTGCGTTCCTGGATCTCTTCTCGGGGGGCGCGCTGACGAACCTATCCGTCTTCTCGCTCGGGATCATGCCCTACATCACTTCCTCGATCATCATGCAGCTGATGGGAGTGGTCATCCCGAAGCTGGAGCAATGGCGAGAGCAGGGTGAGATCGGCCAGCGCAAGATCACGCAGTGGACCCGTTACGTGACCGTGGCCCTTGCGACGATGCAGGCGACGGGAATTCTGTTCCTGGCGCACAATCGCCAGCTCTTCGCCATCGGCGGGCCGCAGATCGACGTCGACGTGATTCCGGTCTGGAACGTGGGGCGGGTCATCCTCATGGTCCTCACGCTATCGGCGGGAACAGCTCTGATCATGTGGCTGGGCGAGCTGATCACCCAGAGGGGCATAGGCAACGGGATGTCTCTCCTCATCTTCGTCAGCGTGATCTCCAGGCTTCCCTTCCAGGGGACGGCAGTGTTCAAGACCGGAGGCGTGGTGAAGTTCGCCTTCATCGTCCTGCTTACGTTGGGGATCCTGGTGGCGATCGTCTTCGTAGACCAGGGCAAGGAAAAGGTCCCCATTCACTTCTCCAAGCGGCTTGTCGGCCGGCGTGTCTACGGGGGGGCTACCACGTACCTGCCGGTCAAGGTGAACAACGCGGGCGTAATCCCGATCATCTTCGCCAGCTCGGTGCTTTACATGCCGAGCTTGCTCGCTACCACGCTGCCCTTCGAGGGATTCAGGAACTGGGTCAACACCCACCTCGCGTCTCAGACCTCCTTCTGGTACCTGAGCTTGTACTTCATGATGATCATCTTCTTTTCCTACTTCTACACGGCCATCCAGTTCGACCCGGTGCGCCAGGCCGACTCGATAAAGAAGCAAGGCGGCTTCATTCCGGGAATCCGCCCGGGCAGGCCCACCGCCGAATACCTCGACAGAATCCTCACACGCATCACCCTCCCCGGCTCGCTGTACCTTGCGCTGATAGCGGTGGTCCCAACGGTCGTCTTCGCTCTGTGGCGGCTGGGCCAGGAGATACCTTTCGGCGGTGCATCGATCCTGATCGTGGTCGGAGTGGCCCTCGAGACCATGAAGCAGATCGACAGCCAGCTGACCATGCGCAACTACGAAGGCTTCCTCAGGTGAGCCGCCGAAGTCCTCTCTCCACGGGCAGTCCGCGGGCGAGAAAGGTCGGTGGCCATGGCGGGTAGCGAGCCGGCCCCAGCCTTCTCCAAGCCTCCCACGCCTCTGCGGGGCATACTTCTGGGACCGCCCGGCGCGGGAAAGGGAACCCAGGCGAAGAACCTGGCAGATGCCTTCGGCGCCGTCCATCTGTCTACGGGCGACGTCCTGCGCGCAGAGGTGGCTGCTGGAACCGAGCTTGGCAAGAAGGCAAAGGGTTTCATGGACGCCGGAGACCTGGTTCCCGACCAGCTCGTGGTCGAGGTGGTCAAGCACCGCCTTGCCTCAGGGGATGCCGCCAGGGGGTACCTATTGGACGGCTTTCCCCGTTCCCTCGAGCAAGCAGAGATGCTCGACCTCATGCTGGAGTCCGACGAGGCCCCGAACGTGGTAGTCCTGCTGGATATCTCCGACGACGAGGTAGTGGAGCGGCTTTCCGGGCGGGAGACCTGTTCGAATCCTGGGTGTGCCCGCGTCTATTCCAGGACGGCGAACCCTCCCAAGACCGAAGGAGTCTGTGACGTATGCGGCTCCGCTCTGGTCGTGCGGAACGACGACCGCCCGGATGCCATACGCCAGCGCCTCGTCCAGTACCACGAAAAGACGGCTCCCCTCATAGACCACTACCAGCGGGCGGGGTTGCTGGTACGGGTGGACGGGTCCGGTTCGATTGACGAGGTCGCCACCCGGCTGGTGACCGCGGTGCGCGACCGCCTGTCGGCCTGAGAGGTTTCGGAGTCCACTGGAGGCCCCCTCTCTTGGAGATCGTAGCCCGCGTTACGCGCAAGTCGGCAGAGCAGATAGCCACCATGCGCAAGGCCGGCCGAATAGTGGCGGAGACGCTTGCGATGCTCCTCGAACACGTCAGGCCTGGCGTGACGACAGCCCGTCTGGACGAGCTGGCCGAGGACTTCATACGGTCTAGGGGCGCCGTGCCGAGCTTCAAGGGTTACCGTGGCTACCCGGCTTCGATCTGCACTTCTCCGAACCAGGTAGTCGTTCACGGGATCCCGGGCGACTACCGGCTCGCCGAAGGCGACATACTCTCCATCGACTGCGGTGCCATCTGGGGCGGCATGCACGGCGACTCGGCCGTCACGGTAGCGGTGGGAGAGGTCAGCCCCCAGGCGCGCCACCTCATCGATACGACCAAAAGAGCGCTCGAGGCCGGGATAGCCGCTTGCAGGGCGGGCAATACCATCGGAGACATAGGGCACGCAGTCCAGTCGGTCGTCGAGGGAGAAGGGCTCTACGTGGTCCGCGACTACGTCGGCCACGGGATCGGCGAAGAGATGCACGAGCCGCCACAGATTCCCAACTACGGCTGTCCCGGTGAGGGGAAGCGGATAAAGACAGGGCACGTGTTCGCCATAGAGCCGATGGTCAACGTCGGGACCGAGAAGACCGTGGTAAGGGAGGACGGCTGGACAGTGGAGACTGCGGACGGCTCGCTCTCGGCGCACTTCGAGCACACCGTGGCGGTCCTGGACGACGGACCCGAGGTGCTGACGGCGCTCTGAGCGAGCAGTCATCCGGGGTCACCCCGAGGCTCGGGAGGAGCGGCGTTCGAGTCCCGGATTTCCCGGCCGGGGCCGTGGCATGGAGCGTGGTCCGTCCGGCTCATCGGACGGCTGCATCCCCTCTGCAGGGCCCGGCGGCGTGCCGGTGCTCAGGTAGTCCTGATCGACTGGCAATCACGGCTGGTAGACTACGGAATCGCCTTGAGTAGCCGACGGCATCGAGGGAGGAGCAAAGGGGAGACTTGCCCAAGAAGGAAGAGCCCATCGAGGTGGAGGGCACGGTCATCGAGCCCTTGCCCAATGCGACCTTCAGGGTCGAGCTGGACAACGGCCACAAGGTACTGGCGCACATCTCCGGCAAGATGAGGATGCACTACATCCGCATCCTCCCCGGTGACAGGGTGGTCGTGGAACTCTCTCCTTACGATCTGTCTCGGGGTCGTATCGTCTACCGCCACAAGTGAGAATGCAGTAGCGGCCCTGGGCGTTTTCTGGTAATGTGATGCGCCGTGCGCCAGAGCGGCGTCCCAGGTATCGACTCTCTGTCTCTTGCCCCTTCGACTCCCAGGTGGAGGAGCGCGGTGAAGGTTCGTCCTTCGGTAAAGAAGATATGCGACAAGTGCCGTGTTATCAGGCGGCACGGGCGCGTGCGCGTCATCTGCACTAACCCCAGGCACAAGCAAAGGCAGGGTTGATGGCGCGCATTGCGGGGGTCGACCTTCCCAGGGACAAGAGGGTAGAGGTAGCTCTCACTTACATATACGGGGTAGGGCTCAGCCTCTCCAGGCAGATCCTCGCTGCAACCGGTGTCAGCCCCGACACCCGGGTGAGGGACCTTTCCGACGACGAAGTGGTGGCCATCCGCCGCTACATCGATCAGAACCTCAAGGTCGAGGGAGACCTGCGGCGGGAGGTCTCTCAGGCAATAAAGAGGAAGATGGAAATCGGTACGTACCAGGGGCTCAGGCACCGGCGGGGGCTTCCGGTCAGAGGGCAGCGAACCCATACCAATGCCCGTACCCGCAAGGGGCCACGCAAGACCGTAGCAGGTAAGAAGAAGGCCGGAAAGAAGCACTGATGAACCAGAAGAGACGCGGCCGTAGCCGAGGAAGGAAGAAGGACAAGAAGAACATCTCCTACGGTGTGGCGCACATAAAGTCCTCGTTCAACAACACCATCATCACGATCACGGACGCAGCCGGGAACACTATTGCCTGGGCTTCGTCTGGCAACGTGGGGTTCAAGGGAAGCCGGAAGTCCACTCCATTTGCCGCCCAGCAAGCTGCGACCGCCGTGGCCAAGCGGGCCCAAGAGCACGGGGTCCAGAAGGTGGACGTGCTGATTAAGGGCCCGGGATCCGGCCGTGAGACCGCCTACAGGGCGCTCATTGCGGCAGGACTGGAAATCGGGGCCGTAAAGGATGTCACGCCGGTCCCCCACAATGGGTGCCGGCCCCGCAAGAGGCGCAGGGTCTGAGGGGGATCCGATGGCGAGGTATCTCGGTCCGGCCTGCAAGCTGTGCAGGCGTGAGAAGGTGAAGCTCTTTCTGAAGGGGGCCAAGTGTACCTCTCCGGCCTGCCCCATCGACCGCAGGCCGTACCCCCCGGGCGAGCACGGTCGTATCCGGCCGAGAACCACCGAGTACATGCTCCAGTTGAGGGAAAAGCAGAAGGCGCGCCGCATCTACGGCGTCCTCGAGAAGCAGTTCCGCCGGTACTACAAGGAGGCCACGCGAATGCGTGGGGTCACCGGCGAAAACCTGTTGAGACTCCTGGAGCTGCGTCTGGACAACGCCGTGTTCAGGGCGGGCTTTGCCGAGAGCAGGGCGCAGGCCAGGCAGCTCGTCCGCCACGGCCACTTTCTGGTGAACGGCAAGAAGGTAGACATCCCGAGCTACCAGTTGAAGCCGGGCGACACCTTCTCGCTGCGGGAGAAGAGCAAGAACCTCGTCGTGGTCAGGCACTCGATCGACACGCTGGGCCACCGGCAGATCCCGGGGTGGCTGCAGGCCGACCACGAAAACCTGAAGGCAACAGTGCTCAGGGAGCCCTTGAGGGAAGAGATCGACATCCCGGTCAACGAGCAGCTCATAATCGAGCTTTACTCGAAGTGACCTCGCCCCTGAGGGGGCGGGTGCCTCGGGGAGCCCAAGGCTACCGGCTGGAGCCATATGGCGCCATATGAGGTTTCCGGGGCCGGCACCCGGATTAGCAAACGGATATGAGGCTGCATTAGACCGTCGTACAGAGATGAACTTGCGGAAGCCGGCGCCGCAGGTTCGATTCTGCGACGTGGGAGGTGGTACGTGCTTACCATACGGCGCCCCAAGCTGACCCTGCCCGAGGAGCTGAACAGCGAGCTTCCGGCCAACCGACGGAAGTTCCTGATCGAGGACTTGCCTTCGGGATTCGGCTACACCATCGGGAACTCCCTGAGAAGGACATTGCTCTCGTCGGTCCCGGGGGCAGCGATTACCCGCATCCAGATCCACGGGGTCAGCCACGAGTTCTCCACCGTCCCCGGAGTAAGGGAGGACGTCATCGCTCTGATCCTCAACTTGAAGGAGGTCGTCCTGCGCAGCTTCTCGGACGAGCCGGTCGAGATCAGGCTCGAGAAGCGTGGCCCCGCAGAGGTCGTGGCAGGCGACTTCCAGTGCCCTCCAGAAGTGGAGGTCGTCAACAAGGATTTCGTCATCGCCCACGTTTCCAGGTCGGGCCGGCTGGAGCTGACGGCGACGGTCGAGCGTGGTTATGGGTATGTTACCGCCGAGAAGAACAAGGTCGAAGGAGCTCCGATCGGCGTCATCCCCATCGACTCGATCTACTCGCCGGTGCGGCGGGTCAGCTATCGGGTCGACCAGACCATGGAGCGCGACAGCGTGGTTCTCGACGTGGAAACCAACGGGGCGATAGAACCGGCAGAGGCGGTGTCGTCGGCGGCTCGGACCCTCGTCAACCTTCTCGAGGTGGTGGCCGAGGCGGTGGAGGCGCCTGCCCTCGAGATCGGGGAGGCGGTAGTCGAGAAGCCGATCAGCCCCGACCTGGAGCGCCCGATCGAGGCCCTCGACCTCTCCGAGCGGCCCAGGAACTGCCTGAAGCGCGCTCAGATCTTCACGATCGCCGACCTCGTATCCAAGACCGAACAGGAGCTGATGGCTCTGCAGAACTTCGGTCAGAAGTCGCTGGACGAGGTCAAGCAGAAGCTGGACGAAATGGGGCTCTCGCTTGCCGACTCCGTCCCTTCGACCACACAGGCAGGGCGAGTCTCGACCTCGAGGGCTGCTGGGGCTGAGGACGACAGCTCCGACGAGGACGAAGGGGCAGAGCCTGTCCTGGCCGAGGGGCAGGAACCGGAGGAATCCGGCGTCGAGGAAGCAGGGTAATAGGGAGGCCAAGATGCCCAGGCCCAGGAAAGGACCGAGGCTGGGGAGTGGCCCAGCGCACCAGAAGTTGATGCTGGCGAACATCTGCCGATCCCTCATCCTCGACGACGCCCGCCGGGCGGGGGGCGCCCCCGGGCGCCTCAAGACGACCGTGGCCAAGGCGAAGGCCGCCCAGCCGCTGATGGAGCGCCTCATCACCAAGGCGAAGCGAGGGACGCTGCACGACCGCCGCCAGGTCATGGCAGTCCTTCACGACAAGGACCTGACCTACTGGCTGTTCACCAACGTGGCTGCCCGCTACGAGGACCGAGACGGCGGGTATACCCGCATTACCAGAATCGGCCCCCGCAAGGGAGACGGGGCCGAGATGGCCCTGCTGGAGCTGGTCTAAGCGCAGACTTCCAGCGACTCGCACCTGCTCTGCGCCGTTGGCGACCTGGCTGGTGTCGGGCAAGTCCGAATGGGGCGGCCGCAATCTGATGGCCGCAGCCAGATGAGCGAGGTGTCTGAGCAGACCACACCAAGGGTCCTCCTGCTGCGGCTCGCCTACGACGGGACCGACTTCAAGGGCTTTGCGAAGCAGCCCGGCTTGCGGACCGTGGAGGGCGTTCTGGAAGAGGCGCTCTCGACAGTGTTGCGGCCCTCGGGGCGGCTCGAGATCTCGGTCGCCGGAAGGACCGACGCCGGCGTGCATGCCCTGGGCCAGGTGGTCTCGGTGCGGACCGATTCCGACCTCTCCGTGGACAGGGTCCAGCGCTCCCTGCGCAAGCTGCTCCCTTCCGACATCGAGGTAGCCGTCGAGGAGGCCGGCGCCGGCTTCGATGCCCGGAGGCTCGCCATTTACAGGAAGTACCGCTACAGGCTGCTCACCTCTGCCCGTCCCGACCCTCACCGGCGCAACGGCGTGTGGTGGACAGGGGAGCTCGCTTCCGAGCAGGTCGAGGTCCTCGAGCGCGCCGCCGAGCTGGTGGTGGGAACTCACGACTTCCGGTCTTTCTGCAAGGACGCTGCCCGGCGCCCAGATACCACCCGTACGGTCGAGGAGGCCAGATGGAGGCGACCGGAGTGCTCGTGCGGCTGCTGTGCCGAGGAACTCTGGTTCGAAATCAAGGCCAAGGCCTTCTGCCAGGAAATGGTGAGGCGACTGGTGGGGGCAATGGTCGGCTGGGCCCTCGAGGGAGAGGAGCCCCTCCCTCCCGAGCGAGTGGTTACCTACTCCTGGAAACCCGCCCCGCCCCAGGGTCTGTACCTTGTAGAGGTGGGGTATCCGTAGGGCACGGTCCGGGTAGAGGCGGGATATCGGAGGGCGCGGTCCGGGTAGAGGCGGCCGCCCGGTGGACGGAGCCGACTCCGGAGAACTCAGGTGCTGCGCCGGCTTGGGACTGGTGCAGCCGGAAGCCCCGAGGACTCGGTCGGTGCGAGCCCTGAGTGACGGAGCTGGCGGCCCGGAGGACGCAGGCGGCACCAGCTCGGGAGACCGAGGTAAGGAGTCTCATATGGAAGAGGGTTCCCGAACCGAAATTTCCGAGGAGGAGTGGAAGCGGCGCCTCACTCCGGAGCAGTACGCGGTCTGCCGCCAGAAGGCCACTGAACCGCCGTTCTCGGGCAGCCTCCTTTACAACAAGGAAGAGGGGACCTACTCCTGTGTCGCATGCAAGGCGGTTCTTTTTGAGTCGTCGACGAAGTTCGATTCGGGGACGGGATGGCCGAGCTTCTTCCAGCCGGTCTCGCCCGATGCCGTGAGGGAGGAGCCTGACTACTCGCACGGCATGGTGCGCACCGAGGTCGTCTGCGCGAGGTGCGGCTCCCACCTCGGCCATGTTTTCCCCGACGGCCCCGAGCCCACCGGGCTGAGGTACTGCATCAACTCGGTTGCACTCGAATTCCAGCCGGCCCGAGAGGGCTCGTAGGCGGAGGATCGCCCGCACCGATCTCGGCCAGCGAGCCTGTGAACACCCCTAGGCCGCGTACCGCCCAGCAGCCCCTTGGGGCAGCCCCGGCTTTACTCCACCCCGATGTAGATGAACCCGTAGCCCTCGTCCCTGAAGTCGATGCCCTCTGCTTTCAGGGATGGAGCCCAGTTGCCGGTCACCTCGGGGTTGGTCTCTTCCATCCCGTGGTCGGCGAAGAGGAAGAACGCGGTTTCCTCGAAGGCTCCCGCCTGCTCGATCGAGTCGAGGATCTCTCCGATCCTGCCGTCGGTGTCCCTCACACCTGCACGTGCGATCTCGGAGTGAGGCCCTCCCCTGTGCATCGCGGTGTCGGTGAGGGTGAAGTTGCACCACATGAAGAGGGGGCGGGGGTATTCCTTCCCCTGGAAGTGGCCCTGCCAGAGAGAGGTGGCGAGGTACACCCCGAGGTGGTCCGCCATGGTGGACCACTCGTAGTCCTTGTAGGGGCGCACGAACTGTTCGGAGGCGTGCGGAAGTGGCTTGCGGCTGTCGGGCAGTCCTTGCCACTCGCCCTTTCGCATCAAGCCGAAGGTCGAGAAGTCTGCCCCTCCGTCGGCAGGCTCGTTGATAGCCGCCGTGAAGGCGGTGGGGAACGACCGGTGGAGTGCCTGGTGAACGGTCTCTACCTCGTCCGAGACCCAATTCGACCACAGATGCCAGGTGGCCGGATGGTTAGTGTCGATGCGCTTGCGCTCCGTGCGGTGCCAGAAGGAATTGTGCAGAACCCTATGGCGTCCCGGATATGCGCCCGTGACGATCGCGGTGTGGTTGGCGAGAGTGACCGTGGGGAACCCTGCCATCGCGCCGTAGCGGAAGACTGTCCCCATCGCGGCTATGCGGGCGATGTTGGGGACTTCGCCCTTCTCGATCATGTCGGCGAGCACGTTGGGGTTGCAGCCGTCCAGCAAGAACGTCACCACGTGCCGGGGCGGAGAGTCGGGTTCGATCAGGTCTTCGATGGGCTGCCCGTCCTGCACCTTGAGGTAGAGTCCGTCGACCTCGACGCCGGTCTCGGAGCGCCCCTTGCCGGGCCGGGCTCCCAGTAGCTTCAGTATCGTAGGCGCTATGTCGATCAGGCGGGCGTGGCGGTCAATCACGCCCAGTCTTGCGATCCCCTTGCCCCCGGCGATGAACGGCGCTCTGGCCTGGACCACGTCGAGGGAGCCGTGCTCGCCCCGGTGCCCTCCCTCGTCCTCCCAGTTGTGGGCGGCGGTGTGGACCGCTGCGATGTCGGGTGCGTTCTCGTCGTCGAAGACCTGCGAGATCGTCTCGTAGGCGTTCGGGTACTGGTTCTTCGAGGGGTCGGGGTAGAGGTTCGCCAGTTCCTCGGAGAGTGGGGCGAAAGCAGTGGGGTCCTGGCGTTCCAGGATGTTCTCGCCCTCGACGTCGACCACTTCGTAGCGGAAGCGCTCCCCTTCGGGGACTCTCCTGAAGCGGACGGTTCCGAGGGAGTTTCCGGCGACGTAGAGATCGTCGCCGTCAAGCTCTCTCCAGATGGCCATCTCGCAGATTCGCCCGATCTCTGGAGAGGTCAGGACATCGATTGCTGCCCGCTTCTGGGCTTCGAAGTTCGCTCGCTCCGACATCTCGGCCACCTCCTCGACAAGCCACATTACCACGCGCTCTCGACATCTGTTCCATGGAGGGAGAACTGTGCTGACATTCCTGACAAGCGGCGAGGCGGCTGCAGGGTCGCTTCGGTGCGAGGCCATGCAAGGGAAAGGTGCGCAAAGTCCTGACTGAGAGGGTACGGAAGCCACGCACCGGGCCCAGCCTATTGCTTTGACGCGCTGCTCACTGTGCCTTAGCCTAGAGGGTCCGCGCTTGGCTCCAGGACGAGACAGCGCGGTTGGACGACCACCATCGACGATTCAAAGCCGAATCTACATGCTGCGTGCCAGAACCTATACCCCCAAGAAGGGCGACATCGAGCAACGTTGGTACGTGGTGGATGCCGAGGGCAAGACGCTCGGCCGCCTAGCCTCGACCGTGGCATCCGTGCTCCGGGGAAAGCACAAGCCGTGCTTCACCCCGAATCTGGACACGGGCGACCACGTCGTGGTGGTGAACGCCGAGAAGGTCGTCCTCACCGGAAACAAGTGGGAATCCAAGAAGTACTACCGGCACTCGGGGTACCCCGGCGGGCTCAAGGAAACAACGGCCAAGGACCTCAGGGATTCGCATCCGACCCGGGTTGTAGAGGCTGCGGTAAAGGGGATGCTTCCCAAGAACCGGCTGGGAAGAAAGCTCTTCAAGAAGCTCCACGTCTATGCCGGGCCCGACCACCCTCATGTGGCGCAGAAACCCGAGCCGCTCGAGATCGGAGGCTGAGGCAGAGGTGGGACAAGGCAAGTCCAGGGAGTCGAGGGTGTCCGAGGGCAGGGGTGGCCGGGGTCACTGGCGTGACTCCTTCACGCTTCCGGAGGGATTGGAGATAAGGCCCTCCTCGAAGGTCCATGCCGGGCGTCGCAAGTCGTCGGTAGCTCGGGTGCGGGTGTTGCCGGGCCAGGGACGGGTCTTCGTCAACGGCCGACTCGCCGGAGACTACTTCACCTCGGCCCTGCAGGAGTGGCAGGTCTTCGAGCCTTTGCGAGTGACGGGACTTCAGGACAAGGTCGACGTGATCGTCAACGCTCAGGGAGGGGGAAAGAGCGGCCAGGCCGACGCGACTCGCCTGGGGATTGCCAAGGCCCTCTCTGAGCTGGACGAGTCGATCGCTCAGTTCCTTCGCAAGGAGGGCTTTCTCGCCCGAGACCCCAGGGAGAAAGAGCGCCGCAAGTACGGCCTCAAGAAGGCCCGCAAGGCGCCTCAGTACTCGAAGCGGTAGCCCGCTGGGCTGTCTCGGCTTGGAAAGCCCTGGGCAGTCGAGAGGACAGCGCGGGCCGGAGTCCGGCGCGAGCCGCCGGAACGACCGGACGGCCCGCGCCGCTCGCCTGACGGTGCCTGCTCTGCGGTGCCTCTCCCTCAGCTGTGCAGACACTGCGTGTTCTGGCCTCCGTTGACCGGGCCTGCGGCACCGATCGAGCGGTTGAAGTACATCGGCCTCTCCACGAAGAAGTCGTTCTGTCCGACGATCTTCACCGATACGTCGACCTCGGGCCCGACCACCGCGTTGACGTCTATCGTCGTCCTGGTTCCCGCCGGCAGGACTTGCGGGAGGACGGGACCGAGTCCCGTATTCAGGAAGTAGGAGACGATAACGGTCTGGTCGGTCTCCGACAAGAGCGTCAGGTACTCGTGGATTCC